>JAABUV010008440.1_pt1 | contig 10422 bp, 9 predicted proteins | sample 5559971 | NCBI WGS metagenome assembly JAABUV01 (sample SAMN10711881, study PRJNA513362) | rock metagenome | isolation source: Antarctica rocks | place: Antarctica: Victoria Land, Knobhead nord | collected 2015-12-19
GATCATTGGGGTAGATCCCATGCAGACGACTTGGATGCGACGCGGTACTGTAAGCGGCAGAGTGGCCTTGCTGCTACGATCCGCTGAGATTCAGCCGCCGTCCCACGATTTGTTCGATTGGTTCCTGCCAAGGAATCCAATCCCCCTAGTACATTTGCTGCGGGACGGCTACAGGGTCAACTGGCCAGCTCCGCCGGACAAGGCCCCTGCTGTCTGTCCGTCGGCAAGCACACGGGCCACTCTTGCCCCGGGCGTCGAGAGCGCTTCGTAGCCTGGACTGGCTGTCAAAAGTCCAACCTTGCCGGTCCCTTCCTTGGCTTGCCTGCCAGCCACAGCGGCGGGGCCTGTCAAATGTCACAGCTCCCTGTGGCTACAGGTTTGGTGTGACATGGCGCCGAGGCCAACTGCAACCCGGTCGGCGCAGTCTCGGCCCCGCGCCCCTTGCACACCCGCTTCAGATACCTTTGGTGCACAACACTGCACGACAGTCACAAACTGCTCGCCTGCACTGTACCTGGATGGCCGTCAACTCGTTTGCTTCCCTCCGCCTCAGGCGGTCAAACCTTCTCAAAAGCGACAGGCCGCCTGCATTGCCTGCTCTGCTGTGTGCCTTTCCTTAATCGATCAAGGGAGTTTTGCAGTGCTCGTTTAGCTAGGTGAAGAAGGGCAAGAGCCTGGTGACCTGGCATTCACAACGCTTGTCGGCTGCTGGCCAACACATATGTGCAGCGACCATGACATTTGAAGGCGCTCAAAATGTACAATTAGCGAGGGCCACAACTAGCAAGGACACGCCGGCGCGCTTGGCACAAGCATCCCTCGCTGCCAATCCTTGACAGCGCTGCAGTCGCTCCTGTCGTGCGCGAGCGCCTGCAGCCATTTGGGTGCCAGCGCGCAAGGCTCACGCCCAGCGGCGGGCCCTCAACCGCATCACAGCCCACACTTGTGCCGCCGGCGTCGCGTCAGCGTCAGCGTCATGCTCAGACCTTGCTATGCAGCCTCGCAGTCGCTGCGAGCCGCCCCAGCAGCCACGAGCTCGCATGCACGCGCAGCCTGCTGTGCAGCGCCACGGTCGCTGCGAGCCACCCAGGCAGCGGCGCGGGTGCCCTTCGAGCTCGCATGCACGCTCAGACCTTGCTGTGCAGCGCCACGGTTGCTACGAGGCGCCCAGGCAGCGGCCTGGGTACCCTGCGAGCTCGCATGCACGCGCAAACCTCGCTGTGCTGCACCACGGTGACTGCGGGCTGCTCAGGCAGCGGCGCGGGTACCCTGCGAGCTCGCATGCATGCGCAGGCCCTGCTGTGCTGCACCACGGTGACTGCGGGCTGCTCAGGCAGCGGCGCGGGTACCCTGCGAGCTCGCGTGCATGCGCAGGCCCTGCTGTGCTGCACCACGGGCGCTGCGGGCCGCTCAGGCAGCGGCGCGGGTACCCTGCGAGCTCGCATGCATGCGCAGGCCCTGCTGTGCGCCACCACGGTGACTGCGGGCCGCTCCGGCAGCGGCGCGGGTACCCTGCGAGCTCGCATGCACGCGCAGGCCCTGCTGTGCGGCAGCACGGTGACTGCGGGCCGCTCCGGCAGCGGCGCGGGTACCCTGCGAGCTTGCATGCACGCGCAGGCCCTGCTGTGCGCCACCACTGTGACTGCGGGCCGCTCCGGCAGCGGCGCGGGTACCCTGCGAGCTGCATGCACGCGAAGAGTGGCTGGCTCGCCCCTTGGACTGAGCAGTTGTTTATCTTTGCAGGCTCCTGCAACAGACCCGAGACGACCACCGCCTGCCTCACAGGCACCCAAAGCACAGCGCAGCAAGGGTAAATGCTTGGCAGCGCGGCGCTTACAGGCCAGCGTGCTGTACGCGGAAAGCAGACGCACACTGCGGTGGCTTGGCTGAAGGAACGTGTCAAAGACTTCATGTAGTTCATGTTGTGAGGTGGGTTGGGCAGGCTCTGAGGCAGGTCGAAGCAAAGACTTTGTGTGATGGTCGCCACAGCAAAAGCTTCCTTGCTTGCGTCTGCTGGCTGGCAGTGCCAGCCAGCCTGGCAGAGGTGTTGACATGAGCGGTGCCATGCCCGCGGCCGACGTGTGCTGCTGCCCGCCGCTGTGACCGCGAGGCGCACAGCATGCAGCCGCGCGCTCTGGAAGCAGAGCTGGCAACAGCCGCCGCGGAGTCCGCTCGAAAGCGGAGCAGCGCCCGAGATGACAGTCAGGCATGCACGGGACTGCACCTGATCGTACACCGTCCAGACGCTGCACCCGCTGCCTGCACTGACAGAGCTGGCCGGCCTCTCAACGCAGGAGGCGCCCTGGCTGGGCACACGCCAGACGCCCGCCCCGCCCGGCACGCACCTGCGAGTCCCGGCCTCGGAGCCGGGCGCCAAGCGGCTGCGCACCCTGCCGCAGTCCCAGGCTGCGGCGCGGGCGCCCGCGCCGCCCGCGGCAGGCGGCCCCGCGCCGGGCTCTGGCAGCGCCGTGCCAGACATCCTGGCCTTCTTCGCGGAGCGCGCCGACCGCGCGCAGGGCCTGGAAGGCGTTGTCGCGGCACTGCGCGGCGACCACGCGCAGCTGAGCGCGAGGCTGGCCGAGCAGGAGGCCGCAGCTCGCGCGCACCGGGCACGCCACGCCCCGCGCCTCGCCCCGTGTTCGAGCGCGGAGAGCTCCGCACCCTGTCTATGGGCCGGCACGCGCGCTGCGGCGGTGCACCACCGGCCGACCTGGCCTGCAGCCTGCCGCTCGCAGGGGCGGCAGCGCGCGCCGCAGGCGGGGCGACGGCGCGGCCCTCAGAAACGCAAGCGGCACGGGGCCCCGCTCCTGCAAGCCGCGCGCTGTGCAAGGACGCAGACCTCTGGCTGCAACGCGCGCGCGACCCATGCCGCGGCAGGCGGACGCGGTGGCGGCGCAGGCGGCGCAGCGCGCGGAGGCCGCGCAGGCCGCGCGCGACCGCGAGGCGCGCGAGGCAGCGCTCGCCCGCGCGGCCGCGCACGCCGCCGCGCTGGAGGCGCGCGCGCGGCGCGCCGAGGCCGCCAAGGTGCCGCCGCGCGCGCTTTCGTCAGAGCGCGACTCGCCTGCGCGCCGGCGGCGAGCGTGCACATGCGCGTCACAAGCGTGCAGTGTGCCGGCTGACTGGACTGCAGGCACCACGGCGTTCTGACGTGGACCACGAGCACCAGGCAGGTGGCCTGTTTGCGGCGTCGACCCCCAAGCCGACGCTGCGAGTTTGCCTGCCTGCGCTCAGGACGAGGTGCAGGAGGCCGCGGCGGCTGCCGCCACGGCGGCGGAGGCCGCTGCGGCGGCGGCCACGCGCGCGGAGGCGGACCTGCGGCAGCGCCTGCACCGCGCCGAGGCCGAGCTCGGCCGCGCGAATGCGGACGCGGCGCGCGCGCTGCAGGCCGCGCAGGCGGAGGCAGGCCGGCTGCGGCGGGAGCGCGACGCCAGCCGCGCCATGCTCGAGTGCGCCGGCCTCTCACACACTGCTGCAAGTCCTCATGCTGTGGGCAGTGCGCCGACGCATGCATCCCGTCTGCCCAACGCCGGCCTTGCTGCGTCCGTGTGGATACAGCGGGCGGCTGGTGCGGCTGGCCTGCGCCGCGCCGGGCACCGGGCGCCGCGCCGAGCGGCGGCGCGGCGCGCGTGCGCAGGCGGATGGAGCAGCAGCTTGAAGAGGCGGTGGCGCTGGGCGAGGGCACGGCGCGCGCGCGCCGCGCGGCCGAGGCGCGCGCCGCAGCGGCCGACGCGCGCGCCGACGCGGCCGACGCGGCGGCCGCGCGGGGCAGCGGCGGCGGCAGCGGCGGCGCGGCCGCCGCGGGCGAGCGCCTGGAGCTGCGCAACCTGCGCGAGGAGCTGGCCGCGCAGGAGGCGGCGGTGGCGGAGGCGCGCGAGCTGACGGGCTATGCGCGGTGCGCGTCCCGGCCGCGCGCGCCGCGCTGCGCGACCTGGCCGCTGCTGGTGTCTGCGCGCCTATCGTGACCGGGAGGGGGGCGCGGTCTCCGCTGTCCCGCAGCTCTCTCGCAGCCTCTTCCGAGCACGCTGCCGCGCGGCGCTTAAGCACTGCCAGACCATACCTGGCCTGCAGACCCCACCCGCTGGGGCTATGACCGCTCACCTGTTGCTGCCAAGTGCATGCTCCCCTGAGCCTGTGCGGCAACCCACCGCGCGCCCCGAGCCGTGCTGCCTCACCTGCCGCGCGGCCCCGCGCGCAGCAACGCCGGCGTGCTGGCCGAGAAGCTGGCAGCGGCCGAGGCGCGCGCGGCCCGAGGCCGCGTCGTCCGCCGGCGCCGCGCGCGGGGCCGCCGCCGCGCAGGCCGAGCTTGCGCGCTGGGCGGCCGCGCTGGGCGCCGCGGACCTGCCGGCGCCGCGCGTCCCGGAGCCCGCCCCGGGCGATGCGGGCGCCGTGCCGCGCGGCGTAGGGGCAGGGTCGGGCGGCGCTGGCGCGGGCAAGCGGGCGGGCGCGGCGGAGCCCGGCGCCGGCGGCCCCGAGGCGCTGGTGCGCATGCTGGGCGAGGCGCAGGCGGACGCGGCGGCCGCACGCGAGCGCCTGGGCGCCGCGCGCGCCGAGGCCTGCGAGCTGCGCGGTGCGCGCGCGCCCCGCGGCGAAGCACGCACGCTGGTCCTGCGGGCCTGGGGCCTGCTGAGCCCCAGCTGGGCTGGGTGCCGGGGCGCCAGGCGGACGTACCACAACAGCATGTAAGCCGGTGCTGGGATGTTGCCAGTGTGTCTGTGCTACCAGGCGTCCACCACGTGTCGCGCGGCGTGTGGCCGGCATAGCCCCATGCTCCAGTGCACCCGTGGCCGTCGCTGTGCAGGCGGCGCTGGCCGTGGGAGGATGGTGTGCGCGCCGTGCGGCTGGATGCGGAGGTGCCATGGCTTGCCTGTGAGCCAGCCTCCGACCGTGTATTGGCTGCTACATGTATTGGCTTGCTACACACGGCGCATGTACAGCGGGGTTGCCGGCTGTGGGCGCGGCGCGCGGGGCAGGCGCGAGCGAGGCTGGCGGCTGAGCTGCGGCCCTCCGGCGGCCCTCCGGCGCCCGCTCGTGCTCGGTGCTGCCAGCTGGGCGCGGTGCGGGCTAACCCAGTGCTGGGGGTGACACGCGCGCAGTGCGGTTGGAGGCTGCGAGCGCGGACGCGGCGGCGGCCGAGGCGCGCGCGGCGGCCGAGCGCGCGGCCGGCGGCGAGGCGGCCGCGGCGGCCGCGCGCGCGGAGCGGCGCGCAGCGCTGCTGGCGCGCGAGCGCGACGGCCTGCGCCAGGTGCTGGCGTCGTACGACGAGGAGGCGGCGCCGCGCGCGTCGCCCGGTGCGCCCGCGCTGCTCGCCGGGCCGGGCGCTTCACATGACTCCCAGGAGGGGGCAGGCGGGTCACACGACGCCCAGTGGGCGCGCAGGCCGGCGGCCGGCCGCCCCTCCGCAGGACCCGCTGCGCGGCATGCGGTGTCGCGCGGCTGCAGTGTGCCCGCGCCTGAGCAGTGCGGCAACCACAGCCGGGCGCGTCTCTGCCCTGCATCGCGGCCCGCCGCCGTCTCGCCGCCCGCGCGCGTCGGCTGAGCCTATGTTGGCCACTTGTTGCCTGGCACCTGCCACCGTGGCCTCTGCGCCGCGCTGGCGGGCGCCGAGGCCCCTGCATCGCCCCGGCAGCGACGCGCGCGCCGGCGGCGCAGGCGGCGCGCCGCACGCGGCGGGCCAGGCCGCGCGCGTGGCGGCGCTGGAGGCCGCGCTGGCGGCCGCGCAGGCGGCCGGCGCCGCCGCCGAGGCTGAGGCCGGGCGCGCGCGCGGCGCCGCGGCGGCGGGCGCGGCAGCCGGCGCGGCCGCAGAGGCGCGCGCGGGTGAGGCGCGCGCGGAGGCCGCCGCCGCGGCGCGCGAGGCGGCTGACCTGGCGCGCCAGGTGGCGCTGCTGGAGGTGCGGCGGGTGACTACGGTTAGGGCTAGGGTTGCGGTGGTCCCGACCTGCGGTGCACCCGACCTGGCGAGCGGCGATGCTGGCTGTCCGCTGCATGGGTGGCCGCCGGGGGTCGCTGGCGTGCGGGTGACCTGACGGAGTCGCGGTGCCCGGTCGCGGGGCCACTGGTCGCATGCTTGGCGCTCTGTTTGGCGGTGCACCGTGGCGCACTGCTGGCGCGAGCGGCGCTGCTGGTGCGCGGGGAATGAGCCTCGCCCGGGAGCTGGCCTGTGAGCTGTTCGCGGCTGGCCGCCCCGGGCGCGCCGCGCGGCAGCGCAAGGCACGGAAGGCCAAGCAGCGGACGCGCAGCGCACGCGCGTCCCCTTCTCCCTGTGCTTTGATGTGAAGGCCGCGCGCGCTCCCGCAGGCGCAGGCGAGCGCGGGCGCGCCGGCCGCGCCGGCCGCGCCGGACGCGCCGGCCGCGCCGGCCGCGCGCGTGCTGCACCTCGTGCGCAACCCGGAGGCTGCAGCACAGCGCGCGGCGCTGCAGGCGCGCGCTGACGCCGCGGAGGCCGAGGCCGCGCAGCTGCGCGCGCAGCTGCAGGCGCGCGCGCGGGGCACACACCCGCGCCGCGACCTCGGCCTCCATGCTGCAGGCCCCTGAGCCTGCCCAGCTGCGGGCACAGCCGTTGGCGGGCGCCCAGCGCAGGCTGTTTCGCTCTGTCAGTGCGCCGCAGCGGCACAGGCTGCCTGGCTGCGCATGGCGGCGGTGGCACGGGTGTGCGTGGCAGACTCCCGTGCAACTTTAGCTGGGCAAAGCAGGATGCCGTTGCGGGCGGCCATCAAAGCAGCTCTCACAAGGACATGCATATGGCAAGAGTGCGTGGGGAGGGGCCCACCCGAGGGCTCAAGCTTGTGTTTGCAGCCCCGGTGTAAGATCTGCAGATAATGCCGTGATGCGGGCCCCCTTGCTGAGCGCCAGGCATGCTTAGCGGAGCGGGGCAGAGAGACTCCGCGCCCAAATCTCCGCGTCGCGTCGCTGTGCGCGCAGGTCCTGCAGGGCGCCGCCGCGGCCCCCGACGGCGCGGCCGACACGCCCGCCGCCAGCCGGGCCAGCATGGACGCGGCGGCCGCCCAGGCGCAGGTCGGGCTGCTGGAGCGCAAGGTGCGGCCGATATATATAGGATATAAGTTGTACGGTATAGGGTATATAGGGTTAGGGTATAGACGATGCTGATGCTGCCGCAGACGATGCTGCCGAGCCTGCCTGCCGTCCCCTGACACAGCCAGGGCATGCCTGGCACTCGCTGGCATGCCCTCAGGCGAGCGTGCACGTATCGGCGCAACCTGCCCAGCAGCACACATCCGACGAAGCGCGCGCATGGGCATGCGCGGCCTGCTGCGCCCCGACCAGGGCTCCGCCCGCGCCGTCTGCGCAGCGCGGCGGAGCGCCCGCCCGGCGCCCGCTCCTTGCCTGCTTATACCAGGGCGCCCAGGCTGCCGGGCGTCGATCCGCGCGCCTGGCAGTCGGCCGCGGGTGGCCAATGCCGGCGGGCGCCCTGTGGAAGTCGGGTGAAACGAAAGGCAGTCGGCGGGGCCGTGCTGGCGTCGCGCGGGCCTGCCGAATTGCCCTTGAGCGCGCATGCAGCCTGCGCGCTCATGCCCGTTGACGCAGGCGCATCGCCCTGCGCCCCCGCCACTGCCCGGGCGAAGCGACTGGGCGCCGCGCGGCCCAGGTCGCGGAGGCGGCGCGCCGCGAGACGCGGCTCAAGGCGGCGTTCGGAGCGCGCGCGGCCGCGTTCCGCGAGGCCTGCTACGGCCTGTTTGGCTACCGCGTGGACATGGACGCGCCCGCCGCGCCGGCGGGCCCGCCGGGCGCGCCGCCGCCGGCCACCACCTTCACGCTCAAGCCCATGCATGCGGACGACGCGCGGGCGCGCGCCCCCGCCTGCGCCATGCGGGGGCTGCGCAGGCAATGCTGCCGCCCCGTGCGCGCGGCGCCGCGCCGCCAGAGGGGCCCTTATGGCCCGCCGCATGGGCCGCGCCCGGCTTCGTGATGCCGCGTGGCGGGCGCGCGCGGGCTCCGCCGGCGCCTGATCAGGCTGCTGGCCGCCGCCGTCCGTGGCTGTGCCTCTTTCCGTGCGCGCGCACGCACAGCACGGGCGCGCAGGTGCATGGAAGCGCGCCATGCACGCTCTTTAAGATCTGCCGCCGCCCACCATGCATGCACCGCCCTGGGCACCGTTGCGTGCCAGTCAGCATGGAGCTGACCAGGCGCCGGCCGCGCAGGCGCAGCTGCAGTTCCGCACGCTGCCCGGCGGCGGCGGCCGCATGGAGCTGCTGCCCAGCGAGTGGGTCACGCGCGCGCTTAGCGCCGAGGTGGCCACCTTCATCGAGCGGTGCAGCCCGGCCCGGCTGGCCCTGCGCCTGCGCGCCGCTCTCGTGGTGATTCGTGGGCCACGCCCCTGTGCTGCATGTGCACCTCATTCCAGGGAGGCCTCGCTGCCGGGCGATGCAAGCTTCTATGCCAGCAACATCACAGATCTAGGTCATTACCTAGTGCCTCGGCTAGCAGCTGTAGTGAGTCCCCTCCTGGCCAGGCACACGTGTGCGCAGGCTGACGCAGCCTGCGCTCCTTGCAGGTTCAAGTCGATCCCGGCGTTCACGGCCAACCTCACCATGGAGCTGTTTCAGAAGCAGACGCAGTGCTGAGCATGCGGGTGCTTGCGAGGCATGTCCACAACGCAGCTTGCGTTACACGCGACACATGATGGTGCCTTGCGATGCTGCTATACATTTGTGCATGGTTCGCTCGCTCAACGTACCTAGAGCAAATGCCCCGGCTGTTGCCAGGTTCAAGCAGTTCAATGTCCTGACACGGCCTCTGTCGTGCCACGTTCCAACACCCATGCACAAAATGGGCTGGTCTAGAAGCCACACCCCTTGGACATAGCATTGAGCGCATGCAGGCTTGTACAGAATGTCACTGAAGCCGCGTGCCTGCATGTCTAGACCCTGCAAAATGCAGCACGCCATGAATGAGCACGGACACGGGGCAGACAGCCATAAAGAGGCTCACCACGCAGACGCATGCGTCTGGAAAACGGGAGCCATCAGACACCTCTGCCGCACAACACACGCGTCACTTCTGCGGACCCACTTCTGAGGCCGCGCAGTCGCGCAGCGCACATCCGCATGCACGAGCGCGGCGCCGCCGCACGCCGAGCGCCCAGCCTGTGCACGCCAAATATTCCTGCCTTGCTACACCCCATTCGCCTTCTCAAAGTGAGCGCTGCGGCTGTCGTCCTTCCAGGCGCCTGCGCCCTCCTTGTCCGCGCGGCTGTCCGGCGCGTGGCGCAGCGCCAGCTCCGTCTCGAGCGCGCCGCCTGCTAGCGGCGCGCCCCGCCGCTCTACCTGCGCCGCGCGCGCTGGCTCGCCACGAGCTCTGGTTTATGGTGCATCTGTGCATTTGCGCATGTTTCCCGAACCACACAAAAGGCAATGTGGGAGGGGGGTTATGGGCCCGGGGGGCACCTGCTGCTCGCGCTCGACCAGGACCGTCGTGATTGGGAGGAAGAGCCAGCGCGTGGAGCGCTCTGCAAAGGGTAGGGTTAGGGTTAGGGGACGAGGGGCACCTGCTGCTCGCGCTCGGCCAGGACCATGTCGTCGTTGGGGAAGAAGAGCCAGCGCGCGGAGCGCTCGGCGAAGCGCAGCGAGAAGGTGATGAGGTAGACCAGCAGCACCTCCACCCAGAAGATGGGCGCGCCCAGCAGCGCGCGGCCCGTGCCGATCTGTGCGCGGCGCGCGGGGGTCGCCCGGAGCGGTGCGCGCGGGTGCGCAGGGCGCGCGGGGGCCGGGCCTGCTGGGACTCCAGCTAACCCTACCAGCCAACTCTACGGCTCCGGGAGGGCAGCCTGCTCAATGTGCTTCCGTCCCTGCACATGCTGCACTACCCAGATGATGCTGGCAAGCAAGTCTGCAACGACGCCGCCTGCTGGCAACCCGCCGCGCCTCTGGGGCGCATGCAAGCTACCCCTTTCGCCGACCACCCAAGAGCCCCAGCCCATGAAGCAGACACGGACAGACGCGCCTGCGCAACATGATGGAGCCATCGGCGCGAATGCCAGAGCGGACCATGCCCACATCATGACCTAGGAAAACTCGCAGCGCCCAGGACAGCAGCCAGCGCAAGGACAGCGCATACCCGCGCGAGGACATAGAGAAGCCAGGATATCCGGCCGGCCTGGCGCGCATCCCTGCGCCAGCACAGCGCACGCGCGACAGCGGGGCCGGCGCGCCATGGCGGAGTCGTAGGCGCGGATGGCAGAGTAGATCATGCCCAGCAGGATGAGCCAGGGGAAGCACAGCGCCCAGGACAGCAGCCAGGCCGCCACGAACCAGCCGGTCCAGAAGCGCGACACGAGCGCAACCTCCAGGCTGACCACGCCGATCATGGCGATGAACATGGTCTTGCCGAGCGCGTTGACGTCGTCCAGCGGGCGCTCGCGGAAGTTGCTGAGGCTGAGGTAGGGCACGAAGAACACGGCCTGCGCGC
>JAABUV010008442.1_pt1 | contig 10422 bp, 14 predicted proteins | sample 5559971 | NCBI WGS metagenome assembly JAABUV01 (sample SAMN10711881, study PRJNA513362) | rock metagenome | isolation source: Antarctica rocks | place: Antarctica: Victoria Land, Knobhead nord | collected 2015-12-19
TTTTTGCCGTATAGCACATTGCTGGGAGTGCTCTGTGCTGTACAACACGATGAAGCAGTGGCAGGCTTGATTGATTTGCAAGGCAAACCAAGGACCAGGGCAGAGACAGAGTCACTTTCAGGTCTAAGGTCATGTTAAGCATGGCACGTCGTTCCTGCCAGGCTGCGACCAAAGCAAGCATATGGCACTGCAGAGTAGCTGACAATACTGGCGTAGACCTCTCTGCAAGGTTTGATGCACGCTTTCAGTGCTAAGTGATCAACTCAAACTTATGTACTGCTGCTGCAATCAATACACCTGCATGCAGACACCCTGTTGGACTGATGTGTGGAATGTATTGAAATCCGTCTGCCTACTCCAGGCTGTCGGAGTGGTCTGTTCTGCAGACTGTGTTTGTCAAGATTGCTGTTCTGATGCAGTCATATGGAGTAAGTATATACATAATATATCATCAACAAGAAGTCGATGTCTGTCTGTCGATGTCTGATACAACGCAGCAGCACATATGAATTGTGCAGCAACACACTGTACAATGCAAGAATAGGCTCTTTTCTCCGCTGCGAAACTGTTATTCAGTAGCAACCCTATAAGCTTTATCACAAGTCTGGACACGACTTTTAGCCCTACAACGAAATTGAATCACTGCCTGTAACCACTCTACACACTGCACTGCACACTCAGGTGCGATGCTCAAACTCCTGCTCACACATGACCCCTCGCCATCGCGCTTCAAACTTTATTTCAAATGAACCACTGCCACCAACAGCATGGCCCATGGCCTGGCGGCGCGAAGGGCAGTTCCAAACAGCCCCATGACCAAGATTGCATGAATGCCTGTGACGATAATGTCGTGCTAAGCATGGCAGACTCTGAACTTTCATTTTTTTAGCGGGATGGAAGTCGTGTCACCCAATAATGCCCTGCTAGCATCCGTTCCTGCCGATGTGTGGCTGACCATTATCACCTCGGCGGCGGCCGAGATTTCGGGCTTGGAAGCCCTTGAGCCCATCGGCTCTGAGTTCTATAAGCGATATCACAAGCTCAGACTGGTTTGCAAGCATTTCAACAGCTTGTTCCAGCAGTTTCCTCAGCTGTCAGAGGACATCTGGTTGCACCGTGGGTACCCTTTCACTCTCTCATCCAGCCTGTTTGATCGGATGCAGCGCAACAGTGGTTCCATAGTAAGCCTGCACAGCTGGCGAGCACAGACAGATGTACTTTCGTGCGCAGTGCAGCATGCCGTGCAGCTCAGGGAAGTCGTGCTACAAGAAGCCACAGCCGCCAATGTTGCCTTGTTGTCAGCGTTGTCAACATTGCAGCGCTGTGAATTATGTCGACCCGGACAAGGAGCGCTTGACCTTCAACCAATAGGGGCTCTCGTAGTAGGTTTGCAAAGACTCAAACTGTGCCATGGGCTGTTCAGCAGTCTTCAGTTTGCTGCGCACCTGACCAGCTTGAAAATTGTCTGCGCACGAGCCAGCAGCGAGTCAGAGTGCCAGTCTGTCACCTCTTTGCGGGAGCTGATACTATCAAGGGGACAGCTGACTGGATTGCATCGTCTGGGCATCAGTGCTTGCACCAGTTTGCAAAGATTGGTGAGCAAACCAGGCAGCTTTGTATCAGCAGAGTCAGACACGGATAGACTTGACCTTCACGTGCTCACTACCCACATTCCTGCTCTACTCCGCAAGCTGGCCAACCTCACAGAGATCTCGTTTGATATTACCCCACAAAGACATCTTGATCTGGATATGCAGTGGCTGTATCAGCTGACTGCTTTAAAAAGCTTGTACCTGTACTTTTGTAATGTGGGTATGACCAAAGGCCAGCATTTGACTGATTTGAGCAGCCTGTCCACATTGTCCCTAAAGGCCAACGACTGCCGCATCGATGTCCAGTGGCAATCAATGCATGCTTTGCAGTGTGTGATTTTCAGTGGGAGGATTGACTTTTGGGCCAATATGTGTGACCTTTTCAGACTCAAGAACTTGCAGTCATTGACGTTAGACGACTGGGAACCTGCTACTGATGACACTTTGAAAATCCAGAACTTTGGTGCTTTCATGTACAAGATGGGTGTAGAGCGGCCAAACGTCAAGCTTTGTGTGACAGCAGGAGTAGGTCTGCAGACAAATTTACTAGCTGGCTAGGTGAGTGTTGTGTGCAATTAACTCAAAAGTTAGACAGGGCCTGGCAAAGGCACGCATCAACCAACTTGAAGCTGAACTTAAAACATGGTCTGGTCTGCATCTCATGCTTTATACTGTCACTGCCCCTGCAGTTGCCGGTTTCTTTATGACTGCTTTCCAATTTGCTTATTGTTTCTTTTGCACCATAGCTTGGTTAATGCTGTGCATTTCTTGCTGCAGAGGGCACTTCCCCCAGTTTGTCATGCGTGCATGCACCACTTGAAAGGTTGTTTTTCAGCCTTGACTCAAGCAGCATGCTGCATTAACAGCAGAGTCCAATGTCCAACCAATTGTAACTGCAAGGTCCAGAAATATTGAGATGCGCATCGCTGTTGCCCATTGACAGCCCTCGTGAACATGGCATGTCAGTAAGGACGTACGTGTTGACACCTTGCTGTTTACAGGCACACAGATCTATGACAGCGAAGCAAGGCCGAGCTTGCCAACATCACTCATGCTACTGCCTCAGCACACATGTGGCTGCAGGTCAGCCAGGTTTCTGTGGGATTGTTGAGCACATTGTGGCTTCTATAGCAGGCTCGTCGAGTAAGATGTAATGAAGGGTATACGACATTGCCTATGTCAATGTCTGTATCTTTGTCGTTGTCCAGATCCTGTACCACATACCCTGTCATATTCACCTCATGTGAGTGAACAAAATGCTGCAAGCACAGCTGCAGAAGATCACCCCGGCAAAACTTCGTAACATACCAGACTTGCAAGAAAGGCAACAGTTGAGACAGTGCCATATTGGCTATGATCCTCGGCCTTTGCATGTCCTTTTATAAGGCATAATGACGCTGTTTGAGCACTCAGTGCTCATGCTGCAATTGCACTCCCAAGATGATCATGCGTAGTATCAACACCAGCTTTGACACAGTGCATCACTCATGCCAGGTCCACTGCTGGCACATCAGGCTCATCAAAATCATCCTCCATGGCGTCTATAGGATCACTGATGTCATCATCAGGATCTGCAATGTCCTCCTGCCTTTCTTCCTTGTGCCCAAACTCTTCTTGCAGTATCAGCTCATCAGGCGTCGGCATGACCTGTGCGTGATCCACCAGCAAACTGCCATCACGCCTGCAGAACAATGTAAAATTACCATGGCAGATTTGAGTGCGCTAATGTGTGTGTGTGTTGGAACGTATACATCACATTTTCTATATCAACCAATGGGGTCTGTCCTGCCTGCAGCCAGCTGAGGAGAGTGTTGCAGTCCATAGCTTCTGGGAATACAAAAGCATCACGTTTCCAAACGATGCCCATTTCTGATGGAAACCTAAACTCAGACGACCAGTCTTAGTCAGGGGAATCATGCAGATGCCAGGTACAGAGGTGTGAGGTTTACACACTGGAGCAGGTTCTGCTTCAAAATACACAATGCTCCACATAGACATGACCACTAAGACAGCCCTAGCAACATGCAACTCCTCCTGCATCATCCTCAAGTGACAGCCTTGAGACATGAATTCTGCCTGAAATGGTCAACAGGCAACCAGGGATGCAATACACATTCTGCGTCACACTACAGCGCAGTGCTGCGTTGAAATATGCAAGCCCTTGATGGAAGCAGCATGCCAGACTGTCAAGGAGATTTTGCTGTTGCACAGTAGGTCAATATGGATACCACAGGTAGATGCCGAGTCAAAATGCAGTCTTTTGCTGTTGTGGCATGAACAACATTTGCTGACTCAGGCTTTGCTGTCACACTCAGGCGCTACAGCTGGGCCTTGGACAAAGCTTCACATGTCCACATACATACTGCCTTCCAAAGCAATACAGCTCTTCAAGAACAAAAAACCAGCCGCTCTGATACAGACTTTGTGCCTCAGCTCAGAGCAGTGCAGTTGCGAAGCCAAGAATCTGACAACAGTAACTTATCAAGAAAATGATGAACATGCAAACAGCAGTACACAGAGCAAGGTGTCACTGCAGAGGGCAATGAACAGTGAGGTGATGCGCAGTCCAAAAGAGCAAGACCGTGTTGGAAAAGGTATCCCAATCACACCTGATGCGCAACACCATCTCTGCAGGATCCTGGGTCTCTGTTCTTATGTCCACAGCTGCCTTGTAGATGCTGCGGCTGGCAGCGTGCAGTATCCAGACGTTGGTCAAGTCTAGCCTCCTGGGTTCATGCTGAGTCACGTGTATCAAGTAAACCATCTTGACCTGCACACATTTGTCATTGGGTCATTCATTCATTCATTCATGAAATAATTCACAATCTAATTCACTCACCCACCTCATGCATTCACGCATTCACGCATTCATTCGATTAACAAATGTCTATTCCCAGGGTACCTACAGTCCTGAGTAGATCCATATATGCAGTTGTCACAGCTGTGAATGGTATCATGCAGACTGTCATGCTGATCAGCCCAGGGAGCTTGGGCTCAGAATGCTTTGGTCATGTTGCATGCAGACAAGCCTAGCCTGAATGTAGAGATGCTTGACCTACATCCCAGGCTAATGCTTACACCAGAAGCACTGGCGGCAAAGTGCACCAGGATATTAGCTGCTGGAATAGCATGTTGGCATGTGGTATGCTGCCAAGGTTCCAGACAGTGCATGCAATCAGCATGTAGAGCTTTTGGGAGAAATAGATGACATGCTGTGCAGCATAAGCTGTGTGAAAAGGACGGCATGCTAACCCACCAGAATCATGGGTGGCTTGTCATATACCACATCTCCAAGAAATTCTTCCCGCCACTCAATTTCTGAATAAAGCTGAGGAGACTCGGGGATTGTGCCGCCTGAAACATCGGGCTGCGCATATATTCCTGATTCATCATCCTACAAATTTGCACCAGTCTAACATGCAGTATTGCGTCACCCAGACAGGCCACTCTGCTTGTGCATGTGATTAGTCATGTCTGCTTTGTGACTGTGAGGGATGTGTCAGCTTAGTAGCTGAAATAGCCGATGAAATTGACAGCGAAGTTACAAATCAAGTAGAAAACATATTTTGATAACTGCTTTCTCCTGCAATCATGCAGCCATGCTTATATGCTGATCTGAGAGACTACTACAGATGAACGCAGGCCATTGCCCTCCCCGGTTGCTGTCTCCAAGATGCAGGCTAGCAGTAGTCATGGGAGGCTACTGACCTGAACGTACACATCTGAGAGATCTAGTTTGCCGTCTGCTGTGGTAGCCAGAAGGAACTCACAGCCTTCTAGCTTGATTGCATGGTACCCCTCCTTGCTTGGGACCAAGCCCAGTTCTGCACACAATACAGCTAACCTTGAGCAAGCCAAATCCCTGCATGCACCATCTGCTGCAGGAATGCATGCTTAATGCACACATGACTGACCATAGCAGCATGGCAAGGGCGGCACAACAACAGTGCTTGAATGCAATAGGAGGCACATGTGTGTAAATGTTCTGAGTGCACAGCATTTAAAATGGTGCGGACTTGATACATTATGCCTGTAGCAAGGGAATTTGAATGCCTACTTGCCTTGCTCTGGAGGGACTGGTGTGGGCACAGCCTCTATGTCTGTCACGTCTTCATCTGCTGAGTCATACTCTGGCAAATCTTCGTCCTCTGCCAGTAGGTCAGGTGGCAGCTGCGCTGTTTGAGAGCGTACAGCCTTGACTTGCACTGTCGGATGTTGTTGCTGACCGGTTATGCGTGGAGAAAGGGGAGCTGTATGCCTATGAAAATGCCAGTGCTGCGCTGCAAGGGCTATGCCAGGTCTGCTTGTGGTCAGAACACAGCGTGCCGCATGCGCGGTCGGGGCCTTCAACATCCAACTGTAAGACTGCACCAGTTACAGCAAAAGAAATGTTGACAAGCTGCCGTGCAAGGCTCTGAAGTGAGTCGCGAAGTCTGTCAAAGCTAAAGTTGTCTACAAACGGATAAGCAGGCGCGAGAAAGAGAGAGATCACAATGCAATGTTCCCTGGCTCAGCGGCCTGCATACGAGGAACGAACGTGCAGAGTAACATCCTGGCTGTCGCGATCACAACGAGCGTTGCGTTGACTACCACAACTGCATGTCTAGCTGTCGGCAGGTAGGTTTTGGCTGAGCCCTGCTGCCTAAATAGGCATGCATGCATAGCTGACGCTGTGTTCAAATCTGACTTGCAGAGTGCTTCCGGCTGATGTCTGCCCTGCTCTACAGGCATACAAATCCTGGCTATGGGCCAGTGTCTGGCAGCTCCGTGTGGGGTCAGGAGTTGCGGAGTCAACAAAGAGGATGTCAAGCAAGGTTGCTTTGAGGGGTGGACCAGCCCAGGGGTGCCCATATTTGGTGGTGGTGCGTTCTGGGGAGCAGGAGGTGGTGGAGGGGGTGGCTTTGGTGGGCATCATCACGGCGGTGGTGGCGGAAGTGACGACGGGGGTGGGGGTGGAGTGGGCTGATCACTAGGCACAGCAGCACACACCTTCTAGCCCTGACATACGACTACCATTGTTGCACATGCCTGTTTTGACGGAGGGGTTCAAGACAATTGTGACAGTCAACACCGTCAAGACAGCTCAGAGCGCCTTCAAGTGCTGAAGTGTGTTTCTGTCACCAACACTTCTTGGGTCTGAGTCTTTAGCCAACATTGTTTTGAATACTGCATACTGCGCATTTCATTCATTTCATGATGTGTGATGCTTCCGGCGCTAATGCTTGTACGGTCCCGCCATGGGCCCTGCAGCTGGCGGTCCTTTCTTTTGCCAGTGTCTCAAGCAGCTGTTCTGGTGTGACAATGCTAGACAACGTTTGCATGGTCACAAGTTTGTGTCATAGTTGTTTTTAGACAACAGGCAATATGACATCAGATGGTGCTGTCTGTGGCAGTAAAGCAAGGTTGCTCAAGTGTGCATCCTAATGTTGGTATTGTGCAGGCATTACTTATCATGTCCCTGACTGAAATTATTGAATCCTGGGACAAGTATCAATGGAGGGTTGAAGTCTTGAACAGCTTGGATATAAACTTGCCTGTTTGTGAGCTGGGTATATACTTGCCTGTTTGTGATCATAAGGTTGAGAAGTGTGGTTCTCTTGACAAGCTACTTTGCAATTATCCTTAAATTTAGCCTAGCCATGAGTTTTTGGCCTGATCCAGTCTTGCTAGTCAGTATTGTGTTGATGGCAGCCCACGCTGACCTAGAGGGAGTCCTGGCCATCCATTGGTCTTCTGTGTGGACTTTTGTCCCTCTTTTCTGTGGTGCAACGGGTACTGCTGTAGATTGACCCCCCAGCTCTTGTGTTACCTTAACATGCCGAGCATTTTGCTTCTGTCTGTGCATTCGAAGACAACTTGACTGCTTTGAGGAGATCACGCTGTTGATGACTGATAGGTTAGAAATGTGACTATACAAGAAAGGGCGTGCCTGCAGTTGCTGTTTGCGACCTCCTACTTATCAATCTTCGGTTTGCGCTCTGTCTAATCATGACGACTTTCCTCACATGTGCCTGAGGGCCAATATTGTGTTGTTTCTTGACGGCCATGTAGTTGCAACAAGCCTGACAATGGCAGCCCATTGTTTTTCTGTTGAACATTCTGCACGAGAGATCATCATATATATATGCATACAAGTACAACTGGTTTAGGCAAAAACAATGTACCCGCACAGTGATGGCAACAAGTAGCTGCACAATGCACGCTGGGCACCAGGACCCTACAGGCGTTTTGTAAGTGTGCAATGCGAGAATTCTGGCATGACCATTTTAGCTTCTACACACTGGAAAGGAAGTCGTATGCCCAGTCAAGGGCCTCACAATTCCGCTTGATCAAACTTCTACTTCTTCGTGCTGTGGGGGACCAGCGTGAAGATACCAAAATCTGCATTGTTGACATCGACTCAGCATACTCCGACCATCATTTGGTATCGCACTGTGAAGCCACAGCGGCAGTCGCAACAGCAATACGGGCGCTGTATTGCGTTGCCACTGCTAGCTTGTGAAAAACAGCGGAAATCATTGTGCCATGCAAGCTTTGCTTGCGAACACCTGTCAGCACCAAAGCGCGGCGTTTTCTGTACACAATCAATACCAAACACGCAGTGTAAGCTTGTACTTCATTCGTTGCCTCTTCTTACTTGTCCTGCGTGGGTAAGTCCCGTACACTGACGTGAATATTGCATGCAGAGTGCTCAGCCCTCACACCTGCGAAGACACAACGCTCTTAGCTCACGGCAGACTCAAGCAGACTTGCGCAGGCAAAGCTCAAGCTTAGTGGCATCCAGATCCAAACGACTGCATATCTCACATGCAGTCCAACGACCAGGCACCAAAGAGGCTGACCACAGGTAGTGTACATTGCCCTTTGTCTGCAGCAGCTATGGCAGCTTTCATTGTCTTTATGATTTTCCCTTGTCAATGTTTTCTAATAACATGCAGGCCTGCCTCAGACAATACAGAGGCAAAGCAGGGTGGTCTCAGTGGTCAAACGCTTGGGATAATAGCCTTTGTTGGAGGCCTGGCACTTGTTTTGGGATTAGGCTATCTTTTCAAAGGGAAGATACGGCATTTCCTAGACTATTTCATTGAGAGAGTTGATGAATGGGGGCCTTGGGGCTATGTAGCATATGGAGTTTTGTATACCTTGCTGGAAATTGTGGCGCTTCCAGCCATACCTCTGACGATGACAGCTGGAGTATTGTTTGGCATTGTCCCTGGCACTATCCTTGTGTCAGGAGCAGCCACAGCAGCAGCAACAATTGCCTTTCTGATTGCCAGATATGCAGCGAGAGACAAGGTAATTTATGCTGTGGACAGCTATGCTGCAAAACTTGACAGATCAGCACATATTGTATTGTCCTGTATGGGGACATGCTTTGCCACTAATCATGTTGAGCCCAGTCTGCATGTGCTGAAGTGACACTGGTGAATTTTTGTCATGTCTCAGTTGCAGACCATCATTCACAGCTCATTTCATCCTATGCAGGATTGAGTGTCATGCATGCAAACAAGTCGCTGTGTGTCAAGCATGCAGTAGCAGTGTTGGAATTCTTGTTGTGTCTCAGTTGCATACCATCATTCACAGCTCATTTCATCCTATGGAGGGTTGAGTGTCATGCATGTAAATATTTCGCTCTGTGTCAAGCATGCACTAGCAGTGTTGGAACACAAAACCATCTTGCCTGTCTGCCTAAACTTGTGTGGTGTTCTCACAGGTATTGCAGCTAGCGCAAGACAATCCCAAGTACAAGGCAATTGACAGAGCAATAGGCAAGGAAAGTTTCAAGGTTGTGACTTTGTTGAGACTGAGTCCCCTGCTCCCTTTGGCGCTGTCAAACTACTTCTATGGCATAACCAGGTCTGCCTCATTGACTTATAATCATGCAATACAATACCAGAAAGCAAGCACTGTAGGGCATGTCTCCGCTCCTAGATACAATCTGTGCAGGACAGGATCTTCATCATGCTGATATGCCATCTCTCTTGCATTGATCCTTACACACTGTTGCATTGCTCAGTCTGCCCTTGCGTCCGTGCTCCAAACGTAATCATACTGTACAGCTCTGCAGTATGGAGTGGCTTTGATTCCTTGTTGGCTGTGATTATCTATCCATCTGTCCTGCGCAGATTGCAGCTGTACTGGCACAGCACTGGCGTATATATTGTTTGTTTAGCCTGTACATCACTCACCTCGACTTGCACATCTTTACGACTGCCCTCTGCTGGAACCTGCAGTGTGGACCTACCTTCATATGTGGCTGGCAGCTGGCTTGGCATGTTGCCTGGCACCATTGCTTACGTGTATGCTGGCAACTATGGCCGAGCCTTGATAGATGGAGATGGTGATGTGGGGGGGGTGAAGGGTTGGCAAGTGGCTCTGGGGTTGGGCATCACGGTCTTGGCTGTTGGCTACATTGGCAAGCTTGCAAAGAAAGCATTGGATGATGTTGAGCAGGAGGAGGGAACATCAAAGAGCACTTAATGCAGTGCAGTTTTGCTTCCCGCACAAGTGCATGTTTCTTCAGCCTTTTTGGCATCACATTATAGTTATAGCTGACAGTGTATGTCCATGTCTTGCTGAGTCATGTGTGTAAATTTGTTCGGTGTGTATGTGTGATACATTGACAGCAGCTTCACAGAGTACTGACTCAAAGCTGCAACAGAGCACTGGACCTCAGCAGATGGACATCAGTTGCTGCAGCCCAGTGCAGCAGTCCTTCTTACCGGATGCAGTAAGGTTACAGAATGGGCAAGGCTACCCTGTCTTTACAAGGTCTACATTGATCGAGTATATTGTCTTGAGCTGTTGATTTGGCCTGCTACTGGCAATA
>JAABUV010008443.1_pt1 | contig 10422 bp, 9 predicted proteins | sample 5559971 | NCBI WGS metagenome assembly JAABUV01 (sample SAMN10711881, study PRJNA513362) | rock metagenome | isolation source: Antarctica rocks | place: Antarctica: Victoria Land, Knobhead nord | collected 2015-12-19
CGATGCTTATGCCAAGGCTGAGCTTGAGAGGTTGCAACACCTACGTAGGATCCAAGACAACATCAGAGCTGATCTGTATAAGGGTGCTTCAGGTCTGCAAACCAGGGATGAACTTGCAACAGGGGACAAGATAGGCAGGCATTTCATATTGCCCGCCACATTCATCAACAGTCGACGCTACATGAATGAGAACTACCAGGTAAGCAAAATATGCACCATGCATCTCTAACATCTGAATGCACTGAGACTGCTGTTTTTAGCATACAACCATGCCACGTGGATTGTGTTCCTTACCAACCGGCCTCACCCCATCAATCTGACAGCATAACATCCTCTCAGACCCCGCGCAATGTAATGATTCATAACTTTTTGCTGCAAGATGCCATGGCTTTGGTGCATGCCAAAGGCAAACTCCGCATGTTCATCACCATGACCTGCTACCCCACATGGGAGGAGGTTGTCACGGAGCTACTGCCCAGCCAAGATGCCAGGGATCGCCCAGATTTGGTGTCCTGCCTGTTTGTTGGCAAACTAAAAGCCCTTCTCCATGATTTTGAGCAGGGGCAGTCTTCCGGCAAGTGTGCTACAGGGTGCATATGGTGAGTTTCCAAAAGCAGGAGCTGCCACATGCCCACATACTGCTGGCCCTTGACAGCGGTGGTGCGTTGCACAACTGTGATGACTATGACAGCATCCTTTGTGTTTGAGATTCCTGATCAGGCAGAGAACCCCCGCCTGTATCATATAGTGTCCTCCTGCATGATGCATAGCCCTTGCGGTGCGCTGGACAGGGATGCTCCTTGCATCTGGGATCTGCTGCAAGGGGCTCCCTAAGGACTTTCAAAAACTTTAAAGCAGACGTCCCAACAATTTATGGCACCCCTTTGTACCGCAGGAAACCTCACACAGTCAATGTGACATATCTTCAAGTGCATGCTATGTTTGTATACCGATAGATGCATACCAATTTGTATACCATCTGCATGACTGATGTGAGCATGACAATTGTGCCTGAGAATGGACGCTACCTGGAGAAGAATGGAGTCAAGCACCATGTGGTGCCCTACAACGATTGTTTAGGTAGATCCACAGCTGTTGCAGAAGTATAACTGTCATATCAACTCGAGATCGTCTGCACCATCCAAGCAATCAAGTACATGTACAAGTATGTCTACAAGGGTCATGACCGTGCCATCATCGAACTCCGTTTGCAGGGCACTCTCAAAAAGGTCTACCACGAGGACAAGTTAGTTGTATTCAACTTGCAGCCAACGGTCCTCAGATGCGCACACCATGCGCTCTTCGGCTTCGACGTCGAGGATAAAAGGCATCGTGGTCTCTGGCTTGCAGTGCGCGCTTGCTGTTTTCTGTGTGCGAACGTGTTGTGTTACAATTGCGTGCTGTGAAGACTGCTGTGCAGCATGACTCGACCGAGAGAGAGAGACAGAAGGTCAAATTTGGAAGACAAAAATACAGAAAAAAGGGAACATACCGCTGCCTAAGTGCTTGGAAAGCCGGCCACTCGAACATCATGTGCCGTAGCAGCGGATCCGCGCTGAAGAGATATTACTAAAGCACATAAAGGTTATTGAGACTGAGACAAACACAAACTCTTGCAATTTGTTAGATATATTGTGCTAGGACTTCTTCTGCGGTTAAGTGCATGCAGATGTAGATTTTAACTACAGAATTTGGACCTTTTTTGTGGCCCAAAACAACATTAAATGGCTTGTTTCACTCAAGTTCAGTACTCTCAGAATGACTCCCAGGTGGCTTCAACAGTTGACTCCCCTGATGAGTCATAAAAACAGGAACTGTAAGTTGATTGATTGAGTATTACTGCATCACATCATTAGGTCATGAAGTACATGATTGGGGTACTGTATAGTGATTTCATCACATCCTACTTTGAAGGGTTATACCCGAAGGTCAAGAGTCAAGTAGCATGCTGTTTGTTTGAAATATGTACTAGCAACCTTCGTTGGGTAAATTTATGCATGCGTGCATGATGGTCATCTTGAGCCTGTTGATGCGGGACCCTAACGTACTACGGTAACCGTGCTATGATTGATTGGCACCGTGCTGTCACTTGGCTGTCACCAGGCAACTATGACCACCGTATTGTCACCGTGATTGTACCGAAAATGCACGCCGTAGATAGGGGTGAGACCCTAGCCCCTAATAGGGTGTTTAAAGCGCGAAAACGCAGAACCATTTCACCCCACAGTTTGGTGCCTTCGAATGCATGCTCAACCGTAGACGGGAATTTCTGCTTGTCCTGCAATGCGGAAAGCCCAATGAATGCAATGCTTTAGACGTACGCAACAAGCATGTAGGATTGTGCAGCTGATGCTGTCATGGCAAAGTTTACTGCTTAGCAAACGACGCGAGTCACACAAGTATCATAGGTAGCGTACTTTGAACTGTAGTTTCCCTAGCACTGCAAGCAACACAGGGCTGCGTCGACTGGGCCACAGACAAAGGGTACACAGTCCTACTCGCAAACCCGCCACTGCCAGCTCGACCTTGCAACGGCAATGCGCTCCGGAAGTATGTTTCGCCAGCTCCTTCTGATTGCCAGCAGCGTGTTGCTGTGCTCTTTGGGTGTTTGCTTGATGTATTTGTGCTTTTCGACTCGGTCATATGCTTCGCCATCCGGTCACCCGGATCACTGCATGCGTCTGCAACTGCAGTCGTATACTATCACAGTTGTCACTTGCTACTTCAGTCTGGACCAGAAGGCAAAGCACAGTAAAGACGAATACATGCGATGGCTAGAGAACTTCTTTCCAAAAATGGACAATGCAATGATAGTGTTCACAGATCATTTCACAGAGAGCTCTGTGCGGAAACTTCGGGCAGGCAAGCCGGGAATTATTTGCTCATATGACAGTGTGTGGGCGCTGCCAAGATTTTCCTCATTTGCCCATGCGTATCAGACCACACAACATGAAATGGATCCTGAAAGAGCCATACACACACCTGAACTGTATATGATTTGGAATTCCAAGATGTTCATGCTCAATAAAGCGGCAAAGGACAATCCTTACAGATCAAGGTACTTCTTTTGGGTCGATAGTGGCTCTTTCCGCACTCCACACAACTTCAGCTGGTGGCCAGATCTAGTTCAAGTGCAGTCAATTTTTCGTGGTTATGACGACCGAATATTGTTGGGAATGATCCGCAATCCGACTGACTTGCACAGGCCGATAGTTGACATTTGCAGCAACGAGGAAGTGATTCAGGCAGGATTTTTCGGCGCGCAACGTGATCAGATGCTATGGTACACAGACATGTACTTCCAAACGCACGACGCCGGGTTTGCCGCTGGTTGCTTCACTGGTAAAGAACAGAATATAATGACACAGATTGCATTGTTACATCAAGACCATTTCCTGCTCTTGGACGCAACCAGGGATGCGTGCGGCGATCCCTGGCTGTCTTTCGTACAGGCACTTGGTTGTGCTGAATACAGAACTGCTGGCTGTTCAGATGCACCAGTCACTGTCTGGAACGTCAAGTCCCCTTGACAACTTTTTGCTGCAATAAATATTGATTGGGGTAACAAAGGGGTAAGCCCCTTTGGGCCCAGGAAAACGCCCTCTACTGCTAGAGCAAATGTAGCAGGGTCACGAAATCATTAACGTCTATGATCACTGGTCTCATGACTTTATGAGACACAATAGCACAAGTACAACAGCTATGCCAGAGATACTTTCACTTCATCCCGCTGCAGCCACTGGCAGTCTCCTTGAAGCTACTGAGGTTTTACATGCCAGGGCTCTGCTGCATCTGTGCTGGATGGTTATTGTTACCCTCCTTGTGTTGGCTGCACAGCTGTTGTGCTTGCTGAGGATGCCTTGGCCACTGCTGAGCTGAAGCATGCAAAACAGCTATAGGCCCAAGTTTGCTTGCTTGTCTGCAGCTGCCTCATGTGCATTCTCTGTTGCAAGTCTTGGGAGTAAGCTGATAAGGGTCCAAACTGGTACAAAAAAATAAGTAGGATGTCCCATATGTGAGACCTGACAAACAGACAGTATGCAAACAAATCACACCAAGCTGTGTGTCCTATACACCTTAGATCACAGGAAAACTCTGTCTGTTGGGTCTTTGTTCCTGTCAATGTACAGAACCAGTGACAAGCCTGGAAGGTGCAGGGATCTTTGTATCATGTAATGGGTACTTGTCTGGGGCTTGCTCAGCAGGCTGAGGAGCAAAGCCAGCGCAGTTGTGCAGGGCTGAGCAAAGCCCCTGTCAGCCCAACCCAGTGTCAACCTGTCTACCAGGATGGTATAGGACCTGACCTTCACCTGAGCATCAGCCTGTTGAGAAGCTTAAATTCCAGAAATTGCAAATTGTCATAAGGTGTGTCCATTGAGCTATTGCGTCATGCTATGGCAGAGCCTGGTGCAAATGTAATAACTCAAGTAGGCATGCCTGATTAATTATGTGGGTCCAGCCGCAGGCAGTCAAGGCTTCAGCCTAGGTCACAGCCCCAGCATCAGCAACGGAACTATGCTACCATCCAGTCAGCACAGCCTTGACATTGCAATACCCGGAGCTTGCTCTAGGGCACTTGCTGAAGAGGTTGATGCAGCAGCTTTGGGCTGACAGACAGCCCTGGATGTGACATTTCAGCTTGCATCTTTTTGCATCGCCCACCACAAAGCTCAGGTCACACTCCCAAGATCTCTGAAGATGTGCCATAGAGCAAGCTGAAGATGTATCACCTTGCTGCAGGTAACGATACTTCTGAAACTTGTGACAACGCTGCAAGGAGGGAACATAGTGTATCGCAATCAAATCTTGAATCCATGCAGCTAAACTTGCACCCCTGTCTATTGCAACAGCATGCACCACACGGTCAGCAACATCAACCAAGTCAATGGCTGTCCAAGATAGGCTGGGCACCAGGTAGGAAGTGCCACCGGAATGGGCTTCTCAATAAGCTCATACACCGAACCTGGCTCATACACCGAACCTGGCTCATACACCGAACCTGGCTCATACACCGAACCTGGGTGCTGGTCCCAACACCTCTTGCATCGTGAGGCCAATCGGCATGTCGCATGATTTAGCCTCACATAGGATCTGGTCATTATGTGCATGAGCATGAGCAGCGTCAGAAGTCATGAAGGGCTCAGTTGATGGAGTAGCAAAGGAAAAGCTGATGGGAAGGCATTTCAGGCTGCTGCTTTGCTCAAGAGTCACTTGCTGTGGCCAACGACTGCTGCCCAAGCTGTCAAAGGCTCAGCAGGTCTTGCATCAAGGGTTGGCGCAAATATCCTGAGCTGATTTATGTGCAAAACAGCTGCGCTGAGCCCGCCAGCATTCTAAGATCTAGGGTGGGACACGGACTGTACATCCACCAGCCTGGACTGGCTTGCCATCTAGCTGGTGTGTTTGCAGCTTGCTCAGCATGCTGCTGCCCTGCAAAGCGGGCTGCGCGTTGCCACCTCTGCTCTTCAAACTTCTTTGCTGCATCCTTGCTGAGATAAAATCAAAGCTGAGGGGATGTCAGGGTTTCCTGCAAGTGCAGACACAATCAGCTGGTTGCAGCTCCACGCCTTGACGTTAGTCAAGGCTGGCCGAGTCGCTGCCTCTGCATGCACTTGTGCCTATAGGCACAGCAAGTCCAGCATTTGTGCCGGGCCATTGCGGAGCTTTGACACTATGTTGGCTTCTGCCTTGCGCACGCAGCAGCTCGGTTCGTGGCACCTTCTTGTCTGCTTCTGATTCAGCCTCCTCAAAGTTCAAGCCTTCATGCAGGCGCTTGTGGAATGCTGTTTCGAATTTGCGCTCTATCTGCTGATAGAGTGTCCTACCATAGGTTCTAGGCATCAGGTTGTTACTGTGTACTGCCCAACGACGCCCAAATTGGGCACAAGCGGTGCCACAGAGTATCATTGCTGACGCCAAAGCAATGTATCATGGCAGCAAGGAAGGGCTTCCCGAAAAGGTGGATGCGACAGGTTCTGCACCTTTTTCGACTTGCAAGTTGTGCTTTACAGCATTGTCTGTTGCCAGAATCCTGCGCTCATGGCAACCCTGCGCAAAATGTCAGGCAAGGGGTCACTCTCCCAGCAGTCAAGTGTCCAGAGTCTTCCTCCAACAGCCTCCACACCCCCGTAGCACCTCACCTTCCACACCGGTCACTTGATCGCCACACGCGTTGTCAATGACCGGCCTCGACAGCAGGAGTGAGGAGAGACTGACTCACCAATTACTTTTGCAACAAGCGCTCAGGAGTTGCAGCAGCTCTAGACATACAAGAGCGCTCACTGAAGAGACATGAGAGAGACATTGGAAGAGAGAGAGGGATACCAGACAATACGATTTGTTTTCTGTATGGTCTCTAATAGCCAGACTGCCAACCACCGAGAAATGTGCAGCTTGGGAATGGCCCTCTGGCAGACCTACTGGATGGTGCTTTGCCCGGATGAGGCGTGCCATTGGGCTCCAAACGAGATAATTGGCAGGCTCTTGCGAAACAGCAAAAGCCAAGACCTGTGCTGATTGTATTTCTCTCACTAGAGTCCCGCACAAATTTCTGCAGATGCTGTGTCAGAAGAGTCTCGGGCTTGATGACTGGCTGACAGAAGTGCACCATGAGGAGAGGAGCACTCTCAAGTATCAAACTTTTGAAGGGAAAGGGCTACAAGCCCATATAAGGTACGTGTTTGCCAGAAAGGCAAAGCAGACATTGTTCCGCCTGCCGCATCGGACACTGCCCGTCATTTTGATTCCATACACAGAAATTACTTCTGATCTTTGACTGTGAAAACACTGCTTTTTGCAAGGGTTGCGCACTCAACATGTCATGTGCTTGTTTAAGCACTTTGCTACATAACTGTGACTGTGCTTTTTCCGCCAGTTGACAGATTCTTACCTTTGCTCTTAGTTCATGACTTGAATAAGGAATGTCCAATTGTTGAGACAAACACAAACAAGAAGCACTGTTATGCCAGCATAGTCATATCATCAGACATTCCTTGCTAGACTTTTTCACGTAGGGTTCATCTACAAACTTGAAGCTTTCCGCAGTCTGAAACAAAAAGAAAGAAATGTTTACGCTTTTCAGCGATCATAACGGGAACCTCCTAAGGCGGCAGCCCGGAGCTATGACCATAGGCCATAGCCCAAAGGGAGTCTGGAACAACATTTGCATGAGTTGTTTCATGCAAGTTTCTCAGAGTTCTCTCAGATGCTGTCTGTTCTGGCCTCCCTTTGGTCCCCCAGACACAAACGTAAGTAACAGTAGTAGTCATTCCGCTTACAGCTATTTATTATATTTTACAGGACGTCAATGCTTGTCCTATTGGGTTGAGGAATTGTGGACGTTGATACAGAAGCCAAATCTGACCAGAGCAACGGTCACTTCTTGTGTAGCAACACTCAACAAAACTGTTCATGAATAGACATGAGTTGTCGTCCCGGTGGTCGGACGCTGAATGACTGCTGGCTAGTGAGGGAAAGGTCTCGGGTTCACAGGGTGCACACATGAAAAGATGCACACATGAAAAGAAAAGAAAATCCTACGCCTTTCGGCATTATACCGGTCGTTACCCGGCAGATACCAGGACGACTGTCTTTGGTACCTCCGTACGGTTTTATATTGCTTCCAGGACGAACCTGTACTTACACTCCTTGACACAGGGCCGGTTAGGTCGACCGACCCCGGGGTACGTTCGGTGATAAAGGGACCATCCCCCGGGTTGTTATACGCACCGCGCCTTTTGACGGGAAGTATCGCGGCCGTTCCCGTGCCATCCATACCCAGTGTTTGCTCAGCTTGCAAGAGGGGCATGCTTGGCTTGGGAGGTGAATTGCTGCAGTGAAATTGCTTAAGCATGCTTGGCTGTTTTGAGCTAACCAAGTCCTGAGGCTTAAGGTTGTTGCCTTGATTCTCCACTTGCTTTGATTAACTCAACCTGGAATTTTGCATATTGCCCGCATCAAGCTCGGTGTCTGCTTGTGTCAGTACAGGCAATGTTTCATGCAATCAGCTGCATATGTTCTGAAGCAGCTAGTTTGCAGAGTAGGCTGGCTGGCAACTTCCAAAGCATGCTTTGCAGCGGATTGCCATTAAGTGCTGCTGTCCTTGCAGTAGTGGCAAATTGCATGGATATGCCCATTCAGTCATATTGGGCTTTGCCGTTGAGGCAGTCAGCTTCAAAATTGGCAGTTGATTGTGCTTGTCAAGCATGGTGTCACTGCAATGTGTGACGCTGCCACAATCCCACATGTACATTTTGCAAAGCTTTGCACTGCTAGGTGAAGCTAGCTGTTTGATCAGGCAAACATACATATACAGCATAATCAGGGACATGCAGGCAGTCATAGGCATGCAATTGACATTGGCAAAGTCTGTTTTGCAGGCATTGGCAGCAGGTAGCTTGGCTTGCTCACATTATGCTGCTGGGTCTGCAGCAAGCTATTTTGTAGCTTAAGCTTTGTTTTACACCAATGTTTTATGCTGCACCAATCTCTCAATGTCTCAGCAATGCTATTCAATGTTGATGATGCTGCAGTGCTGCTTGTGTCCATCTGCTGCATGCTGTGACTTGCATGCTGTGCTTTGTCAGTCATCCTGCAGTGCAGTGGGCTTGGATGTTGTAACCAGTCTTGAACAGCAGTATGATGCTGTGCTGCACCAATCTCTCAATGTCTCAGCAATGCTATTCAATGTTGATGATGCTGCAGTGCTGCTTCTGTCCATCTGCTGCATGCTGTGACTTGCATGCTGTGCTTTGTCAGTCATCCTGCAGTGCAGTGGGCCTGGATGTTGTAACCAGTCTTGAACAGCAGTATGATGCTGTGCTGCACCAATCTCTCCATGTCTCAGCAATGCTATTCAATGTTGACGATGCTGCAGTGCTGCTTGGTCCCATGCTTCCTTGCTGAACCAGACTGAACCAGGACATTTGGTGACTGCAGCTTTCCTGTGCTTGGTTGCTGTCTGTGATTGATTGCTGTCTTTGTATGTTGTGTTCAGCTGCTGTCTTTGATCAATAGCTGTCGTCAAAACGTCTCAGCAAGCAAGGTTAGAGTGTCGTCTGTGGCGCTGTCCAACTTTGCTGTGACGTCTGTATTTTGGAGATTTACCAGACGGCCTGTCTCTAAGGATGCGCCACTGACACAGAAGGAGAAAGCCAAACGTTGCCTGAGTAGTTGCCTGCGCTCTCGTGTGTGTTGTGGCAATTCCTGTATGGCAGCAGGCCGCAAGTTTGTACCCCTGCAGTTTGAGCCATGATCACCCACACGCACCGTCCGCTTCTCGGCTCTCGCGCGCACAACACCACCAGATTTGCCTTCCTGAATGCCACCAAATGCAGCCGACGACATTTTTCTGGACGAACAGTCAGCGGAAGCGCCAACGCTGAGGCCCTTCGAAGCTGAATTAATTCCTGCGGCACGTCAGAGTTGACCGATCGCAAAGCTCAAAATCGCGGTCGGGCCTTTTCAGCTCGCTTGACAGGCGCTCGCAAGCCCGTCTGCGCTCGCGGCTGCCCTCCTCTCCTCGTTCCGCGCTCTTGCCGCGCTCTTGCCGCTCGCGCGCCTTTGCGCTCGCGGAAGCTGCTGGGGCGGTTGCCTCGGGGCGCCGGGCAACCGCCTCTGACACACGTGCGCCCGGGCACGTACTCGGCCAGGTCCCGGGGCGTGCCCATCCATAACTCCTAATTTTTGCAGAAATCCAAGCTTACTCGATGTACTGCCCCTGCACTGTCACCAACATCTTCAGGGTGGGTATAAATTTTGAGTGGTTGACTTTGAAAGGTTGACAGAGGCGCTGACACTCTTGCAAGAGATCGACATCGGCGCTGGCACCATCTGTAGCAAATAAGATGAGCAGTTTATGTCTACAGATGGTGTAGACATATTGTCTACAGAAACTGTAGACAGAAAATTTTACTACAGTATTATTTACTTATAACGACCACACTGGTCTGCAGCAATTTCGTAACTATAGCGCATTGTAGTTAAAGCGATATAACGACATATGACTGTCAAATGTCACTGTACAAAACAGAGGCCATAAGTCATCAAGAATTCAGTCAAATTTGAAAATGACACCTGTTTTGGACTGCTAACAAGACAAGGGATCCACTTGCAGATCTGGATTGTCCACAAACAAAGCACATAAGGTCACTGTTCAATTTGCAGAGAAAAAGGCTGTAATGTTTTGCTGTCAGCTTTGGTTAATCCTAGAGACTGTCATCTTTGACACTTTGATTGCCAGCATTTGCAACTGCATTTCATCTTGACCTGAGAACTGAGGATTGTCAGCCAAAAACACTGCCAGGCCTTTGAGCTGCTGTCTTGCATCACGCAATGATGGGGCTTTGATAGTCTCCTCAACAAACTCGTCATTGATATCTGAGTCTGAGTCACTGTCAGCAGGTTCTTCGTTGACAAATGCGA
>JAABUV010008447.1_pt1 | contig 10418 bp, 11 predicted proteins | sample 5559971 | NCBI WGS metagenome assembly JAABUV01 (sample SAMN10711881, study PRJNA513362) | rock metagenome | isolation source: Antarctica rocks | place: Antarctica: Victoria Land, Knobhead nord | collected 2015-12-19
AGATATGCGATGGGGGCCGTACGGCTTCCCTATGCCTAGATAGATTAGCGCATGAAAATTACTTCACACAAAGTTATCACAAGCGTCGTACAACGCTTCCTTTCTCCTTTCACCAATCATCATCTCATCATCATCATCATCATCATCAGCAACGTAAGTGTAACAGCTTAGAACGATGTACAGTACAGAGTATACAGGCTAACGATGCATTGTACGACGTAGAACAACAACAACAACGTAAGTTTGACAGCTGCAGTGAATACTAGATGTATGAGCTGACAATGCTTTGTACGAAGAGCAACAGCAACGATGTGAGTTGAATTCTATTCTGTCTATGAGCTATGTGATTTACATGTCGTACGAAGAACTCTTGTTCTTTGAAATCTTGTCGCGATCGTCGTCGTCATCAACGCTCTCGCTCTCGTCACTTCTGCTTCAATCAACGTCTTTCTCTGTCTTCTTGTGAAACAACTACAACTTACTATCTTCGTTCATATGAAGTTTGAACATGCACTTCTCGCTCGTTCTGAACGAGATGTTGATTTCATACGAAGAACGATTTCTTTAAATCAGATGAGAATGCACAGATCTTTGTACATCAACGCTGTTCTGATTCAGTCTCGTGAACAAGTTGCTTTTGTAACTTGTACACAGTGTGCACGATCAAATGATCTTCGATCTTTCTCGAAGTGTCATTTCATTTCAGAGCATTTTGAGAGAGTCTGCGTCAATTGCAAATGACGAGATCATGCAACACAATGCAATCTTCTTGAGACTGAAGATGACAAAAGTAAGAATGAATGAAATGAAGATCATCATTCTCGCTCACTTGAAAGAGAAGATGATCGTATGAAGTGAAAAAGATTGAGAGAATTTAAGCTGAGAAAGCGAAGACTGTTGAGAGCGAGAAATGTCTTCAATCTCATTGTGCTGAATTAATGATATGTACAAGACGCATTTCTTTTTCTGTTTGTGAGCATTTGTTTTTTCAGCATATTTTGAAGCACAATCATGTATCTTGAGTCAGCAGTCTGCATCTCTACGCGATGCTCAAGATAAGTACTTCGTACGAAGAAAGAAGCTATTATGACTGCTCTCTAGTACAAGAAAAGCGAAAACAGACTCTCTTATCTACACTTTGTACATAACGTTAGTTTGAATCTTGTTGTATGAAGTAGAGTTAATAAACAGCACTCAATTAACTCTTCTTGTTGTCACAGCTCATGCAAACTGACTATTGATCTTCTTTGTACGATGCAAATGAAATCAAGATAACTATTCAGTGAGTCAGAAAAGAGCGAGAAACAGCTTAAAATCAGTACTTCGTATGAAAAGAAAAGCTGTCATGACTGCTTGTATGAGAAAAGCGAAGACAAACTGTCTCTTATTTACACTTTGTACATAACGTTAGTTTAAATCTTGTCGTACAAAGTAAAGTTAACAGACAGCACTCAATCAACTCTTCTTGTTGAGTCAGCTTCACAGCTCATGCAAACTGACTTTCAATCTTCTTCGTATGAGCTTCAATTCTTTCACGACAGCATCAGAGAATTGATTCAATTATGTTCATTGATGTATCTTGTCAATAATGACTTTTCTTCGATCGAAGAAGATTCTTTTCTGTTAAGAAAGTCATCATTTAGCTTCATACATCGTCTTCAAAGCTTGAATGACAGAAGCAGAGTTTCAATCAAGCATTCACTCTCATCAGAGATCTGAAATCATGCTCACAGTTTGACATATGTGATGCTCAGAAGACATAACATCAGAGTTCAGTGATGACGAAGCTTGAGAAGCTTAAGCATCAGAGATGTCTTCGTACGAAGCAGCTTTTGATCTCTGAAGATCATTCAGACTTGAGTCGACTTCATACGAAGATTGTGATGACAGTTGAGAAAAAGCGATGTTGAAGTCAAAGTTATTCTCATATGAAGATTGTGACATGAGCTGAGAGAGAGTGACAATGTCACTTGAAGAAGCAGCAGAATCATGCAGAATAACAAAAAACTTTTCTGCAAAAAAGTTTTTCATACAATCATGCAATGACTTTAGTATCTGATGATTGCAAGAATTGTGATGCTGTATACTTTGTACAATATTCTCTGAAGTCATACTGATTCAATTGACAATATCTGATATAACGCTTCATATACAAAGCTCATTCAACTTCTTGACATTGAGCAAAGAGAGCTTTACTTCGTTTGCAAACATCAGATAATCATCTCATATAAAGAGAGAATCTTTTCACAAGAAATGAACAGAAAATTCTTAATGATAAATAATTGAATTTTGCAAGATCACTATGCAAAGCTTCTTCAACAAATGTAGAAAATCTTGAGCAGTTATGTTGAATTGATCTTTCTTAACAGTATCAAGCAATGATTTGTCAAGCAAAGATTTATTATTCTCGTACGAAGCATTGCTTGAAAGATCGCTGAATCACGTCAGTCAATGATCAATTCATGATTAGAGTGCTTGTACAAAAGACAATGAAGACTCAACTTTGACTCAAGACAAAAAAAAATCTTCAGAAGTCAATTTGAAGTCTGTCATTACTCATATGAACTTCAGAAAAAAATGAGTCAAATAACTTGTGAACAGAACATTTATATTTCATTGTTCAACATGATGTATCTGAGATTTCAATGCATCATTCAACTCGTCTGCTTATGCTTCTGCATCACGATCATGAGTCTTCTTGAGACTGAAAACATTAACAACATCAAACATCTTGTTGATTTATTCTAGTTGAACTTTATACAACATAAACAAAGTCAACTTGCTTTCTCAAAGCAAATAAAGATTATATCATTGCTGTCATCTTTGAAAATGTGAAATCTGCTTTCGTACAATGTTTCAATGATAAAAGAGATAAAAAGTATCAGAATCATGTTTAAATGATACAATCAATAAAGATCAGAATTGATAGTGCTTGATCTTTAAAAATAGCTATAACTGAATATTAAGAATATAAAAGAAAATGAATACAAAAGTTTTTATTTAAGTAATATTCAAAAACTGTGTTAAGTTTGAAGAAAATGTGTTTATGACATGAATAAAATATGATGTAGAAAAAAAGATGATGTTGAACAAAAAGATGTTGAACAAAAAGATGTTGAGAAAAGAAAATAAAGACTGAGTCAGATCTGAGTCAGATTTGAGTCAGATCTTGACTAAAGACATTGACTAGTTTTATTCAATCTTGATACACTTGTAACATTATTTCTTTCTTTGAAAATTCATGTTTGCATGAGTGTAACTCATTTGCTTGCTTTCTTATTGAGTTATTTTGATACTAGCGTGACTTTCTTGAGTATAGCACATGAAATTCATTCAAAACTTTCTCGAAGTCATTGAATTTATCTTTATCAACATAGTATCATTCATCATCTTTATTTAAATCTTTTCATTTAATCTTGTATTGTATTTGATCTCAATAGCATTTGAAGTTCAGAATGTCATTTTTCATCATCATCATCATTAATAATGATGAATCTGAGAGATTCTGCATGCTGTTCTGATAGAAAATCTTCTGAATATGATTGCAATAGCTTCAAGCTGAACATCAAATGCAGATGCTTCATGCTGATTGATAAATGAAGATGATAAAAGATCTTTGCTTTGATAATGATTTGATACAATTCTAGTTGTTTATCTTTCAAATCTTTGCATGATCTTGTGATTTTGATGTTTCTGAAGAATAGTCAAATTCAGTCATCTATTTCATAGATGATGTTTCATCTATGTTTATTGATCTGTGCTTCAATGATCAACTTCATCTTTTTCAATTGTTGATGATCAAAGCTCAGTAACTTTTTCATTCAAATGACAATATCATTTGCTTTTCTAACTTTTAATCATTCATGAGTGATTTCATAGTCAGTTGTATCTGAATCAAAACTCATTCAAGAGTGAAAATCTTTATTAAAGTAGAAAGAAATCATTGAGATGATTAAGAAAATATTGAAATTGTTGCTGAATTTCATCATAAATATTCATTTGACTCAGTCGTTCTGCATGTAATTGCAATAAATTCTAAGTTTACATTCAACGTCTTGATTGACTCATTTCGTCTGATTGTTGATCTTTGAATGATAAACTGTAAATAGATTAACTGTGATTCTCAGTTGCTTGCAAAGAGTCTTTCACATAGTTGATATGAATTGAAAGTCTCTGTTTGAAACAATAGAACTGAGTAAATCATGCAGTCAATAAACGTTTCATAGCATGATTCAAATCGTTTCTTTGACTGAGATGTCATCATTTTCTCAATGACAGAAAACATAGTGATATTCTTTGATGAGACAACATATAATTATGCAAATGATGTTATAGTCTTCTGATAGAAATAGCTCAGTAATAAAGTTTATAACTATATCTTTTCAGTATTCTTGTGAAATGAGTAGAGAATGATGAAGTTCATTAGTGTTATTTCTAGAAGCTTTGCTTCGCTGACAGACATGACAGTTTCAAATGTACTGTCTGACTGTGACTTGATAATTTAATCAATAGTAAAATTGCTGAATTAAATCAATAGTTCATTTATTGTTGAAGTGAGAGATTAAAAGCTGATCATGAATTTTCTGTAGCAGTTTTGTATGCATATTCTCAAGAACTCACAGTAAGTATTTTCTAAAGAGAACGCTGTCAATGATTTTGCAGTTCTTCAATTTAGTGATATGAAATTTGAGCTTGTTCTCATTCATAGCTTGTTTATATTTGTTGCAGAACTCATTCATTTGATTGATTATACATACTTGCTGATAGAGATTTAGACTGATTGTTAAGTTGAACTTTCATATTTACATTCTGACTCAACTTAATTACTCAGATTGAATCTTCTGACTCAACTTAATTACTTGAGTTGAATCTTCTGATTCAACTTAATATTAATCTTGAGTCAGAGTTTGATTTGAATTCTCAATTCAACTCATTAAGCAATCGAATATGACGTCAAGAGAGCTAAATATAGAAATTTTTCCGATTTTTCGCCTTTGCATTACCTTTTTGCATTATCTTTTTGATAGAAAGTCATAAAGAGAAACATGAAGAGAAACATGAAGAGAAACATGAAGAGAAACATGAAGAGAAACATGAAGAGAAACATGAAGAGAAACATGAAGAGAAACATAAAGAGAAACATGAAGAGAGTTATGATGAAGAACATAAAGAAAAACATGAAGAAAAAACATGAAGATCATTTGACTTTGATAGAAAGTCATAACGAGAAAACATGATAGAAAGTCATAAAGAAAATCATGAAAACTGTTCAATTAAGCTATTTACATTTATCTAATATCTTGTTGAGTTGAGTCAAGTTTTTGAGTCAAGTTATCAAATCAAGCTTCTCAACTTAACTCAAGTGCTTGAATTTAACTTCTCAATTCAACTTGACACTTTTTCAAAAAAATTTCAACTCAACTCAACACTTTTCAAGTCAAGTACTTGACTTGACGTGATCAGTCTAGTTTGCAACTATAATTATCTTCGATGACTCTGATCAGAAAGTTGCTGTGTAAAGATGACTTCGATTCATTTTCGTCTGCTTGAGTATTTCTTTCATTCACTTTCGCTTCAGCTGTAGAGATGTTTTATACAGCTTTGATTTTCAATCTCTTTTGAGTATCAAGTCGTTGCGAATTGAACGCATTATCATCTCAATAACTTCGTCTGATTTTCAAGAGTTCATGTTTGTTATTGATCTTTGTATCAACTTTCATAAGTGAATATTTATTGACATCATGTTCATTTTCATCTGTAGAGTTTCTGTTGATGTTGCTCAATAAATGTTGATGATTTGTCATAATGCTCTTTCTTGTACTGATTTCAGCTTGATGCTCAGACTCTTTCAATAATCTTTCATCTTCTGTGATGTATATCATATGATGATTTCGTGACTAAGCAGAGAATGCATTATCACGAAGTATATTTGCTTATTCATCATTATTGATGAGTCTCAAGTAGATTCAATGATTGTCTGCATGATTTTTTGTTTAATCACTAGTTTTGCTTTGACATGATGCATGTAAGTTACTCATTTCAGCTTGAAGTTCAGTTGAACTTTCAAGACTTTGATATTTGATTTTGAATTAATCTGATGTTTTATTAGTTTTAAATCAACTTTCATATTGAATCATTTAGAAGTTCTTGTAAAGTGAATCAACTTATGCTTTGTCATTAAGAATTTGATGTCATGCGTTTTTGATCACTGTTCACATTTATCATAAATCTCGTTAAGAACTCTGCAGTTGCATTTCATAAACTCTTCATATATCAAAATATTGATGTCATTTACGAAGTTTATGAAGTTAATTTTCAGCTTGATGTCATCACATGCTTCTAACAAGTTCGCATTGTAGAACAGATATAATATCAATGATAGCAAAAAGTCTTGTAATATATTAATGTTCACGCTGCATTTCATCATCATGTAATCATTAATTATGATCATGATGCATCAATCTTTCAGAAAGTTCTTCACAAACTCAAGAAGCAGTTTAGAAACTTTTCTCTTCTTCATGTCATGTAAAAGTTTGCTGTGCATCACATTGTTAAACGCATTCTTCTCATTCAGATTCAGCAGTGAAACTACTCTTCTTCTTATGTTACTTCACACAGTATATATTTTTTCTTTAATTAGTTGCAAAGTTGTATCTGTTAATCTGTGCTTGTGAACTTTCATCTGAATGTTCAATATTGAGTTGCAAGCTTCTATGATATTTTGCAGATGTTTGAATATGATGAACTTTAATACTTTATTTAATGTGTTGAATAACACAATTAATTTATATATTTTTGCATTGAAGTAATCTTTCTTGTCTGACTTTTGCATCACTATTGTGACTGCGTTCTTGAACTGATTTGATTGTAGTCTCTTCTGTAAACATCTTTCAAAGAAAAAGCATATTTATTCTGACATGTTGTTGATGAGTCTGCGCATTATTTTATTTATGTATCTCATGTGTCTTGATGTTTTGTCAAATGTCACTTTGTAAATGATTCTTTTAATTTTATAATGCATCAGCGAAGCATCATCTTCAATCAAGAATGAGTACTTGAAGTTTATTGTATTTAGCATAAAAATCTTTGAAGATAATGAAAAGTGAGTTTAAAACATCATTTTCGCTTTATTTTGCATTGTTGTGATGATGTCAGAGCATTCTGACTTAATCAGAAGAAGAATTGTTGTTTGAATTAATGTATCTGCAATTGCATTTCTTGCTTATTTTGCAGTTTTGAACAGTTTTCTTGAGAATTGTTTAATGTTCTGCATGATCTTTTAATATTTACTGCATTTCTGTTTTCTGATGATCTTACTTTTCTTGTCACATGCTTGAATGTACTTTGTTTAATCATCAATGATTTGACAGCTTCTTTTCATTCATTGCATGCTTTTAATGATCTTTGTACACTTCTTCATTCATTTTGCTTTGATCATTTCATGTGATCTCACTCAAAAAGTGAAAATCTTGATTATCTTCTTCAGTGCATTCAGCAGTTACTTGATGTATTTATTTATGCATCGACATCTCATTTCATGATTTAACAATGATTTTAACATTTGTTCTTTCAAAATATTAATGAACTTCTCTTCATTTATTATCTTTCAATTACAACGCGATTTTCATGCTGATTCTTTGCAGACTTTGAGATTTATAATTGTCTATATCAACAGATGATCTGAAAAGTTTTTCATTTCTTTATTGATTTTGCATTGTATTAATCAATTCATAATGTCATCTGTCGTGAAAATCAAATTTATTGTCATTTGAGATTCTTGATAATTTCTTGTAATTGTGTCTTAAGATAATGTTAGCGATGCATCAATGTTTATGATCATTTTAATTAACTCATTTGATAGTAAATGTTGTCTTGAATAGAATGATTCTTCTCATGTGAAGTGATGCAGATTGAAGTTTTTTACAAGAATGCTTTCTTTTGACATATGCAGCATTTTTTCAATGTTTGAAAGATTTTCTTTTTCATGAATAATTTCATAATTTCTGAGTGATGAATTGTATACTTCATGAATGTGTATAACTTTCTGAATTATTTGTGCATCATCTGTTAGTATTTGTAACGTAATTGTATCTACATCTTTGAAGTATCATGTTGAATATCAGATGTTGTTGTTGATTTTCTTGTTTATATAGAAACAGATTTTATCTTCATTATTCTTCAGTGTGAAGTTGACAGTTGCTGAGCAGTATGCTCTGAAAATGTCATCAAATCATCAGAGTTCTTGAAGAATCAGAATGTCATAGTTTTTTATCTTTTTCTCATGTAGTAGTGTTATCATCATCTTGTTTCTGAACTTGTGAACGTTGTACTGTAGTATTCAAAGCTTCTTTTGCTGAAACATTAAAGTTCATCTTTCAAACTGTTTTATGTTCTCTTGAGTATTTGCAAAGTGCTTGCTTCACTTGTAAGATTCTCAGTAAAAGATGACATTGATAACAATGTGATTAATGTTGACTTTGATTCATTTGATCTTAACTTCTTGATCAAGTGATTCATTATAGTATTTTCTGATGTGATGACTGTGCTGAGTAGATGACTTTCATTCATTGAGCGTCTCTGCTTTCTCTTCAAATCATTGTTCATCAGCGATTTCAAATTGATAAATGTTTCTGTGAATGTCTTTGATATCGCTGTCTTGAGTTCTTTCTGTCTTTGTACAACATGATATAAAAATCTGTGCTTTGTGACTCTCTTTATTCTTTCTTTTTCAGCTTGTCATTTATGACATTGAGAGTCAAAGACTCTGTGTGTATCTTAACATGCTTTACATTTTCACATATTTCAAGTCTGTTTGTAAAAACAGTGCTTCGAGCGATGATTCAACATACAGTAAATGCATTTTTATTTATTTTTGCATTCATACATCTTGTGATCATATTCTTGACACTTTAGATATTGATGCACTCTGCAGCTTAAGTCATAAAACTATGTGATCTTTATGTTGATTTCATGACATACTTTTTCATTGATCAGCTTGTTCATCATCTTAACGCTGACTATGCATATTATCAGTAAGATGTATCTTTTTTGCTCACTCTTCTTTGTGAATCACTTAATCTTCTTGATCATCATTTCTGAATGTATATCTTTGTTGATTTTAATGAGCATCTTTATTTCTTTCTTCTTTATGTTTTTAGATATTTCTTCGATTCTAATCTCATGTATTACTACTTCAAAACTAACTTCGCACAGACATGCATTCAACGATATCTCTTTGATTCAAAAATCGTTTTTCTTCAATGTTTTTTTGCTGCTTTTCATCTTGACTTAAAATATCAGCAGTTTTGATTATTTCTTCATTATTTTTATGTTTTTGCACATCAACAGCGTCTTGTCGACGTCAATCTCTTTCACTCATTTCACTATGTTTTTTGTTGTTATCATCATGATTCTCTTTACTTCTTCTTTCTCTTTGATGAAAATCTTTACTTCAAATTTCTCACAATGATTTTGCACTGATAATAATATGTTAACGTTGAACACAAGATGACTCTCAATTGATGTTGTCAACTTCATGCTCACTTCTGTCAATATATTCTCTCTTCTTCACAAACTCTTTTTTGAGTCTGCTCATTATCTTTTTCAATCTCTTCAACTGATTCTTCATGCGCTGATTGACAGTCAATGCAACGACATGTTGATGCATCAGCTTTTCTATCATTTCTGTCAAACTTCTCATCTTCTTTCAAAGCATCAGCTCATTGTTTCTACATTTATTGAGCTCATAAAGTATTTGCAGCTTGTGTAATTTCTTCTGTATATCTTTCGTCTTGACTGAATTCTTCTGCAAGATAGCAATAATTGTCTCTTGTTCATTTGTTAACATCACGTCAACAATGCTTCTCATCTGTTCTTGATAATCAGAATGAAGTGCAAGTATCATGTCAATGATGTGCTCTGTCTTTAAATAGTTTAAGTAATTCATTTTCGTGATTCAATTTGTTTAATTTCATAATAATTTCAGCAGAATAGTTGATAGAAAGTTTAATAAAGCATTTGATAGAGAATTTGACAGAGTGTTTGATAAAGTATTTAATAGAAAATTTGATAAAGAATTTAACAGAGTGTTTAATAGAAGTATTCTCGACTCAATGCACGTTTCGATCTCATGCACACTCTAAACTCGATTAGCAACTCATACTTTTTTTATTATTATTCAATCATCATTCATAAAATCAAATTGCAATTAATATAGAGAGTTGTCGATATCTATATAAAGCTTTCAAGCTATAAGAATCAATCATCAAATCGCTTAGAAGCTTTGAATTGCCTTTCAGCTCGCGTAGACCTGATTTGACTTGATCTTCTTTTCATCTTCTCAATAGCAACAAAATCAGTGAATTGCTGTACTTTCATCTCTTTAGACTTCTTCTTTTGCTCTTTCTGAAGCTCTTTAG
>JAABUV010008449.1_pt1 | contig 10418 bp, 11 predicted proteins | sample 5559971 | NCBI WGS metagenome assembly JAABUV01 (sample SAMN10711881, study PRJNA513362) | rock metagenome | isolation source: Antarctica rocks | place: Antarctica: Victoria Land, Knobhead nord | collected 2015-12-19
AGGTGCGCCCCGCCTGCAGCAGGGCGGCGACGACCAGCAGCGACCAGAGCACCCGATGAGCTAGGACCTCCAGCGCCGACGCGGGGTCCAGCAGCGGCCAGAACAGCGGGAACAGCCCCCACAGCGCATAGGCAGCCGCGCCGTACAGCGTCCCTCTGCGGGTCTGGTCGTTCACAGAACCAGGTTAGGCGAGCGCACCTCCCGACCGATCGGGGGCACGACCGCCACCACGACCGGTCAGCGCCTCAACGAACCCGGACGCGGGGGGCTGCAAGCTCCGATGCAAGCTCGCCACACGATCGTGTGGTCTGCCGGTCGAGCACCTGGACCCGGTTGGCGATCTGGTAGCCGCCGTCAGGGTGGTTGGCGTGGTACATGCCCTCCGGAATCCGCCGTGACACCAAGCAGTCCTGCCCATAGCTGGCACTCACCGATGGGAGACCCTGCCCCAGGCCGCAGCGGGACGTCCGTCCCCCTGCTGAGCTGGACGTGGTGTCCGGACCGACCTGTACCGGGCCGCGGCCGGGCTGTCCTGTGTGCGCTGCCCCCGGAGGCCGCTCACTGACCGTCGGCCAGGCCCAAGCGCTCCTCATGGCGGCCCGCGGCCACCCGCTCGAGACGGCGCTGGTGGTGGCTTTGATGTGCGGGCTGCGGCTGGGGGAAATGCTGGCCTTCCACTGGGACGACGTCGACCTCGACGTCGGCCTGCTCCGGGTGCGCAGCGCGATCGTGCGCCCTGGCGGCCGGGTCGAGATCGGCCCGACGAAGACGCCGACATCGCGCCGGCAGCTCCGGCTGCCGGGCATCGCCGTCGCCGACCTGCTCGGCCACGCCAGCACCAGGGTCACGTCGGTGGTCTACTGGCACCGTACGACGCCTACCGTGGAGGCGGCGCGGGACCCGATGGACCGGCTGTTCGGAATCTGAAGGCGACACCTGGCCGCGACCCGCGGGCTACCCGGGGTCAGCTGCGCGATCTTGTCAGCGGGACCGCACCGCTCTGACCTGGGCTTATGTGGGTGGGCGATACAGGACTTGAACCTGTGACAGCACAACTCGCTGACCTGCATTAAGAGCCTCCTGACCTGCGGCTATGGCGCTTAGGGCCCGGACACCGCTGGACACGGATTGACCCTCGTGGCACTGTTGTGGCACGCGGCGTGCCACGCAGCACGACACAGGGGAGCGAAACAGGTGCCAGCCAAGAGGCGGGACAACGGGGCCGGCGCCCTGCGCAAACTGCCGTCGGGGCGCTGGCAGGCCAGGCACCGCGGCCCAGATTGTGTGATGCGTCCGGCGCCCATGACCTTCGACACGAAGCTCGACGCAGGGGCGTGGCTCAAGGCCCAGTCCGGGGACGTCGCCGATGGCGTGTGGGCGCCGTCGCAGGCGGGACCTCGGGGCCGTCTGACCGTTGAGCAGTACGCGAAGACGTGGCTCGCGGGCCGGGACCTCAAGCCGCGCTCGCGGCTGCTGTACCGCGACCTGCTCGACGCGCTGATCCTGCCCGGACTGGGGGAGGCGCCGCTGGACAAGGTCAGCCCGACGACCGTGCGCAACTGGCACGCGACCCTCGACGCGAAGACCCCGACCCGCCGGGCGCACGCCTACTCGCTGCTGCGATCGATCTACACAACCGCGGTGGCCGACGACCTGGTGCCGACGAACCCGTGCCGAATCCGAGGCGCCGGGGCGGCGAAAACGAAGCACGCGACGACTGTGGCGACCCTGGGCGAACTCGAGGTGATCGTGGCGGCGATGCCCGCCCGCTATCGGGCGATGGTGCTACTGGCGGCCTGGTGCGGTCTGCGCTTCGGCGAGCTGGCCGAACTACGGCGCGGTGACATCGACCTCGAGCGGGGCTACCTGCACGTCGAGCGCGGCGTCACTAGGGCCGGTGGAGAGGTGTACGTCGGCGACCCCAAGAGCGAGGCGGGCCGTCGGCTGGTGAGCATCCCGCCGCACCTGCTGCCCGTCGTACAGGCGCACCTCAACGACCGCACGGGGCCTGGGGGGGAGGCGCTGCTGTTCCCAGCACGGCATGGCGGCCACCTGAGCCCCAGCACCCTCTACGGCGTCTGGTACCCGGCCCGCGAGGCGGCCGGTCGGCCGGACCTGCGGTTCCACGACCTGCGGCACACCGGGGCGACCCTCGCCGCCGCGACGGGCGCCACCTTGGCCGACCTCATGGCCCGGCTCGGGCACTCCACCCCCTCGGCGGCGCTGCGCTACCAACACGCCGCAGCCGACCGGGACCACCTGATCGCTGCGGCGCTGTCCGGCTTCGCCGAGGGGAAGGTGGTGCCGCTGAGACGAGCAAACTGACAGAGCGGCCCCGCACGCTGTTGCTGCAGCGCACGGGGCCTTGATCGCACTCCCGACCCTCACGAACAGGAGCACGACCCATGACTGACCCTACGAGCACCACCCTGGCCGCCGACCCGCGAACGCTGAACTGCCCGAGTTGGTGCCAGACCGATCACGGCCAGGAGTGGGCCGTTGCCGTGGAGCACTCCGCCGAGATGGCCCGGCTCCTGGTCGAGCTGGGGCGCGGTGACCAGGGCCGGCCGATGCCGGAGAGTGACTGCCCGCCGTTTCACCGCCGTGCCCTGGGGACGGTGACGGTCCGCGTCGGTGACGGCACCCAGGCCGACCAGCTCGAGGTAGAGCGCGAGCGGTTCGATGGCGATGACCGGCCGCCCGTCGAGGTCGTGCGGGTCGACCCGCCGACCGGCTGGACCGAGGACTACACCGCAGATGAGGCCCGCGGCCTCGCGGCGTTGCTACAGGCCGGGGCCGGGGCGATTGAGGGCAGCAACACGACGGGCATACCGCTCAACCTCGGCCAGGTCATCGAGATGCTCGACGGTGGCGGCGAGCAGGATGCTCCCGACGCCCAGCGTGGCTACCGGGTGACTGCGCTGCTGTGGTCCCTGCTGACGCAGCAGGTCCTGCCTGCGCAGGTGTGGCCGCTGCTGCACGACGGCGACGTGCCCACCCTCGACGAGCTCATCTTCGCGGGGGAACCAATCGAGGGCAGCAGCGACACGGCCGCGGACCGGCGCAGTCGTGGCTAGAGGCGTCTCCGCCAGGGTGGATCCCGGCACGCTGCCGGTGGAGGCGCACCTGTCCCACCTTCGGCTCAAGAACGCCTCAGCAGGCAGCGTCAAGCAGCGCTTCTACAGCCTGCGCCGACTCGCCCGGTTCCTCGGCGTGGAGTGCGGCGTGGACCTGCTCGCGGTTACCGACATCGACCTAGACGACTGGCAACACTCCAACGCCCACCTGGACCCGGCGACCCGGCGGTCCTACGCAGCCCACGTCTCCGAGTTCTACTTGTGGGCGCTCGCCGGTGGGCTCACCAGCAGCAACCCCGCACTGGTGCTGGTCCGTCCCAAGCAAGGGCGCCGGCTGCCACGGCCGACCGCGCCGGACGACGTGCAGATGGCCGTGGACTGCGCCCCCTCGCGGCTTCGGTTGATGCTCGTCCTGGCGGCGTACGCAGGCTTGCGGGCCGGGGAGATCGCGCACCTGACTCGCGGGCAGGTCCGGGACACCAGTACTCCGCCGGTGCTGGTCATCCGCGGTAAGGGCGACGCCGAGCGGGTCGTGCCGATGTCCGGCCGGGTCGTCATGGAGCTACGCGCCCACGGTCTGCCGCAACGCGGCTACGTGTTTCCCAGGCTCGACGGTCTGGACGGCCCGAACACGCCCGCAAGGGTGTCGCGGCTGTGCGGGCAGTACCTGCACGGCCTGGGGATCTCGGAACCGTTGCACTGCCTACGGCACTACTTCGGCTCAAGCCTGTACGCGGCGAGCCAGGATCTGCGGCTGACGGGGGAGGTGATGGGCCACCAGTCCCCGGCGACGACCGCGGGGTACGTCAGCTACAGCCACGCAGCGGCCGTCGAGGCGGTGGAACGGGTAGGCGCAGGCCTCGCCGTCCCCGGCGTCCCCTCTGTGATCTTGCCTCGTGCGGTGGCCGACCGTGGCTAGAGGCACCGGGACGAGCGAGGCATCCAAGGTCAGTGAGTGGGCCGACCGCGGCGCGTCGGGGGCGGTGCTCAAGCACCTGCAGTGGATGCGGCTACGTGGGCTGTCTGACGCGACGGTCTATCAGCGGGCGCTGTACCTGCGCCGGTTGGCCGTGCACCTGGACGTCGATCTCGGGGACGACCTGCTGATGGTAGACAGCGCCGATCTGGAGGACTGGCAGGACACCCTGGCCGGCCTGGCGCCCGGGTCGCGTCACAACGCCGTGGTGAACATGCGGGAGTTCTACGCCTGGGCGGTGCGCAGCAAGCTGCTGCAGGAGACGCCGACCGGAGGTCTGGTGCTGGCGAAGATGCCGCGCCGACTCCCCCGGCCGATCGCGGAGGCTGACCTGCAGCTCGCTATCGCCTCCGCACCGCCACGTCTGCGGCTCATGCTGGTCCTGGCGGCGTTCTGCGGCCTACGGGCGATGGAGCTGGCCCAGCTCGATCGGGAGGACATCAAGGAAACCCTGGCGACGCCGTTGCTCATCGTGCGCGGCAAGGGGGACAAGGAACGGATCGTGCCGCTGTCCTCCCGGGTGCTGCTGGAGCTGCGCCTGCACGACCTGCCCCAACGCGGGCCGGTGTTCCCTCGCGGGGACGGGCAGGCCGGACGCTGTGAGCCCTGGACGATCTCCCACTTGTGCAACAGCGTGCTGCACGAGGCTGGCATCCCGGACACCCTGCACTCGCTACGCCACTACTTCGGGACGGTCATGTACGCGGTGTCGAAGGATCTGCTGATGGTCGGCGCGACGATGGGCCACAACAGCCCCAGGACCACGGCCGGGTATGCGGCCTGGTCGCCGGCCGCTGCGGCGGCAGCAGTCGAGGCGATGGCCGGGACCGCCTCAACGACGGTGTTCCCGCTACGCGCAGTGGCGGGCGGTGAGGGGTGACGTCTGCGCTCCACCTAGCGCCCCTGCCGGCCGTCGCGGCATGGGTCGGCCGGCCGGAGCAGACCGTCCGGAGCAGACCGTCCGGAACTGGTGTACGCGGGGGCAGGTCCGGCACGCAAAGGTCAACGGCAGGCTCGAGGTCAGCCCCGTGGACTGCCGCCGGGTCAGGAGCGTCACCGTACGCCGAGGGTGCTCAGTCGGTTTCGGCCGCTGGGCGCAGGTACGGCCAACGCCCAGCGACTACCCGGACCTTAGCGACCCTTGGTCGCTAAGGCGCTCATGGCCGGTCGGTCGGTGCAGCGATGCGGTGGGCGGCGACCAGGTGACAACAGAGGCATCGTGCTGGGTGCAGTGCCACCCACCGCGACCGAACGTCACGCAGTAGATCTGGCCGCCGCCGCGGACGGTCGCCCGGAAGTAGCCGGGCTGGGCCAGTTCCACGACCAGCCGGCCGTCGAGCAGGTAGCGCCTGCCCTTGTCCTGGGCGTTCTCACGCGGGCTCATGCTTCCTCCGTGTCCGTGTGCGTCGAGGTGGCGACGGCCCGCCTACAGCGACATGAACCGGCCCGTCCGCGTTTTCTGCTCCGCACGCCGCGCCGCGAGCAACGTCGACGCCGACGGGCGCGGTTAGTGTCGCGTCGTGGCTCGCAAACCGCCCAACTTCACCTGGCTCGGCTTCACCGAGGAGCAGGTCGGGCTGTTGAGTTACCTCGACTTCATTGGGAACAACGCCTGGAGCCGGAACAGCCAAACGGAAGAGGTCATGCCACGACTACTAGACCGCTTCGAGCAGGCCGGTGTGCCGCTGGCGCGAATCAAAGAAGCTATGGCGTGCATCGGGTATGAAAAGGACGCCCTGCACGAGCTTGATAGATGGGAGTCGAAGCGCACCACGGGCAAGTTCGGCAAGTAAGCACGATGAGGCCGGGCCGCCGTCCATCCTGACGCAGGAGTTCCCAGACGAGTCAAAAGCTAACGAAGCGGCCGGACCGGCGAACCGTAGACCCGACGCCGTGTAGCGCCAGGGCGGCGGCGACCAGCGGGGACACTTTCGGGTCCTTGCGGGCGAGCAGACGCTGCCCCGCCTCGCCGCTCGGCGTCCACCGGGCGACCGCCACAGCCTCGTTCAATGGGTAGTGGTTTTCGTGGCGGACCTTGCCTGCGCTGACGGCGGCGTCGAGGGCTGCGCACGCCTCGGCGTAGAACTGGCGCGGCACGGTCTCGACAGTCACCCCAGCCTGCTCCAGGCCAGGGACGAGGAACGCCGCGGTGCCGCCCGACTGGACCAGCAGCCGGCTGCGAGGGGACCTGGACTGCGCCCGCTTAGCAAACTCTGCAACCCAGTCAACGCCCGGCAGGTGCTCAGCCACACCGAGCTGCACCGCACCGTCCGGCCTTCGCCAGCCGGCGACGAGCATCGCGGTGCAGTGATCGGGGGCGACGTCGAGGGCGAACACGGCGCTCTTGCGGTCCGGCGGCCCGGGACTGGCGTCGGCGAGGGCAGCCCAGACCGGCTCGGGGATCGCCGTCCCGAGCACCGTGACCCACTGGCACAGGACCTCGGTGCGGATCACGTCCTCGGGGTCGGTCTCGAGCGCGCTGCGGATTGCCTGCACGCCCATCCGGTGACCGAGCGCCGGGTTGGCCTGCGCCCACGCCGCTGGGTCGTCGACCTCACACCCATCCGGGGCGGACCACTCGAACAGGCCAAGCGTGGACGTCGGATCACCTGCGGCGGCCAACGCACGGTCCCGCAGGCTCGACAGGACCACCGAATGGCCGTCCCCAGCATTGGAGAACCCGGCGACCATCGGTGCCGGCCGGGCCATCGTCGTCTTCGTCACCGCCGACCACGCCAGCCAGTCCTGGTGCTCACGCAGCTCATCGAGCAGCACCAGGTCCGAGGACAGGCCACGGCCACCACGGCGAGACGCGGCGGTCACCTTGTACCGCTCACCGGACGTCAACCGCACGAACTTGTCGCCATTCGTGCGGGAGACGTGCTCGACCTCCGCGGCCAGGTCCGGCACGCCCTCGGCCATCGACAATGCGCCGTCCCACGTCTCCTCAGCCATGCTCAAGTTCTGCGCCGTACCGATCACCAACCCGGCCCGGTCGACGAACATTCGCCACAACGCCAGAACCTGCATCAGGGTCGTCTTGCCGTTCTGCCGGGCGCACAGCACCAGCAGCGTCCGGAACCGGAACGACCCATCAGGGGCCAACTCCAGGGCGTGCAGCAACAGCCACCGCTGCCAAGGCATCAACTCCAGTCCCAGCACGTCCTCGGCGAACGTCACTGCCTCGAAACCGCGGGTTGACGAGGGCGTCAACGGTCCCGCGGGCGGCGTGAACAGCCGCGGCGCCTCGCAGCCGACCGTGTCACCGAGCAGCACGTAGCTCAGCCAACTTCCCGCGGACCGGCTCCTCGATCCCCAGCGCCTTCCGTTCGGCAGGAGCACCACCGAGCGCCCGCAGCACGTTCGCCAGGTGCGGACCGACCCACCCAACCGTCTTCACGTCGTCGGCGTCGTCGATCGTGCGGGCGTACTCCAGCGCCAGCGCCACCAGAGCCAGGTCCGAGGGCTGCAGCCAAGTCATCGCCCCCACAGCAGCCGTAACAGCCCCCCACACCGTCGCAGGGGGCTGCTTGAGGGCACGGACCCGGGCCACCTTCAGCCACCCATCAGAAGGGGGAGGGGTAGTCGGAGGGGGATGTTGCCGACTCCGGGGTCAGGTTCCTAGCTTGTCTCAGGGTGGGTCCCCGGGGTCGTATTACACGGCACCGTGACGGCATCTCTGTGCCTGCTGGGCGGCCTGCCTGTGGGTCTCTGTGTGGGGGGTGGGCAGGCGCCTTCGTGGCGGTCACGGGGCGGCGGTGGCCAGGGCGTCGAGCTGCGAGGCGGGGGTGTTCGACAGCTCCGGTGGGCGTGGAACCACGTAGGCGAAGGTGTTGCGCAGGCTGCCCTCGGTCGATGGCTGCAGGTCGCGCAGGGTGGCGACGTGGTGGGCTGCCGCCGGCCGGGACGCGGTGTAGGCGTCGACCAGGTTGGACCAACTTGGGTCCAGCCCAGCGAGCGCGCTGCTGGCCTGGTCGTGGGCGTGGCCGGCGACGGCGCGGGCCAAGGGTTCGTCGCCGGAGCGCTCAGCGCGGGCCAGCAAGGCGGCTGCGTCAGCGGGCGAGGTGAGGGTGGCTGACCGGTCCTGCGCGTCTCTGAGCGAGATGGCGAGAGTGGCCGAGTCGCCGGGTAGGTCAGCGGTGCCGAAGGCGGACCGCTCGGCCCGGGCGCTCCGGTCGGCGGTGTCTGCCGTCGCGGTCCGCTGCAACTCGGTCATGTGCGACTGGGCGTCGGTGTATGACTTGGCGAGCAGGGCGGCCTTTGCCTGGTCGGTCAGCTCGGTCCGTGCTCGGATGCTGGCGTTGCGCCGCTCGTGGTTCTCCCTGATCCGGTCGGCCTGGTCGAGGTGCTCGGCTTGTACGGCCATGGTTGTCTCCGGTTGGGTTAGGCCGCACGTGGGCGGCGTAGGGGGTCGAGGTCGGCTGGGCGGATGCGCCTGCTGTGCGGGGTCCGGACCGCGGGTAGTCGGCCCCCGGCGATGGCGAGGCAGATGGTCCTCGGCGCACAGCCGAGCTGCGCGGGCGCGGCCTCGGCTGTGGTCGCGCTGTCAACAAGCCGCAGAGTGTTGCCGGACGGGTCCACGATCCGGGCCGTCGTCGGCGCAGCCATCAGAACGCCCCCGTGTGCTCACGGAACTGCGCCTGCCGCAACACCAGATCCAATCCGACGTTGTCGTGGACGTGGACAGTCCCGACGAGCGGCCCACGACCCTGCCCGCCGCCCCGCTCGAGGAGTTTCACGAGCCGGTCGAATGCTTCCGTCTGACTGGGGCTCAGGACCCGTTCCGGGCGGCCCGAACGGTTCATGCCCACACCCCCGGCGGGCATGAGTCCGCCTGTGTCATACCCGAGATAGCCGCCTCCGGAAGAGTGCCGCCCACCCGACGCAATCATTCCCGGCCCGTAGTTCTTCAGGGCGTAGTTGATGCCGGCGTAGACGTTCGCGAGGGGGTCGAACATGTTGTCGGGAAGCGCCATTGATCGGTACGCCTCGAACGTGCTTTGAATTGTCTGCGTGAGGCCGCCGCTCGGGTGCCCGGCGAGCCAGTTTGAGTCCCACCTGTTGACTGCGTTGGGGTCGCCACCGCTTTCGTTGTTGATAAGGGACAGTTCCCCGGCGACGAGCGACATGGGCTGATTGAGCATCCTCAGCGCGGTCTCGACAACACCGGCCCACCGCCCGGCGCCGCCCGCAGCACCAGGCGTGCCGCCATAGGACCCGCCGCCGTGGGCGGCGGCGGCAGCGGACTTGGTAGCAGCGGCGGCGGCGGCGGCCTCAACTCTCTTCGCCATAGACTGCGCGGCCTGCGCCATCACAGCCTCGAGCTCACGGACAAAGTTCCCCAACCCAGTGCGGATCGGCCCGGAAGCGTTGTCGGTGAACCCACCCTCAGCAAACTGCCCGAGCAACCGGCCAGTCTGCTGCCAAATCCCCACCGACCGCTCACGCTTCGCCGGGTTCAGCGGAATGAACGCTTCGCCGTGCGTGCTCGGCTCAGCCCACTGCACCAGCCCACGCCCACCCGCCGCGGGCTGAATGAGTGCTGAGGACGGCAACATCCCGCCGTCAGCGAAGCCGAACCGGGCTGCGGCACCGAGTTTCGCCGCACCCCCGCCGGCAGCGAACGCGGCGGCAGATACTTGACCGTCCGCGGTGACCGAGAATGAGATCTTGCGTCCGTCGAGGGAGTGAAGTGCGTCGTTGACCTTGTTCTTCATCGTCTCGACACCGAGGACCGCGCTGTCCATCGCGCCGTTGAACCCGGCCCGGAAGCCTTCCATGTTCCGCAAACCGGCCTCTGCCAAGTGCGTGCCGAAGACCTTGTCGCTGAGCATCGCCATCGCCAGCAGGTACTTACCGACGTTGGTCGCAACGTCGAATACGGTGTTACCGAACCACTGGAACCCACGGATCAGGCCGATGATCGCAGCGGCCTGAACGGACGTGATGGTCGTGAAGACGCTGATGACGATGTCGCGGAAGGTCTGGAAGTGCTTCCACGCGTAGACGATCGTACCGACGAGGATGACTATCCCGGCGGTCCACTCACCGACCGGGTTAGCCAGCAGCGCCACCGTCCACGCGACCGTCGCAGCCACCAGCAGCGTGCCGATGCCGTACGCCAGCTTCTTCACCACGCCGGGATGGTCAGCGAGGACGCCGAACACCTTTGTAGCAACCGGCAGCAGAGCCGTACCGAGGTTTATCATCAAGCCGTGGATGGACTGCGTAAGCCGGTCAGCCTGCACGTTAGCCCCGGCGTTTCAGGAGGGCCCGCGACCGCGATCGGGATGGATCTTGAGTGACTCGCCGACGATGTCGGGCAGCGGCGAGCGCCGGCGCGGTGTCCGGTGTCTCCGTGCTCT
>JAABUV010008450.1_pt1 | contig 10417 bp, 13 predicted proteins | sample 5559971 | NCBI WGS metagenome assembly JAABUV01 (sample SAMN10711881, study PRJNA513362) | rock metagenome | isolation source: Antarctica rocks | place: Antarctica: Victoria Land, Knobhead nord | collected 2015-12-19
CGAGCGCATCGCCGAGGGCAGCCAGCGCGCGTTGGGCTGGCCTGTAGCAGGCTGTTGGTGAGATGCCCTAGGGGCTTGTCAGGCGCGAGCAGCTGCGCTTTTTAGCGCGGCGGCGCCTCTGCAGCAGGGTCGTTAGCGAGGAGTGGATGCCGCAGAGCATGGCATGGAGTGGGGCGTATGCGGCACACGGGGCTATGGCACGTGGGGTTAATGCTGCACTCCACAACTCTGCCAAGGGCGCCCAGCTTGGCTGACCCTGGCTGTGCTGCGCCGGCATGGCAGGAAGCATGCCTGGTGTAGTACGCGCAGCGATGCGGGCACCTCACACCCTCTGCAGTTCTGATCCGAATGTTGGTTGGTGGGTTCACCTAGCTTCCGCGCCCTGTGCCTTGCAGGTGCACGAGGCTGGTCGCATGCTGGAAGGCTGCCCCCCAGACTGTGCAAGAACTGGGCACTTTGTAGGCGCATTCTTTGATTGCTGCTCTCGTCTGCGCCTGCCATGCGTTACACACGCGCAGGTTGTGCATGCTAGGATCAGGCCAAGCAGTCTAGGTTGAACTACTGCGCCGCGCTCGTATCTCGCTTACAGTCTGTGGCGGCCGCGTGATGCTTGTCACGGCGTGCTGCAACCCCAACTGCGTTGTCCTTTCTGCTGCTTCAGCCCTCGGCGCAGCAAGCCTCATTAACCCACACAGAAGGCAGTGAGCCTAGGCACATACAGCGCTTGGGAGCGCTGCCAGTTGTGCAAGTCCTCCACACAGGTGACACTCAGGCTCTGCATCGCAGGCTGACACGCTGTGCAGTAATGCTTTGCCAAAAGCTGCCTGGCTGGCAGGCGCGCCGCCTATGCGCGACAGGGCAGGGGCCCAAGCGGTCCCCGACTATAGTAACTGCTGCCGGCAGGACAACATGCGCTCTCCCTGCACCGCAGCCCCGGTCCACCCCATCAGCAAAACTGCTGGTGCCCAGACAAACAGAGGAACAACCAGACCAGCACGTGCTTCCGCGCGCGCTCCTAGCCCGGGGCAGTGCGCGCCGCTTCGGCCCGCTCCAAGCAAGCGCCGCCCCCGCCCCGCAATGGGTCGCTGCAAAAGCCGCAAGCTGCATGCGGCCGCAGAACTGTCGCTCCCAGCAAGCCACCGAGCGCGCAGAACGACGCCAGCCAAAAATCTTACGACGGCGAGACCGAATGCACATACACGTCACACCCCCAAAATTGAAACGAACAGACATCCCCCTTCGCGTCGCTTGGTCCCACCCCAATGACATCCACAGGTTGGCTACTACAGCCCTGTGGACCCCGAGCAGTGCGGCCACTCTCAGGTTGCAGGAGCTGACAAAAGCGCTCAAATGGCCGCGTACAGCAGGCCGCGCTAGGAAAGAGTGAGAGCAGAGCAGCCACAGGCCCCACCGCAACCGGCGCCAGCCACCGTGTTCTCAGCGAAAGAGCGCAATGACCTGGTCCACGCGCGCAAGCGCTGGCAGGGTGCGGCTTCCGCGCGCGCCCTGCCGCCGCCGCCCGCCCACCGCCGTGCCCTCGCCCGGGAAGCCCGGCCGCCGGCTACCGCGCGCGCCCTACCGCCGCCGCCCGCCCGCGGCCGTGCCCTCAGCCAGGAAGCGCGACAGCTGGTACATGCGCTCCAGCGCCTCCATGTTGGCCAGCGTCTCGCTGACGGCGCTCGCGGACGCGCCATCGCAGCGCAGGCCCTCCATCGGCTTGTGCAGCAGCTTGTTCATGATGCCGCGCGACAGCTCCTCCACCGCGCGCAGCTGCTTCTTGGTCAGGCCGTCGCCCAGGCCGCGCAGCGCCTTCTCCAGCTCGGCCGCGCGGATGGACTCGGCCATGCTGCGCAGCGCCTGCGGCCGGGCGGCGGCCGGGCGTCGGGCAGGTCACAGGGTTGGGGTAGGGTAGGGCTTGTGCCAGCGCTTGCTTGATGACAGCTCGCGGATTGTGGAAGGACAGCTCGCCGCTTGTGCAAGGACAGCGAGCCGGCTGTGTGCAGACAGCTCGCCGATTGTATGCGGACAGACCGCGGCTGAGCCAACGCACGCATATCGCATAGCAACATTTATGAAAAAAGACCAGGCTCACCTTGATGGTGGGCACCGTCTCCAGGGAATCCCGCCACGCCTCAAAATTGAGGCGCTCCTCCACCAGGAGGCCCTCCGCCTCTCCGGCCGCCTTGCGCCGCTCGTGCTTGTTCTTCGAGACGACCTGCGCGCCGGGCCGTATGCAAAGCTCAGGCACGCCCACCAAGCGTCTAACACCGACCGGCAAGGGGCCTGACCAGAGGCAAGGCTACCCTCACCATCACAGGGGCGTCACGTTTAGTCACCTGCACCCAAATGCCTTCCCTGACAGCAGGGCTTCTGCAATCCACGCCAGACCCCACCACAACCCACCATACTTGCCAAGCACACATCAGAACACCCAGCACATGCCTCACCAAGCCCATGCGCACCTCTTTCAAGTCGTCCACGTTGAACACGCGCGCGGCGCCCTCCAGCTCGTTGATGTCCGCGGCAATATTCCGCGGCACCGAGATGTCCACAAAGCGCCGCACGCCGCCGACGGCGGCAGGCGCTGGCGGCATGCCTGCGCCAAGCCGACCCATGTTCATCTCCCGTCAAGCGCGCATCTTGTCCGATGCAAAGCAAAGCCCTCGCCAGCTTGTAAGCGCGCTCAGTCAGGCATGGTGTTGTAGCACAATAGCGAAATGCTACTAATACACCTCCCTCCACAACTACAGCAGCCGACGCCAGTGCGCTGTGACGCATACAGCGCCACGTGGGCGCGCGGGTGCGCACTGGCCAAGTCCGCCTTGTGCACGAGCAGCTCCTCCGAGCCGGAGGCCGCGAAGATGACGTCCGCCGCGGCCACGCAGGGCAGCAGGTCGGGCATGAGCCGGATGTCAAACGCGACCTCCGGAAACTCCTCCGCGAGCGCCTCGGCGCGCGGCCGCGAGCGGTTGAGCATTGTCACGCGCTCGCAGCCCTTGCTGGCCAGGTGCTTGACCAGCAGGCGCGACATCTTGCCCGCGCCGATGATGCAGACCTGCGCGCCGCGTGATGTCACGCCTCTCCGCACACCTCTTCGGCTTGAACCACCACGCACCCACGCCACTGGACAGGCCCCGAGCTGCCCGCGCACAGGCAGCGGGCGGCGGCAAGACCGGGCGCGCGCCTGCGCGTCCGCAAAATCGTGGCTGGGCAGCTTCAGCTGCGCGAGCTCGGCCGCGGCGCTGGACACGGACACGGCGCCGCTCGCGATTGACGTCTCCGCGCGCACGCGCTTGCCGGCCGTGATGGCCTGCTTGAACAGGCCGTTGAGGTGGCGCCCAAAGCCGGGCGCCGCCTGCCCGACCTTGTACACCTGCCGGACCTGCGCCAGGATCTGCCCCTCGCCCATCACCAGCGAGTCCAGGCCGCCGGACACCCTGCCGCGCGCGCCGGGCCCCCGCTGAGCGCGCGCGCCTGCACTTGCAGGCGTGCGCTGCTCTCGTGTCTGCAAAGTCAACCAGCCAGTGGTTGCCCACAGCCAGTGGGTGCCCCACTTGTGCTGCTCAGCACACCTAGCTCAGCTGCACACAGGCCGTCTGGCAACAGCGATGCAGGTTGCCACCAGAGCGAGCGCCCTCAGCACACAAGCGTGTGGCCGCAGCCGCCCTTTGCCCCGCACGCGGCGCGCGGCTTGTGTAGGACACTGAGCGCCGCCCGCGGCAGCGCATATCGGCGCGCACCGCAGCAGGTGGCTCGTGGCATCCTTGTCGCGGAACAGGAACATGTGCGGGCGCAGCTCCTCAAGCGGGATCCCGCTGGACCGCGACATCCACTCCTCCACCTCCCGCACCCCCCGCACACACCGCGCAAGCTCGTTGAACACACGGCAGTGCCCGCACAGGCGACACAGCGCAAGGCATAAATTCGCGCGCAACGGCTGCTTGGCAGCTCCTGTGGTCCAAGTGAGCTTCAGGCTCAGGTGTCAAACATGGAAGTCACAGCACTTGACTTTACCAGTAGCGCGTGAGGCTCAAACTTGTCAGGCGCACCCTGTGCCAGGAGAGCGCCACGACGTAGAGCTCCATGCGGTTGCACGTGCTCAGCACGGCCGCCTCCTCGATGTGCGGAAAGGACACCAGCTCCTCAATAGCGCGCGGCCACTCCGCCTGCGCCGCACTAGTTTTATGCGCGGAACACACGGTACGCAAGCGCGCGGCCCGCCGACACGCTCCCAGGCCTTGCGCAACCAGGTGGGCAAGCCAAGCCGCTGAAGGCGCCCCGCCAAGGCTGGTACGGCGCAGGCGCGCACCTCCGGGATGGATAACTTTTCCCGGATCTCCACGGGCGTGTTGTGGACGGTCAGGCCTATTGCTATAATGCTGCTCTTTGCCTCCGCTGCATACCCTGCACGGCGCGGCGCCCCGCAGTCAAGTTACGGGTCTGCGCGCACCCACCTTGTTGGCGCAGCCAGCCCCGAGCGCACTGCGCCCCGCCGGCATACACGCGGCACGCACACCGCTGTACTCACGGCCAGCAGGTGCCCCGCTTGACATAGCATCATAGCAAGGACCCATCGCCACGTTAACGATATCCTGCCCAGCACCTTCTTCCCACCGCCGCCCGGCCCGCGTGGGGCTTCCAGGCAGGCTGCCAGCAGCCCCCGGGGGCGCACTGTTGACGCTGCCCGTCGCCCGCAGCTGCTCGAGAGCGGCCCGAGACGCCTCAACGTGGGTCACCGGCAGCTTGACGTTGGCTGTCAAGGCGGTGACCAGCAGAGCCGCCGCACGTTCTGCACGCCCGGGGCTGCCTGCGGACAGCCTGCACGGCCGCTCGCCCCGGAAAGCAGCACTATCCCTCTGGCGCAGGCCATCGGCTGTGCCGCTGAAGGCACGGCAGTGGAGCACCATGACGCCTGTCTGCCCCCGGTATTCTGTGGCTCAAGCTGCGAAGAACATCGGATCTCGGCGAGGCTCATCGCAAGCCAAAGCGAGGGTTCTAAAAACCCCGGGCCTTGTGCATCTGGCAGGAGGGCGGAGTGAGTAATGAGGAAGGAGCGAGCAGCGGTGAGTAGCACTGGTAAGTAGAGCTCACACCCCGACCTTGCTGCTGACCGCGAGCGCGTGCGTCGAGCGAGGCGCCGCGCGCGTCGGCTGCCGCGGCAGCATGTCCAACGAGGACTTCTACGTGCGCTATTATGTCGGCCACAAGGGCAAGTTCGGGCACGAGTTCCTGGAGTTTGAGTTCCGCCCGGATGGCAAGGCGCGCCGCAGCCCACGCCTGCTTGAGCTGCTGCGCATCCAGGCCTGGCTCTGGCGCGGAGCAGAGCGCACAGTCCGGATGGGCTGCGAGACCCATGCGAGGGCAGTCTCTCGTGCGCCGCTGAGCCCGGCGCGGCGGCGCAGATGCGCTACGCGAACAACTCGAACTACAAGAACGACACGATGATCCGGAAGGAGGCGTTTGTGTCGGCGGCGGTGCTGCTGGAGCTCAAGCGCATCATCGAGGACAGCGAGGTGCGCGGCGCCGCGCGCACGCGCCACCGACCGCGCGTCGCGCCTGCCTCCGGGGCGGCTCACCTAGGCAGGGGCGTACGTCTCAGCGGCCGGCGTGGGCGCGCAGATAATGAAGGAGGACGACAGCAGCTGGCCGCCGCCGGACCGGGTGGGGCGGCAGGAGCTGGAGGTCATCCTGGGCGACCAGCACATCTCGTTCACCACCACGAAGCTGGGCTCGCTGATGCAGGTGCAGCAGAGCAAGGACCCGGAGGGCCTGCGCGCGTTCTACTACCTGGTGCAGGTGCGGCCGCGCCTCTGCCCGCCACCACCTGGGCGGGTGCTGCGCACTGACACCCGGGCTCCTCAAACATCCGCCTCCTCGCCAGACACGCACCGCTCGGAGGATGCCTACTTCAGAACGGGTTTCAGATATCCTCCAAACTGCTCTGCGCTGTTTGTGGCACGCGTGTGCGCGGTGTGCCTTGCCAAGCGCACTGCTTGCTTGCGGCAAGGTGAGCGGGCGCCGCGCGCGCGCGGCAGGACGTGAAGTGCTTGGTCTTCTCGCTCATCAGCGCGCACTTCAAGATCCAGCCCATCCAGCGGTAGCGGCACGTGGGCGGTCCTCGGCTGTGCGCTGGGGTTTGTGCCTAGGGTGTGTGCGGCTCGTGCAGTCGGTCCGCGGCTGTGTTGAGGCAAACAGCTCATGCAGACACCGTGAGGTTGCAGCCTGTGACTACGCTCACGACCTGTTGCCTGTGTGGGCGCGGGGCCTTTCCGCGCTGTGCGCCCGAGCGCGCACCTGGGCGTGGCTGTGGGCAGCAGGGTAGGCAGCGCAGGGGGCCCAGACAGGGACACTCTGAGAGTCTCTTTTCCGACAATGTGAGTATCTACGCACGCCTGTAACATTTAGCACTGCGCGTGGTCCAGAAGCTTGCTCTGATGCGCACGCACCAGAGCCGTATCCAGAACAGCTGGAAGGTGTGTGGTGTGCCAGGCATGCGCGGCCTGCTCGCGCGCCCGCGCGCGGGTCAAGCCGCCCGGCGCGGTCCGCCGCCCCAGCCAGCGGGCGCGGCGGCAGGCGTGCCGAGCGCCCCGGCTGGCGGCAGGCGCGCGCGCGCGCGCGCTACTTGGGTGCGCCGGGGAAGGGCAGGCCAGGCAGCGCCCTGCCGACCCAGGTCGCGCGCTGGCCGCCCTGCATCTCCACGGCCGCCACGCGGCCCCTCCTGCCCCACCTGCGCGCACGCGGCCTGCCGTCCGTCCCTGCACAGGATGCGCGGGCGGCCGCCGCGCGCCGGCGCCGCCCTGCCGCCCTGCCGCCCTGCAGCCGGGCGCCAGCCAATATCACGGGCGAAGGCGGCGCTGGCTGGACAGGAGAGGGGAAAGTCCAAGATCACAGCCCCGCCAGCGCAGGGCGGGGGCCCCGGCCTGTGCGCCGCGCGCTCCTCCTCGGCGGCCGCCGCCGTGTGCAGCGCGTGCAGCAGCAGCGGCGGCGCGCTGCGCGGCTCGCCGCCGTGCGCCTCGCAGTCCTCGCAGAAGGAGAGCATCACCGTGTCGATCGCCATCATGTACACCTGGCGCCGCGCGCGCGCCGCCATTACAACCTTCGCCCTACCCTATACCTGCTCCAGCACCACGTGCGTGACCATCATGTACACCTGGCGCGCGCGGCCGCGCATGGTCCGCTGTCCCGAGCAGGTGGCACGCGCGCACCCGCGCGCAGGCCCGGCACTGGATGCATGCGCAGGGCGGGGAGAGGCATGCTGACCAGGCTTGCATGCTGACCGAGCTCAGGCAGGCGGTGTGCGGCGCGTGCCGACGTCCTTCTGCCGCCAGCCCTGCACGCCGGCCACACAGCATACCGCGGGCCCATGTCCCGCGCTGCAGTGGTGCGACCAAGGGGCGGTGGGGGCGGAGCGCGTGCGCGCACGTTGAAAAAGCACTCGGACACGATGTAGCCGGCCAGCATGGACAGGATGACCGGCAGGTACGGGCTGCTCAGGACCGTGTCCGGGTAGCGCGCCGCGTCCGCGTAGAACGGCAGCCCGCACATGAAGAAGGCCACCACGCCGCACAGCGCCATCACCATCACCTGCGGCCGGCCGCGGGCGGCTCGGGGGGGCGGCGCGCAGGCCCGGCGCGTCTGGGCTGGCACGCTCGGCCGTCGCCGTGCCGCCGCTCCGCTCACACAGATGGTGTCGGTCAGGACGTGTCACGGCTGCGGGGACAGGGGCGCAGGAGCGCTGACCAGCTCCCCAAGGTGCTGTGCAGACAGTTCATGAACTGCTGTGACCTGAGGGACAGTTTCCCAGCGCGTTACGCGGCGAGCGGGTCGGGGGGCGCGCCTTGCCGAGCCAGATCAGGATCACCGCGAACGTGTCCACGCCGGCCACGCGCAGCGCGTTGGTCACCACCGTCTTGGCCGCCAGCGCGGCCGACGCGCAGTACCCGCCGCCGTGCACGGCGACCATGATGTAGGCATTCCTGCGCAGACGTGGCTTCAGCGGCCTGGCTTGGGGCAGCCGCAGTCAGAGGGCCGCTGCAGCTTGGCGGGTGCCAGCTGCGCTGCTTGCAAGCGCGTGTTGGGGGGCCGCCCGTGACTACTCTCTGCATGGCTGGCGACAAGCACCGGAGCCGCGCTGCCCCGCGCGCTGCTCATGGCATCACTAGCGCTGCTGCGAGGCCAGACGCGTTGTCCCAGACCGCCACTGTGCAGCCGCAGTGCGGACGCGGCCGTCCGCTCGCCAAGGTTGGTCTCCACCAGAGCGGCTTGGAGCATGGGCGTGGGTGACAGGCGCGGCGCGCGCGCCTGTTAACAAACTTGACAATCTGTTCGATGAGCCACAGCAGGCCCAGCAGGCCTGCCAGCAGGCACTTGAGCCAGCGCTGCGCCACCTGCAGGGGCGGCACCGCTGGATGGCCGGGCAATCCGCCGGCCAACAATCGCAGGCCTTAGAGTAGCAAGCAGGACAGCCAGCGTGGGGGGCAGCCATGCGCCCCCGACAGTGCTTGCGTAGACCGCGGCAGTAGGTGGGTGCGCATTGAAGCGCGGTGCATGGAGACCAGCAAGTCAGTTACGCCCGCCAGCTGACTGCAGGCAGAGGTCCAGCACCCTGGCGCTGGGGCTCGGTGGCACGGCAGCGGCGCCTGGGCTCATGCGCAGCGCAGAGCGCTCACTGGCGGGGACCGCACCGCGCCCCGCTGCAGCGGCTTGGCGCGCCGGGCGACCCAGGCGAGCGCCCAGCGCACAAACTGCAGCAGCGCGACCAGGAATGACCCGATGGCCACCGAGCCCAGGTTATACAGCAGCGCGCGGCGCAGCGAGGCCAGCACGGCGCAACGCGGCATGTCGGCCGCCTCGCCGCGCGCGTGGTAGAAGCTCGCTACCGCGCCCGCGATCACGAGGCACCTGCCGGGCCGGCGGCGGCGCTGGGGACATGTGCGTGGTGCGTGGTGCATGGGATGCTCCGGCGGCCTTGCTGTCATGCCTGGCTGCAGCAGGTCGTCAGCGCACGCAAGGATTACAGCATGCGCAGCAGGACGAGGCCGCCGGAGCGTTCGTTTGCTGCGGTGGTGCCTGCTGGCCAGCAAACGCAGAGTTTGCCGCACATGGACGTTTGCGCCATCGGTGCCAGGCCGCCCGCGGCAGCTGCCGGCGCGCCGAGCGGGCGGGGGGCCGGGGGCGCGGGCGGCGCGCGCACCCGAACCCCGCGATGAACTGGTGGCCCCACAGCAGGCCGAACAAGTGGTAGATGAACATGTACTGCAGCGTGCGGTCCCAGCCGACCGCGTAGTAGCAGCGCGGGTCCGCCGCGCACTCGGCCGCCGTCACGTTCGCGCCGAGCGCCGACGCCGGGGGCAGCGCCGGCGGCGCCGGCAGCGCCGCCGTGCCGTTCACGGTGTCGTACAGCACCTGGGGCGGACGCCAGCGCGTTCTGAAGAATTATAGCTCCGCAGAACAGGAGCCTGGACATGCACGCCATGTGTGCACGCTAAGTGCCAAGGCCCATGCAGCGCATCGGGCGCGCCCCATGCGCCCACCGAGCAGCGCTCGTTGCGCGGGGCCGGCAGGCTGCATGCCGCCCTGTGTCCACGGCAGGCGCTGCGATCCCAGAACCCTACCTTACCCCACCATACCCTGGACACACAGTGCCCGGGCCAAGCGCGTACCGCAAGCGTCATCGGCTGCAGCTGCGCGCCCGCCAGGAACTGCGGCGCGATGCCGCCCGCGCTGTACAGCCCCGCGGCGACCGCCAGCCAGTATGCAAAGAGCAACACCGTGGCCGCGAAGGGCAGCAGCGGGAACAGCAGCAGCGCCGGCATCGCCTTCACCGCCTGGCTGGCGACCTTGATGCACGCGATCGCAACCTGCGCAGCTCTGAAACGGCGTTCAGGACACGCCACTGGCGGCGGGCAGGGCTGGCAGCAGTGCTGAGGTTTGGTGTGTTCAGTTGCTTGACGTTTGGTGTGTTCAGTTCAGATCAGGCTGCCACGGAATGCTGAGCTGTGTAACCTTCATGTGTAGACATGGATGTGCGGAATTACCAGCCAGTGACCACCGATTCTTGCTGCAAGCCACAGCTGTGACGAATGACAGCTCACATGGTATCACAGGACACAAGCGCCTCATGGGGCCGTTCATGCATGGGTGACACACAGCTTGGCGGGCGCGGGAGCGCCGCGCGCCCTGATGCGGCGGATCATGACCAGCGTGAGCAGCAGCAGCAGCGCCGACAGCGCGCTCAGCGTATACGCGCTGATGGCCCAGATGCGCCGGTCGCCCGCGCTCGGGTCCGCTGCGAGCGGGAAGGCGCCCTCCAGCGCGGCGCCCACCGACCCGAAGCTGCCCAGCAGCCCGCTCTGCGCGCGGGCGCGCCCTCAGCGGCGCACGCGGCCTCCGTCGGCCTGCCTCCACATGAATTGGC
>JAABUV010008451.1_pt1 | contig 10417 bp, 10 predicted proteins | sample 5559971 | NCBI WGS metagenome assembly JAABUV01 (sample SAMN10711881, study PRJNA513362) | rock metagenome | isolation source: Antarctica rocks | place: Antarctica: Victoria Land, Knobhead nord | collected 2015-12-19
ACTGCAGTGCATCGAAATCAGCCCGGAGCGCAATCGGCACGGCAAATCTCCTTGGTTTGCCGTGTTCAATCAGATCACCAGCAGCTTGCAAACCCTCGCAAGTCACACTCTCAGGGATTTGGTATTACAGCCTTAGTCTTACTGTGTCATAAATTCAGCATGTGGGTTGATCTTTTGGCAACATGGGCAGCGGTCGAGTTTGCGGGCCATGCGCCAAGCTATGGTGATCCGCACGGTAGTGATCGAGTTTGCGACGTGTCGTTCGGGACGGATTGGCAGACCCGCGGGGTCGAAAGCCCGTGGGTATTTCAGGTGCTTCGAGGGATGTGGCGCGGTGGAGGGCTGAGGGGGAAATGGCGCTCCGCTCGGCGATGAGGAAGCCGTAAGCTGCGATGCACAGCGTGGCGTGGTGATGAAAGCCGCGCCACCCTCGTCCTTCATAGTGGCCAAGGCCGATTTCCTGCTTGAGTTCCTGATAATCCCGTTCGATCCGCCAACGCCGTTTGGCGTGTGCGACGAGTTCGGCGACCGGCGTGTCAGGGGCGAGTGTGGAGAACCAGTATTTGGCAGGCGCATCCTCTCCCTCGGGCCATTCAATCATGAACCACTCTTCGGGGCGTGGCTCGCTTCGCTTGACGTCGCGGTGTGCGGGACGCACGCGGACGGCGGCAAAGCGCCCGGACAGCTTTGCATTGCCGCCCTCGCGCCAGGTCACCGTCTGCCAGGCTTGCTCAGGCAGCGCATGCGCCAACGCCTTGGCCGACACGGGCTTATGCTCGGCGGTGTGGCGCACACGCGTGGAGGGGCGACCCCGTCCGCCGCGCGGCTTGATGGGCAGCGGCTGCTCGCCGGGTGGCCACAGGCTGGTGGAGGACTGGATGCCGGCAACATAGGGCAGTCCCAGTGCGGTGACGCCGTCACGGAATTCGGTGTCAATGCCGTATCCCGCGTCGGTCAGCACGCAAGCAGGGGGCACGCCGGCAGTCTGCGCTGCCCGGAGCTGCGCCAGCGCGATCTGCGGCTTGGTCTGGAACTGCACGTCATCGGGCACGCCTGCGCGGGCTCGCTGTGCAGGATCGTTCGCCCACGGCTCGGGCAGATACAGCCGGTAGTCGATGGGGAGGCTGGCTTGATCGGTGGCCACCGACAGCGTGACCGCGACCTGGCAGTTGTCCCGTTTGCCGAGCTGGCCGCAATACTGCCGTGCGACGCCCACCGAGTGGCTGCCCTTCTTGGGAAACCCAGTATCGTCGATGATCCAGGCGGTGATGGCGCCGTCTTGCGTGATCCTTGGCAGCACCTGCGCGCGGACTGAGGCCAGGACCGCCTGGTCCGACCACTCGGCTTTTGCCACCATGTGGTGCAGCGATTGGTGGGCGGCTTGCACACGACCGGGCTCGATCCGGGCCGCCATGGGCTCCACGCTCTTGCGATGACCCGGCAAGATCAGACCGGCGCAATACGAGCGGAACGGCCCGACACGATCGGCAGGCCCCAACGAGGCCGACAGCGTCTCGACGTAAGCCTTAAACCGCGCCTCAATGCCGACCGAACCAAACCTGAGCGCCACGCTCGCCTCCGCAACTGAGAAGCTCTACTCGTACACAAAAGGCACCAAAACATATAACTATTTATGACACAGTAAGACTAACAGGCTGCGGAAATTTGGCTTTCCATCCCGGTCCTGACTTGATTCAATAGCTGGCCTGAGTTGATCCGAGGGACGTGGACGAATGCGTGGTGCCGACCGTCAGACTGCTGCGATGTTCAGCTACATCAGCCCTGAAGGATTGGTGCCGCAGGACCACCCGTTGCGGGCCATCCGCCCTTTGGTGAATGCGGCACTGAGGCGGCTGTCGGGACGGTTTGAGCAGATGTATGCGCGCCGCGCGGTCGGGACTCCATTGCGCCAGAGAAGCTGCTACGGGCGCTGTTGCTGCAGGCGCTGTTCTCGGTGCGCCCGGAGCGGCAGCTGATGGAGCAGATCACCTACAACATGATGTTCCGCTGGTTCGTCGGCCTATCGATGGATGCGCCGGTGTGGGACGTGACGGTGTTCACCAAGAACCGCGACCGCCTGCTGGCCGGCGACGTCGCGCGTGGGTTCCTCGCGGCAATTCTGATCGACCCGAGGGTCAAGCCGCTGCTGTCGGACGAGCATTTCTCGGTCGACGGCACGCTGATTGAGGCCTGGGCCAGCATGAAGAGCTTCCGGCCCAAGGACGGCTCCGGCGAGCCGCCCACTCCCGGACGCAATGGCGAGGTGGACTTCTGCGGCGAGCCGCGGGGCAACGAGACGCACGCCTCCACCACCGACCCCGACGCGCGGCTCTACAAAAAGGCGGCTGGCCAGGCCGCCAAGCTGTGCCACATGGGGCATGTGCTGATGGAGAACCGCAACGGCCTGGTGGTGGACACCTCCCTCACCAAGGCCACCGGCACGGCAGGACGCGAAGCCGCCATCGCCATGGTCGAGGACCTGCCGGATGGCGCGCGCATCACGCTTGGTTCGGACAAAGGCTACGACACCCAGGACTTCGTCGCCGAGATGCGTCGGCTGGGCATGACGCCGCACGTCACGTAGACCAACAAGAAGCGCCGCTCCGCCATTGATGGCCGCACGACGCGCCGGCTACGCGGTCAGCCTGCGCATCCGCAAGCGGATCGAGGAGGTGTTCGGCTGGATGAAGACGGTGGGCGTTCTCCGCAAGACCCGGCACCGTGGCACCGAGCGTGTCGGCTGGATGTTCACCTTCGTCGCGGCCGCCTACAACTTGGTGCGCCTACCCAAGCTGTTGGCTGGCGTGGCATGATCATGCCCGGACTCTGTCCGGGGTCATAAGTTTCGCCCGCCAAGGCAGCAAAAACCAGCGAAACTGCGGTGCGAGACCCGCCTCAACTGCCAAAAAGCCGCTCATACACTCGCAAATCACGCGATTTTCCGCATCCTGTGAAAGGCAAATAGGCATCCAGAGTTGGGAAGGGCGACCCCCTACGTCACCCAGCGCCTCAGCACCACCCACCGCCCGATCCATGCACTACGCTGCATATCGCACCAATTCGTGCAGTACGGCCCACGCCGATGCTGCTTTCTTGAATCGTTAAAAAAAGGTGCTACATACAGGCTGTGACCGAGCTTGCTGTTCAGAATTCTGGGAGGCTGATCCGGGCGGCTGGCTTGCGGGTCACGCGTCAGCGTGTCGCGGTGCTCGACGCGGTCGAGGCGAAGCCGCACACGAGTGCGGCGACGGTGCTCGCCATCGTTTCGGTCGTTCTGCCGGGCGTGTCGCATCAAGCCGTTTATGACTGCCTCGCCCAGCTGACCGAGGCCGGGTTGCTGCGTCGCCTGATCATGGACGGCGGACCAGCAATCTACGAGACGCGGACGCACGATAATCACCATCACTGCGTCTGCCGCGCATGCGGGCTGATCGTCGACATGGATTGCGCGATCGGCGCCGCTCCGTGCCTCGATCTCGCCGACACGGCGGGTTTCGTCATCGACGAAGCCGAAGTGATTTACCGCGGGCTCTGCCGGTCGTGTTCTGCGGCGCGCTCCGCAGCCCGTCCTGCCCCTGATGTCCAACCTTTAGGAGAAGATTGCAATGGCTGAAGTAAAGCATGGCGACGCCGTCGAAGCCGAGATGAACACCGCCGGCGCAGTCGCCGCCGGACAGAAGTGCCCGATCGCGCACAATCGTGTCGCGCATCCCACCCAGGGCGCACCGAACCAGGAGTGGTGGCCGAAGCGGCTGAACCTCAAGATCCTGGCGAAGAACCCGGCGGTGGCCAACCCGCTGCCCGCAGACTTCGACTATGCGAAGGCGTTCGAGGCGCTCGACCTGGACGCGGTGAAGGCCGACATCGCGACTATGCTGACGACCTCGCAGCCGTGGTGGCCGGCGGACTTCGGCCATTACGGCCCGTTCATGATCCGCATGGCTTGGCACAGCGCCGGAACCTACCGCGTGACGGACGGACGCGGCGGCGCCGGTGCGGGGCAGCAGCGCTTCGCCCCGCTCAACAGCTGGCCGGACAACGCGAACCTGGACAAGGCAAGGCGCCTGCTGTGGCCGGTCAAGCAGAAATACGGCCAGTCGCTTTCCTGGGCGGACCTGATCGTGTTGACGGGCAACGTCGCGCTGGAATCAATGGGGCTGAAGACCTTCGGTTTCTCGGGTGGTCGCGTCGATATGTGGGAGCCCGACGAGGACGTTTACTGGGGGCCGGAGAACGTGTGGCTCGGCGACGAGCGCTACGAGGGTGACCGCGAGCTCGAGAGCCCGCTCGCCGCGGTGCAGATGGGCCTGATCTACGTCAACCCCGAGGGCCCGAACGCGAACCCTGACCCGGCAGCTTCAGCGCGCGACATTCGCCAGACCTTCGGCCGGATGGCGATGAACGACGAGGAAACAGTCGCGCTGATCGCGGGCGGCCACACGTTCGGCAAGACGCATGGCGCGGCCAATCCCGCCGACCACATCGCACCTGAACCCGAGGGCGCCCCGCTCGAGGAGATGGGGCTGGGCTGGAAGAACAGTTTCGGCACCGGCCACGGTGGCGACACGATCACGAGTGGCCTGGAGGTGACCTGGACGGCGACGCCGACCAAGTGGGACAACAGCTATTTCGAGACGCTGTTCGGCCACGAATGGGAGCTGACCAAGAGCCCGGCAGGTGCACACCAGTGGAAGCCGAAGGACGGCGCGGGCGCGGACACCGTGCCTGACGCGCACGATCCCTCCAAGCGGCATGCGCCGCAGATGCTGACCACCGACGTCGCGCTCCGCGTGGACCCGGCGTATGAGCAGGTCTCGCGTCGTTTCCTCGCCGATGTCGATGGCTTTGCAGACGCATTTGCGCGCGCCTGGTTCAAGCTTACGCATCGTGATATGGGACCCAAGGCGCGCTACGTGGGCAAGGAAGTGCCGCAAGAAGAGTTGCTGTGGCAAGATCCGCTGCCGGCGCCCACCGGCCCCGCGATCAATGCGGGCGACGTCGCTACCCTTAAGCAGCGCATCGCCGACAGTGGCTTGACGGTCACGCAGCTGGTGACGGCCGCTTGGGCGTCGGCTTCGTCCTACCGTCATAGCGACAAGCGCGGCGGCGCGAACGGCGCACGCATCCGGCTGGAGCCGCAGCGCAGCTGGCCAAGCAACGATGCGGCGACGATCAGCCCTGTCGTGACCGCGCTGGAAAGCATTGCCGCCGACTTCAACGGCGGCGCTGCCGGAGGGAAGGCGGTCTCGCTCGCCGACTTGATCGTGCTTGCCGGCGGCGTCGGCATCGAGCAGGCGGCAAAGGCGGCGGGACGCACGATCACCGTGCCTTTCACCCCCGGCCGCACGGACGCGACGCAGGAGCAGACAGACGTCGAATCTTTTGCGCAGATGGAACAGCGCGCCGACGCCTTCCGCAACTACAAGAGCCCGGACAGCAGGCTTCCTGCCGAATACCTGCTGATTGATCGCGCCAACCTGCTCAATCTCAGTGCGCCCGAGATGACGGCGCTGATTGGCGGACTGCGTGTGCTGGGTGTGACGCACAAGGGCACTAAGCAAGGTGTATTGACCGACCGCGTGGGTTTGCTGACCAACGATTTCTTCGTGAACCTGCTCGCGCTCGGAACGACGTGGCGACCGACGGATCGGCAGTCGGAGATGTTTGAGGCGACGGTCGACGGTCAGGCAAAGTGGACGGGCACGCGCGCGGACCTCGTCTTTGGTTCCAACTCCGAGCTGCGTGCGTTGGCCGAGGTTTATGCCAGCGACGATGGGGAACATAGGTTCGTGGACGGGTTCGTTGGTGCGTGGGTCAAGGTGATGGAGGCTGATCGCTTCGATCTTCACCGTTGAATGGAGGTCGGGGGCCGTTTGTGCGGCCCCTGACGCCTCGTCCATTTACGGTTAAGGCGTTCCGCAGGAATAACCGATCGGTTTGATGTGTTTTGGGAATGTGGGGATTCTGTCCGAGTGTTGGGTTGGCCACGGTTTGGGCATGATCGACGAAGCTGGCATCCGAGCGCGCTACCTGGCCATCAAGGGTATCGGCGCGCGATCAGGGCTGTTTTCTGGCGCACGTTAGGGCTCTTGGCCAGATGGGGTGAAGGGCCCCCAATGGCATCGCTGTGCCAAGAGCCTGCTTTCCATGAGATCAAACCCGCGTCGTAGGTGTCGCCGAGATTGTCAGGCCGGTTGCTCTGTGTGCCGTCCATGCATGGCTCTCACTATCGGCGCCTTGAGACGTTAAGACCCCCAATCTTGCGGCGGTCTCTCAAGGACCTGGTCGCGCGCATCGCGCTTGGCGAGGTCGGCCTGATCGTCTCGATCGTGGTCACCCGCCTCGCGCGCAACTGCTCGGACTGGTATCCGCTGCTCGACATCTGCGGCCACCGCGGCTGTTTGATCGCCGACCGCGACGCGGTCTACGATCCGGGCCTGCCCGGCGGGCGGCTCCTGCTCGGACTCAAGGGCACGATCTCCGAGGTGGAGCTGCACACGATCCGCGGCCGCCTTACCGCGGGCCTGCTCAACAAGGCTCGCCGGGGCGAGCTGGCGTTGCAGCTGCCGGCCGGGTTGGTACGCGACCTAGCGTGGTGCACGGATCGGGCGGTGGGTGGTGCTGAGGCGCTGGGTGACGTAGGGGATCGCCCTCCCCAACTCCGGATGCCCATCTTGCCGTTCAAGCTGAACCAGGACTGCCATCACCACATCCCGTGCCAGCAGCACAAGGTGACGAACTGGCCGGGGACTGCCGCAAGATTGGGGGTCGTAACGTCTCCAGGCACTGAGAGTGAAAGCCGCGCATGGACGACACACAGAGCAACCGGCCTGACAATCTCGGCGACATCTCCGATTCGGGCTTGATCCCACTGAAAGAATAGCTGGTGCTGGCCGCTATCCGACACGAGACGGTCCCTGCACACATCAGAGACCACGCCGTTCAGCGCTCGAAAATGGTTACGACCCCCAATCTTGCGGCAGTCCCCGCGCTCAACCGCATGCTGGATCTCGGACCCTCAAGCTACGTTCGCGTCGCCTGACCCCAGGCGGGGCTGGGGTCAGTGCGCCCACACCCCTGATCCCTGCACCACGCTGGCCCCACCCCGCAGGACGCGCGGCCCTGCTTGAGAAAGCCGGTCTCGTCGATCACCAGCATCGCATCCGGGTCGGCCAGTGTCTCAAGGGCATAATCACGCACTACGTCGCGCAGGGCGTCTGCGTCCCATAGGCCGCGGCCGAGGATCGCCTGCTGGCGCCCTTCAGCCCGCTTCGCGGGCTTGTCCCACTGGGGGATCGCCTACGGCGATGGGCCGGGATCACCCGCCGCCTCGGCCCGCATCCACCCGGTCTTGCGCCGCTCCGGCCCCAGCAACCCATCCAGGAACAAGCCAGCCGACGCCGGCCACCCGGGCTTGGGTGAACAACGGCCGTATCCCGGGCTTTCACATCACGCAGCGACGACGCCCACAGCTCCAGCATCGTCTCCATCGAGGCAGCCATCATCCATACACTCCCACTCACACGGGAGTGCAGCATCATCGGTGCCGTAGCGATTTGTGTGGAAATTGGCTGAGCGGCGTGTCTCCAGCGGGGTGATAGTTGGTTGGATTAGGCGGCCAAGTCAACAGGGACAGGAGCGGCGGGCTTCTCGCTCAAGGTCTGCCATCCGTTCACCTTGCGCATGGTGATCTGGCCTGACGCGAGCAGGGCCCAGAACAGCATGGCGGCGGTCTCGGCCGAGGGCAGCACGGTCTGCGTTTTGATGCGGCGCTTGAATTCCTCATGCAGCCGCTCGATCGCGTTTGTCGTCCGGGCTGACTTCCACTGGCTCGGGGGCAGGCGGAGGAAGGCAAACAGGCGGTCACCGGCCTCTTCCAAGCTGGTTGCTACAGCCGGGCAGCGCAGCCGCCACTTGCGCAGGAACGCTTTGCGCCTGGTTTGCACCTCCTTCGCGGTCTCGGCATAGATCATGTCGGTGTAGTCAGACGAGATCTCCTCGTGCAACGCGTCGGGAGCATGGGCCAACAGGTTCCTATGCTTGTGAACCGTGCAGCGTTGCGCCGGCACGTCGGGCCACAGCGCTGCCAGCGCCCGATCCAGCCCGGCCCCGCCATCAGTGATCAAGAACTCCGGCGTGCGCAGACCATGGGCAATCAGGTCGTCGAGGATGCTGCGCCATGCCGCCTCGCTCTCGCCACCCATGTTCTTCACTGCCAAGAGCACCTTCTGCCCGTCGCGGCGCACACCCAAACAACCAGCAACGAGATGTTCGTGGCCTTGCGGTCCAGCCGTACGCGCACGACCGTGCCGTCCAGGATCAAGCGGACGATGTCCTCCCCGGCCAGATCGCGCTGGTTCCAGGCGTCCCAATCCGTTCTGACCTTGCGCCAGGTACGGCTGACGACGTCCTTGCCCACTGCGCCGCCGAACAAGGCAGCCAGCGCGCGCTTGACCCGGCGTGTGTTGGTCCCAGACAGGTAGGCACCCGCGATCAGCGCCTCGACCTGGCGCGTCATCCGGGCATACCGGGGCAACGTGGCGCTGCGCCACTCCTGCGTGCCCCCGCCCTCGGCTGCCATCCGCGCCCGCGGCACGCTGAGTTCCACCGGACCGAAGCTGCCCAGGAGCTGACGCTCGCGCGTCCCGTTCCGGTAGCCCGCAGGCTTGCCCTCCGCCCGCTCGTGCCGCGTGCGGCCCAACGCCGCCGTCAGTTCCTGCTCCAGCAACTCCTGGATGAACCCGCGCACCCGATCCCGGATGCCCACCTCGATCGGGTCAAACCAGGCGTCCCCTGCAAACAGCATCGCGCCGTCCGCATCCGTCTTCGTGCTATTCTCTTCCATGGCGTGGTCTCCACCGGCGCTGAAACGCCGATCATGGTTCGTTGAACAAACCAGAGACTACGCCACCAACCTATTTCCACCACCTTCGCTACGGCACCTTGGCCAGTTCGGGGACGGTCAGCGACTTGGCTGCCCGGCACGGGGTGAGCCGCAAGTTCGTCTACCAGCAGACGCACAAGGCCCGCGCGGTATTGGACGACGCCTCCTCGTCGGCTGTGCCGGACAGTGAGGTGTTGTTCGAGTTGGCGGTCACCAAGGCCTGGCTGCGCCAGGTGATTGTCGGGCTGACGCTGATCTGCCGCAGCTCGTATCGCGGTGTCGTGGAGTTCCTGCGCGACGTGCTGGACCTGCCGGTCAGCGTCGGCTGCGTCCACGACGTGCTCGAGGCGGCCACGCGGCAGGCGAGCACGATCAACCAGGGCCAGGACCTGTCACGCATTCGGGTGGGCTTGCACGACGAGATCTTCCAGGGCGCCAAGCCCGTGCTGGCCGGCGTCGATGCCCAGTCGACGTATTGCTACATCCTGGCAGCAGAGCGGCGTCGTGATGCCGACACCTGGGGCATGCACCTGCTCGACGCCGCCGAGCAGGGACTGCGGCCCGACTATACCATTGCTGATGCGGGTCAGGGCCTGCGCGCCGGACAGAGGGCCGCCTGGGGCGACACGCCCTGCCACGGTGACGTGTTCCACACCCAGCGCCAGTGCGAAGGCCTGGCTAGCACGCTGCAGCGCCTTGCCGAGGGAGCCGCGTCGCGGCGCAGGACGCTGCAGGCCAGGATCAGCCGTGCCGGCCAGAGTGCTCCAGACCACGAACTCGCCGCCCAGCTGAGGCTGGCCCGGCAAAGCGAGGCACAGGCGAGCTGGCTGGCCCGCGAGGTCTGAACGCTCGTGCACTGGCTGCGCCACGACGTTCTCGCCTTGGCCGGACCGGCGCTGGCGACGCGGAAGAGTTGTTCGACTTCATCGTCGCCGAGCTGGCGGCGCGCGAGCCCGAGGACGCACGGCGCATTCGCCCGGTGCGTGTCGCCCTGCAGAACCAGCGCGATGACCTGCTCGCCTTCGCCGGCGTGCTCGATGCCAAGCTGGCCGCGATTGCGCAAGCCCACGCCATCTCCGGGCCCCTCGTGCGCGAGGCGTGCGTGCTGCACCGCCTTTTCACCACCTCGCCCGCATACTGGCAGCGGTGGAACCGGCTACGGGCACGGATCGGGGGCAAGTTCCACGCCCTGTTCGCTGCCGTGAGCCGGGCCATGGCGGACACGCCGCGCAGCAGCTCGCTCGTGGAGAACCTGAACTCGCGGCTGCGCACCTACTTCACCCTGCGCCGCCACCTCGGTGGCTCATACCTGGACCTGCTGCGCTTCTTCCTGAACCACCGCCGCTTCCTGCGCAGCCGGCGTGCCGAGCGCCAGGGCAAGAGCCCGCGGGAGCTGATGACCGGCCACGGCCATCCGCATTGGCTCAACCTGCTGGGTCTGGGACCGCTTCAGCCCCAGCGGACTTGACCCGGGGAGGCGAGCCGCCTCCCACACAGGACGCCCTACCCAGCCGCTATCCGGCCCTCACAGGC
>JAABUV010008453.1_pt1 | contig 10415 bp, 17 predicted proteins | sample 5559971 | NCBI WGS metagenome assembly JAABUV01 (sample SAMN10711881, study PRJNA513362) | rock metagenome | isolation source: Antarctica rocks | place: Antarctica: Victoria Land, Knobhead nord | collected 2015-12-19
CCGGCTCCAAAGCCGGTAGTGCTCTGCACCTGCAACACACGGCCATCAGACTGTCTACCGCCCCCAGCGCGCCCGCACTTGGCTGCAGTTGCGGGGTTTCACGCTCTGCCGCACGAGGCCACAGCTCATAAGCGCAAACCTAGCTGGGTGGCAGGCAAGGCGTAGGCAAGGCATAGGCGCTCACAAGGCATACGCGCTGGGCACACGTATCTTCCCTGCGCACTTCAGTAACGACGTCATGGAGGAAGCGGAAGGGCGGCCGCTGCAGCAGCGCCGCCGTCAGCCTGGGCCGGCGAACGAGCGGCGCGTCGCCGCCTTGGAGCGCTCGCTGCGTCACCTCCCAGTACGGCTCCTGCAGTGCTGCAGACCGATCTGTCATGTTTGTTCCTGCCTAGCCCGGAGCCCCAGCCCAGAAGTGCAGCGTGCTGTGTGGGTTTCATGATAACTCCTGCCATTGCACGTGAGGGGTGTGCTTGCAGGCGAAGAGAGAGTTGATGTTGCTGTGCTGCGCATCCAATCAGGCTTTAAACGCATCTCCAGGCCGCAAAGGCGCAGCCATCGCTTGCTGCGCATAAGAGCTTTGCACGCTTTGCTGGGCAGGGAATGCAGGCAATCCCAGCGCTACCTGCGCTCCTTCAGCTCCGCTGTCAACAGCCCCGTCTGTGGCCTGCGCAGCGCTTGTCAAGCAAGTAAGTCAGCGCAGTGTTATGCGGCGCAGCTCCGCTTGATGCAGTGCAAGCAAGTGACATAACACAGTGGGCGCCACTCCCCAGACACTCTGTACTGCCCTCAGGCCCATGGCAGCCTGCGCCTCGGCCAGCAGCACACCGCAGCATTGCGTGCCAACAGACGACGTGTTTTGCCCGGGCTGCGCTTGGCGCGACGGCATGTGCTGGGACGGCGAGTGCGAAGGTCGACCCCCTTATAGCACCGTGGTCATGCCACAGCCGGCGCAAGGATGCTGCACTAAACAGCGGGCTCTCGTGCAGGTTTGCATGCAGAGGCCGTTGCACGAAGCAGGCAGCATCGCTGGGCCAGGCCAGCAGAGCCAAAGCTTATCATTACAGCAGGCGCGGCCTTGTTTGTCAGCTTCAGCCATAGGACAAACGTCCGTTGGTGGCTTGCCTGTGGTCCAGTTGACACCAGCGCGGCAAGCGCATGTCCCAGCACAGCCGTGGGTATGGGCTGAGACGTGAATGTCACTGTGCTGTTGCACCAAAGCACGCCTTGTAATAGTGTGTGTTATACTATGACAAATGCAGCGCTCACTGTCCTGCGCTACAGCACACTGCTCCTGCTCGCGCGGCAGTCTCGCCAGGGGTGCGCGCCCTGCAGGGCCGGAGCGCTCCGGCAGCACCTGGCTGTTCAACGCGGTGCGGCTGCTGTACGAGGACGCGCGAGAGCCGCTGGACGCCTTCTGGATCACGCGCCTGACTGACGCGGCGCTGGACGAGCGCGGCTGCGGTGCGGGCCCGGCCCTGAAGCAGGAGCGCTCGCCAGCATGGTCGGTTCACCCGCAGCGGCCGCCACGCAAGGGATGACCACACTGCTCACCTGACCGTTGGCTCACATCATGCACAAGGCGGAGGGCGTGTCGCTCACGGCGCCCCGCCGTCCTGCAGGGCGCTGTCCGTGCTGCCAGCCTGCCCCCTCGATAGCAGGCCTGCACTGCGGGCCGGCCGCCAGGGCCGCGCTGCCGCGGCGCCGGCAGGCCAGCCGGGGCGGCCGCACGTGCTCGTGAAGACGCACGGCTGGAGCGCCGGGTGGGACGTCGCGCGCGCGGCGCACGTGCTGCTCACGCACCGCGACCTGCGCGACGTGGTGGCCAGCTACCGGCGCATGGGCTGGGCCGCCGACCTGAAGCGCGGCTACGTCGAGGACCACATGCGCTGGCGGGCGCGCCCTCGCCCGGGTTGCCTACCCTGATCAGGGCTCTGCACCGTCGTCGGCGCGCCTGTGGCATGTGGAGGGACTGGCCGCGGCCGCGCCAATCACGCGGCTGGCGGGCGCGGGTGGGGGCCGCGACACTGCCTCAAGGTCGCCCAGGCGCGGGCCCGCGCGCTGACGCGCGGCGGCGCGGCGGCAGGCCGCGGCGGCGCGCGACGTGGCCTTTGAGGACATCGTGGCGCACCCGCGGCGCGAGCTGGACGCGCTGGCCGCCACCCTGGGCCTGGCTGACAAGGCGCGGCCCGCGCGGCGCCTCCGATGCCGGCCCAGCTGCCGCCCGACCGGGGCTTGTGCATTTCTTGGCATTGATGTAATCACTCTGGAGACGCCGAGCAAGGAGGCCCACCGTGCATACCAAACTGCTAATAGTCCAGACACCGGGGTGCTTGCAGCGCCCTGCAACCGCTCGGAGCAGCCCCGGTCTGCAGGGCGGGCTCGTGCTGGGCCCGGCGGGCGGCAGGCTCTAGAGTTGGGCTCCTCCTTGATGGCCAGCGCTGCAGCCCCGCATGCACTTCGGAGCGTCTAGCGGGGCGCGGCGAGCAGGTGGACACGGCGGCCGTTCTGGCGCGGCTGCAGGCGCTGCGCGCGCCGGAGCGTGGCGGCCCGCCGGACCCCGTGACGAAGCTGTGGCCGCGCCACCTGGGCGCCGAGGCGCTGCGGCGCCAGGTCGGCGGCGCGCCCGCGGCGGAGCGCGGCGCTGGCAGCGCTGGGGCGGGCTGCGGGGCGGGCTCCGGCGCAGACCTGAAGGCCAGGTTCCCAGACTACTTTGCGCTGTATGGGTATGAATGAATGGCGCGGCCAAGTCGGCTCGCATTCACACGCTCGGCGTGCAGTGGAGTGGGCATGCAGCGCGCGCATGTTAGGATGCAGGTCAGTGTACACTCCTTTGCACATGTGCTAGACAGAGATGTAACCCTTTGACCTGGGGATGCTATCGTGCCAGACACAGCGTGGGATTTGCCCAACTAATGACGCTTGCAGTGATGCGCAGCAGCAGATGGAACATGTACTGTGGCGATGTGTGTGGCAGATGGTACATGGTGTACAGGGTGCACAGCTTTGCAGCATCATGCAGCTTCTTCCGACACTGCAGTGCGACCTTGCGCGATAAGAGCAGGTTGCTGATCGGCCTTACTACAACGATACAGCCACACCCACACATCCGACGCGCCTCAGCTGCATGCCACATACACGCTTTACAGCCTCCTGGAGGCCATGGGTGCGGCATATGCAAGTCGCGTCGCACAATGCACACAAGTTCAATCAATTTACAATTGGGAAAACCCTGCATCCTATCTCAAAACCTGGCGCTGCTTTGGTAGAGCCCAAAAAGGTGCAAAGCGCAAACATGGCGCACACTGCGCCGCAGGAAACCTGCCTGCAGAGCCAGCAAAGAGCAGACACAAAGCGAGCGCGTAAACCATGCGCCAGCAAACGTACTGTCGCAATATTCAAGGCTCGCCAGGAGGGGCACTCAGTGTGCAAAGAACAATATACAGCGTTGCAGCGTTTGAGAGCGCACCGCGCGGCACCCAGGCGAGGCCCCCATGGCACCTAGCGGTCTCGGCAAAAAGGAGCAAGGCGGCTCTAGCGCGTCCGCTTAGCTTACACTCGAAAGGTAAATGGGGCTCATGGCCTGCATGACGCCCCAGAAAAACCCCAAGCGCTCCTGACAAGGCAATGCGCCTTTGCCTGCGGCAATCCTTCCTGGCAAACTGCGCGGCTCCCTTCTGCTGCAGCGGGCCGTTGGCAAGTCTCTGCAGCACGCCGCGCTAGCAAAATTTTCACAAGCCACTACCCCGTGAGTTTGAGCTTGACGCTAAGGTCGTTTGCAGATGCCACACCGCAGCGCTGCCTGCACGTTGACACCAACGGCGCCACAGCCTGACAAGCGGGCTTTGTGAGTCACATCGCCCGATGATGGCATCTGCACAGTGTGACACTCATACCAGGGCTGCACAGCGCAGGAAATGACCGGGGGGCGCACTGGAGTAACCACACACCGGTCGAGCAAGGCCTGTGCGGAGCCCAAATGCCATGGCACGGGGAGCCGATGCAGCGCCGGCAGCACGCACCGCGGCGCCCGATGCGAGCGCGGCTGCCTCGCCTGCAGCGCAGGCCCCCGCCGGGGCCCAGGAGCGCCGCTAGCGGCGCATGCCGCGCCGCCGCCCGGCGCGCGCGCGCTCGCCGGCGATCATGGCGCGTTTGGCCTGAAGCGTGACGTCCGAGATGGGAATGCCCAGCTCCGCAGCCAGCGCCTGCTGCACGCGCTCCACGAACCGCGCTTTGCTCTCGCCCTGCGCAGCGCGAGCCCGCCGGGTCGGCCCCAAAGCGCTGCCTAGGCTGCCGGCAGGTAAAACACCGCAGGGCTCTGCGACGCGGCCCGGTCGTTGCCGTGGCGCTGCCAGCGCTTTTGGTTGATGGCAGCACGAGCTTGGGCGCGCCCGGGTGTGCAGCATGCGCATGCCGTGTGCGGCGGCGCATGCATCTGCCTGCCCGCCTCTCGACCCCAGCACATCCAGCATGCACGAACACACAAGGCACCAGAACTATGCCGGCATGCAGGAAAGCATGCATATTCCGCAGGTGCCATGCCGTCTGGGCCGCACACGCGCACGCAGCGCTGGCGGTCGGCCGGCGCGCACCTCCGCGGGAACCATGGCCGGCAGCACGGCCGCCTCCAGGCGCACGCGCGGCGGGAAGGAGAACCAGAACAGGTTGGCCAGGAAGCCGGACGTCAGCGTGTGCGTCTTGATGCCCCAGGGCAGCGCCACGCGCAGCGCGACCGGCGCGACCGGCAGGCCGCCCGCGAAGCGCATGAAGCCGCGGCTGAAGCGCATCATGGCCGCACCGCTCGTCATACCGCCCTCTGCGCGCGCGCAGCGTGACTTGCCTCTCACAGCGCTCTCGCCGCTCTGGTGCGCCCTGGTCCTGCCCAAACCCGCATGACAACATACACATGCTGTGGGTGCCATCGAGGCACTAAGAATTCGTTACATGCTGCACGCCGCAGAGCATGAGCCGCGCACATTGTGAATGATTGCTTTAAGCGCCGTATGGCGCAGCTGCGCATGGCGCTCGTCTGGTCTGCCCTGTCACGTGTCGGCAGGTCTGGAGGGGGACAGGGGCGCGGCCTGCCGCGGCCGACACGCGCTGCTGATCGCACCCGGGAAGATGTGAACAGGGTCGGTCAGGGCCGGCGCCGCCAGCTCCTCGTACACCTCCTTCGTCGCGTGCCGCAGCAGCACGCGCGAGTTGCGGCCCTGCGCGCGCGCGCCCGGGTGCCTCACACAGGCGCACCATTCGCTGCATGCGCGCAAATTCGCTGCATGCGCGCACATCAAGCAATGGACGGCCAGCATGACCCTGTCCACTGTGTGCGCATACAACTATCGATGGACGGCCAGCACACGCTGCTGCAACTGGGCTGCCTTGTGTGCAGGTGTTCACAGACATGCCTGCACATGAGCATGACCATCTCCATGCAGATTTGCACAGAAAGTAAAAATGACCGCGCCCCAAGGCGGCCACAAACGTGTCTGGCCCACTCGCAGGTCACACGCGCGCTTGCGCTCTGCATGCCCGCCCATGCGCCCCGCGCCTCCAACGAGTCGCGCCTGCGTCACGCGCGGCGGCAGCGCGGCGTTGACCAGGTGCACGCAGCGGCGGCGCAGGCTGTACAGGACCATTAGGTCGCCGGTGGTGCTGTGGTTGCTCACCATCACATGCCGCCCCGCCGGCAGGCGGTCTGCATCGCGCCACGTGACCTCGAGGCCCAGCACCGCCTGCAGTGCTGCGCGCGCGCACGGCAGCGGCTCAGGGTAGGATACATTGGATTCTCTAGCACAGCCCGTGTGGCTGGGCAAGCGCATCAGCTGGGGGCTGCATGACAGGGCGCTCGAGAACGCTCCGCACAGTGCCGGGTGCGCTCCGCGACCTGCACGCCCTGCACCGCCTCCAGCAACGCGCGCGCAGACACAGAGCCGCTGCAGCATACCTCTATGCGCGCCTTGTACGTATCCGCGCACCTAAGCATATGCTCGCGGGGTACCAGGGCCAGGTCATCGGAGCACGCGCTCTGGACACGCTGTCGGGGATCAGGCGCGGCTGCACAGCACTGCCTGGCACCACTGTGTCCCAAGCCCCTGCTCTCAGGCACCGCTTGGGGATGCGCAGGCGGCCATGCGCACCCCGTATTCCGAGGTCGCTGTCCGTCAGCCAGGCCGCGTCTGCGAGCAGCACGGCCACCCACACGGCCATCCGCACCGTCGCCAGCACGCACCCTGCCCGACGGCCCCCGCCAGGCGCATCAGTGCCCTGCGTTGTCCACTGGCTGTGTTGCAGGCACCATAGCTGCAACCAAGCTGCCAACCCGTGACAACAGGTGCGGTGGCTCAGCTGGAACACTGTTGCGGAGCGGCAAGCACTAATCAGTACGCCCCCAGTGCACTTGCTCAGCAAGAAGACTGCTGCAGCACGGCAAGCACCAGTCAGCATGTCCCCAGCGCAGTTGCTCAGCCGGGAGACTGTTACGGCACGGTAAGCACCGTTCAGTATGTCCCCAATGCAGTTGCTCAGATGGAAGCCTGTTGCGGCACGGCAGGCGCTGGTCAGCACGCCCCCTATGCCTTCAGCACGCACCCACTGGAAAGTAGAGCAGCAGGCTTGGCGGCCACTCTTCCACATGGGCCGTCGGAAACAGCGCCACTTGACCAGACGTGGATGGCCGGTCCAGGTCCTGCTCAGTGAGGGGCTCTCACAGTGCGCCTAGCTTTGTAGCAGACAAGCCCAGAGGCGTGCACACTAGGGGCCACTGCCAATGCAGCGCCGCAGGCTTATCTTCAAGGCTGCAGCTCAAGTTCGAAAGCAAGTGGGGGCGATGCACTCACAGAGCATCACCGGACAGCCGGCGCCAGGTATTGCACGCAGCACAGCAAGCACAGTGTCTCACACTGACATTGCGCGTCACCCATCAAGACAAAAAGCATGCCCGGCGGGCACCTGCTCCAGTGTCGGCGCACGCGCATCCTCGAACAGCGGCGCTGCAGCGCTGCCCTCCAGCACCGTCTTACGCGCGTTGCTCTGCACCACGGGGCCGGGCTTGCGCTCGCTCTGCAGCTGCACGGTGCATCGCAGCGCCGTAGACCTGCTCCTGCAGCCCCGGTGGTAGCAGGCGGCCGCGAACCGAGAATGGGGTGCTGCGGGGAACACGCGCATTGCGCCGAGGCTTCGCCAGGCGCGTGCGCGCGTACTCCCAGCGCCCTCAGCACGCAGCTGCTTTTGTGCTGCTAGGACACGCCTGCGGCCACGCCGCGCTGGCAATGACTTGAGGCTAAACCCTGACGTCTCAGCTGCCGAGCTCGCGCAAGTTTGTAGCACTGTTCAAACTTGCTCGCTGCTTGCTGCCTTTCGTCTTCTTATAACCATCTCTTAGTGTTTGCATAAAGTCTATCACAATGGTGGAGGGTGAGGTCAACCGCCAGACGGTGGGCTACCCTTGATGCATGCCTGGTTTCAAGCGGGTCGGGGAGTATAGAGTCAGGCAGTCATAGAGCAAGCAGATATGCTTGTTTTGCAGCGTTGAATAAGGTCTGTGCGGGAGTTTCGACGCTATGCTCGAACTGACGTGCAATTTGTCAGCCGCTGTGACATTGGGGACGCCATGACCTCTACTGCTTGTGCTCATCGGTCTGTCAATCTACTTGGCCTATCTGCTGAAGCTGTCCCTCGTGACTTCTTTTTTGGTTGGACACCTGTGGGGTGGTACTTGGCGTGCGCCATCCTGCATGCTCATGCCTTACAACTGCTAGCTGCGGCGCAGGTGGGCGATGAGACCACCAAGACTGGAGCGCCCAAGGAGACCTTTGGCACGGGCACTGCTTCGCAGTCCGAGGCTGGCAAGAAGGGCGCTGAGATCAGCGGTGCGCCCCTACTGAGGATGCACTGTGCACTGTCGCTCTGCCCAAGTGTGTGCCCACTCATGTTGGTATGGAGTGGTGAGAGTGTTCTGTGGAGTGCGGCTTGGTGTTGCTTTTGAGCGTGGACGTTGTGGCAAGGTCCCGCTACTGCCTGCTTTATGGTGCTCCATTTTTAGTGATAGTGTGTTCCATTTTTGGTGAGTGTGTTTTCTGGTGCAGCCAACCGCTCCGAGGACGCCCGCAAGGAGGCGGGCCGCAAGGCCGCACGCACCCGTGCTGAGCGCTACGGTGAGGAGCTCAAGGTGTCTGCGGAGGAGAACGACGACCTGAAGGGCACCGACACCACGAAGTGAGCTGCGGTATGTTGTTGACACGGTACTGTATGAGTCTGATCAGGCGCTGCACATGATTTGCTTCTCGACGGTGCATGTGAGACTGGCCCAGGTCTGTGCATACTCTTTTTACAGTTCAGGCGCTGCCACGGGTTCCTGTGCTATCAAGCAGCATGTTAGGGTTCTTACGGAGTTTTCAACACTTCCGTATACAATTTTCTGCATCCCATGTTGCGAGGTGCCTGCCATATGGTGGCAGTCACTGCAAGCCACAGGCGTGTTGGTTGCATGTGTAAGGGATATGCGTGTAGTACATTGTGCATACCAACGAACGATTACTGACACAGTCTGTACTACACGTGAACTGTAATACATTTTGCTGCGGCAGCGTGTGGTACTGGAAGTGTAAGGTTGACATGCTGGGAAGATCGCTACATGTCAAAGATGGCATTTCTACAGCTATTTGAATACATAGTGCACTGTATTGGTGGACAATACTTAGCTTGTGGTCTTAAGCGTAGCATTTGTGTCATAGTCGACATGTTCTGATGAAGCTCCGCCACGCCGAGGCCACACAAGTCCAGCCGATGGTAGAGGCGTACCCTACTTAAACTGCAATGCAGGGCAAAAGCTAGCTCTCCTGTCTGGACGAAGATAGGGACTGCATTAAAGTGTGCTTGAGTTCATATAAGCTCTGTCTACAATAGCTGAGTCTGTATAGAAGAACATTCTCCCACAAACTGTACGCAATGCCGACAGGCACCATTGACCGCAAAGAGGTGCGGACACAGTCTAGCATCCTGATGTTGCTTGTGTCTGTTTATGCTAGCAAGTGCACGCTGTTAGTGCTTGCCCTGGTGTTCGATGTAGGCGTCCACAAGCTGGGTCTGGGCCATCCCATAATGCCCCCGATTGGCTAGTCATGCTGATGTGGCGCAGGTGGAGGGCGAGACGACCAAGAGCGGGGCGCCCAAGGAGACGTTTGGCACCGGCACCGAGTCGCAGTCTGAGGCTGGCACCAAGGGCGGAGAGATTAGTGGTGCGCGGCGTGCATGAAACCGTCTGTTGGCAGCTGACTTCTATGCCACGTTCATGTTGGAATACGCTTGCCAAGGTGCTGGTTTTGCAAACTTGGGGCGGTCCCCTTGGGGCTGGAAATGAACTATATCATATTGCATCCGGATATCAGCCAACTATGGCCATTTAGGGCGCTGTGTGCGAGCTCAGTGCGCTGGAGCAACCCATGGTGGTAACGTTCGGTATTTACGTCCTGCCGGTGTAATGAGCATGTTCTGTGTGCGAACACAGCCCAGCGGTCTGAGGAGGCGCGCAAGGAGTCTGCGCGCAAGGCCGCGCGCACCCGCGCCGAGCGCTATGGCGAGCAGCTGACCGTGTCTGCGGAGGAGAACGACGAGCTCAAGGGCCACCCGACCGGGAAGTGACAGGGTCAATCAAGTTGTCTGCGGCTGTGCCTCGTCAGCAGGTGCAGGAATGTTGCACCGTGTGACCAGGCTAGGTGCATGATGCCCATGTACATATGATGTGGGGCCACATAAGCGGGTGTAAGGTGTCTTGGTGAACGCGAGTGTGTCTGTGGCCAGCCTGTTGACGCTGCAGGTGTACAGCAGTGGCGCAGATGGTCGTGCATTACCGCGTTGTGGGTAGCTTCGGCTCTCATTATTGCACATAATAATATTGCACATATGTGACGCGCCACTTCACGCACATATCTTGTAAAAACACAGAAATGCGTACAAAACAGCTGTTGTGTTAAGGCGTGCGGTCTTGAGGGCAATGTGATTTGGAAGCCGCACTTTTCCCAACCTTAACACGCCTGGGTGCTTGAAGGGCGTGCGTGCTCAAAGCCTGTCCTCCTACAGACAGCTTGTGCAGGCGCCACACATGTACATTTGCACATGTTACAGCCTGCAACTTACAGGTATATTTTTGAGACGCCCGACGGCCTCGGGCCGTGCGTGATGGTGCGGGGAGTCAACAAGGTTCGGCCCAGTTTTGCATATGTGGGAGCTGCGCTGGCAGCTGTTCATTTCAAATATATATGCTTTAGGGTCATGAGTAAAGAGTCCGAGTTGCTACCAGCTTTGGGGAATGGCATACGGCTCCCTACTCAAATGCAATTGAGTGCGCTCAATAGTGTTGCAAATGATTGCAAGTATGCTCAGGCGCCTGCGCGAGCCGCATGCTGTCTTGTGCCTGG
>JAABUV010008459.1_pt1 | contig 10411 bp, 9 predicted proteins | sample 5559971 | NCBI WGS metagenome assembly JAABUV01 (sample SAMN10711881, study PRJNA513362) | rock metagenome | isolation source: Antarctica rocks | place: Antarctica: Victoria Land, Knobhead nord | collected 2015-12-19
GGGGCGAAGAATGGGACGTTGATGGGGCTGCTGCGGGAGGGGATGTCGGCCTCAGGAGTGAAGGTGCGGGGGATGGAGGAGTTGGGGGTGGCCGTGGAAGCGAAGGAGGCGGTGGCGTTTGCGCTGCTGGCTTGGCTCACGTGGCAGGGGCGGGCGGGGAATGTGGTGAGTGCTACGGGCGCGAGGAGGGCGGTGGTGCTAGGGAAGGTTTGTTATGGGTGAGGGGGGTGGACGAGTCGACCTGGCGGTGCTGATCAGCTGTGTCGACGGCAGATGTACGACCGGACCGTCTGTCCGTCCACTTGCCCTTCACTACCCACAAGCCGACGAATGCACGATGTTTAGTAATTGAAGCCGCATCGCCTGCTGTTTCCACGCAAGTTCCCGAAACTCTGGTAGAGATCTGTTGCACGACTCAGTTGATTGGGACTACAGTCGATTATCGATATACCTAACATCGGTCACCATGCCAAAACGAAAACTCGACCCCCTACCTTCCGCCGCATTTCAGATCCTGCTCTCGCTGACGGAGGATGATCTCCATGGCTACGCCATCATGCGGCAGATCGCCGAGCAAACCGCAGGCAGTATGCGGCTTGGCCCCGGAACACTGTACAGCTCCATCCAGACGCTGCTTGAAGAGAAATGTATCGAAGAAGTTGACCTGCGAGAGGATGCCGCACTCGGCCATGAACGCCGTCGATACTACCGGTTGACATCTGCCGGACGTAAGCTCGCATGCTCCGAGGCCGATAGACTTGGCGACCTATTGCGGGTCGCGCGCTCGAAGAAAATTTTTAGGGGGGAGTATGTCTGAAAAGATATATGCGTGGCTCTTGCTGCTCTATCCTTCCAGCTTTCAAAAAGCGTATGGCGAGGAAGCGCTGCAATTATTCCGAGACCGTGCTCGCGATGAAAGGGGATTCCTCCCCAGCTTGCGACTCTGGCTCGACCTGCTGAGCGATCTGACCATTTCACTTCCACGCGAGTATCGATCCGTCTCCGCGGCGGTCGTTGTCTCTCAGGCACAGCATCTTTGGGACGGCACACCTTCGTTCCATATTCTGGAAGCTGACGCATTGAGTTTCCGTTCGCTGCTTCACGGAGGAATCGCATCGCTTGTGGTCTTCAGCTGCATCCTGGTTCTACTTGGCCATAGAGGAAACCCCCTCCCCAATGCTGCCCTCGATACCCAGCGAACCGCGAGGTCTTTTGACACGATCGCGAAGCGACTGCCGACAGTTGCCCTCTCGTACTTGTCTGCCAACCCCACCCCAGGATCGACCGTTAACCTTACCGCGACGGTGGCTGCCGTCGGAGGGCCCGCACCGACCGGGAACGTTCGCTTTTTCGACGGAGGAACTGTTCTGAATATGGGCGAGCTCGACAACGGCACGGTCACGATCAAAGCTAAGCTATCCCACACTGTGACGCACTCCCTCAGGGCGACCTATTTAGGTGATGCCAAGAACAGTTCAGCCAGGTCGGTTGGGGAAAGGGAGTGACGTCTCCCATGTCAATGAAGCATTTGGATTGGAGAACGGGTTTCGGTCGCGACATTCTTACTGGACTTTGCTGCCGGAATTCGATTCGCACTTTCGGTAGTCGTCCTCGCGCAAGTCGTCACTTCGGCTGCGGTAGCGATAACAGGCCGGCACGCTCATCCTGTTCAGGTTGGCTACTTGAAAGAGCCGGCTTGCAAGTATGGGTAACGAGAAACTGGATGAGCAGGCTTTCGGAACGGAGAGAGACTATTCCCAAAAAGAATCCGGCGCATCACGTCACTTGGATTACGCTTCTCGTCACTTGGATTAGAAGTCGTCCTCGCACCGTCGTCCGTTCCGGGATCGTTCGCAATGAGCTCTTGTCGGCAAGCGTGGCAGCTAGTTGAGGTGGGGAGTGTGAGGGGGTGTAGGTTGGTTGGATGAGGTGGGCTGGAAGGGTGGTCGAAGGAAGAGGTAATCGCGGGCGGATCGGTGTGCCTCTGCGGGTGGATCGGGGTGCAGATGGCGCGATGCCTGGGACGGTGTGGGCTGCTCTAGCGATGATCGTTGGGTGTCTCTGGATCGTTGGGTGCCGGGGGCGCGTCGAGGATGCGCGGACGGTGGTGATGGTGATCGAGTCGAGTCCGAACAACCTTGATCTGCGGGTGGGGACGGATGCGCAGTCGGAGCGGGTGGGTGCGTTGATTTTCGATGCGCTGGTGCGGAAGGATGAGCATTTTGAGCTTCGGCCGTGGCTGGCGGAACGTTGGGAGCAGACGGATGCGAGGACGTGGGTCATTCATCTGCGGGATGGGGTGCGGTTTCAGGATGGGCGGCGGCTCGAGGCGGAGGATGTGGCGTGGACGATCCGGTCCATGGTGGACGGGACTCTGGTGACGGCGAAGGGTGGGGCATTTGCGGCGGTCGATCGGGTGGAGACCCCGGACCGGCTAACGGTGGTGGTGCGGTTGAAGCGGCCGGATGCGGGTCTGCTCTTCAACATGAGCGACGGTCTGATTGGGGTGGTGCCGCGCGGGTCGGGCAAGGAGTTTGGGTTGAAGCCGGTGGGGTCGGGGCCGTTCCGGTTTGTGAGTGCGGTGCAGGATAAGGAGGTGGTGGTGGAGCGGAACCATGACTACTGGGCGGACGCGGTTTCGATAGCTCACGGGGACGGGCGGGTGGGCGCCACGCTTTTCGATAAGGATGGGCGACCCGGGCCTTCGGCAAGCACGACCGAGTTCGGGATGGAGGCGATGCCGGAGGGGGCGCGGCGGGTGGAGCGGATTCGGTTCGCGGTGGTTCCGGATGCGATTACGACGGCGCTCGAGTTGAAGAAGGGGTCTGCGGATGCGGAGAGCAATGTGATTACGCTGGACATGGTCCATGCGCTCGAGGATGTGGCGAATCTGCGGACGGAGCGGGGGCCGAGTTCGGTGGCGATCTATGCGAATTTCAATGTGACGGATCCGGTGCTGCGCGATAAGCGGGTGCGGCAAGCGGTGGCGTGCGCGATGGATCGGAGGGCGATCATCGCGGCGCTGTGGCGGGGGGAGGCGAGGGAGGCTGATTCCCTGCTGCCGCTCGGGCATTGGGCGAGGGCGGGTGACGCGGAGATGGCACGGTATCCGCATGACGTGGAGCGGGCGAAGAGGCTGTTGGATGAGGCGGGATTTCGGCCAGGGAGGGACGGGGTTCGGCTGCGGATTACGCTGAAGACGTCGACCGACGAGACGACGCGGCTGATGGCGGCGGTGCTGCAGCAGCAGATGCGGGCGGCGGGGATCGACCTGCAGATACGGTCGGCGGAGTTTGGGACGTTTTATGCGGATGTGACCAAGGGGGCGTTTCAGATGTATGCGCTGCGGTGGATCGGGTCGAACGAAGATCCGGATATCTTCCGGTATGCGTATGGGACCGACGCGATGCCGCCGAAGGGTGGGAATCGGGGGCGGTACTCGAACCGCCAAGTGGATGCTCTGCTGAGCGCGGCGGCGGGGGAGACGGACCAAGGGCGGCGGCGGGCGGAGTATGTGGAGGTGCAGCAGATTCTGGCGGAGGAGGTGCCTGGGATTCCGCTGTGGTATCCGAATAATGAGGTCGTGCATACGGCGCGGATGGGCGGGGTTCAGGTGGGGGCGAGCGGAACGTTTGATTGGCTGCGGGGAGCTTGGGTGCGGTGAACGGGAGGGTGTCTTCATCGATTCAGGCGCCACTGCATCTTATGGCGGCAGGACAGCGACTGCAAACCTCACCGTGGGTTCCAGTTGCGCCTCAGGTAGCCAAGGACAACCAACCCTCACCATAATCCCAGGGTCGAAGCTTGGGACGCTGCTTTCGCGCAAAGACGGTTCCGAGCCGACACTTTTGCGCATGTGAGCCGCCCTTCGCTAAAGACGACACGGTCGGTCGAACCCGGGCGGCGCTCAAAGACTCGATCAGATGCAGCTTTTCAAGGGTTTGAATTGCTGCCTTCCACCGGGCCTCTTCCCTCGGGTGTTGCTTCTGCATGAATCCTCTTGGCCAACCCTGACGGATGCTCCTTCATTCGTGACCATATGCAATATCTGCCCATCATCTGTTTCCGCAGCTGCCATGAGCAGGGCTGATGCCGAAGGGTTGGTTTCGATATTGGGGTTTGTGCTAGATGGCGCACTCGCCGCCGTGCGATATCTCGGCTTCTGTAATTCTTTCGTTAGATGGCGTCTGACCAACTCCTTGAACTTGGCTCTTGTTCTGCAGGTGCCATATAGACAATTCTTCTGTATGCCCTTTTTGTAGTCATCCACGTCCTCTAGCCCCCCGCTCCTTGCCAGTCCTTGCGGTATGGGTTGGCTAGAAAAGTACAGCATGGCACCCTTGTTTTTGGCTGTATGCCGGTTGATCTCTTCTATCGTTCCGCTTCTGCTTTCTACGGTAGGAGTGCCTAGCCGAGTCCAAAAGATCGCGATTAGGATGTCAGCCCTCTCTTGAATCTGCGCATTCAGAGCACTCTGCGGTTCACGGCCATATTCTGCACTGCTGTTCGATTCCCAATCAACGGGCAGCAGAACGATACCCCGTTCAGTAGAGTGGGTTGCGTTCCATTCAGCTATCACCTTTCGAACTATCTTCCGTTCAGCAGCTACATCGTCAGGTGATGCGATCATCACGTTTATCGCATTCACGGGGAAGCTCATCCCGATATGGTAGCTGAGCGGGTCAGGTGGTCCTCGACGGAGGGAAAGAGCCGCAGTCGGTTCTGCATGCACACTCTGCAGCCGATGAGAACCTGCACAGAAGTTGCACGACGCCTGCGCCGCCATAGCGAAGCAAATTACGACCCACCATCATGCCATGGAGCGTATCTGAGTAGCCTGAGCGCTGGACCCCACATACAGTCGATCATGTCAGTTTTGGGTACCGTAAGCTGACGACTTCATCTGACGCTAATGCGTCAGATGAAGTCAACAATCTTGTTACTGACAATTCGGACGAAAGGTCTGGAGTCTTTTCTGAAACTGAGTGTCGAATGAACCTTCCGGAGGCTGCAATGACTAAGACCGGACAGAGAATTGGATATGTACGGGTTTCATCGATCGACCAGAACGACCAGAGACAGCTTGTGGGTATCGAGTTGGATGACACGTACACAGACAAGGCAAGCGGGAAGGACGTACACAGGCCACAACTCAAGGCTCTGTTGAAGCATGTGCGCCTTGGCGATACGGTGATCGTTCATTCCCTCGACAGACTCGCTCGGAGTCTGGACGACCTGCGTAAGATCGTTAGCGACCTGACGGGCCGGGGAGTACAGGTGCGGTTCGTCAAAGAGAGTCTGACCTTCACAGGTGAGGACTCGGCGATGTCCAATCTTCTCTTGAGTGTCATAGGCGCATTCGCAGAGTTCGATCGGTCACTCATCAAAGAGTGACAGCGCGAGGGTATCGCCATTGCGAAGAAGGCAGGAGTCTACAAGGGCCGCAAGCCTACTGTCACAGATGAGATGGTGCGGAAGATGCGCCAACGTATCGCGGACGGCCACAAGAAAGCCCAGGTCGCACGAGAGTTCGGGATCAGCCGCGAGACGTTGTACCAATACCTACCTGTTAGCTAGGGGGTACTGGTACTGCAGACGATAAGTCTGTTGTCTCATCGAAGCCAAGGATCTAGAGGGGTGTATCGAATACCTTCAACATCTGCTTTGGAACACCTCGATCATCTGGCAATCGAGCGATCTACAAGGCAAACAGAAGATTCAGAGACGACTGTTCCCGCAAGGGTTGCACTACTCGAAAACAGGCTTTGGAACACCAGAAATCCACTCCATCTACACGATCTTAGGGAGCGATTCGGGAGATGGAGGTGAGTTGGTTGCCCCCCAGGGATTCGAACCCCGATTGGACGAGTCAGAGTCGTCAGTCCTACCATTGAACGAGGGGGCAATTGCAGGGATGGCACCGCACTGCGGGTCCGCGAGGGTGGGCTCCCCGACCGCCTGTTCGAGTCTAACGGGTGGGATGGACGGGGTCAAACGGGTGGGCGTCCGGATGAGTGACGGTCTAAGCGAGATGTTTGCGGAGGAATACTGTGCCTTGCGAGGAACTGGCAGGCCGGGCGTTGAATTCGGTGAAGCCGAGCTTGCGGTAGAGGAGGTTGGCGGCCTCCATGGTGGAGGGCTCGGTATCGAGGATGGCGGTGCGGAAGCCGCGGTCGCGGGCATGGTTGAGGGCGGCGAGGACGAGCTGTTCGGCGATGCCGTGGCCGCGATGGCAAGGTAGGACGAAGAGGCGCTTGAGCTCGCAGAGGGTGGGGCCGGCGATGGTGGGATCTGGATCGGAGGGATTGGGGGCCGACGGAGGGGTGGAGGCTTCGGTGGTAAACGGAGGGGCGGCCGTGGATGTGGCGCGGAAGGCGATGCAGCCTGCGGGTTTGCTGTCGACGGTGGCGAGCAGGAGATCGCCGTTGGCGGCGGTGTAGGGGTGGGGGAGGTCGAGGATCTCCCCATCGAAGCGTTTGAAGTCGAAGGCGTGGCAGGCGGAGACGGAGCGGAGGAAGGCGGCGTAGGCGCGAAAGAGGGATCGTGCGGCTTCGAGGGTCTCGGGGGGTGGAGGCTTCGGTGAGCGGCTCGATGTTGACCATGAGGTGATGGTACGGGAGAGGGAGGCGCTGCGAAATCGGCAAGAGCCAGCATCTTCCGAAGAGATCTGGCTCTTGTCCGGGTTTCAGGATTCGCTTAGTTGCAGAGCGTTCCGTTGAGGTAGAAGGTGGACGGAGACGGATTGGATCCGGAGTAGGCAGCGTTGAAACCGATGCCGGACTGCGTGGCTCCGGGAGCAATGGAGTTGTTCCAGCTCGCGTTGGCCAGGGTGACGACCTGGCCGTTTTGCGAGTAGGTGGAGTTCCAGGACTGGTTGAGCAGCTGGTTGCCGGAGTAGGCCCAGACGAGGTTCCAACCGTTGACCGAGGTGGTTCCGGTGTTGGTAATGGAGACGCCTCCGGTAAAGCCGCTGCCCCAGTCGTTCGCGTTGGTGTAGGTGACGTGGCAGGCAGTGCTGCCGCTGCTGGGTGGCGGGGGTGGCGGGGGTGGCGCCGCGGCCGATGGTGTGGTGGCACTGGCACGGGCTGTGTAGTCCGAACCGTAACCGTTTTTCACGGCTTGGACGATGAAGTACCAGGTGGCGGGGGAGAGGCCGGTGGCTTGGAAGGAGGTGGCGTTGATGTTCTGGGCGAAGACGGTGGAGGAGGAGGCGGCGAAGTTGGCGGTGGTGCTGGCGTAGATCTGATAGGCGACGCCGGTGGTTGGACTAGCCTGCCAGCCGAGATTGATCTGGGATGACGAGGCGGCGGTGGCGACGACGTTGGTGGGTGGGGCTGGGACGTTGGGGTCAGGCGGGGGAGTGCTGCCGCCAGCCGATCCAAGGGGAGACTGCAGGGAGGCGAGGGATTGCTGTTTGAGGGGGCTGACGGGGCTGGAATTGTAGTTGGGGTCAAGGAGGCCGTAGGCGTCTTCGCCGTTCAGGGCCCAGTAGGTCCAGTTGAGGAGGGGGTCGGAGCCGAGGAACTGGATCAGGCTTTGGAACCACTGGCCCTGGGAGCCGGGGGAGTTGTTCTGGATGTCGGTACTGTTGTTGGTGGTGCCGAACTCGCCGACCCAGATGGGCGCTATGTTGTTCTGGTTGATGAAGCCCCAGTGATTGATCCAGACGGAGCCGAGCGAGGAGTAGGAGGTGTTGCCGTTGAACCACCACTGCTGGTACTCGCGGGGGCCGTACTCGTGGGGGGAGTAGACGAGGTGGTTGGGGACGGAGAGGGTGACGGGCGAGTTTTGAACGCCCTGAAGATTTCCGCCCCACCAGTAATAGTCGTTGTTATAGGCGTCGGTGCCCTCGACGAAGATGAGCAGGTTGGGGTTGACGGCGAGAACGGCGTTGCCGGCGCGTTGGGCGGCGAGGTGCCAGTCATTGGCTCCGCCGCAGTCCCAGCAGGCACCGCCGGAGTTGGCGTTGTGAGGCTCGTTGCGGAGATCGAATCCGATGACGGTGGTGTTTCCGGCGTAGCGGCGGGCGAGGTTGGTCCAGTCGTTGATCCAGGCCGACTCGGGGTAGGCTCCGGTGAACCAGAGGCCGTTTGATTCGGCGCTGTCTCCAGCCTCTGACCGGTGGTTATCGAGGATGACGCGGAGGTTGAGGGTGCCGGCGTAGCTAACGATCTTGTCGAGGATCTGGAGGGAGTTGAGGCCCCCGAGATCGGAGTTGATGCCGTTGGCGTAGCTGATGCTGGAAGGGATCTGCGGGGACTCGACGACCTGGTTCGAGAGCGGGATGCGGAGTGTGTTGTAGCCCTGGGCATGGATGGTCCCGAGGATGGACTTGTAGTCCTGCGAGTTAAGGCCGCCGGCGACGCCGCGGGTGGTCTCAAAGCCGTACCAGTTGATGCCGGCGATGCGGACCTGCTGGTCGTTGGCGTCGAGGATGCGGCTTCCGCCCGTGTGCCAGAAGCCGGCGCCCTGGGCTTCCAAGAGCGCGGGGGCAAGAAGGTTGGCGAACAGCAGAAGGAGAAGCAGGAGGGGCAGTCTGCGCAGCACGAGGCCGCGAGATAAGTCGGAGTGTGTGCTCATAAAGGGGGAACGCTCCAGGTCGATTTGTGGTCATACGGCTGCGGATCGGGTATAGCAACAGGAGAAAAGGAGCAGGGGTAGAGCTTAGGTGTGGCTGTGCTGTCGGATCGCCTGACGTTTCGGGTTGGCGAGTGGATAGTCTGGCAGACGGCATGGGTCCATGCACATAAGATTGCGCTAAGAAATCAAACTTTTCAGGGATGGACGGCGGTGAGGATTCTATGCGGGGGACGCCTGTCAGGGGAGGCTGATGAGGTCTGGGTGAGGCGGATAGAGCTGCGGGTGCATAGCGCTGGCGAGGCAGGCGAGGCCTTGAAGAAGAGATGGGGCGGGGGTGTTGAGGTACTCGTCAGGAATAACGTGGACGCGACGCTCGCGGACCGCGCGGAGGCTGTGCCAGTTGCGCTGAGCGATGACCTTCTCGAGGGGGACGCGGTTGCCTACGCCGCACCAGGCGAAGAGGAGGACGTCGGGGTCGGCGGCCGCGACCTCGTCCGGTGTGGTGTGGGCTCCGGGGGTCCCGAGGAAGCGGCCGTGGGCGGTGGCGACGAGTTCGGCGACCCAGGGTTGCGAGCGGATGAGCGGCTTGCCCCACTCTTCGCAGTAGACGAGGGGCTGGGTGGGGGCGGTGGCGGTATAGATGCGGGTGCCTTCGAGGGTGCCCTGCATGGAGGCGACGAGGGTCTCGGCGGCCTCCCGGGCGTGGACCACGGAGGCGAGGAGGTGGATGTCCGAGAAGATGTTCGCGAGGGTGTGGGGGGCGAGGGCAAGGACGGGATAGCCGGAGCGGAGGATGGCGGCGAGGGTCTCCATGCGGTAGGGGACGCTGGCGACGAGGAGATCGGGACGGGCGGAGAGGAGACCGGCGGAGTCAGACTTGAGCTCGTGCGGATGGGCGCCGAAGGACCACGAGTCATGGAGGACGGGGAGGTTGCGGGAGGCGAGTTCGGGGAGAGCATCGACGCAGTAGCGGGTGCAGGCACAGAGGTCGTCCAAGCGGCCGAGGGCAGCGAGGGTGAGAGACACGGAGGGCTGGAGGGAGGCGATGCGCACTGTTGATGAGGGTAACGCGGGTGGGTGGGTTGGTGCGGAGCGAAGTGAGTGGAAGCCAGCGGCGAGCGGGCGGATGGATAGACAAAGCGGGTGCGTTGGCGGCGCTCAGGATGACAAACCAATAGGCCGGAGACATGACAGTGGGGGGAGATGAAGGGGGGAGATGACGTATGGGAGATGACGGAAAACAGATACAAAACAGGGGTGAAGTTTTGCGCACTGAAGGTGGGGCCGGGTGCGCTCGTAGAATGGACGTATGGCTACGGTGTCGGCAGCAGACAGGAGCGGGGGGCGGGTGTGGCTGCGATCGCGGGCTATGGCCGAGCGGTATGCGTGGGTTGTGGTGGGGTACAACGTGCTCGTGATCGTATGGGGAGCGATGGTGCGGGCGACGGGGTCGGGCGCGGGTTGCGGGAACCACTGGCCGCTGTGCAATGGGCAGGTGATTCCGGTGTCGCCGACGATGCATACGGCCATCGAATTTACGCACCGGGCTATGGTGAGCGGGGCGACGTTTGCGGTGATCGGCTTGCTGATGTTTACGTTTCGGGCGACAAGCAAGGGGTACGCGGCGCGGTTGGCGGCGGTGGTGTCGGGGGTGCTGCTGCTGAACGAGGCGCTGCTCGGCGCGCTGCTGGTGAAGCTTGGGTATGTGACCGGGAACCAGAGCCTGGGCCGGGTGGTGGTTTTGTCGGTGCATCTGAGCAACACGCTTTTGCTGCTGGGGGCTTTGACCATGACGGCGCTGCTGCTGCGCACGGGTCATCGGCGCGGCGAG
>JAABUV010008460.1_pt1 | contig 10410 bp, 10 predicted proteins | sample 5559971 | NCBI WGS metagenome assembly JAABUV01 (sample SAMN10711881, study PRJNA513362) | rock metagenome | isolation source: Antarctica rocks | place: Antarctica: Victoria Land, Knobhead nord | collected 2015-12-19
GCCAATTCATGTGGAGGCAGGCCGACGGAGGCCGCGTGCGCCGCTGAGGGCGCGCCCGCGCGCAGAGCGGGCTGCTGGGCAGCTTCGGGTCGGTGGGCGCCGCGCTGGAGGGCGCCTTCCCGCTCGCGGCGGACCCGAGCGCGGGCGAACGGCGCATCTGGGCCATCAGCGCGTATACGCTTAGCGCGCTGTCGGCGCTGCTGCTGCTGCTCACGCTGGTCATGATCCGCCGCATCAGGGCGCGCGGCGCTCCCGCGCCCGCCGAGCTGTGTGTCACCCATGCCCGCATGAATGGCCCCATGAGGCGCTTGTGTCCTGTGATACCATGTGAGCTGTCATTAATCACAGCTGTGGCTTGCAGCAAGAAGCGGTGGTCACTGGCTGGTAATTCCGCACATCCATGTCTACACATGAAGGTTACACAGCTCAGCATTCCGTGGCAGCCTGATCTGAACTGAACACAACAAACCTCAAGCATGTGCAGCAGCACTGCCGCCAGCCCTGCCTGCCGCCAATGGCGCGTCCTGACGCAGTTTGAGCGCAGCGCAGGTGGCGATCGCGTGCATCAAGGTCGCCAGCCAGGCGGTGAAGGCGATGCCGGCGCTGCTGCTGTTCCCGCTGCTGCCTTTCGCGGCCACGGTGCTGCTGTTTGCGTACTGGCTGGCGGTCGCCGCGGGGCTGTACAGCGCGGGCGGCATCACGCCGCAGTTCCTGGCGGACGCGCAGCTGCAGCCGATGACGCTTGCGGTGCGCGCCTGGCCCGGGTGCTGTGTGTCATAGAGTAGGGTAGGGTAAGATAGGGCTAGGGGACCGCAGTACCTGCCGTGGGACACTGGGCGGCATGCAGCTCGCTGGCCCTGCGCAGCGAGTGCTGCTTGGTGGGCGCATAGGATGCGCGTAATGCGCTGCTCAGTCCCGGGCGCACAGTATGCGCACACGGCGCGCGTGTCCAGGCGCCTGCGCTGCTGGAGCCGCGATGCATGAACAGGCGCTGGCGCCCCCCCCCAGGTGCTTTATAACATCGTGAATGGCACGGCGGCGCTGCCGGCGCCGCCGGCGCTGCCCCCTGCGTCGGCGCTCGGCGCGAACGTGACCGCGGCCGAGTGCGCGGCGGACCCGCGCTGCTACTACGCGGTCGGCTGGGACCGCACGCTGCAGTACATGTTCATCTACCACTTCTTCGGCCTGCTGTGGGGCCACCAGTTCATCGCGGGGTTCGGGTGCGCGCGCCGCCCGCGCCCCCGGCCCCCCGCCCGCTCGGCGCGCCGGCAGCTGCTGCGGATGGCCTGGCACCGATGGCACAAACGTGCGTGTGCGGCAAACTCTGCGTTTGCTGGTCAGCAGGCACCACCGCAGCAAACGGAACGCTCCGGCAGCCTCGTCCTGCTGCGCATGCTGTAAGCCTTGCATGCGCTGACGACCTGCTGCAGCCAGGCATGACAGCAAGGCCGCCGGAGCATCCCATGCACCACGCACATGTCCCCAGCGCCGCCGCCGGCCCGGCAGGTGCCTCGTGATCGCGGGCGCGGTAGCGAGCTTCTACCACGCACGCGGCGAGGCGGCCAACATGCCGCGTTGCGCCGTGCTGGCCTCGCTGCGCCGCGCGCTGCTGTATAATATGGGCTCGGTGGCCATCGGGTCGTTCCTGGTCGCGCTGCTGCAGTTTGTGCGTTGGGCGCTCGCCTGGGTCGCCCGGCGTGCCAAGCCGCTGCAGCGCGGCGCGGTGCGCCCCCGCCAGTGAGCGCTCCGGGCGGAACATGCGCCCCGGCGCCGCTGCCGGGCCACCAAGCCCCAGCGCTAGGGTGCTGGACCTCCGCCTGTATGTTGGCCGGCAGACATGTGTGGTGTGCCAGTCTGCATGCACCGAATTAGTCTGTGCATCCGACCATTGCTGCGGTCTGCACAAGCACTGTCCAGGGCCGCCACGGCACTTCACACGCATGCTCTTTCCAAGGCCTGCAACTACCGCCCGGCGGGTTACCCAGCACTTTCAACGGTGCCGCCCCTGCAGGTGGCGCAGCGCTGGCTAAAATGCCTGCTGGCGGGCCTGCTGGCCCTGCTGTGGCTCATCGAGCAGATCGTCAAGTTTGTCAACAGGCGCGCGCGGCGCGCCTGTCACCCACGCCCATGCTCCAAACCAATCTGGTGGAGACCAACCTTGGCGAGCGGACGGCCGCGCCCGCACTGCGGCTGCACAGTGGCGGTCTGGGACAACGCGTCCGGCCTCGCGGCAGCGCTAGTGATGCCATGAGCTGCGCGCGGGGCAGCGCGGCTCCGGTGCTTGTCGCCAGCCATGCAGAGAGTAGTCACGGACGGCTCCCACGGCGCGCCCGCGCGAAACAGCGCAGCTGGCGCCCGCCGATCTGCAGCCGCCCTTTGTACCAGGCCGTCCGACGCCAGGCCGCGGCCGCCGCGCCCGCGCAGGAACGCCTACATCATGGTCGCCGTGCACGGCGGCGGGTACTGCGCGTCGGCCGCGCTGGCGGCCAAGACGGTGGTGACCAACGCGCTGCGCGTGGCCGGCGTGGACACATTCGCGGTGATCCTGATCTGGCTCGGCAAGGCGCGCCCCCCGACCCGCTCGCCGCGTAACGCGCTGGGAAACTGTCCCTCAGGTGACAGCAGTTCATGAAACTGTCTGCACAGCACCTTGGGGAGCTGGTCAGCGCTCCTGCGCCCCTGTCCCCGCAGCCGTGACACGTCCTGACCGACACCATCTGTGTGAGCGGAGCGGCGGCACGGCGACGGCCGAGCGTGCCAGCCCAGACGCGCCGGGCCTGCGCGCCGCCCCCCCGAGCCGCCCGCGGCCGGCCGCAGGTGATGGTGATGGCGCTGTGCGGCGTGGTGGCCTTCTTCATGTGCGGGCTGCCGTTCTACGCGGACGCGGCGCGCTACCCGGACACGGTCCTGAGCAGCCCGTACCTGCCGGTCATCCTGTCCATGCTGGCCGGCTACATCGTGTCCGAGTGCTTTTTCAACGTGCGCGCACGCGCTCCGCCCCCACCGCCCCTTGGTCGCACCACTGCAGCGCGGGACATGGGCCCGCGGTATGCTGTGTGGCCGGCGTGCAGGGCTGGCGGCAGAAGGACGTCGGCACGCGCCGCACACCGCCTGCCTGAGCTCGGTCAGCATGCAAGCCTGGTCAGCATGCCTCTCCCCGCCCTGCGCATGCATCCAGTGCCGGGCCTGCGCGCGGGTGCGCGCGTGCCACCTGCTCGGGACAGCGGACCATGCGCGGCCGCGCGCGCCAGGTGTACATGATGGTCACGCACGTGGTGCTGGAGCAGGTATAGGGTAGGGCGAAGGTTGTAATGGCGGCGCGCGCGCGGCGCCAGGTGTACATGATGGCGATCGACACGGTGATGCTCTCCTTCTGCGAGGACTGCGAGGCGCACGGCGGCGAGCCGCGCAGCGCGCCGCCGCTGCTGCTGCACGCGCTGCACACGGCGGCGGCCGCCGAGGAGGAGCGCGCGGCGCACAGGCCGGGGCCCCCGCCCTGCGCTGGCGGGGCTGTGATCTTGGACTTTCCCCTCTCCTGTCCAGCCAGCGCCGCCTTCGCCCGTGATATTGGCTGGCGCCCGGCTGCAGGGCGGCAGGGCGGCAGGGCGGCGCCGGCGCGCGGCGGCCGCCCGCGCATCCTGTGCAGGGACGGACGGCAGGCCGCGTGCGCGCAGGTGGGGCAGGAGGGGCCGCGTGGCGGCCGTGGAGATGCAGGGCGGCCAGCGCGCGACCTGGGTCGGCAGGGCGCTGCCTGGCCTGCCCTTCCCCGGCGCACCCAAGTAGCGCGCGCGCGCGCGCGCCTGCCGCCAGCCGGGGCGCTCGGCACGCCTGCCGCCGCGCCCGCTGGCTGGGGCGGCGGACCGCGCCGGGCGGCTTGACCCGCGCGCGGGCGCGCGAGCAGGCCGCGCATGCCTGGCACACCACACACCTTCCAGCTGTTCTGGATACGGCTCTGGTGCGTGCGCATCAGAGCAAGCTTCTGGACCACGCGCAGTGCTAAATGTTACAGGCGTGCGTAGATACTCACATTGTCGGAAAAGAGACTCTCAGAGTGTCCCTGTCTGGGCCCCCTGCGCTGCCTACCCTGCTGCCCACAGCCACGCCCAGGTGCGCGCTCGGGCGCACAGCGCGGAAAGGCCCCGCGCCCACACAGGCAACAGGTCGTGAGCGTAGTCACAGGCTGCAACCTCACGGTGTCTGCATGAGCTGTTTGCCTCAACACAGCCGCGGACCGACTGCACGAGCCGCACACACCCTAGGCACAAACCCCAGCGCACAGCCGAGGACCGCCCACGTGCCGCTACCGCTGGATGGGCTGGATCTTGAAGTGCGCGCTGATGAGCGAGAAGACCAAGCACTTCACGTCCTGCCGCGCGCGCGCGGCGCCCGCTCACCTTGCCGCAAGCAAGCAGTGCGCTTGGCAAGGCACACCGCGCACACGCGTGCCACAAACAGCGCAGAGCAGTTTGGAGGATATCTGAAACCCGTTCTGAAGTAGGCATCCTCCGAGCGGTGCGTGTCTGGCGAGGAGGCGGATGTTTGAGGAGCCCGGGTGTCAGTGCGCAGCACCCGCCCAGGTGGTGGCGGGCAGAGGCGCGGCCGCACCTGCACCAGGTAGTAGAACGCGCGCAGGCCCTCCGGGTCCTTGCTCTGCTGCACCTGCATCAGCGAGCCCAGCTTCGTGGTGGTGAACGAGATGTGCTGGTCGCCCAGGATGACCTCCAGCTCCTGCCGCCCCACCCGGTCCGGCGGCGGCCAGCTGCTGTCGTCCTCCTTCATTATCTGCGCGCCCACGCCGGCCGCTGAGACGTACGCCCCTGCCTAGGTGAGCCGCCCCGGAGGCAGGCGCGACGCGCGGTCGGTGGCGCGTGCGCGCGGCGCCGCGCACCTCGCTGTCCTCGATGATGCGCTTGAGCTCCAGCAGCACCGCCGCCGACACAAACGCCTCCTTCCGGATCATCGTGTCGTTCTTGTAGTTCGAGTTGTTCGCGTAGCGCATCTGCGCCGCCGCGCCGGGCTCAGCGGCGCACGAGAGACTGCCCTCGCATGGGTCTCGCAGCCCATCCGGACTGTGCGCTCTGCTCCGCGCCAGAGCCAGGCCTGGATGCGCAGCAGCTCAAGCAGGCGTGGGCTGCGGCGCGCCTTGCCATCCGGGCGGAACTCAAACTCCAGGAACTCGTGCCCGAACTTGCCCTTGTGGCCGACATAATAGCGCACGTAGAAGTCCTCGTTGGACATGCTGCCGCGGCAGCCGACGCGCGCGGCGCCTCGCTCGACGCACGCGCTCGCGGTCAGCAGCAAGGTCGGGGTGTGAGCTCTACTTACCAGTGCTACTCACCGCTGCTCGCTCCTTCCTCATTACTCACTCCGCCCTCCTGCCAGATGCACAAGGCCCGGGGTTTTTAGAACCCTCGCTTTGGCTTGCGATGAGCCTCGCCGAGATCCGATGTTCTTCGCAGCTTGAGCCACAGAATACCGGGGGCAGACAGGCGTCATGGTGCTCCACTGCCGTGCCTTCAGCGGCACAGCCGATGGCCTGCGCCAGAGGGATAGTGCTGCTTTCCGGGGCGAGCGGCCGTGCAGGCTGTCCGCAGGCAGCCCCGGGCGTGCAGAACGTGCGGCGGCTCTGCTGGTCACCGCCTTGACAGCCAACGTCAAGCTGCCGGTGACCCACGTTGAGGCGTCTCGGGCCGCTCTCGAGCAGCTGCGGGCGACGGGCAGCGTCAACAGTGCGCCCCCGGGGGCTGCTGGCAGCCTGCCTGGAAGCCCCACGCGGGCCGGGCGGCGGTGGGAAGAAGGTGCTGGGCAGGATATCGTTAACGTGGCGATGGGTCCTTGCTATGATGCTATGTCAAGCGGGGCACCTGCTGGCCGTGAGTACAGCGGTGTGCGTGCCGCGTGTATGCCGGCGGGGCGCAGTGCGCTCGGGGCTGGCTGCGCCAACAAGGTGGGTGCGCGCAGACCCGTAACTTGACTGCGGGGCGCCGCGCCGTGCAGGGTATGCAGCGGAGGCAAAGAGCAGCATTATAGCAATAGGCCTGACCGTCCACAACACGCCCGTGGAGATCCGGGAAAAGTTATCCATCCCGGAGGTGCGCGCCTGCGCCGTACCAGCCTTGGCGGGGCGCCTTCAGCGGCTTGGCTTGCCCACCTGGTTGCGCAAGGCCTGGGAGCGTGTCGGCGGGCCGCGCGCTTGCGTACCGTGTGTTCCGCGCATAAAACTAGTGCGGCGCAGGCGGAGTGGCCGCGCGCTATTGAGGAGCTGGTGTCCTTTCCGCACATCGAGGAGGCGGCCGTGCTGAGCACGTGCAACCGCATGGAGCTCTACGTCGTGGCGCTCTCCTGGCACAGGGTGCGCCTGACAAGTTTGAGCCTCACGCGCTACTGGTAAAGTCAAGTGCTGTGACTTCCATGTTTGACACCTGAGCCTGAAGCTCACTTGGACCACAGGAGCTGCCAAGCAGCCGTTGCGCGCGAATTTATGCCTTGCGCTGTGTCGCCTGTGCGGGCACTGCCGTGTGTTCAACGAGCTTGCGCGGTGTGTGCGGGGGGTGCGGGAGGTGGAGGAGTGGATGTCGCGGTCCAGCGGGATCCCGCTTGAGGAGCTGCGCCCGCACATGTTCCTGTTCCGCGACAAGGATGCCACGAGCCACCTGCTGCGGTGCGCGCCGATATGCGCTGCCGCGGGCGGCGCTCAGTGTCCTACACAAGCCGCGCGCCGCGTGCGGGGCAAAGGGCGGCTGCGGCCACACGCTTGTGTGCTGAGGGCGCTCGCTCTGGTGGCAACCTGCATCGCTGTTGCCAGACGGCCTGTGTGCAGCTGAGCTAGGTGTGCTGAGCAGCACAAGTGGGGCACCCACTGGCTGTGGGCAACCACTGGCTGGTTGACTTTGCAGACACGAGAGCAGCGCACGCCTGCAAGTGCAGGCGCGCGCGCTCAGCGGGGGCCCGGCGCGCGCGGCAGGGTGTCCGGCGGCCTGGACTCGCTGGTGATGGGCGAGGGGCAGATCCTGGCGCAGGTCCGGCAGGTGTACAAGGTCGGGCAGGCGGCGCCCGGCTTTGGGCGCCACCTCAACGGCCTGTTCAAGCAGGCCATCACGGCCGGCAAGCGCGTGCGCGCGGAGACGTCAATCGCGAGCGGCGCCGTGTCCGTGTCCAGCGCCGCGGCCGAGCTCGCGCAGCTGAAGCTGCCCAGCCACGATTTTGCGGACGCGCAGGCGCGCGCCCGGTCTTGCCGCCGCCCGCTGCCTGTGCGCGGGCAGCTCGGGGCCTGTCCAGTGGCGTGGGTGCGTGGTGGTTCAAGCCGAAGAGGTGTGCGGAGAGGCGTGACATCACGCGGCGCGCAGGTCTGCATCATCGGCGCGGGCAAGATGTCGCGCCTGCTGGTCAAGCACCTGGCCAGCAAGGGCTGCGAGCGCGTGACAATGCTCAACCGCTCGCGGCCGCGCGCCGAGGCGCTCGCGGAGGAGTTTCCGGAGGTCGCGTTTGACATCCGGCTCATGCCCGACCTGCTGCCCTGCGTGGCCGCGGCGGACGTCATCTTCGCGGCCTCCGGCTCGGAGGAGCTGCTCGTGCACAAGGCGGACTTGGCCAGTGCGCACCCGCGCGCCCACGTGGCGCTGTATGCGTCACAGCGCACTGGCGTCGGCTGCTGTAGTTGTGGAGGGAGGTGTATTAGTAGCATTTCGCTATTGTGCTACAACACCATGCCTGACTGAGCGCGCTTACAAGCTGGCGAGGGCTTTGCTTTGCATCGGACAAGATGCGCGCTTGACGGGCGATGAACATGGGTCCGCTTGGCGCAGGCATGCCGCCAGCGCCTGCCGCCGTCGGCGGCGTGCGGCGCTTTGTGGACATCTCGGTGCCGCGGAATATTGCCGCGGACATCAACGAGCTGGAGGGCGCCGCACGCGTGTTCAATGTGGACGACTTGAAAGAGGTGCGCATGGGCTCGGTGAGGCACATGTGCTGGGTGTTCTGATGTGTGCTTGGCAAGTATGGTGGGTTGTGTTGGGGTCTGGCGTTGAATTGCAGAAGCCCTGCTGTCAGGGAGGGCACATGGGTGCAGGTGACTAAACGTGTCGCCCCTGTGATGGTGAGGGTAGCCTTGCCTCTGGTCAGGCCCCTTGCCGGTCGGTGTTAGACGCTTGATGGGCGTGCCTGAGCTTTGCATACGGCCCGTGGCGCGCAGGTCGTCTCGAAGAACAAGCACGAGCGGCGCAAGGCGGCCGCAGAGGCGGAGGGCCTCCTGGTGGAGGAGCGCCTCAACTTTGAGGCGTGGCGGGATTCCCTGGAGACGGTGCCCACTATCAAGGTGAGCCGGGCCTTTTGCCATGAATGTTGCTATGCAACATGCATGCGTTGGCTCAGCCGCGGTCTGTCCGCATACAATCGGCGAGCTATCTGCACACAGCCGGCGCGCTGTCCTCGCACAAGCGGCGAGCTGCCCTTCCACAACCCGCGAGCTGTCATCAGCAAGCCCTGACACAAGCCCTACCCTGCCCCAACCCTGTGACCTGCCCGACGCCCGGCCGCCGCCCGGCTGCAGGCGCTGCGCAGCATGGCCGAGTCCATCCGCGCGGCCGAGCTGGAGAAGGCGCTGCGCGGCCTGGGCGACGGCCTGACGAAGAAGCAGCTGCGCGCGGTGGAGGAGCTGTCGCGCGGCATCATGAACAAGCTGCTGCACAAGCCGATGGAGGGCCTGCGCTGCGACGGCGCGTCCGCGAGCGCCGTCAGCGAGACGCTGGCCAACATGGAGGCGCTGGAGCGCATGTACCAGCTGTCGCGCTTCCTGGCCGAGGGCACGGCCGCGGGCGGGCGGCGGCGGTAGGGCGCGCGCGCGCGCCGGCTGCCGCGTCTTCCTGGCAGAGGGCATGGCCGCGGGCGGGCGGCGGTGGTAGGGCGCGCGCGGTAGCCGCACCCTGCCGGCGCTTGCGCGCCTGGACCAGGTCATTGCGCTCTTTCGCTGAGAACACGGTGGCTGGCGCCGGTTGCGGTGGGGCCTGTGGCTGCTCTGCTCTGACTCTTTCCTAGCGCGGCCTGCTGTACGCGGCCATTCGAGCGCTTTTGTCAGCTCCTGCAACCTGAGAGTGGCCGCACTGCTCGGGGTCCACAGGGCTGTAGTAGCCAACCTGTGGATGTCATCGGGGTGGGACCAAGCGACGCGAAGGGGGATGTCTGTCCGTTTCAGTTTTGGGGGTGTGACGTGTATTTGCATTCGGTCTCGCCGTCGTAAGATTTTTGGCTGGCTTCTGTGCGCTCGGTGGCTTGCTGGGAGCGACAGTACTGCGGCCGCATGCAGCTTGCAGCTTTTGCAGCGACCCATTGCGGGGCGGGGGCGGTGCTCGCTTGGAGCGGGCCGGAGCGGCGCGCACTGCCCCAGGCTAGGAGCGCGCGCGGAAGCACGTGCTGGTCTGGTTGTTCCTCTGTTTGTCTGGGCACCAGCAGTTTTGCTGATGGGGGTGACCGGGGCTGCAGTGCAGGGAGAGCGCATGTTGTCCTGCCGGCAGCAGTTACTGTAGTCGGGGACCGCTTGGCCCCTGCCCTGTCGCGCATAGGCGGCGCGCCTGCCAGCCAGGCAGCTTTTGGCAGAGCATTACTGCACAGCGTGTCAGCCTGCGATGCAGAGCCTGAGTGTTACCTGAGTGGAGGACTTGCACAACTGGCAGCGCTCCCAAGCGCTGCATGTGCCTAGGCTCACTGCCTTCTGTGTGGGTTAATGAGGCTTGCTGCGCCGAGGGCTGAAGCAGCAGATTGACAACGCAGTCGGGGTTGCAGCACGCCGTGACAAGCATCACGCGGCCGCCACAGACTGTAAGCGAGATACGAGTGCGGCGCAGTAGTTCAACCTAGACTGCTTGGCCTGATCCTAGCATGCACAACCTGCGCGCGTGTAACGCATGGCAGGCGCAGACGAGAGCAGCAATCAAAGAATGCGCCTACAAAGTGCCCAGTTCTTGCACAGTCCGGGGGGCAGCCTTCCAACATGCGACCAGCCTCGTGCGCCTGCAAGGCACAGGGCGCGGAAGCTAAGTGAACCCAAGTGAACCCACCAACCAACATTCGGATCAGAACTGCAGAGGGTGTGAGGTGCCCGCATCGCTGCGCGTACTACACCAGGCATGCTTCCTGCCATGCCGGCGCAGGACAGCCAGGGTCAGCCAAGCTGGGCGCCCTTGGCAGAGTTGTGGTGTGCAGCGTTAACCCCACGTGCCATAGCCCCGTGTGCGGCATACGCCCCACTCCATGCCATGCTCTGCGGCATCCACTCCTCGCTAACGCCTCTGCTGCAGAGGCGCCGCCGCGCTAAAAAGCGCAGCTGCTCGCGCCTGACAAGCCCCTAGGGCATCTCACCAACAGCCTGCTACAGGCCAGCCCAACGCGCGCTGGCTGCCCTCGGCGATGCGCTCG
>JAABUV010008462.1_pt1 | contig 10408 bp, 10 predicted proteins | sample 5559971 | NCBI WGS metagenome assembly JAABUV01 (sample SAMN10711881, study PRJNA513362) | rock metagenome | isolation source: Antarctica rocks | place: Antarctica: Victoria Land, Knobhead nord | collected 2015-12-19
CACGCTGCTCCAACGTCACATAGCTGAACATCCCGTCCTGTACCCGCTCGTCTCCACGCATACTCCATAGACGAAATAGAATTTAATCCAGTCGCACCCGGAACTTACTTCTTCAACAAGTTCCTAGGCACAGGACCTCGAAGTACCTGAACAACATCATTGAGGCTGACCATGGTGCACTCAAGCAGGTAGTCCGTCCCACTCGAGGTTTCCAGACCATGAAGACTGCCACGGCAACCATCAAGGGCTTCGAGATCATGCGCATGATCCGACGTGGTCACTGCCTCACCTGCCAACGAGGCGTGCAGAATGAAGTACGCTTCGTCAGCTCGCTGTTCGGGGTTGCCGCATAGTCGCAGACTATCGGACCATCAACAAACTGGGCTTCAGCCACTTAATGCAACAGAGCCTTGAATTGAGCTTGCTCATTTTCTAGTTGGCCCGCACATTCTTCCATTCCTCAACGAACAAAAGCAAACCACATCAAATGCAATGCACCGGTTCTGCCTTGGATCAAATCACGGATATCAGCAGGTGAAATACTTCGTACTTGAGCATAGAGCACGGAAGCTGGTTCTCGGCCTGACGGGGCGGGGTGAATCGGCCCGCTGAATCCCGGATAAAAAGACGCAAGAGCCGCGCTGAGCTCCAAAGCTTAGTGGCTCCCCTCACACGTGAAGCTTGCAGCGCTGTTTCTATCTCCGGCGACGTATTTTGGCCAGCTGGGCCACAAACACATTGGACGCGTTCGGTGGGCTGCTTTATTTTGATCGGAGGCGATCAGTCCCGTTGGAGCGTCGTCCTTGTCGGCCCAGGCGTCCAGAACCCCGACCGTATCAAAGCCGGCGTTGAAAATACCGCGACCATGCCCAAAGCCGGGGATGAGATACAGCCGCACGAACCTGTCGACGCGTTCCTGACTCATCGCGCCGACAAGACGCTGATAGAGAAACACCGAGGCGTTGGTCGGGATAGTCGAGTCAGCCGTACCGTGGATCAGCAGCAGCTTTCCGCCCCGGCGTTCAAAGGGAGTGATGTCCGCCAAGCTAGCGTCATCCTCCGCCGATTGCTGCAGGATGCCTGGAATCCACTGGCCTCCAGGGCCGCCAGCCTTCGGATCGAAGGTGAGTGCGTCGAAGCGGGGGTCTTTCGTAAGAAAGAACCGCAGCACGCCATCTCCGACGAGGTAATAGAAGGAGCTCAACAGCGGGATGGGAGGATGAAACGGATGCTGGAGGAGGCCCATGCTGCCGACCAGATCGGCACCCCGGAGCACGTTGTACGCGGGTTCGGCGTGGATTCCGTTCATCACGGTGAAGTCTGAGACCTGGGGTGTCGCGAACGCCGCAACTGTGCGCTCCTGTCCATCGGACAGGCAGCCTTTGCGATCTCGGCCATCGGTACAGCGCAGAGCCGCTGGATCGAAGTGGCAACCATCCGGATTGCTGACGATCCCATCCGTGAGCCCATCTTGCGCGTCGCAAGATTTGAGCACCGCATCCCGCAGTAGCTTTGTCTTTGCCGATGGCAGCCACCCCGCCTGGCCACTCGATCCCTTGGCGTACATCGCTTGCGAGACCCGGATGAACTGCAGATCGCTCTCGATCTGGTTCCACGCCGCGTACGCCGCTATGACGCCGTCGTAGTCCTCCGGCCATCGGTCGACGACCTTCATGGCCTCACGGCCCCCCGTCGATCCTCCAACGAAGTACATCCGTGCCGGTGCCATGCCATATCGCGCTTTCATCAGCGCCACCGCGACGTCATGGGTCTTCTTCAGCCCATCGGAGGCAAAGTTCTTCCTCTGTTCCTCATTGAGAGCAAACTTTGCATTGAGCGCGTTCACGATGTCGGGCAGCAGCAGGTAACGATGATGATGGCCGGAGTCACTGCCGAAGGTGGCGTACCCTCGTTCAAGCGGAGATAGCTGGTGCTTATCTCCCACCGCGGTGGCGCCAAGCCCAGTCTGGACATAGCCATCGAATGCGCCACCGCCGAACTGCACGGCCTTTTTGTTCCAGGTCTCGGGAAGGTTCAGCTCGAAGCGAATCGGGTTCGCGTTGGGATCGATCGAGTGCACCTCGCCGAGCACTTTACAAAACTCCGCGCCATGCAGGTTGACGCGTTTGGCAGACCTGACCACAGCTCCTCGAGTGGGAAGCCCGATCTCGGCTACACTCACCTCCCGACCATTCAACACGCTACATGCGGGTGGCGCTGCCATGACTTCGAATGCGGAACACCAGACCACCACTGCCAGCAGCCATCCACTCTTCATTCACAACCCTCTATCGACACGAGGCCGACTTCATCATCCCGATGATTTTATAAGGGCATCCCATCAGAAATGGACGATCGAGCACGCTAAGAGTTTGCGGAGGCTGGAATCCACCTGTAGAGGGTCGGGACGGAGACTCCGAGGTTGCTGGCCACGTCTCGGGGCGGAACGCCACTGGCCAGCAGCTTCTTTGCTGATTTGATCTTGCTTTCGGTCATCTGCCGTTTGCGTCCGCCTGTGCGGCCGAGCTGGCGAGCGACTTCGAGTCCAGCGCGGGTCCGTTCGACAGTGAGTTCTCGCTCCATTTCCGCCAGGCTGGCCATGACGTGGAAGAAGAAGCGTCCCGATGCCGTGCCAGTGTCGATAGCATCGGTGAGGCTTCTGAACTGAACTCCCTGCTTGTGCAGTTTCCCAACCAGGTCGACTAGATTCTTCACACTGCGGCCGAGCCGATCGAGCTTCCAGACGACGAGGGTGTCGCCTTCGCGCAAGGATTCCTGGGCTTTGGTGAGACCAGGCCGCTCGGCCCGGCTGCCGCTAATTCTGTCCTCAAAAATCTTCTTGCAGCCGGCTCTGGTGAGAGCTTCGATTTGCAGCTCCAGGTTCTGATCCAGGGTCGAGACGCGGGCGTACCCGATCAGCATGGTGCGGTCTTTGGGCGCAATGCTCTTCAGCGGCTTCTTTGGGATAGAGCTTTTCTTCTCGGAACGCGTAAGCATGACGGTGTATTGAGAATAGCATTTGAGAACTGTTTCCGAGAATAAAGAACACTGAGCTTTTCGCGATTCCGGGGAGCTCCCTTAATTGTTCTCGGAGACCTCCGTTTGTGAGAAGACGAGCGTTCTGCATAAGAACAACTGATTTGCCTACAAGAGTTTGCTGACCCAAGCTCACCCTTGCGATCTCGAGCAGACATAAGCGACACCTCCAAGCCACATACCGAATAAACTAGGTGTGGTTTGTCGGAGGATGAATTGCCGGACTGTGATCAGGAAAAGGTGGACAAAGGAGAACCTTCGCTTACGTCGAACGGCAGCAACAGGGGGCCGCTACGCATTGTGAGGGGCGATGGGGAGATGGCGGATCTCACGCGAGCGTTCGACTGGGGCAGGACACCTTTCGGCCCGATTCAACAATGGCCCGAGTCGCTAATTACTTTGGTCAACACACTCTTGTCCTGCCAGCACCCGATGTTCCTCTGGTGGACGGATGAACTCATCCAGTTCTACAACGACGCCTACCGCACGAGCTTCGGGTCGGACAAACACCCGAAAGCCTTGGGTCAACGGGCAAAGGACTGCTGGCCGGAGATTTGGGCGGCTGTAGGACCACAGCTTGAGAGTGTCATTAGGGAGGGTAAGACCGTCTGGTCCGAGAATCAGTTGTTCTCGATCTACCGCGACGGCAAGTTGGAAGATACCTATTGGGATTACACCTATAGCCCCATCTCCGATGGAGCGGGCGAAATCCGCGGCATCCTTGCGGTCTTGACTGAGACTACGGCCAGATTCGTGGCTGACCGCGAGCGCGAAGCAGCTGAGCAGTCCCTCCGCAAAAGCGAGGAAGAGTTTCAGCTGGGTATGAAGTCCGCGTCGCTAGGTATGTGGCACTACGATCCGAAAACGGACGTGGTTGTTGCGGACGAACGCATGCATCGGATTTTCGGTTCTCCCGACCTCAAGGGGGTTGTTGACTACTGGCTTGATCTCCTGCATCCCGAAGACAGGGAAATGGTGGCAACTCACTTCGCAGGGGCGCTAGCAGGCACGCACCTTTATGACCTTGAGTACCGAATCCTGCGCAATGGCGAAGTGCGATGGGTGCGCTCGAAGGGCAAAGTGATCGGACCAGAAGGCCGCCCGGAGCGCATGTTCGCGATCATGGAGGACATAACCGATCGAAAGCAGGCTGAGGCGGCTTTGCGGCAGAACGAGAAGCTTGCGGCAGTTGGAAGGCTGGCAGCATCGATTGCGCACGAAATTAATAATCCGCTCGAATCAGTCACGAACCTCCTCTACCTAATTCGCGACAGCCACGATCTGCACGAGATTCATGACTATGTCGATACGGCGGAACGTGAACTACGCCGTGTTGCACTTATTACGAATCAAACTCTACGCTTTCACAGGCAGTCAACCCGACCAGACCAGGCCTTTTGCTACGACCTCATCGGCGATAGTCTCTCCATGTTTCAGGGTCGTATTCTCAACAACCACATTACCGTGGAAAAACGGAAGCGTGCAGAACATCCAGTGGATTGCTTAAGCAGTGAGATTCGTCAGGTGTTGAACAACCTGATTGGGAATGCGATCGACTCCATGCCCTTAGGTGGTCGCTTGCTCTTACGGAGTCGAGAATCAACAGACTTTTGCGCAGGCAGGCGAGGACTTGTCATCACTGTTGCGGATACCGGTACCGGAATGAACGCCGAAGCGAGATTGAGACTTTTTGAAGCCTTCTATACAACGAAGGGAATCGGCGGAACGGGTCTTGGTCTTTGGATCAGCAAGGATATCGTTGCTCGCCATCAAGGAAAACTCAGCTTCCGATCTCGGGACACTGCGGGAAGGAGCGGAACCGTCTTCATGCTCTTCCTGCCTTTCAACACGTAATGCGTGGTCAGACCAAAGCGATGGCCGCCACGATCCGGCTCGCATGCTCTTATTAACCAGCGTTGGTGAGAACGTCAGAGAATCGCTGTAGAACTGCCATCTTCTCCAGCAAAACAGCACATGTTACGCATCGATAGGGTATACCTTGCGGAACTCCTTCACCGTCAGTGCGTCTTTAGCTTCGTCTCCCTAGGTTTCAATGACGCTAGACTAAAAGCTACCCGGCTCTCAAGCATCTACTCGCAAACGGTCGGTTTACTTTCGGGATTCTCAGATCTGCACTATTCCGCTGATCCTCTGTTCCCAAGAGCGGTTGCAGGAAAAGCGCGGTACTTGAGTTGGGCCTATTGATAACGATGTTGCCCGACACGAGGTCTTTCAGTCCGCTCGGCGGTGGCGGCGAAACTCTCGTGGGGACTGACTTGTCACGTTGCGAAATAGTCGAGAAAAGCTCGACGCGCTTTCACACCCCACTGCAATACCGATGTCCTCAATGGTGAGGTCTGTCCTCGAGAGCAACGCGCGCGCCTTTTGAATACGAAGGTGCCTCTGGAAGGCAAAGGGCGCCATTCCCACGTGGGCCTTAAAGGAATGAGCAAAATGAAAAACGCTGGAGTTACCAAGGCAAGCAAGCTCTACCAGCGTGAAGCATCGCTCGGGCGATCCAACGAGCGCATCTACCGCACGTTGTAGGCGATGCCCGCTCAGCAGGCCAGCAGTACTTGCTCTATCTCTTCGTGCGAACAGCCCGAATAAACGTGCGGCGATGAGCGTTCGACTGTGATCGATGAGCATGGGCGTCATCGTTCCGGTCCACAAGAAATCATCGCGCACGATCTCGCCAATGCCTTCGATAGCAGGATCAAAACGGACTTGCGCAGCGTCTGCTGGCAGGCAGCAGCCAGTCTGATCGGCAAGCTCTCGGAGAAACTCGTTGTTCCAATAAAAGTTAAGAAGTTCGGTGAACTGGCTCCACTGTATACAGTGTGAATCCCCGGCCGTGCCCCTTGGCCTGATCGCGACCATCATTCACCCCAACGCAGGAGGCCGCCGGTATTTAACCGGCGTAGTGAAAGCAACTGATCTTCAACTCTTCCCTCGTAATCTGTGCGATGTGCTCGGACGATGGCGGCCCCGAAGGCAACTCGGCACCTGCGGCAACGGGCAGCCCGGTCCCTCGGAAGAAGGACTCCAAACCAGCAGCGCAGGTCAGCAGAATCCTCGTGTTCGTGCTGCTTCCATTCCGAAACCCATGAAAGGCCCATCCGGGCACATGGACGGTGTCCCCGGCTGAGATCGGGACCCACTCCGGTCCGCTGGCTCCAACGCGGGCGAATTCGGCAGTCCCATCGACAACCCAGAACGTCTCCTGCATGGCGTGGTGATGCAGCGGAACGCCGGCCCCCGGGGGCACCGTCATTTCCAGCAGGCAGTAGTGGTGGCCGGTCTGCCGCTCGGTTACTTTCCACTCCATACGGATACCTGCCAGGTCGACGCTTTCGCTTTGTCCACGCTGCATCACACACACTTCACTTAGCCCTTCCACGGTTCCTGTCATGCGTCTTTCCTCCTTGATTGCTTCACGGTTCTGGCTGCTGGAGCGAGTCTTCCCTTGGTTCCTTTGGCTTCTTCTCGCCTGGCCTCTTGCAGGATCGTTTCCATGGTCCACGCTGCGGCCTCCTGCGCTTCCTCACCGGTCAACTCGCCCCGGTCTCTCAAAAGCTGCCAGAAAGGCGCGCTCCATATGCCGAGACACACCGCAATCAGGCGCCGTTGGTGAGATTTGGACAGTCCATTCAGAATAGGCGAAAGACTCTTCGCAAACGCGGGTCTGCCTTGCAGGGAACCTCTCCCGCGCAGTTCAAGGGTTGCCGAAAACGAAAGTGAGGCGCGGGTCAGCGCGTCGTGTTCATCGAAGTTTGCAAACGTCTCGCGGACCAGCGGAACGATGTCCTCTTCGCTCGCCGGAAACCTGGTCTTCGATTCTTCCCGCACACGCTCCCACAGGGCCTGCATCAAGTCCGCGCGGCTGGGGAAATAGCGGTAGACCGTTCGCGCACCCATGCCAGCGTGTTTCGCGACAACCTCGTGCGTAAAAGGCTGCTGCGGATGCAGCTTCATCAACTCCATCGCAGTGTCGAGGACCTGTTTACGCGTGGCCGCGGTCTGGCGGTCGCGGAGCTTGACCGGCTTCACTGCGTAGGTCATGGCAGTGAAGTATCATAATGACAGTGTTATGTCAATAGCGGTTGTTAGAAGCTATCACCACTCGACCGCCGAGGAGCCCTTGCCGCCGTTAAGATGGGTGATCGAACGGCGGCGTAGCCGATCAACTTTTGGTGATGCGGCAGTTCCGTGAGCTAAGGAAAGCATGCCAAACGGCTCTGTTGCATTTCATTGAGGTGGAGGCCAACTTGTCATGTGCACTGCGGGATGGTCTCGTTAGGGCATACTCTAGCAGTGTTTTAGGCCTGAGAGCCCAAAGAGACATTGCCTCGCTCGGAAATGGTATCGGAAAGCCAGTATGTTCCAGATGTTGCGTCTTGTTAGGCTATACCCCAGAAGCACACCCGCCGTGGGGGCGCTGGCGAGTTCTCGGCGGCGAGTGTACTAGCAGGCTCGTTCCCCTGCTGCGTACCCTAGTCCAAGGAGGCACTTTTGCGTTGTGTCAGCCGTGCGGAGCATCTTAGAAAACTGAATTTGTTCGAATCATTTGCTCCTGGAGCTCTGAAGGATGAAGTGTACACAGATGTCGGCGTTCAGCTTTCAACTCACTCGAATGGGTCTCATCAACTGTTACCTTGTTCGACAGCCCAATGGGGACAGCGGAACGGCCGCCTTCACCTTGCTCGATACCGGCATTCCGGGAACTGGAGATGACATCCTTGCTGAAGCCACGAGAGCTGGTGCGATCATCGATCGCATTGCGCTGACCCATGCGCATGACGATCACGTGGGCTCAGCTGACGCCCTGCTGGCTAAGCTAAAGACCGCGACACCGCTCGCCGCGAGTGAGCGCAGCATCCCGCTCTTGCGGAAGCCACCGAATAAGGAGCATGAGCCCTTTGAAGGGACAGAGGAAAGCCTGGAGTTCTTGTCTGGCATTCAGGCACGGGTCACTCACACGCTTTCTCATGGCCAACTCTATGGTGCGCTTCGTGTCATCGAGACACCTGGGCACATGGCTGGGCATCTTTCGTTTTTCGATGAGCGAGACGGGACTCTGTTCGCGGGTGATGCATTGATCGGCGTAGGCCGACTGTCGGTGAGTGGATACTCACCTTGGTACGCGGCGCTTCCGAACTTCGCAACCTGGGACAAGGGCGCATCGCTTGCCAGCGTTCGCCGGCTGCTCGATTACCCAATCAATCGAATCGCCTGCGGCCACGGTCCTATCTATGAAGGGGGGCGCAACCTACTCCAGGAGGCGCTGGCACGCGCTTCCAGACACCGCTGATTGATGACGGGCACGCTTCTTCTCAACCAACCTCTCCTGTTCCTTTCGAAACGCTCCAGCGGACGCGTGGCAGCGCCGCTTTCATCTGAATTTTCTCTTCCATGAAAGCGCTTCAGGTGCGAGAGCGCGTTCACGGTAGCAAGGGCACATCACCTGAATCGGGATCACGCCGTCCTCAATGCTAAGAGCTATGACAACAAAGTGTTGATATTGGCGAGTGCTAAGTCCGCGATCGTCAAGGCACAGCAGGATCTCGCGTACTGGAGCAACTAAATGAAGGCTTCCGGGTAGCCTGTCTTTACATATTGTTCGTAATCCAAGGGTTGTGATTCTCTGCTCCAACTCTCTTGATCCGTTCCCGGCACCTGCGTGACGCGATGAATCTTGCCGTCCACGACCGGGCCGGGAGCCTCCCGCCCTTACCCCACACCAAGGAACCAACTCCTATGCAGATGCACGGAGGTCCCAGCTGGATTACCACCCATCGCCCGCTGACGTGTGCCGGATGCCGCGGCGTGTCCTGACGAGCAAAGAGGCAGCCCGTAGCTGCCTCTTTGCTTGCTGGGATTTCGCTCTCTTACTGGAAGGAAGCGGCAATGCGGGCTGCTCCAAATCGCTCGGCGGCTTTAGCCTTGGCGACGACGGCTCCCATACCGAAGAACTCATGCGTCGTCCCCTGAAACAGGCGGTAGGTCACCTGATCTCCCGAGGCCCTCAGCTTGGCGGCGTAAGCACGACCGTCGCTCTGCAGCGGGTCTTCCTCCGCGGCGATGATGGTGGCGGGTGGAAGGTCGCGCAGGTCAGCATTGATAGGAGCCACGCCAGGGTCGTTCGCCTGCGAAGGGTCGGTGAGATAAAACTTGAAGAAGTACTTGAGCAGAGGCGTATTCAATGGAAGTGCGTTCGCGTACAGAATGTCCGAGGGTTGATTGACGTTGCTGCTGGTGACCGGGTAGATGAGCAGCTGGTGGGTGGGACGCTGAAGATTCTGGTCGCGGGCGGCGACCGCTACCTCCGTCGCCAGATTGCCGCCTGCGCTCTCACCCGCGAGAGCGACCTTTGCGCTGATACCGTCGTAGCGGGCGATGTTGTTGGTCACCCATTTATAGGAGTCAATCGCGTCATGGAGGGCAGCGGGGTAGGGAGCCTCGGGCGCCTTGCGGTATTCGACCGAGACGACGATGGCAGTGGCGTCCTTGCACAGATTGCGAGCGCTCTCGTCATAGGTGTCGATGGTGGCAATCACGAATCCACCGCCGTGGAAGTACGTGATGACGGGGAAGGGCCCGGTCCCAGCAGGCGTGTAGATGCGGATCGGGATCTGATTCCCATCGCGGCCTTCGATAGTCACGCCATCGGTGATCTTGCCGACCGGCGTCGGCGCTTCAGCGAGGCCGGTGGCGCGGGCGATGATCTTGGCCGCGTCCTGTGCGGATATCTGCTGGCGAGCATCCTGAGGGGTCAGGTCGACCGCAGGTGTTCCCTTGATGACGTCGTACAGCAGAATGACCTCGGCCATATCTTTGTCGAGATCGCGAAGCAGCTGCTGCCGCGTGAACGGAGTGAGCGAGTTTTCGTTTTCAGCGCTGAGCGAGGATGGTGTGCTGGGTGCCGTGGGCGCGGATGATGCGGTGGGAGAGCTCTGAGCGAGAGCGCCTGGTAGTGTAAGACAGAGCGCGAATGCGGCGAGTGGGAGTGTCGCCAGGGTACTGCGGGCCGTAGACATGGGTTCCTCGGGAGGTATTGGTTAGAATTTTGGGGGGAGGCCAGGTCGTCGCTAACAGACTTCACGTGGTTAGGATGCCGCGAACTCGCAAAACAGAGCGGGAAGGGGCGAAATCGCAGCGAGTACTTCCGTAACGTTTCACGAGTTCACGCGCCAGGAGAGCCGACCTGATCTCAATCCGCTTCATCAACAAGCTCTTCGATATTGCTTGACTGAGAGACTCGTCATCATGCCGAGCCTCCATCGCTTGCAAGAGCCCGATGGCAAGACCTGCGCCTGCTTTATGGTCCTCAAGATAAGTAACTAACGGATCGCTCATTGAACACCTGCCTGCT
>JAABUV010008463.1_pt1 | contig 10407 bp, 11 predicted proteins | sample 5559971 | NCBI WGS metagenome assembly JAABUV01 (sample SAMN10711881, study PRJNA513362) | rock metagenome | isolation source: Antarctica rocks | place: Antarctica: Victoria Land, Knobhead nord | collected 2015-12-19
GCGCGCCATGCCCGGCTGAGTGGCGGACTGCTTGGCCCGGTGACAGCCGCAAGAGCATGCGCCTGGCAAGCATGCATGCAGCCTGGACAGCAGCCGCTCCCGGGACAGCCGTGCTCCTTGCGGCAGCGTCAGACTAGGGTCCACGCGTGCAGTCGCCGCAGCACCCAGCGCCCCTCCGCGCGGCAACACAGACCCCACATCCGGCAGGCCCGCCGCGGCCCCCAACGGCCAGGCGCACGGGCCGCTTATGCGCGCCCACCCCGGCTGCCACTCGGCGCGCCGGCGGGGCCTCACCTCCGGCGAGCGCGCAGCGGTGTCGAGCGCGCGCGCCAGCATGCCCGGTAGCACAGCCTGCAGTGCGCCCGCCAGCGCGTCCGCCTCCGCCGCGCGCCCCTCGTCGCGCATCGCCGCGCTGCGGCGGCGTGCGGACTTGCTGTCAGCATTCGCAAAGTTAGAAACAGGGCCGCAAGCCGCTGCACCCTGGGCGCTGCAAGCCGCCGCGCTCCCCAGGCGCGGCGCAGCCGTGAGGGGCAACAAGAGTGCGGACGGCGCCCTCGCAAGGGCGCGGCTGCGGCGCGGCCGGGCATTTATAGAGAAGCCCCGGCGGCAGACTGGTGCAACCCGGGCGCCCGACGAGGATTGCCCGCCGCCTCTGCTCGCGCGGGCGACCCCGGGCGCGCCGGGCTGCGGCGGGGCGCGGCGCGCCTGGTCAGCAGGATGTCGTTGGCCAGGTAGATGAGGTGCAGCTGCCGATCGTGCGCCGGCTGCGCGGCCAGCGCCTGCGCCATGCGCGCCGCCATGCCGCCCGCGTGCGGCGCGCACGCGAGGAACCAGTCCCGGCTCGCCTTGATGGACTCCTGCGGCCCCGCCATAGGTTAGGGTGGGTTAACCCTGATCCTATAGCCTTGATGGACTCCTGCGGCCCAGCGCGATGCTCGCAGCCGGGCTCGCGCAGCTGCAAGCGGTGTTGTGGTGAGCCCGCTCGTTACAACACGCGCGGCCGGAGCGGCGAGCCCGGCTGTCAGATGCAAGTGCCGCTGTCTCCCCTGCAGCGGTGAGACGGCTGGCGCCTGCAGGGGCAGACGCCGGCGACGCGAAGCCCCCCCGCCCGGACCCGCGCTGCCAGCCTGCCGCACCTGCGTGCGACCCTGCAGGCGGGGCGCTGCTGCGGCAGCGCGCTCGCGGCAGCGTGCGCACCGGGGCATGCATTGGACCATCATGCGTCGCACGCAGCCTGGGCAGGGCGCCCGAGGCCACCAAACATGCCTCCCGGGTTGGGGGCCGTGGGCCAGCGGCGGAAAGAGAGCGACGGGCGGCGTGCGCGCCTTGGAGCCGTTGAGCACGTTCAGGACCTGTGCCCAGCCGCTGTCCACCTCCGGCGGCAGCTGTGCGGCTGCCAGCGCCGCCGGCGCCGGGGCGGCTGCGGGCGCCGCGGCCTGCGGGTGCGCCTGTGCTGCGAGCGCGCCCGCCTGCGGCTGGTCTGCGCGCGCGCACCCGCAGCCTGTGGCGGGGCGGTCGACGCGCGCAGGGGCGGCCGGTGTCCCTGTCGCTGGGCGCCCCAAGCACGGGCGGGGGCTCCGGGCCGAGCGGAGGCACCTGCGCTGCCTCGCCCGCACGCGCACCAAGCACGCAAGCAGCCTGGCAGCTTGTCCCTCTCCAGGTGTAGCAGTTGGGCTGGGCCGGAGGCTCATATGCCCTGAGCCCTTGACCAACATGCAGAAGCGGGCTCGGCGCGGCCGCGAGCGGCGCGCCAGCGGGCAGGCCGTGCAGCGCGCAGTGCAGCGTCCAGCGCCAGAAGTCGGCGCCGTCGCCGCCGCGCAGGAAGCCATACTCCGCGTTGGCCGCCTGCTTGGCGCGGATCAGCTCGACGAAGCTGGGCCCGTTGCGCGCGGCAAACTGCGCCAGCTTGGCAACGCGCTGCGCGAGCGCGGCGTCGGCCGGCGCAGGGGTGAAGCGCGGCGCCGGCTCCCACGCCTGAAAGAAGCTCGCCGGGTCGCCCATGCGCGGCAGTAGCCACCGGCCTCGCCGTGGCGCCGTGAGGCACTCGGAGCCGCGCCTAACCGCACCAGTGTGGGTGGAAAGGGCAGAGTCGTACAACACACTGTTAACCTGCTACTGCTGATGTAGCAGCAGATGAAACCCACCCCGAGCTGATCGCAATTGCAAGCTTTCAAACGCAGCTGAGCAGTGCTCTGTGAGCACTGCGCAAGGACTGTGCAAGGGCTGACAACGGCCCCGCGCAAGCTTGTCAGGCACGGACATGATGTGCGTATGACACACGCAGCCGGGAAAGCACAGCGGCAATACGCGCGCCTCGCCTCTGGCGGCCAGGCCCGTCTCTCAAGGCACCTGACCAATGGCAGTCCTGCTGGAGACCAGCAAGGGCGACCTGGTGGTGGACCTGCACACCGATGACTGCCCAATCACGTCGCGCAACTTCCTCAAGCTCTGCAAGTGCGGCGCCCTGCGCCAGGCCGAGCGCATGTGCTCTCTGTCCTGGAGTGATTGTCAAACCATGGCAGTCGTGAGGTATGACTCCGTCATGCGTTGCCTGGCCGCGCAGGATCAAGTACTACAACAACTGCCTCTTCCACAACGTGCAGCAGAACTTCATCGCGCAGACCGGCGACCCGACCGGCTTCGGGCGCGGCGGGGACTCCATCTACGGGTCCGCCTCCGCGCACGCTCGCGGGCGCCGTCCCGCAGCCCTGACCCACCTGGCTCCATGCAGCGCTGGCACAGCAGCGCGCCACCCAGCTCGCTGGATTGTCTCTGCGCAGGATCATGTACGGGCCGCAGGCGCGCTTCTTCGAGGACGAGATTCGGCCGCACCTGCGCCACAAGCGCAAGGGCGTGCTCGGCATGGCCAGTGCGCCCCGCGCCCGCTCGCAGCGCAGCGCGCCCCCGGCCAGCCCGGGCGCCGCGCCAGGGCGCAGCCTGGCCTGAGGCGGCGGGCGGCGCAGGCGGCGGGGAGAACCTGAACGCCTCGCAGTTCTACATCACCACCGGCGTGGACCTCGACTCCCTCGACGACAAGCATACCGTGTTTGGCGAGGTGCTGCCCCGTGCTCGCCGTGGCCTGTTCTGCTGTGCTGTGGAGCTGCCCGCTGTCCTCGGAGCGCTGGCCACCCGCGGCCCTTGAAGCGCTCGACCGGCGGCACCTGTGCGGTGGTCACGCAGCCTGCCCGTACACAATGCATGGGCCGAGGCTCCCAACGAGGACTGCGTGGTGATTCCTGCACCACCGGCCCGCTGGGCAGGTGTCAGGGGCCCGGCACGCTGCCTTGCAAACGAGCAGGCGGCGGGCGGCGCGGGCGTACGGGGCCCTGCGTGCGCGCTGGCGCGCTGCTTTTGCATGAGTAAATGGCCCCGACAGGGTCATGTCACACCTGAGCGCCCCGACGTGCGGGCCTGGCTGCGCCGGGGCCGACGAGCAGTGCTGCCGAGAGCGTTGGCGCCGCTCCTGAGAGCGGCGGGCGCCGGGGCGGCGCGCAGGTCAGCGAGGGCCTGGACGTGCTGGCGGCGATCGACGGCGCGTTCTGCGACGGCGCCGGGCGGCCGCTGCAGAACGTGCGCATCCGGCACACCATCGTGCTGGACGACCCGTTCGAGGACCCGCCGCAGCTCGCGGAGCACGTGCCCGATGCCTCGCCCGCGCCCGTCTACGAGCAGGCGCGCCCGCGCGCGCCGCCGCGCCCACCGCGCGGTTTGCCACGTGTGCACTGCGAAAGCTCCCTCCCGCGCAGGCGCGTAGCCTTACCGGTAATCTCTCACGCCGGGCCCCGCCGGGTCTCAAAGCAGCGGCGCCCGGCGCCCGCCTGGAGCTTGGCAGGGCGCGGTGCAGAGGGTGGCGGCCGCGCCTCGGAGGCCAAGCCGCGCGGCGGTGACACGGGGGGCCTGGTGCGCGCGGGCAGGGCGACCGGTTGGAGGACGACTGGGTGCCGGGCGAGGACGGGCGCTCGCTGGACGACATCGAGGAGGAGGCGCGCAAGCGCGAGGCGGGCGCGCGCGCGGTCGTGCTCGAGATGATTGGCGACCTGCCCGAGGCCGACGCCAAGCCGCCGGCCGACATGCTGTTTGTGTGCAAGCTCAACCCGGTCACCACCGAGGAGGCGCGCCACTCATTGACTGGCACGTGCTGCCCGCGTCTGGCGCGCACGCCGCGTGGTTTCGCAGAATCATAGGCGAGATAGCACGAGCGAGATAGTCAGAAGTGTCACGTGTGAGTGTCAGGAGGTGTTTGGGACGGGCGTGCTTGCGCCTGCACACGGCCGCCGCGGGCCTGCTCTGCTTTAGAATGGGATGACCTGGGTGCATGCCAGGCTCGAAGCGCGGCCGAGAAGGGCCGGGAGCAGGCGCCGCGCATGCGCCCCGGGGTGCGTGCCAATGCTGCTGCGTACTCTGGATACAGAATGCGCGCGCACCGCGGAGGAGCTCGGCATGAAGTATTGCATGCAGAGACGGCGCATGCATGCGCCGCATGATACGCGGCACTGCATGTCGTTGGGGCGCCTGCGCGGCAGGACCTGGAGATCATCTTCTCGCGCTTCGGCGCGGTCACCTCATGCGACATCATCCGCGACTTCAAGACCGGCGATTCGCTCAACTACGCGTTCATCGGCTTTGACAGCGAGCGCGCATGCGAGGACGCGTACTTCAAGATGAACAACTGCCTCGTCGACGACCGCCGCATCAAGGCGCGCGCGCACCCGACCGCGCGCGCCAGGCACCCGGTCCGGGGGCCGCTGCTGCCGGCGCGCTCGCTGCGCCGCTGGCCGGCGCGCGCCTGACCCGCTGCGGCCGCGCAGGTGGACTTTTCGCAGTCGGTGCACCACCTGTGGAAGCAGTTCCGGCGCTTTGGGCGCGCGGGCGGCGCCGCGGAGGCGGCCGCCGCGGCGGACGCCGCCGGCGACAAAGGCCGCGGCGGCGGCGGCCCGCCCGGCGGCGGCCCGCCCGGCGGCGGCGCGCAGCGGCTCGAGCTCAAGCCCGGCGCGGGCGGGGTGATTGCAGGGCCGTTGACCTCGGGTGCGCCCGGGAGGCGGTGCCTGTGAAGCAGGGTGTGGTTTGCGAGCGAGCCGACAGGCTGTCTCCACTGTCTGTGTGCGCTCCCGGCATGCGCCCCAGTTTTGCTGCCGTCGCTGCCACGCAGAACAGCTTGGCAGTCATGCCCCGCCCCAAATTACCTCAGCATGATAGGGCACGCTGCCTCGGCTACAGCACGCCCGTCGATGTGGCTCTTTCCCGCCCGGGGCGCGCCTGCGCCTCGCACGCAGAGTGCCGGGCGCGACCACACCAGGAGCAAGCGCTTGGAACCGAACGCCTGCCGACCCCGTGCGCACGCGCGGCAGGCCGGCCCGGCGGCGTCGGCGGCAGGCACAGCCTGCTGCTGGATGACGACGAGCCGGACGCGCCGCAGCACGCGGCTGACGGCGGCGGGCGAGCGCCGCGCGCCGCCGCCGGCCGCGACGCGAGCGGGACTGGGCGCAAGCGGGACCGCGCGCCCGACGACGGTCGCGACGCCGGGCGCCGCGACAGGGGCCGGGCCGCGGATGAGCGCTCACTTGGGCACGGCAGGGATGGAGAGAGGCATCGAGATACTGAGGATGTGCATGCGGAGAGGGGGCGCCGGCATGAGGACAGAGGGGACCGGCACGGGGAGAGGGGCGCCAGGCATGGGGAGCGAGAGGCCGCGGGCGACCGCGACCGCCGGCGCGCCGGCGAGCGCGGCGACGGCCATCCAGAGGGGCGCCGAGAGCCCGACGCCGAGAGGCGTGCGCGCTCGCGCGAGGAGGGCAGCCCAGGCAGGGGCCGGGAACGGCAGGGCAGGGGCGCGCCGGACGGTGGCCGGGAGGGGGACAGGCGGCACGAGGAGCACAGGAAGAAGCACAAGAAGGAGCGGCGGGAGCATGGCGACCGAAAGCGGCGGCACGGTGATTGACGCCGCTCTGCTTGGTGGGTGTCGTGTGTGGCGCATGCGCTTGCCAGCAAGATGAGGTCATGTGTCGATACGGTCCTCGACACATTGCGCGCCACGCGGCCACAATCATCTTGAGCACGCAGCCAAAGAGCGCCAGGGCTGCATTGCCATGATGCTTCACGTCGTTTACATCATCCCAGCAGCGCTGGCGTGCCGGCTCAGGTACAGTCTACTGTGGCATGCGGCAGCCTGATGCTGCTCAGCAGAACTCCTGACTACCAGGCGGCTGGCCAGAGGACCATGCTCGCAGTGCAATGCAAAACCAATAGCTAAGCGGCCACCTGCGGTTGCTGCATAATGCACATCGAGCAGGCAGGTCCATGCGCATGCAAAGACCAGCCCGGCAGTGCGCCGTGCCGGCAAGCGCGCACTACTCGAGGGCCTCCTGACACTGGTTTCTGACGCGGCGGCAAGCCCTGCTGGCGCGCAGCTCCGGCGCCACGGCGCACTCCGAAATAACCCGTCCCACCAGGCTGCTTAACCTCTCAACAAACAAACTACCTCCTGCAGCAGTTCTTTGCACACCGCATCGCCCCGCTGGCCGACACGCGCTCCAAGGTGGGCGGCCGCATGGCGCTGTTGCGGAGGCTGCACCTGCCCGGCCCGCTCGAAGCCTGCCGAGAGCTGACCAGCAGGACCGCCGTGAGCGTCGGCTTCACGTCGCATCACGCGCAGGCCACCCGGCGCATGGGCGCGCCTGCCCTTGCGGGCGCGCGCGCCGCCAGGCCGTGCATATCACGGGAGGGGCGCAGTGAGCAGGCGGCCATGCGCCTGCAGGCAGCGGCCCCAGCCGGTCTGCGACTGCGCCGCGCCCGCCAGCGCCGCCGTGAAGCCCGCGCTGTACTCGATGCCCACCTGGCGCCCGCCGGCCAGCGCAGGTTGGCCCGGTAGACAGGCTTGCCCTTGCTGCAGGTCGACGGCACATGCTGCCCACACACCCCGAGCCCACAGGCCCCGCCATATGCATGCAACGGGCTATTCAATGGAGTCGGGCACCTGGGGCATGCAGAGGCGCACAGGCGCACGTACACGGGCGCGCGGTCGGGCAGCACGCGTCAGCCATCCAGCCCATGCCACTGTTGCCCTAACACGGCTCGCATGCTTCCAAGAAAGGCAGCTGCCAGGGCGCAGCAGGGCGGGCGCGCGCGCCTCGGACTTTGCGTACTCGGCGCGGTCGTCGGCGAAGCTGTCGTCCGGGTGCGGGCCGCCCACGAGCGCGCCGCGGAGCACGTGCGGGTTGCGCCCCGGCGCATGCAGCGCGGTGAAGTTGCACGGCGCCGGCGGCGACGGGCACGACGCGCCGCGGTGGTGCGGCCGCGCGGGCGGCCGCCGGCCGTAGCCGACCACAAAGCTGCGCGAGCCATCCCCCAGAATATACCTGCCGCCAGGGATGCCCCTGCCTTGCACCGCCTTGCAGTGGTGGTCAGGGATGTTGAGCTAGGCCATTGGCGCGGGGCGCCCGCAGGCGCTGCTCACTGTCGAGCAATGCATGCCTGTGTCTTAGGCTGGTTGCTGCTCGCCAGCCAAGGCATCAACCACCGGGCTGGCTGTCAACCTGCGTGGCCTACAAAGGTACTCTCCAGACTGGGCAGGGCAATCAGGGAGCTGCTGGGAGCTCAGACTGTCGGGACGCGACGCCGCGGCGGCGCGCACCGCAGCTGCGACAGCGCCCAGCACTCGAGCGCGGGCGCGGCGGCCGGGTCATGCTGCGCATACACAAGCGCCAGCAGCGCGCTGTTGGCTGCATTGCGCAGCGTGCCCCAGTCGTCCGCGTACGCAAGCCCGCGCCGCGTGTAGCGCACCTGCGCGCGGCGCGCCGCGCGTGTGCAGCGCCCACGAGCGCGTCGGCGCGCTCCTGCCAGCGCAGAGGCTGATATACATGTAGTGCTGTGTAAAGTAGGGCTGTGTTAAGCCCACCAACCGTGCCTGCAAGCGCGCCGGCGCGTCCTGCACCACCTGGTCGGCGCCCACTCCCGTGCGCCCGTGGCCGGCGACAGCGGGCTGCTGACATGGCGTCACCAGCCACGATCGTGCGCGCAAGCTCAGTGGCAGCGCGCTGCTGCCAGGGCAGCCAGGGGCGCGCAGGGTCGGAGGCCCTGCGGGCGTGCGCGCGCACCACGCGGCCCTGGCGCCAGCGCTCCAGGAAGTCGCGCACGCCCGCGGCGGCGGCCGCGTCGCCCGACGCGCGCGCCAGCAGCATCTGCGCGTTCCACAGCATGTTGGCCCAGTTGGAGGCGAAGTACGTCCACCTGCGCGCCCGGCGGCCGCGGCCCCACTGAGGCAGCGGCCCCGCAGGCCTCGAACTTCGGCAGCCCAGTGAGGCCCGATGGCACCTGGTGGAACGCATGCAGTTCCGCCGATCGGTCGCCCGCCACGCCCGCCCGCCTGCAAGTGAGCCGGGGCGCCCAGCAGAGCACTCCCCGTGCAGCGCTCCTCGACCCGTGCGCGGGCCGGGCCACCGGCGGCGGCGCACCGCTCCGGCTCCTCGCGCCGAGACTCGGCGAGCGCGGCGTGCGCGTCGCGCAGGTAGCCCGCCTCGCGTGTGGCCGTGTACAGCCAGCCGGCCGCCCAGGCCAGGTCGTCGCGGTACGCCTGCGCGCACGCGCGCGCGCTGGGCGGGAGCGCCGTGCTGCTGAGGCCGCCGTTGGCGCCTGGCCTATACTCTCAACGCAGAATAGCCACCCATAGAGGAGGAGCAAGGCGTGCGCGTGTATGCGCAATTTTTGATTAAATCTCTGTGCTGCAGCGAGCAGATTGCAAGGCTGTGCTGCGCATTTGTCAATGGGTGGCAGCTTACGCGGCGCCTTAAGCGACGTCGGGCGGTTGGTAATGCCGGGTGTGAGACAGCCTTGCTGTGGCTTAAGTCCAGAAAGGTCCACCGCCAAGAGCATCTTCAGGGCGGACCGGCGAAGGGTACACGGCGCCCATGGCGGGCACGCTGGCCGCAAACGCGCCGCGGTGCACGTCCGCAAACGCGTACAGCTGCCGCGCATGGCCCAGCGCGCGCGCGGCGTACCCCGGGTCCTCGCCCGCGAACACCTGTCGCCGGGGGCGACAGGCCAAGTCACCCCACCTCAGCGTGCAGGACAACAGGTGCGGCACATGCGTCCGGGCAAATGGGCCACATCACCGCGTATCACATGGCGGATGCACAACCCCGCGGACGCAGGCGCTGCGTTTCACACGATCCCGTCCCCCAGGCACACTAGCTCGCGCCACGTGCGCACCGTGGCCGTAGCGGCGAGCGCGGCGGCCGCCTGCGCGGCCACGTCTGAGCCGGGGTGCGTCGTGTTGACAACGAAGGCCGGCCGCCGCATGCCGCTGGTTGCGATGTCCTCCGGGCGGCCCCAGTAGCTGTGATCCTCCTCCATGTCGCCCACCTGCGGCAGCACATGTTGCATTGGTTTACCTCCGCCGCACGCAGCTGTCCACCGCATGCGGCAGAGTAACCCTGCCGCATGCGGGCTGACGCGGCGTCCGCCGCCCGCCCAGCACGCGCCCTGCGGCAGGCAGCAGCGATATGGAGGAATGGCGCGCGCGCCTGGCCTACAAACTCGTTGGGCGAGGTGTGGCAGGCCATCAGGTAGTCGGCCGCCCAGCGCAGGCTGGCATGCGCGCGGCCCGTCGCGCCAGCGCGCTCGTGGCCCTGCGTGTATCGCCACGCGCGGCGGAGCGCATCGGGCCCCGCGAGCGAGCATCCCCGCGCAGGGCCGCGCCCGCTGTGATAGGGTTTGTGCAGAAATCTACAGCTGCAGCGCTTCATCATACGCGTGAGGGGTGTCCATCGCCAAGGTCGCGCCCGCCCCCCTCTCATCTTAGGTCCAGGAACGAGCATCAGCGGACCCGGGGACTGCATGTCCGGCCGGCGTCGCCGGCGTGATCGCGGTGTTCATTGCCATGGTCGCACCCCGCTCCCTTCACACCTTGGGGCCAGTGCAAGCATCAGCGAGAGCGGGGACTGCGTGTCCACCCAGCGTGGCCAGCGCCTTTGCCTGACACGTCGCAAGTCGCTCTCGTGACCCACCTAACAAGAGTGTCTGCACATCAAGCGTCAGAAAGAGAGGGGACGCCCGCACGATTAGCCTCAGACTGAGAGGGCACGTCCACACAACAACCTCAGAAAGGATGGGATGTGCTTCCTTGTGGCCAGCAGCTTGCCTGCCAGTGCCGCACGCATCCATGGACCGAGCCTGTGCACTCGGGATGTGCCCAGCCATGTGCTGGGCAGGGCGCATGTCATGCGTGGCAGCCGCAGACGCGTGCTGCCCGGTGCCACACCCGCGCGCGTTCGCGGGCGCGCAGACGCACTCGCCGTGGGGCGCGGCGCTCGTAAAGGGCATGATGTGCAACTGGCTCGTGTGCCTGGCCGTCTGGCAGGCCACCGCCGCGCAGGACATCGTCGGCAAGATTGTGGGCATCTACTGTGCGCA
>JAABUV010008464.1_pt1 | contig 10405 bp, 12 predicted proteins | sample 5559971 | NCBI WGS metagenome assembly JAABUV01 (sample SAMN10711881, study PRJNA513362) | rock metagenome | isolation source: Antarctica rocks | place: Antarctica: Victoria Land, Knobhead nord | collected 2015-12-19
CGCTGGTGCCGGTTCTTGTTGTTGAGCAGCTGCTGGTTCAGGCTGGCCAGCGACTTGGTCGCGTGCTCCAGCTGCTCGTAGCGGTGCCAGATGTTGCCCTGGCGGTCGGGGTCGCCGGGCGGCGCCTTGGGCCGCTCGCTGTGCGCGGGCGGCTCCGCGTCGGAGTCCGCCTGCGCGCGCCGCGGGGCTCGCCGGCGCGCTCGCCGGCGTGAGAGCAGCAGGCGGCTCAGGCGCAGCACGGACTCACCCGGCGCATGCCGCGCGGCGTGAGCGCCAGGCGCCGGCGCCGCGGCAGCCTGGGCACAGCCGCGCCGGGCGGCGGCCTGCCGGCCGTCTGCAGCCTCCAGGACACGACAAAGCCGGACAGGAAGCTGACCTGCGAGCGGCGCCCCGCGGTGAGCGCCTGCGACCCCCGCCGCGCGGGCCACTGCGAGCGTCGCGTGTCGCGCACCTCCAGCACCCGCGCCAGCGGCGGGGCGAGCATGCTCAGCAGCACGTCGCCCATCCCGGCCTGCCTCTGCGGGGAGCTCGCTGCGAGCGCCTGGCTGTTCATGGCGTCGTTCAAAGATCGGGGCGGCGCGGGCGGCAATGCCGCGGGCAGCGCTGCGAGGGTCGCCTGGGAAGCGCGTCGGCAGCAGGCAGGGGGCGCCAGGCGCGCTTGGTGGGGTCCCTCGCCGCCTTCACCCTGAGCGCTCGCGCTGAGGGACACCTGGTGCCCCCGCGCAGCGCTTTTGCTCGGCCAGGCTGCTGCTACCTGCTTGGAACCGCGTGAGCAGTGAGCCGCGCCCTGGTCCCACTCTGCGGGCGTCGGTCGAGAGCTTGTGAGAACCTAGCAGACAGCCTCATCAGCGATGCCTTTTCCCTTTTCCCAATCAGAGGCGTACGTTCCCCTTGTCTGTGCCAGTGGTCTTGCGAGAGACAGTGCGATGGCGGACGCCGGCGCGCCGCAGGCCGTGTCGCTGGTGTCGCTGCGCAGGCTGGCCTGCAGAGTGTCCGAGCTGCAGCTGGACCTGCAGACGGCGCGCGACGAGTGCCACGCCGCAAAGCAGGCAGCCGGCAGTGCGCTGCAGCAGAAGTGCGGTCGCCGTTTGGCACATCTTGTTCCATACAAAGCATCCAAGGCAGCATGAGCGCACGCGCCTGCCGCGCTGCGCAGGAAGCAGCTGCAGGCTGCAGCCGCAGAGGCCGCCGAGCGTGTGAGAGGCCTGGAGCAGCAGCTGGAGGCGCTGACAAGAAGGGCCGACGGCCAGGTGACAGGGCAGCGGGGGCGCAGCGGCAGTCCATCGCGCAGGCATGGTGCTGACACGGCTGTGCTGCTGCAGGCGGAAGCGGCACGTGCGGAAAAGGACGAGCTGCTGCTGCGCCTGGGCGCGCGGGAGGCCGACCTGAACGCTGTGCTGTCTCAGCGCCAGACTGCCGCGGAAGAGCTCAAGGCGCGCTCTCTCTCTTGTTTGTTGTCGTTGAGATGCACACGCGCACGCACTGCTTGGCTGACCGCCAGGCACCCGGCGCAGGCGACGGTCGCGCGCCTAGAGGAGGACCTGCGCGAGGCGCGCAGCAAGGGCGCGCGGCTGCTGCACCAGCAGCAGCAGCAGGGAGCGCTCGTTGACGCTGTAGAGAAGGAGGCGGCCGACCTGCGCGGCGCGCTCGCCGCCGTCCGCGCCGCTGTGGCGGAGCAGCGCGCCCTCGGTGCCGCCCCCGCCGCCGCACCTGCCTTCCCAGCCCTGGCGCTGCAGGGTCGCTGAGCCAGGCCCGCCGCGCCGCGCCAGTGGCCGCGCACGAGGAGCGCACCCAAGCAGCCATCCTGGCGGCCAGGGCGACGGCCGGTGCGCCCCGCTGCCTGCGAGCGCGCGCACGCGGGCGGCCGGCGCGCTCAGCCGCGAGCGGCGCAGGCGAGCTGGCGGGCCAGGCGGCCGCTGCGCAGCGGCTGCGCGAGGACAAGGGCCGGACCGAGGCCGCGCTGCGCGAGCAGGCGGAGGCTGCGGCGGCCGTCGCGCAGCGCCTGGCTGCCGCGTGCGCCGCGCCCGCGCTCTGGCCCCCTGGAGTCACTGCAGCTGCGGACGGCCGCCCCACGGGCGCTCGCGGCGCGCTCGCAGGCAGGCGGAGCTGCGGTGCGCCAGGCGGGAGGCCGCGGCGGCGGCAGAGGCGGCGACGGAGGCTCAGCAGGCCAGGCAGGCGCTCGCGGACGCGCTGCAGGTGCGCCCCGACGCCTGCGGCCGCCCGGGGACGATGCACCGCGGCTCTGACGCGGCGCGGCGCAGGCGAACGGGGAGCTGCTGCGCCGGGCGCGCGAGGCCGACGCGCAGCAGTGCGCCGCCCTGGACGACCTGCGCCGCCAGCTGGCGGCGCTGGTGCCCCAGGCAGGGCACGCGCGGACCTGCCTGTGTGTGGTGGCTTTTGCTTGCATGCCGCCCGTCCCGCGGTGCCCTGTCACGCATCCACCCGGGCGGCGCCGCGCGCAGGCGCCAGACCCGGCGTCCCCGGCCGCGCGGCCCGTCGGCGTGCCGGCGCCCGCTGCGACACCAGAAGCCGGCCATGCGTCAGCGCCGGCTGACACAAGCAGGGGCGCCAGCCGCGGCGCTTGCTCAGGCGCCGCGCTGCGCGCCCCCCCTGGCCGAGCCGCCCCGCCCGGGCCGGAGCTCAGCATGCTGCCGCTGCAGGCGGCGCCGCGTCAGAGCCCGGTTGCCGCCTGCGGCAGCCCGCCAGCACATGTGCCGCCATGCGCCGCCTGCGACACGGCCGCCGAGCTTGACGTGGCGTCCGAGGGCGGCAGCCCCGAGCGCGCCTGGCAGACCCCGGCCGCTGCGGCAGCCCAAGGCGGCAAGCCTGGCCCGGCGCCGGCTGCTCCCGACCCGGCCGCCTGCGCGCCACAGCCGTCGGAGCCGCGCAGCCGCGGCGCGCCAGGCGGCGCGCGTCCCGCCACCCCGGCGCCGGCGAGCGGCGCGCCAGGGGCCGCCATGCCTGGCGATGCGCGCAAGCTGGCTGCGCAGGACGATGCGGCTGCCGCCGAGGACGCCCGCGCGCGGCCGCCGCGCGTGCAGCCTGCCGCCTCGCACGGCGCGGCCGCCGGGGAAGGTGCGCCCGGGCGCCTGCTGTGCTCAGAGCGCCGCCCGGCTCGGCGCTGGTGCACCTTGTGCGCACAGGCCGCGGCGCAGGTGGCGGCGCGGCCCGGCCCGCCATCGGCGACCTGTTCTCATCCTACACAGCCCTCGCCGGCATCAAGGACCGCGTCTGCGAGCCGGCCGGCGGCGAGGCCGCCGGCGACGGCGGTGCGCCGCGCCCGCCTGCGTCCGCCCCAGGGCGCCATGCCGGGCCCGCGAGCCAGACCTTCATGTAGAACTGCCTGGGGCAGGCGCCGCGGAGGCGACGTGCTGCTGCGCCTGCGGGAAGGCCGCGGGCGGCCCGACGCTGGCGTGCGTGCGCTGCGCGGCCCGCTGCCACGCCGCCTGCGCGGGAGCGCCCCTGCCGCCAGGCGCGCCCCCCGCTGCTAGAGCCTCTCTTCCTGTGCAGGCTGGCGTTGCGGCGCGCAGCGATGGGGGCTGGTGCGCAGATCCGTCCGCCTCCTTCACATGCACGACGTGCCAGACAGCCGCCGCCGCCGCGCCCGCTGCCCCGGCGGCGGCCAAGCCCAAGCGCAAGCGAGCGGAGCCAATGAGCGCAGCCTCGTCGGGGGCGTCCAGGCGCCGCAAGGCGGCCTGACTGTCCGGCGTGCCGTGGCCTGCAGCGGACTCATGCGACTCACAGTGGCGGCCACATGGCATGCATGCATGCTTGCATGCATGCTCCCTGCGAGTGCAAGTGCAGCGTTCCGATGTAACGCAGGCACAGCGGTAGGGTCAGGACTGCAGCACGATGTAATCGTCTTTCGTACGCTCTCCCCGCGTCTCGCCAGCAATGGCTGCTGCCAACGTGCCCTGCGGCGCACCGCCCGGCCCCGCCTCGCATGCCCCGCGCTCCAGCAGCTCGGTCGCGGGGCTGCCCGGCGTGCTCAGCCCGTGCAGCAGGCCCGCGCGCCCGTCCTGCGCGAGGTCCCCGCACGCGCGCGCGGACAGCCGCCGGCCTGGCGCCAGTATGCAGCAGCACCCCCGCACGCGGGCTGCGTGCGCAGCCACTGTCGCTGACGTGGCGCAGCTCGCCGCGCCGCTGTCGCTGCCGCTGCTGGAGGTCGCCATCCTCGCCGGCGCGTGCGTGGCCGCCGCCGCCGCCGCCGACACTCCGCCGCCCGCCACGGCAGGATGCTCACGGCGCGCGCCGTGCGCCACAGGTGGGCGGCGGCGCGGCTCGCACTGGGCCTGCGCATGGCGTACGTGACGGCCGCGATGCTGTCGCGCAGCGTGCCCAGAGGTGCCGCCCCGCCGCCTCCGCCGCCGCCGCCGCCGCACCGCGCCGGCCGCGCCGGGGCCGCGCCGACGGGGCCGCGTGCGCAGGCGGCGCGCGCGTGCTGCAGCTGGGCGGCGACGTCAAGCAGCTGTACTACTACCCGCGCGACACCGTCCTGGTCTCGGTCGCCGCGCCCAAGCTGCGGCGCGCGCTGTGGGAGCAGGCCGGCGTGCAGGCCGGCGTGCCCGTGAGCACGCACGAGGCGGCGCGCCTGGCGGGCCTGCCCTTCCAGGCGCGGCCCCGCGCCGTAGGGTTGAAACCCTGCCCGTGAGCGCCGCCCCGAGCGGGCCGGGGGACCGCGGCAGGCCAGCGCGAGCGTGGACGCGGTGGTGTCCTCGGGCGCGCTGGGCGCCCTGGACGCGCGCGCCCGGAGCGAGCTGGCCGCCGGCGTCCTGCGCGTGCTGAAGCCCGGCGGCGCCTTTATCCTGGTCGAGCGCGGTGCGGCGCCGCACGCCCGCCGTCCCTGTGCACGCGCGCGCTGCGGCGCCGCCGGCTGGCCGCGCGCGAGCAGCCTGGCTCGCCCGGGGTCGCAGGCGGCGCGGAGGGCGCGGCGGCCGCGGTGCAGGGCGCGCTGCGGCCGTTCAGCGCGCGCCTGGGTGCGGGCCTGCGCCCGCCCTGCGCCCGCCCCGCGCCTGCGCTGCGCCGTCCTCCGGGGGGCCCAACGGCTGTGCGCCTGCAGGCCTCCAGGCGCTGGAAGCCCTGCTCGCGCTCCCGGGCTTCGAGGGGGCGACCTACGACGTCGCCCTGGCCGGCCTCGACGCGCACATCGTGGCCTTTGCGCGCAAGCAGCCCGCTGGGGAGGCACGGGCGCGCGGCACCACCGCCGAAGCGCCCGGCCGCCGCGCCGGGCGCAAGGGCTTTGCGGCGAGCAGGAGGGACTGAGCGCCTGGCTGCCTGCTGTGATGCGGGCGCTGTAACAGCGGCATGGAGGGCAGCGGGTTGTGTCACAGCCACGCCTCACGCCCAACTCTCATGCCCCTGGCTTCATGCGCCTGGCGCACTCGCCTGGCTTGCGCCCCTGGCTCGCGCGTCTGCCTCACACTGTTACCCTCACGCCCCTAACTCTCACGTCCCTAGCCTCAAGCGCCTGGCTCACGCCCCTGGCTCGCGCGTCGTGCGCCTAGCTCACGTCCGGCACGTGGACGTTGCGCAGCAGGCGGAAGGCCGGGCCGTACTGCAGGCCCGCGTCGTAGAGCTGCTTGTACAGCTGCACCGTGTCCCTGCACAGCACAGCCCGTTGGGCCGCGACGCGGCCCGAGTGCAGACAGGCGCACACACACCAGCGACGCCCGCGCCTGGGTACGGTCGCCGACGCGCGCTGCGCGTCTATCGTGCGCTCGGACATCGCCTTGCTCGCCCGCTCCTGGCGCTTCTTCTCGTCCTGCGCGCAGGCGCGGCCGCTCGTGCGCTTGACAGGCACCCGCGCCCCCCAGAGCGTGCTGCGGGGGGGCGCACGTGGTAGACGCCCTTGATCAGCTCCTGGAACGCGAACATGTCGTCGCCCAGCACGATGCTCTTCACGGCCGGCTCCGCATCCAGGGCCGCCATGCGCTCAGCGTCGGCGCGCAGCGCCTGCTGGAAGGCCTTGGGGTCCTTGGCGGTGCCGTCGTCGTTAAAGGCGTAGGGGTCTGCTTCGGCCATGGCGGCGCTGCTGCAAGTGTCTGGTGCCCTTTTGTGGAGCGCTGCTCCTCTTCAGGGAGAAGGCCAGCGTTACATGTAACGAGCTTCTAGGTCTCGACCCTGTGAGCAGCGCTGTCAATGGTGAGCAGGCTTTTGCCATCCTGCTGATAGAGGGTATACCCTCAATAGCCGTGCAGTCACAGCGTCCAACCCAGCCATGCTGGCCGGTATAAAAAGGCGCCTACAGGCGCGCTCGGAGGCGGCCCCGCGTAGCGTGCGCCTGGGCCACGCCGCGTGATACCCCAGCTTCACAAGGCCGGCCCTCGCAGCGACGTGCCGCCGGGCGCGGGACCCTGCCCAGGGCATACCCAGCATGCGCAGCGTGCCAGCCCCCGGCACGCATCGCGGCCCCGGCGCCCGCCGCTGCGGCGAGCCTAGCGCGCGCCGGCCTGCAGCCGCTCCTTGATCTGCGCGACTGCCAGGCCGAGCGGCGAGGTCGTGCCCAGCGTGTCCTGCAGCTTGGACAGCATGTCCGAGTCGCGCGCGCGCGCGGCGCACTCGGCGGCCTCCTGGAACATGCGCGCGGCCGCGTACTCCTCCGCCTTGTGCTTGCCGTCCGGCAGGCGCGCGATGAACCTGCGCGCGCGCCGCGGTGGGCGGCACAGGCGGGCGGGCGGCGCGGGCAGGCGGGCGGCGCAGCGCGGATGCCGGGCGCACCGCGCGGTGACGGCGTCTGGCGCGCCGTGCGCGCGCGCCGCCGCGATGAACGGGTTGAAGCCGACCGGCGGCTTGCGCTCGCGCGCAAACGCCTCCAGGCCGTCCCAGTCGCGCTCGGCCGCCAGCGCGCGCACCTGGCGCGCCGCGCCGGCGTCGGGGCGTGCGCGCGGGCGTGCGGCGCGCGCGGGGGCCGGGCACGGCGCGGCGGGCGCGCCTTGAGGTGCCAGAAGCGGCGGTCGGGGACGCGGAAGTCGGCGCGCACGCGCGCGGCGGCGCGGCCGTTGCCCAGCCGGATGCACTGCCGCAGCGTGGCCGCCAGCGACAGGCCCAGGAAGCAGGCGTGCCCGGTCTCGGCCTCCAGGTCGGCCTGCAGGCGGCGCAGGCGCGCCCACTCGCCCGCCGCGCGCGCCTGGAAGCCGTGCTCGCGCGTCTGCGCGCGCGCGCGCCCGCGTAGGCCCCCCGGGCCCGGGGTACCTACCGGGCGTGCCGCCCGGGCCCGGCTCCGGCCTCGTTCCGGAAACGCCCGGCCAATGGCCGGCGTGCGCGCCTGCGCGAACAGCTCGGCCGCGCGCTCCAGCGTGCGCACGAGGCCGGCGACGGCGGCCTCGGGAGCGCGCTGCGCGCCGCCGGCGCGGCCGTCGGCCAGGCGCGCCTGCGCGGCCAGCGCGTCGGCCAGCCGCAGCTCCGCCACGCCCTCGTACGCGCCCGTCGCCATCTGCACCTGCTCCAGCAGCTCCGGCTCCTGGCCCCGGCGCGCGGTGCGGTAGGGTCAGGGTCTGGTTAAAGTCAGGGCCCGGCGCACGCCGCCACTGCAGCGAGGGGCGCCCGCACCGCGCGCGCGGCGTACGCGGCGAACAGCGCGCGCGCGGCCGGCCGGCCGGCCAGCGCGGCCAGAAAGCGCGGCAGCGGCAGCGCGCGGTACATGCGGAACAGCGCCAGGTGCGCCAGGTCCGGGTCGCCCGCCTCCAGCGCCTTGCCCAGCGCGGCCTCCTCCTTGCCCAGGCCCAGCAGCAGCGGCACCTGCTCCGCCGCCACCGGCTCGTGCTCCAGCAGCAGGCCCGCCAGGCCGCGCCGGCCGGCCACCTGCGCGTGCGCCGCGATCGCCGCCCAGCGCACGCCCGCGCACGGCGCCAGGCGGGCGACCAGCTCGTCGCGCAGGCGGCCGTCCGGCGCGTCGCCGGCGGCGCTGATCTTGGCGCACGCCCAGTGCACCAGCACGCCGTCGGCGGGCAGGCCGAGCAGGCGCGCGATGCGCAGCGCGAGCAGGTGCCGCCGGCCGGCGACCAGGCGGCCGACCAGCACGCCGGGCGTCAGCGCGTCCAGCTGCGCCAGCGTCAGCGGCAGGCCCACGCCCGGCGCGCGCAGCGCGTTGAGCACGCGCAGCGACCGCGCGACGCCCAGGATCGCGTCGCGCGGCAGCGCGTCCGCGCCGCAGAACGCGCGCCCGTAGCACGCCGCCTGCGCGCGGCGCGCTCCTCAAGGTACAGGTTGGAGCGCGGCCGGCGTGCGGGGCGCGGTCGAAAAGCGGCGCGCCTTGAGCAGCGCGGCCTGCCGCGCGGGTGCCAGCTCCGCGCCGGCGGCCGCCAGGCAGGTGCGCACGGCCTCCGGCAGCGCGCCCGCGATGCCGCGCAGCACCTCGTCCGCGCGCGCGTCCTGGCCGTCGAACAGCGCGCGCGCGTCGTACAGCAGCGCGCCTGCGCGCGCGGCGCGCGCGCGGCGTTGCTCGCCAGGTCATGCATGGTTGGGCTTGGGTCAGCATTACAGCAGCAGCGTCACGACCGGGCACCGGCACGGCTGTACGCACCGGGCGCGGTGGAGCCGATGCGGAAGACGTCGGCCAGGCAGTCGGGCACGCGGCGCAGCAGCTCGTGGCGGCCGGCGGCCACGACGCGCACGCCGTCGACCTCGGGCACCAGCGCGGCGCCGGGCTCGACCGCGTGCTTGACCCAGTCGCCGTAGGGGCCCACCATGAGCAGGATGTCCTGCGCGGCGCGCGCACGTCGGCCGGCCGCGCGCGCGCTCTCCCCAGTAGTTCAGTTGCGGGCGGGCCGGCGCCGCGCACCTCCCAGACCAGCACCACGCAGTCGGCGCCGCACCAGGCCAGCTGCTCGGGCGGCGCGTCGGACTGCGTCGCAAACTCGCTCAGGTTCTTGGCAAAGTCGGCGGTGAGCACGACCAGGCGGCCGTCGGCCGTAAAGGCCGCCACGAACTGGCCGCCCGGCGCGACGGCCATGGCGCGGATGGGCCCGACCGTGACCGCCGCGTCATGCGCCGCGTCCGCGTCCACGACCAGCACGCCGTCGCCGGCCGCGACCAGCACCTGCGCCCGCGCGCGCCGCCGCTCGGCGCCGCCCGCGCCTAGTTAGGAGCAGCGGAAGGCGCGGGCGGGGCGCGCGCCTCGATGCAGCCGGACAGCGTGTGCCGCGGCTCGATGACCGCCAGGCAGTGCGGCGGGCCGGCCAGGCGCGGGTCGGCCAGGCGCTGCGGGCGCGGCTCCTCCAGGTCGGCCACCGCCCAGAGCTGCAGCCCGGCCGTCAGCGCGACCAGGCCGCCGCCGTACAGCACCGCGTCGGCCACGCCCTGCGCGGCCACCTCCGCGCCCAGCGAGAAGCCGCGCGCCTGCGCCTGCCCGTGCATCGTGTACAGGTGCACCTGCGCACCACCGGCGTCAGCCCCCCGCGCCGGCCCGGCCGGGCCCGGGGGCGGCCGCGGGCACGCGCCTCGCCGCTCTGCTCCAGCAGCATCAGGTCCTCCTCGCTGGTCCAGCCCATGCCCATGATGCGGCCGCGCTCCCAGGCGAAGGCGCCCAGCCGCGCGCCCGCCGCGGTGTACGTGGTCACCACCGGCGTGGTGGCGCCGCCGGTGACCGGGACGAGCTTGCGGTCGTCGCGCACGAGCGCGATGGGGCCGCCGTAGCGCGCGCACGCCACCCTGCGCCGCGCCGCCGTAAGCGCCCGCCGCGCGGGCCCGGAGCGGCGGCGCTTTGGCGCTTGCACACGCGGATGCCGCGCACCGCATGTGCTCGAGCCGGACGTCCGCCCACTGCATCGTGAACAGCTCGTGCCGCGCATAAAACTTCTCGCCGCACACGTCCCAGTCGCCGACTGCCGGCGCGCCGCGCTCAGCAGGCGAACTGAACAAGTGCAGGCCAGTCCCTGCCGCGGGCACCCACCGGGCGACAGGCCGGCCATCGCTGCGCCGCTCGGGGTCGGCACCGCCGCGGGCGCGCGCGTGTCACATCCCGGCGCGCCCGCGCCCGCCCCAGCCGCGCGCGCCGCCTGACGCCCGACGCATGCGGAGCTCGGCCGGCCAGCGCTGCCTGAGGCTCGCCTGCAGGCGATGCATTGGGCAGCGAGAGTGCGGGATTGTGGCGGGCCGGGACCCTGGTCCAGGATGCTGCACCTGGCGCGCTCTTGCCTGTGCTCCCCCCGCCCCCCACACCCAGCTGCCCTGCCTGGTGCCCGTTGAGCGTGGGTTTTTGGATAGGGAGCACAGGCGGGCGGGCAGCGCGGGCGATGCGGGCCTGACCAGCAGCCCCTGACGCTGGCCTGGGCCGCGGCCCTTGGCAGGGGGACTGGGAGGGGTTTTGTGCGGGCGGATGGAGAGGCTGAAGGCCTCTCTCAGCAGGAAGAGCACCAGCGAGGTGCGGGCCCGGCAATGCCGCTCCCTGCCCGAGGCCGGGCAGCCC
>JAABUV010008468.1_pt1 | contig 10403 bp, 9 predicted proteins | sample 5559971 | NCBI WGS metagenome assembly JAABUV01 (sample SAMN10711881, study PRJNA513362) | rock metagenome | isolation source: Antarctica rocks | place: Antarctica: Victoria Land, Knobhead nord | collected 2015-12-19
CTGCGCTGCAGCGGCGGACGGCTGCGCGGCAGCGGCCTGCGGCTGCGCTGCAGTGGGCGCAGCCGCGCTTGCGGCCTGCGGCTGCGCGGCAGCGGCCTGCGGCTGCGCGGCAGCGGCGGACGACTGCGCGGCAGCGACCTGCGGCTGCGCGGCAGCGGCCTGCAGTTGCGCGGCAGCGGCCTGCGGCTGCGCGGCAGCGGCGGTGCTGGCGGCGCTGGCGGCGGGGCTGCCGGCTGCGGCGGCGGGGTCGGCAGCTGCGGCCGGCGTGCCGAACGGGGCGCTCGCGGCCAGGCTGTATGACCGCACGGCGGAAGCGACTGGCGCGGGCGCGCTCGCGGCCTGCGGCTGCGCGGCGCCGCTGCGTCCGGCGGAGGCCGGCTGCAGCAGGCAGGGCGCCGGCCCGGCGTCCTGCGGCGAGCCGGGCGGCGGCGGCGGCGGCGGCGGCGGCGGCGGAGGCGGCGGCGGCGGCGCGGGCGCCGTCCCCTTGGCGTACGAGTACGCGCGCACGGGCACCTCGGCCGGTGGGCCGGCCGGGGCAGCGCCGGCGCACGGCTGCTGCGCGCCACGCGCGCCCAGCGCCAGGAAGAGCAGCAGCCAGGTAGCGTGCAGCAAGGTACGGGGCGCCATAGCTGCACAACGCTGGCCTCCACACAAGCTGCTCCTCCTGCCACACCAGATGGCCTTGTGAGCAATGGCATGCCCATGTAATGATCATGTCACCATGGAGCTACCTGTGCCTACGTAAAGCAGGAAACAATAAACGCAGGAAAATTTGGTGAGGCCTGCGACCTAAGTGGCGGTGGAAGCGGAGCAAGCATGCAATGACGCCTGATGCACATAGGCACCTACTCTCGTACACGCACGATGCGAGCTCCCACATCCTTTGCTTTATATTCTAACTATGCACGACGCACGCCGGCGGGCACGACTGAAAGTCGGGGAGCAGTACTCACTTTATCCCGAGCTCGCCTCAGGTGCTTGGGCAGTGGAGCAGCTGGAAAGCGCGCTGGCGGCGGACGCGTCGTAAAAGCTGCGGGATCAGTTGTGGCACTCGGACGCTCTACTAGCCGCTAGGCGGGAAAAAAACCCCCGGATTTGGGGGACGAACAGGAAGAAGAGGAGCCTCTGAGTTGAGCTGAGCTGAGCTGAGCTGAGCCCATTGTGCATGGAGCCAGCCTTCCAGGTATGGCTGCTGGAGAACGGGCTGCAGGCGCACGGCATCGCCGCTGCCGACCTGCCAGACGGGCAGCGCGGCATTGTCGCGACGCGCACCATCCAGCCAGGCACGCACCTCTGGCTTCAAGCACGGGCAGACGTATTTCGCAAGTCTTGCCTGGACGTCTATGTATGTGTGTGCACATACACAGCAAGTACGCGGCGTGCATGAGCGACAGGCGCGGTGCTGCTCGAGGTGCCTGGACAGCTCCTGATGACCGCTGGCAGCGCGAGGCGCTGCCCGCTGCTTGCGCCTGCCCTGGCCGCCAGCCCCAGCCTCACCGCAGTGCAGGCAGGCGCACCTAGCCCTGAATACCCAGCATACCTGGAGCTTGCTGCTCTACGAGTGCAGTGACTTGTATGTGCGCCATTAGAGTGACCGTGGACCAGCCTCCCAGACGGCGTTCGTGCTCAGCTCATACTCGTGTCCCCCACCCGGCACGTTGCGCGGACCGTCGCTCGCGTGCTGCCCAAAAGCTGCTCACGCTGGACGGGCGCGCTCCTCGCCGCAACAGCGTGCCCAGAGCGGCAGGGAGCGGTCCAGGCAGCGTCTGAGCCCGGCGCGCCCGGCGGCGCGCAGGTCCTGGCCCTGCACCTGCTCGTGGAGGCCGCGCGCGGCGCCGCGTCGTTCTGGGCGGCCTACCTGGCGCAGCTGCCGCGCGCGCACAGCTGCCTGTCCTACTTCGGCGCGGCTGAGGCCGACGCGCTGCAGGTGCCCCCTGCCGTGTGTGTTTTAGCACGAACCTGCACCTCTGCTCATAAGCGTAGCTCTCTATGCAGTTCGCGCGCCCGCTGCTGCAAGCGTGAGGGCAAGCAGCGGCGGGTGTCCGGGCTCAGAGCATAGTGCGTATCAACAGCTTCCTGGGCTGGCGCGGGGCGCCAGGTGGGCCACGCGGTGGCCGTTGCTGCCGACGCGGCGGCGCGCGTGCGCACGGAGTGGCGCGGCGCCGCGCCCGCCCTGGCTTGGCTCGGTGCGGCTGGCCCTGCCCCTGTTGCTGTGCTGCTAGTGGCGTGCTGGCAGAAGGGCCCCTGGCAGCCACGGCCATGCGGGCCTTGGGGTCACATGCATGGCGCCCCTGCGCACGCGGCCCTGACTTGCCTCCCCCTTTTTGTCGAGGTCTCACCACGGGATGCAAGAGCGCGTCCGTGTCATACGGGAGCAAGTCATCTGCCCGGGGATCGGTCATCTGTTTTTACAAAAGTCAGCTACATGTTAAGTATCACCCTCAGATCACCCTCAAATCACACACATCAACCATTACGAAAACCAGCTGTAATTTGCCAGATTGCGATCCCCGTGATGTCACGCGCATGCGTGCATCATGCGAGTGCCGAGCGGACCTGCATGCGCCATGCCTGCCTGACACCTGCATGCGCCATGCCTGCCTGATACCTGCTTGTCCTGCGCAGAGCGCGCGGGGCGCCTGCCCGCGCGCCTGACCAGCCTGCGCGCCTGGCGCTGGGCGGCGGCCACGCTGGCCTCGCGCACGATGCACCTGCCGGGCGATGCGGCGGGCGCGCTGGTGCCGTTTGCGGACCTGCACAACCACCGGCCGTCGCCGGGGCCTGAGCCGCCGCCCGTGGGTGCGCCGGCCGCAGCGTGCCAGGCATGCTCGTGGGCGGGGGTGCTGGCACTGCTTGGGTGCGTGGCGCGTACGCTCGTGAGCGGGCGCCGAAAGCGCGCGACTCTGGGGTGCTTTTGGCCGCGAGCGAGTTGAAGCGAGCGAGCGTGGCGGCCAGCGGGTCGTATGGCACGCTGCGCTCTGCCTGGCCTCCTTGCCGCGGCGCGCGCGCCGCGCCGCGCGGTGGCTGCCGCAGCGCACGGCGCTGCCGACGCCAGGAACAGGCAACGGCCTGCCCCCGTGACCGCCCAGCATCTGCGCAGTGCAGCCGCGCTCGCGCTGAGCGAGGCCGCCAGCGGGCGCGCCGACGGGCGTGAGCGCGCCGGCGGCTGCGGCGACGGCTGCTACGACGCGCGTGCGGACGCCTACCGCCTGACCACCCACTGCGCGTGCGCCGCGCGGCGCGGGGATCTGCGTGCCCGGGTTGCCCTGCAGTGCGGGGTTGCTGGGCATGCCTCGGCAGTGTGTACGTCAGCCGGCTTGCGGCGGTCCTGGCCCGGGGCTGCGCTACTGGGCGTATAACAGGCTTCGGAGCCAGCGCACCCTGCGACGACAGCACCACATGGCGGACGACCAACGCTGTGCCCCTGTCACATTCCTCTCCAGAAACCTTCCTCTCCAGAAACCACGCATGGGCTCCAGGCAGGCGTTGTTAGGCTCGCACAGTGTTGTCAGGCTCATGCAGAATGCCAAGCGTGGTCAGATGCGGTGTGTGCGGGCGCCGCAGCTACCGCGAGGGCGACCAGGTCTTCCTGTGCTATGGGGCCCACAGCAACCTGGAGCTCCTCGGTGCGCTCCACCCGCTGCGCGGCTCCCCTGCCGGCCCCGCCCGCCCCGCTGCTCTGTGAGGCAGGTGCCTTGGCTTCGAGCGTGTGACCTTGACATTCATCTGGAACAGGCGCTCCCGTGCACAAGCGGCGTCCCGCCGCCGAGCGAGCTCAGCAGCGCCTGGGCCTGGAGTCTCTGCACTGCTCTCTATCAGGGTGCCCGACCCTAACCCTACCCTCTCCCATGCGGCAGAGCACTATGGCTTCCTGCTGGCCGCCAACGGGCACGACCGCGCGCTGCTGCCGCCGGGCGCGTTCGGGTCGCTGGAGCCAGAGCTAGCGGCTGCTGGGCAGGCGCCCGCCGCCCGCTGGCTGCACCCCGGGGGGCTGCCCTGCTGGGCGCTGCTGGCCGCGCTGCGCGTCGCCACCGCCGTGCGCCCCCCGCCCTGACCCTGTCCCTTGCTGCACCTTGCTGCTCCTGCGCGCCCCTCCGTGCCGCTGCTCGACCCCGGCTCTGCTCCAGCTCACAGTCGGCCAAGCGACTGCCCTGTGCGTCTGTTCGTCGACAGCTGTGGCTGCTGGCCAAGCCCCCTCGCATGCCCCTGATCTGATCGGGGCTCGCGTGCTATTGGAGGGTTGGCTGCTGCGAAACGCCGCTTTTGGAGGACAGCCATGCCTGCATCGCACTAGGCAAGGACTGCCTGCTCCTCGCGCCGCACATGCCCTGCCTCACTCGAGCACTCACCTTGCATGCGCACCTGCATGTGCTGCAGGTAGCTGCTGCATTTTTGCGTGGGCTGCCGACCTGTTTGCGTGCGCCGCAGACACGCCGTGCGATGCGTCGTACGCCTGGTACAGCCCTTACACAAACGTGTCAAATCCCCGTCACCTCCCTCACATCAAGCCCTCCTCCATGCCTCCCCAGTGCAACATCCCTGCGTCCACCCTCGTACGGGGTTTTTGCAGGCGCCGGGCGAGCTGGCGCGCGGCGGGCGCGGCCGCGCGGCCGCCGGCGCGCCCGTCAGCGCGCGCGCCGAGGCGCGCGCCTTCGGCGCGCTGCGCGGCGCCGCGGCGGCCGCGCTGGCCGCGCTGCCGACCAGCCTGCAGCAGGACGAGGCGCTACTCGCGCAGCCGAGCGCCGCCGCCGCGCTCCCTGCGCAGCCCGGCGCTGCGGCGGCTGCACAGGGGGGAGCCCTGTCGCCCGCAGAACAGGTCGCCGCCGTGCCTGCGGTTCGGACCATGTCTTTGCAGCCAGGAGAGGCAGCACCGGCGGCCTGCGCGCCTACGTTCGCGGGCGGCCGCCCAGCGCGGCAGCGCGGCTGCGCGGCGCCTGGCGCGCCCGCGGTGCAGGGAGGCCAGGCGGACGCGCCGGCGGGCAGCCAGGACACGCGTGCAGCCATGCCGAGCGGCGCTGCGCGCGCTCTCCGCTGGCGCCTGGCGCTCGAATGGCGCGCGAGCTACAAGAGGCGCGCGCACTGGCCTCAAGTGGCGTTGGGGATGTGCGTGCAGGCGCTCAGTGCCTGCTTGTACTCTACAAAAGGTATACAGAGTGCCGTGCAACAATGTGCTTGCTGCTTGCTTGTGTGCACAAGCATGTGCTCTGACAGATGTGCATGTATTAGCGGGTCCTCTGTCATGTGCATGGAAGCATTTGTATGCGCACCGCCTGTGCCCCACATCCTGCTCCACAGCCTGTGGCACGTCAAAGCACTTGCTCATGGCCTGCGCCGGGGTGTGCTGAGGCCGGTCACACAACGCGCGCAGGACGCTACAGGACGCCGTTTCGGCTGCCGCGCGCGTCCTCGCCACTTTGGCGCCGCAGGCCCCATGACCTCAGCCGCATTCGAGGGTGTTCGAGAGTGCACAGCTCAGAGAGTGTACAGCTCGGATGTCGTCATGACAAGGGCATGTGTGCTGTATGGATGCATCCTGCGCCCGGCCTGCAGAGGATGCATGTGTATATAGCGCCTGTAAGGGCGTCACACCTTTGCCTGTTTAAACACCTAGGCGCCTAGCTTACATGCGTTCAATACAAGACACGACCTGAGCAAAGGAAGGGCCTCAAGACACACTGCGCGCGCGCTGGCGCGGCGCATGCGCAACAGGCTCAGGGCTGTGTGACAGAGCACCGCCCCCCGCACACGGGGGCGCAAAGCTGCACAGAGCGCATACGTACATGCACGGGGCACACATGCAGGCAGGGCTGCGCGCTCGGCCGGGGACCTGGTCCCAGCGCCTCGCGCGCGGGCGAATCAAAACCTCAGCAAACCCTGCAGGGCCAAGACCAACCGACACCTGGATACAAACGCTGACGGGCCGCGGACGTGACGGGCGCTGGCTGTGCGCGCCCGTCACCGCACGGCGCTGACATGTTTGCCTTTTTGGAGCCGCACCCGGTGGGGCCCTGTTGGGCGCACCGCGCACGCACACTGCAATGAAATGCGCCAAAGCCTAACACACCTGGACCTGCTAGTCTTCTCGGTGACGCATACCCTAAGCCTGGCGCCTGCGCCGGCAGCCTGACAACCCCGGGCCGCGAGCGGGCAGCTGCTGGCCACCCCTCTGCGCCTCTGTAAGCGGCGCAAGCAGACACGGTTGTACAAAAAGAGACGTAGGGGTGACTTATTGACAGGGCAGACGTGCTCCCAGCGCCCGCGAGCTGCAAGCCCCTGCGGGGCTGGGAGCGCTGATGCCAGTTTTAGCCATAAACCCAAGAAGCACCCCTTGACCCAGCCCTTTCTGCGCGAGCCTCCCGGTCCATGCATTCTTGCCTGGGGCCGCGAGAGGCGCCAACGCGTGCCCTGTTGGGCTCGTACGTCGCTACATGTCGGGGCGCAAGCGCTCGGCCGGCTGACGTCCTTAACAGCACCCGCACGAGCGCGCTGGCGGATGCACGCAGCGCTCGCGCTCTGGAAAGATGCCCGGCCACCTGCCAGACGTGTCGCCCCCGCTGCCCACGGCCTCCTACTGCAGGCCGCGTTGCTGGCAAGACGCCGTCTGCAGGATGCTGCAGCGCGCGTCCTCGCCTTCGCCAGGCAATGGGACGCAGCCTCCGCTCCCGGCGGCAGCGCCGCGCCGCGTGCAGGCGCAACCGCGTGCCCGCTGCGCAATCATATAGCTACCTTGTTGGCCCACCACGCCTTGTAGGGCATGACCGAGCCGCGCGCGACATAGCACCGCGCGCGCCCGCCCACCTCCACGGCCCCAGCCGCCAGCGCCGCGCGCAGCGCGCGCACCTCCTCCGCCGCGCGGCCGCTCTGCATGGCCTGCGCGCCGCCGCAGGCCGCTGTACGGTCAATAGTTGCGGGCGAGGCGTGCACCCGCCACTCACGGAGCGAGGCCAACAAGCGCCAACCCTGCGCAATCGTGTGCTGCGCATCACGACAGTGTCAGGTCCCAAGACCTCTTACTAAAAAACTTCCCCGCCCAAGGTGCCATATGCGTACACAACTGCGTCAACGAACACAAGTGTGTCATGGCTCTGTTGCTCTGTCAGACACACTGCCATTTGTGAGTCCACACGGCACTTCAATGTATTCCCGCCTGGCTCAGATCCACCAGTGCGGGGAGCGGCAGGGCGCCGCGCACGTGCTCGATGCCCTGCAGCTTGTCGGCGGCCACGCGCGCAAACAGGCTCCACTGGCTGGGCAGGCAGCCGTCCAGCACGAGTGCGGCGAGGCGGTCCTGCGACGCGGCCGCCCACGCGCTGGCGCGCGCCAGCCAGGCGCACGCCGCCGCCAGCGCCGCCGCGCCCTCGCCTGCGCACGCGCCGGGCGCCGCCTCACACACGCCGGGGCGCCGCCTCGCAAAGGTGGCGACCCTGCCTGAGTGCGCGGCTCAAGCTCGGGCCTTGTCTGTGGGAGAAGGCCGCAGAAGCGCACCGACGTCGCCATGGTTGGCCGCCGCCTCCTGCATCTCGTGCAGGTGCGCCGAGAGCGCCTGCATCGCGCGCCCGGCGCTGGCGGTCTCCACCGTGAAGCTCGCCGGCAGCGCGCCGCTGTGGAAGGCCAGGCGCGCGGCGCGCGCGCGCCGCAGCAGCTCGGCGCCCTGCTCGCGCCCGGCGGCGCACAGCCGCTGGACCACCAGCGCGGATGGCGCTGCGCCGCCCCGCGCGCGCGCAGCGTCAGGCACAGACGTCCCCAGAGCAGCGAACGCTGAGCCTCTGTCGTGTTCTGCTTGCGTTCATCCTGGCAACCCGCACGCAGGCAGACTCCGGGCCGTGCACGGGGCCCGGGTCTGACTCCCTGCTGTGAGCTGGGGAATAACACTGGCTGCCGGCTGCGCCAAACCACCTGAAGCCTTGGTCGACCGGCAGGGCAGAGAAGGCCCGGACAAGCCGTGTGCGCGTGCGCGCACCGGGCACGCCCGCCTCAAAGCAGCTCTCGGTCGCCATCAGCAGCGGCACGGTCTCGTGCCGGCGCGCGGCCAGCGCCGCCGCGTGCGCGGCGTTCGCACAGCCCTGCAGCTGCTTCCGCCAGGCGCCGTGCTCGGCGGCGTTGCAGGCCGCGAGCAGCACCGGGTGCACGCCAAGCGCGCCGCAGTCGCCCGCCGCGTCCTCGCCCGCCCCGCGCCGCAGCAGCTCGCCCGGCGTCGAGGCCTGCGCGGCGGCAGCAGCCGCGCCCAGCCGCATCAGCGGCCAGGGGGTGGATCCTCCAAACCGCGAGGCGGCCTTACTACTGTACTGAACCGATTATGAAACGCCGGCAGGCTGTCCGGGACCGGCGCAGGCCAGGAGCGCCGCAGCAGCCGGACTCGCCGGACCTTGACGAGGAACCCGGTGGAGTGCCGCTTGCCCGAAGCCCTCCTGTCGGAGCTGGTGTCCTCGACCTCCTCGATGTCGAAGCGGAAGTCTATGTGCACCACGCTGCCGTGCCGCTCAAGCTCCTGCGCCGCGCGCCGCTCAGCTTCAGCCCCGGGCCGCAGGTGCGCGCGCTTTGGCACCGCGCGCCGCACGCCTTGGGCCTGCGGCCGGCGCAGGAGCTGCGTCCGCGCGTGGACCGCGCGCCTGAGAGTTTGTAAAAAACTCCAGTGTGCCGCCGCGCAGCACGGCCCAGAGCTTGCACCAGGCGCCCCCACCGCTCGGCCCGAGCTGCCGCCATAGCCACCCCTTGGCCTCTGGCGCCGGAGCGTACAGCGCCATCAGCTGCGCAGACTGGAACACAGCTGCGGAGCTGCCGGGCCCGGCGGCACAAAACGCATGTCCCTAGCGCAGATCCCGGCAGCGCCTCCGCCAGCTCGCCGCAGTGCGCACACAGCGTGCAAGCACTCACTCCAAGGCCTGCCTGGCTCCACTGGGCCAGGGAAGGTGGTCAAGGAGAGCTGCTTACGTAAACCCTGGAGGGCAGGCCCGAGCTCTGGCTTCAGAGCAGCCCAGCGCCGGCAAGGCAGTGACCCCATTCCCTTGCTGCCTGGGAGGCACTCGTGCAGGCCCGAAGGCTTGTTCGCGCCACACAGACTTACCACGATGGCCCTCCAACACAAACGCGTTCAGCCTGCTTGATGAGCAGGCCGGCGCGGCTTCAAAGACAAGAAGCAAGAAGAGCAAGAACAGGAAAAAAGAGCTCGCTGAAAGCGCGCTGGCCAGCGTTCCGGCAGAGGTAGTTCCGAGCGTGGACTATGATGATGGCTTCCAGGCAGTCCCTGCCAAGGGCAGCAAGGCCCGGGCTGCAAACCCGCCGCAGGGCGCGACAGACGTGCACTCCGCGGCGGAGGCAGTCGAGCGCGCCGCATGCGCGGCGGCGACCGCAGGGGACCTGACCGCGCTGTGGCGGGGCTGGGTGCAGCAGGCGCGGCCACCATGATCTGCGCAGATCACCCCTTGCAGGGGCAACGCAGTTGCTCGATAAGGGGATCAAGCTTAAGGCTAAATGAGGCACTGTGCGCACGCTGCGCAGCTGAAGGACACCGCCTCGAGCAAGACCACGCAGTACCGTGACGCGGACGGCAGCGCGGTCAGCTTCAGGCAGGTGAGTGCCGGCGCGCCGCCTGGAATGCCAAAATGGCAAGCAAGGGGGCCTGTGCGTATCAGCGCCTTGGGTCGTCTAGGTGGCCGTCAGCTTGCAGGGTGCTCTCGCTCTGCCACCCTGGACTGCTGACGCCCATCTCAAGCTCAAAAGCCACACCACAGCCAATTCGGAGAGGGCGCTCCAGCCAGCACCTGTCAAGCACAGCGCTCTGCGGTAGCGGTGCACCCTCCACTCTCACAACGCAGCTTCTCAGCTTCAACTGTGTATTGTGTTGGGGACGGCCGCACCGGCACCATGTCAGCGTGGCTGCCTGCGCAGGTGCTGCTGCAGCTGAGCATGCGGCGGGTGTGCTGGGGACCCTATAGGCACCCTATAGCATGGTAATAGAGACCCTTGCTACCCTTCCTGCGCAGGTGCTGCTGCGCAGCCGCGCGCTCGAGACCTCCGTGGAGCGCTGCCTGGCGTGCCGGCTCGGCGGCGACGGCGAGGCCGCCGCGCTCGCGGCGGTGCTGGGCGGCGCGCTGGCGCCTGCCAGCCCCGCTCCAGGGCTGGTCGCGTCCGCCGTCACGCGGCTGGCGCGGCTGCTGGGCAGCGGCGAGGGCCTGCAGGCGCGCTCCTGCTCCCAAAGTTTTCCGGAGCAGCTCAGCGTGCCAGCGCGCGACCGTGTTGCTCTGCAAGGCTTCGCTCAGGGTCGCATGGCTCGAGGCTCTTAAGATCATCACTGAAGTGCAATGCATCGGGTACATGGTGCAGCTCCACGGCACCCTGCAGCGCGCTACATGGATGCAACAGCGTCGTTAGGCTTAGGCGGGCTTTCAGCGCTCGGGGGGGGG
>JAABUV010008470.1_pt1 | contig 10399 bp, 17 predicted proteins | sample 5559971 | NCBI WGS metagenome assembly JAABUV01 (sample SAMN10711881, study PRJNA513362) | rock metagenome | isolation source: Antarctica rocks | place: Antarctica: Victoria Land, Knobhead nord | collected 2015-12-19
TCCAGCAGAACTTCCAGTGCTGCCACCTTGCCCTGCCCGCGCTCCTTGCCGGTCAGCAAGGCATGCAAATGTCTGCTAGTTCGATAAAATAATCGACAACTGCATTCGGCAAGGTAGCTTAGGCGGCGTGAGCAAGCGAGCTCAACGCATGCATACTGCAAATGCAATACCACAGCTGATCGAGGGTATGCCGCTTATATGCGGCACCTGCTGCCTGCAGACGGCTCCTGCCCCGCTCTCGCCGACATCACCGCCGCCGCCGCCGCCACCGCCGCCGCCGCCGGCCCCACCGCCGCCCGTCGGCGCGTCGCCGTCGTCGCCGCACATGGAGTCGTATGTGTCCGACAGCGTGTGCTGCCGCAGCGTGAACAAATCGCGCAGCTCCTCCGCGCTCATAAGGTTGGCGCCGATGCTGGCGCCGTCCGCGCCGCCGCCGCCACCGCTGCCGCTGGCGCCGTCGTCCGGCTTGGACGAGTTGTTGACCACCGTCTGCAGGCCCTCCTTGGACAGCTGCCGCTGGAACACCTGGCGACACGGCCGGGCCGCGCATGAGCATCGCTCCGCACCGCCACTGGCATCACGGCTCAGCAGCGCCCGCTGACTCAATCAAAGACGGGCAGGACCTTCTCTGCCTGTGTCCTCAGTGAGGGGTGCTCACGCTCCCAGTAGCCACATGTGGGCCGGCAGGCAATGTGCGGCTCGTGAGAGTCCCGGCGGGCACGCCATGACGCAGCAGGCTGTTCTGCGTATGCTCCGGCATGCATCTGCCAGGTGTCTCCCCTGCTCCGAGGCTTCATGTCCATGCAGATGACAAGCCTGGTGCCGAATTGCTGGGCCCCATGCGCTGAGTCAGGCCAGCACCTTCTCCTCGATGGTGCCCGTCGCCAGGAAGCGGTACACGAAGACGCGCCGCTTCTGGCCGTCGCGCCACACGCGCGCGGCGGCCTGCTTGTCGTTGGCAGGGTTCCTGTGACGCGCGGCCGCCGCGCGTCGCGCCCGTGCCTATGCCTGAAGCTTGATGCTGGGCCGCCAGCATGCGTGCCCATGTCCTGTGCATGCCTGGCATGGGGCGCCGTTGACGTGAACATGGGCGGAGCCACGAGCGCGCAGCGCTTTGGCTGGTGTAGGGCGCCAGAGCCGGGCGCAATGTAGGCACTCAGGGGCGAGGAGCGTGGCGCGGGCCGCGCATCCGGTTGGCGCGACAGCGCACCAGTCGGGGTCGAACAGGACGAGGCGGTTGCCGCCGATGAGGTTGAGCCCGCAGCCGCCGGCCTTGGACGACAGCAGGAACACGAACTGGCGCTCGGCCGGGTCGTTGAACAGCTTGACCAGCTTCTGGCGCTTGTTGATGGTCGTGCTGCCGTCCAGCTTGAGCACCGGGTACTGCGCGGGGGCACGCGCCAGTTACGCGTGGCCGACCCCTCACATGCCCAGGCTGCCCTGTCCTCACAGCCGCCCCTGCGCGTATGCACGCACCAAGCACCTAGCCGGCAGCATGCGATGGGCGCCTGCAGGATGCTGGGGTGCAGACGGCAGGATGCCTAAGTTGGCGTGGACGCACTTCATATGCTCGCCCACAGGTGCGGATGCCTAGGCTGCTCTGCATCTGTGCACCCCATCGCGTGAGCCCCGCTGCATGAGACCGGAAGCGCTGACCGTGTGCGGGCGCGCGCGGGCAGCAGGGGCGCGCGGGGCGCGGACCCCGCGGTCGCGGCACAGCTGCATGAACAGGTCCAGCGTCTGCGTGTAGTTGGACACGATGACGATGCGCTCGCCGGTCGGCCGCAGGCGCTCCAGCATCGCGGCCAGCACCGCGAACTTGCCCGACAGCGCCGGCCAGCCGGCCGGCCAGGCGCCGCCTCGCCCGCGCCCGGGCCGCCCGTCGTCGAACAGGCCCGGCGGGAAGAAGCGCCCGCAGTCCTGACCGGCGGCCGCGGTGCATGTCATTTTGCATGTCATCTGCGGGCTTTGCCTGATCACACAGCGGTCTGAAGCAGGACCATGCCATGCTCTCACAGTGTCCACATACACGGCGTAGTTCTGCTGGCCATGTCGCACGCACCTATCGGCGCTGTCCTGCGCAACCACCCCGCACCTGCTTTGCACCCATCAGACATGCGCGCCACGCACGCCGCGGCGCGCGCGCACCTCGAAGCCATCAGGCCCGCCGCCGCTGCCGCCACTGCCGCTCTTGCCGCCGCCGCTGCCACCGCCGTCCCCAGCGCGCGCGTGCATCGCGTCGTAGATCAGCTTCGGGTGGTTGCACAGCTTTTTCAGCGCTGCGCGGAACATCGTCGGCTGTCAGCATGCGCTGCGTGACCAACAGCCCAGCCCATGCGAGGCGGCATAGCTGGACTTTTGGAGGTTTTGTACATGCGCGCTCGGTCACTTTAACATAGTCAGGCGCCTTGCATCCGCATCCCAGCCTGTCAGGCTGTGCAAGGACAGCTGGTATTGGGCTGCAGCATGCGCTTGCGGCATTCATTGCGAGCGGCCCGGTGGCGGGCGACGCGCGTTGTCGTGCCTGTGATGGCGGACAGCACGCGCGCGGCCTTCTGGCCGCTGAGCAGCCGGCGCGCGGCGTTGGACGTCAGGAAGTGCGTGTACAGGCCGGCCTGCATCTCGGTCATGCGGCAGCAGACCACCTCCACCACCTGCCCCGACAGCGCGCTCGATGCAGTTTGATGTGACCCTGACCCTAAACCTAGCGTGTACTTGGTCATGCGGCAGCAGACCACCTCCACCTCCTGCCCCGACAGCGCGTGCAAGCGCCGCTCGGTGCGACCGGGGTGCGCGCATCCCTCTGGTGGCTTATGGATCAAGTTGCATACCCCGCTGGGGTTTTGTGTGGGTTGCTGTGCCATGGTGCTGTGCAGCGCTGACGCTCTTATTGCACACGCATTGCTCTGCAGGCTTACAGTGTGGAAATAACACAAGGGGCTAGGCGGCTGCGCCTGCTTGCCTTGGGCGGCAGGTGCGCGCTCAGCAGCGCGTTGGTCCGGCGCAGGATGAAGTCGTTCACGATGGCGCTCAGCTCCGCGCTGCGCTCGACGCCGCGCGCCTGCAACGAGCGGCCCAGTCAGCATAGAGTATGGCACCGCAGGCAATTCGTGAAGCGGTTAATGCTGTCTCTGGGCCACATTGTGTGCTGGGCTGACATGCAGCATCTTCGGTATACATTTGCTCCAAGCTTGGCAGCGGCTCTTTGCGATCCAACCACAAATAAGCAGCTGTCAGTTGCCTGGTTGAGAACGTCTGCACTATGGGCCCTGTCCGCGCGTGGGCGGCCTGGTCTGCGCGGGCTGGCGCGCGGCGCGCCTGCATGGCGTCGTCAGCGTCAGGCTCGCGGCCGGCCAGGATGGGCGCCTCGAAGTGGCGCCGGAACTGGCTCGGCGTGCCCAGCACGCCGGGGTTGGTGAAGGACACCATCGCATAGAACTGCGCAGGCCACACCTCTCAAGAGCTTTGGGGGCAATCGGCACCACACGTGGTTGCACGCTGCGTGCGCCGCTCGCTCGCATGCTAGCTCTCAAGCAAGTATGCGAGCGAGTCGACGGCAGACTACCTCCTGGCCCCTGTCCAAGTAAGTTGGACAGGGGCCAGGAGGTGGTCGGCGGCACATCGCAGAGCACAGCCGCTTGGGAGCGCGCTGGAGCGGCACCTCGTCCAGGTGGTTCTGCATCGGCGTGCCGCTGAGCAGGACGCGGCGCCGGCACGCCAGGCTGTCGAGCGCCTGCGCGCGCGTGCAGGCTGTGAGCGCATGCGGGCATGAACGCATGTGCGCGCTGCAGATGTGCAAGAACGCGCAGCGCTCTGGCTATGTGTGGCGCAGGATGCCTTAAACTGGCAGGCCGAGACACCCGCGTGCATGTGGTGTCGGGCGGCACACTGAACAGGGGCGCCCACAGGCACGCACGCTGTCCAGACAGCCGGCGTCTCAGCGCAAGCGCGCGCCTTGTTCGTCAGCGTCTGGTCGTTCTTCAGGCGGTGCGCCTCGTCGCAGATGAGCAGGTCGCAGGCGCCCTCGCCGCGGAACTTCTCCGCGTGCAGCCGGAACGTCTCGTAGGACACAATCAGCACCTGCCGAGGGGCCGCTTTTAGGGGAGATGGCGTGGTTGTTCAGCGCTTTTGTGTGACGCGCTGCCTGAAAGATAAGGTGCTCTACCGCGGAAAACGCAAGGCTTCCATTTCCCCCGTGGCTGGCATGGGTCCCCGGTGGCTGGCATGTGGGCCGCGTGCCTGGAACGGATTGCGCGGGCTCAGGAACTGTGCGATGCTCTGGATGACGTCGTCGCGCGAGGACTCGCACAGCGGCAGCGTGCGCACGCGGCCCTGCACCCCATGGGGCATTCCGTCACTCGGCTGTCCATGCAAGGCGGATTCTGTCTGATTGGCGACGCTGAGCGGTCAATGCAGCAGCTTGCCGTGTTGCCTTAGCGCTGCCAGATGCAGGCGCGACCCAGGCGGCCTGTTTGAGGGACGCTTCCACGCGCCTTGAGCCACTTGACGCACTCGCTGTCCCAGTTGTTGACCAGCGAGGTGGGGCAGCAAATGATGACGCGCCGCGCCAGCGGCGCGCCCCCGAGCAGCGCGTGCCCGCCCTGCAGCAGTGTCCACAGCAGCGTGATGCCCTGCAGCGTCTTGCCTGCGCGCGCCCGCCCGCACAGGCTGCTCAGCATGCGCGAATCGCGGCCTGCAGGGACGCGGTGTGCTGGGAACCCGGGGACATGGCAGGGCTTTCCATGCCGAAATTTCTTCTGTGAGTCATCCCAGGCACCGTGCGCACGATGGCAGCGCGGCCGGCGCGCACCGAGGCCCATGTCGTCCGCGAGGATGCAGCCCTTGCCATCAAACTTGCGCAGGCCCGCCACGCACTCGAACATGAACTGCACGCCCTCGCGCTGGTGCGGCCGCAGCCACTTGGTCAGCATGCGGTCCACCGCGACCGGGCCGCCCTCCGCGCCGTCCGGGGGCTCCCACAGCACCAGCGGCACCGGCTCGGGGCCCTCGTCCGGCTGCCGCGCAGGCACCCGCTCGGCGCTGGCCACCTCTGCCGGCACCTCAGTGAACGATTGCTGCTGTGTTGTGGCCACGTGACACGCCACACCTCTCCTGACTCTGCCTTTATGTGTGTGGGAAGGTGAGCACAGCTGGAAGTCTCACTTGCAAATCTCCTTGCTCTACTATCTGTGGCCAGCGTGCCGGTTCTCACAGGTGGCCAAAAGCACGTTCAGCCCGGATATCAGTCCTGAGCAAGAAGCTGGTCGGCTAGGAGACAAGCAACGCACCTCTGCTGGCGCCGGCGCCGGCGCCGGCGCCGGCGAGGGCGTCAGCACCGGCAGCGCCTTGCTGCAGCCCCAGGGCACAAACACGCGCCGCTTTATCAGCTTGCGCCGTAGGGCCTGCGGCGCACAGGCGCAGTCAGGCTGGCTTTCACGTGCGCCAGGCCAAAACAGGGAGCAGGCGGTGCCGGCAGGGCCTTGAGGGGCAGCCGTACGTCTGAGCGCGCCGGCGCCTGCGGGTGCGGGCTCTTGAACGGAGCCCGCAGCGCGAGCTCTGCTCCCTGGACCGATAGCACCTTTGGCAGCAGCGCTCTCCGCGAGACCTGCAGGCTGCGCAACCCCTCCCCGGTTGAGCACTGAGCGCAGCGCTGAAGCCGCGGTGTATCCAGGCCGTGTGCAGGCGCACCTGTTGTCAAGCAGCGCCCTGATGTTTGCCTCCTTGCGGTGCTGCAGCTCCTCCTGCGTGGGCTGCTTGTCATCCTCGTCCTCCTCGTCCTCCTCGTCCTCCTCAGCGCCCCTGCCGCTGGCTGTGGCCGCCTCCGCGCCGTCCTCTTCCGCCTCGTCTGCAGCGCGCAAGCTGGTTGCGCAGCTTTCCTTGTGCAACACGGCTTTGCTGGCCGCAGGCAGAGTGTCTGCTGCACTGCGCAGCCAGATGGTGTCACACCTGCCTCCTCCGCGCCATGTGCTGCCTGCTCCTCATCCTCGCTGTCCGGTAGCTCCACTTCGCTGCCCTTGCTGCCCATTGTGCCGGTTGAGGCAAGCCGCTTGCAGGAGAAAGGACCAGGCTGCGAACAGGCAAGCTGTTTCTGAAGAGATCGTGAGGGCAGGGCGTGCTGTGCTGCGCTCAGCAGGGTTTGGCTTGCATGTCCAGAGTCGGTGAGTCTCATGTGCAGGCTGAAAAGAGACACAGATTTTCCGTGAATACTCAGTCACATCAAGAATCCACGCCACAGCAAGTGCCTCGTCTTGTGCACCATGCTGCCTTACCCCTGCGTCACATTTTGTTAAAGTCACACAAAGTACACAAACGGAAATTGCTGGTAGCTCACTGCGCAGCAACTTTTCGATCAGGACCTGCTTGAAGCAGCCTGTCTCATACGTCGCTGTATGCAAACACTTATCCCTAAAGACATTCTGCGATACGACGCCCTGAGAAGGAGGCAATGAAAAGGTTCAACCCAATTCAAAGAAAATCCTGCAGTTGATGCAGCCTACACCTAGTGGTTCGGGCCCATGAAGCGCAATGCCAGCCCCAATACGGCGGACCCAATATACACAGACCCCAGAAATCTCAATTCGAGCAGCCAGGCAGCCGCATCTAGGCTATGCGCCTGCCGGCCACAGCAACGCCATGACATCGGCAGTCGCCTCTGCCGAGAACTTGCGCGCAAGCAGCGGGCACCTGTCCGGCATCGGCACAAACTCCGGAGGCTCGTCACCCCAGGACCAGTCCGAGAGGCTCAGGAAGTGCCCGGGCGGCGCCGCCAGGGCCGCGCGCCAGTCGCATTCCACATCCCAGTGCGCGCTGTACCGCCGCATGCGCTCAAGCAGGCTGGCGTTCAGCGAGTGGTAGACGGCCGGGTGCCAGCCCCAGGCAGCGGGGTCGTCGGGCTGGCGGCTCCAGTTGGCATATGTCAGCCCCTGCCAGTCGCACGTGGTCTCGTTCTGCCGGCCGTGCGTCCGCAGCAGCGTGGGCACGTAGTGTTCGTCTTTCAGGCCTAGCAGGTCTGTGTTTGGGTGTACGCTGGCCAGGTGCGCATGCGGCCTGGTCAGCACCCACCACGTGGACGACTTTGCCAGCTGCCAGTCATGCTCGTCCTCTGTGTCCTGCCTGCGCGCGCCGCAGCACCGTGCTCTTCACCGACGCCTGCGGGTCAGAACGCGGCCTGAGAGGGTGCGAGGCATGCTGCCGCGCACCACAGCAGCTTGCGATGCGGCGCCTGGTGCTCTCCAAAACGCGGTCCCGTCTCACAGCCGCCTGCAGCCCGACGCACATCCTTGCACGCTGGTAGTAGCGCACTCAGCATACAGCATCGGCAGGTGTGGGAGGCGCAGGCGCAGTGCAGCGCATGGTGCCTGCCGTGGGGCAGGCTGCGCACCGTCGATACGGCTCTTGCGCCCGTGAACTAGCTGTAAGTACACCACGGCAGCGGGGTACAGCGGCAGGCAGGACTCTGACAGGAGCACGAAGAACGCGTTGACTGGGTTGTAGACCGCCATGCGCAGGAGCGCAAACATTGCAGGCCCAACGTCCATCCACTGTGTGCTGACGCGGTGTGGCAGCTCGTAGCCTGAAGCCGGGCCGCACGCGTCAGCCTCACAGAGGTGGGCCCGCAAGGCCGTGGCAGCCAACGCTGCGCTCTGCGGCGCCCACCGTGAAACAGGCTGTCATCTGGGTAGCCTGGGAAGTCCGGGCTGCTGTGGACAAACACGCTGAAGAGCTCCTGGCGCGCTATGGGGTCTGACCGCTCCTTTCTGTAGCACGTGGCGGGCTTGTCGCTGTCTCTGAGCGCGCATCCGCTGAACACCGTGCTGTCCACCTCCTCAAACCAGCGGCGCCACAAGGCCTCGTGCGGCATGTGGCCTCTGACAAGGAAGAGCAGAGCCACTTTGGGCGCATGCACGCCATAGGCGCAGCGGTCAGCCCTGGGGATGGTTCTGAAGTGCTGCGGCCTCACGCACGCGGGACTAGACTGCGCGCTGGCTCTGCTAAGTGTCAGAAGATACAACAAAAGAGGCAGCATGCTGCCTAAACATTACGCTAGCGCCAAACCCATGATAAGACGCACGTACTACAGCACTGGCCGTGGACGGAGCCACTACTCACGAATAATTGGCCTCGGGAACCCGGGAAGGAAATTTGAAAGTTCAACTGTCTACAGCTGTTTTACAAAACACCCTTTGACGTTGCGGGGCCTGATTGTGCGCCATTGGCATGCGCATTGCGCATGTCCCCACTGAGGCCTTCCTCGATGCAGACCGGACTGCCACCACAGCTGGTGCATGAGGAGCTGTCACCTGGGCAAAAGGTAAACACATGCTTTGTTTGGTAACATGCCGTCCATACCACTTGGACTTGCCGCATGGCTCAAAGCCTGCAAAGACAGGGAAGAGCCATGCACACATGCTGCCGTATGGAAAGCCGGAGCATCGTGATGATGCTCAAACATTCTGCGCCGCAAACCTCACGGTGCCAAGCTGCTACCACAGTGATGATACACGCAAGCTTGCCAACACTACCCCTCATGCCAGGCACAGACACCCTGGTGCTGAGACACCACTTGCAGGTTGGGCCTCTGTGCTAATCATACAGTGTCCAGCCACAGCGCCGGTATAAGGGAGACACAGGATAGAAAATTGCACACTAGATCCCTTGTTATCTCCAAAGCGCCCGGTCGGCATGCCTCAGGTTCTGTCTTCTCCGTCCTGCGATGGAAGCCGGCAACACAGGCTAGGCCGGGAGAAACATGATGTACAAGACCCAGCTAACCCGCCTGGCGCTGGGCATGTCAGCCATCCCAGGGTGCTGAGCTGGGGCGCATCTCCATGGACCGTACGCGGATCTGCACCACGGTGTGGAACAGCCGACCTACTCCGGGACAGTCCCACGTCCGGCACATTTTGTACGGTCTATTGAAATGCTGCTTTCCAGCGCATTGGTGCGGAGCGCCGCGGAGCGTGCCTGCTGCGCAAAATTTGCGGCCCACGGCCTCAGCCGCCCTCCAAGCGTTTTGGCACAGCGCCGCACCTTTCCAGGGCGTCACCCTTGTGCGGCGGGCTGCCCGTCCCAATCAGCACTCACCGCGCCATGCTTGGCCCTGGCACGCTAGGCTGCGTCGAGGCCCCGAGGAGCACGTTGCCCGCACCGCGGCCGCCGGCGGCAGCCGACAGGCAATGCAGGTGCCAGGGACGCCCGCGCGCACACGCCCGGCGCCTAGGCGCAGCACGCCGCCAGGCCGTCGCCGTCGTCGGCGGCCGCCCCATCGCGCGGCGCGCGGCCGCGCCGGCCGCGAGAGGCGCCATACACGCCCGTTGCGGCGGCGCCCGCGGCCGCCGCGCGCACGGGGAATGCGCCGCGCTTGAGCAGCAGCACGGCGATCACCGCGCAGCCGACGGTCATGAGCACGCGCGCCCACCAGTCGGCGGCGCGCGCGGCGCGCGCCGCGTCGGCGGCAGCCTCGCCGGCGGCCTTGGCATCGCGCTGGAACGGGCGGCCCCTGCGGTGCAGCGCGGGCTCGGGTCAAGGGCAGGTGCAGTGCATTTTCATGCAGCTGCCCTGTCATGGCGCGAGACTGCGCACACCTCTGTCCTCCAGCCTCGCACGCACTCCGTTTCAGGCTCAACAGATGACACCGTCAACCTTGCCAGAGGAGCTCTGTGCTCAAAGCGTGTCCCGCACAGCCAGTCGCTCATGCCTCGGGGAGCCCGGCAAGCGCACACCAGCGCCACGGCCGCAGCAGCCCCTAGGAGGCAGGGCGCACAGCAGGTTGTGGAGCTGGTAGCCGAGGCTGACGAGCGTGCCGCCCACGGCGTCGCGCGCGGGCGCAAGCAGCTCGCCCAGGTGCGCGAGGCCGCGCCCCAGCGCCGCCACCAGCGCCTCCACCGGCCGGCCGCCGTCGCCCTCGCCACCCCCCTGCGCAGGCCTCCGGGCAGAGCTAAGTGCGGTCCACGCCTTACCTCCGGACCGCACCTTAGCTCGGTCCACGTGGAGTGAACGCGGAACAAGCAAGACAAGACGAAGCACCTGACCCTAACATGTCGGGCAGCCGCCACTCGTGTGTGCCAGGCTCGCCGCTCTCGCTGGCGGGGGCGCACCGTGCGGGCGGCCGCCGCGGCTGCCGGCAATAAGCGGTTCAGCTGGCCCGCGCTCAGGCCCTGCCGGCACGCAGCCTTTCTTTAGTTCCCGACACCCACAGCCTCCCCATGCATACCAGGTCAGCATGCATACCAGGGCAGCATACTCTGAGCGGCCAGGCGAACAAGGGGCCGGACCTCACTGGTCTCCACCAGCCGCTGGAAGTGGCTGTTCTGCATGAGCGCGCGCGTGCAGGCGAGCTGCACCTCCGGGTCGTCCAGCTGCGCCCCGGGCCACAGGTGCGTCAGCGGGCGGCCACACT
>JAABUV010008471.1_pt1 | contig 10399 bp, 19 predicted proteins | sample 5559971 | NCBI WGS metagenome assembly JAABUV01 (sample SAMN10711881, study PRJNA513362) | rock metagenome | isolation source: Antarctica rocks | place: Antarctica: Victoria Land, Knobhead nord | collected 2015-12-19
TTGCTCCTCTACAGTGGTCGGCGAGGCATCAGTCGTGTCATAAGCGTGCGACTGGGTGGGCTGTCCCGATCGCGTGTCCCTCCACTGGTGAGCAAGATCGAGCAGGCGCTGTTGCTCCTCTACAGTGGTCGGCGAGGCATCAGTCGTGTCATAAGCGTGCGACTGGGTGGGCTGTCCCGATCGCGTGTCTCTCCATTGGTGGGCTACATCGAGCAGGCGCTGTTGCTCCTCGACAGTGGTCGGCGACGCATCGATGGTGTCATTCTCGCTCGATCCACCCAAAAACATTCTTCCCGTGTTCTTGAGCTTAGCCAGCGTGTCCTTGCGTGGGCGATTTCCATTCATCCGAGTATTCGCCTTCGCCGTTTCATTCAGGTCGAAATCCTCGTGGTTCGTGGAAAACTTCAATCCGCCGGAGTTGGGCTTGGAGCTTTGTGCTGTCCGGTCCGAGGTCTGATGGCTCGCAGACTCTCTCCTCGTTGAATTTGTATTGGTTTTGAGCCTGTTTTTGCTCGGAGGTTTCCTCTGGCTGGTAGGAGCTCGCGACTGGCTGGTCTGTCCCGAGCGCTCGTCTGCGTACCGACGAGCAATATCGAGCACACGCTGTTGCTCCGCCGGAGTGGTTTGGCAATCATCGTATGTAGGCTGATCCGGAAAATGAAAGGACCTCGGATTGCCCTCGGGCCACCTCCAATCGATGGTCGGTGGGTACGAGCCGTTGTCGAGTCGTCCACTCTCTGGAGACCGCCAATCGTACTTGTAAGCAGAGTCGAAGCCAGACGTCGGTGGCGCATGGCTATTGAAGAGAGAGGGCTGCGAAGAGGCATTCATTCGTTGCACAGCAGCCATCTTGTTGTCCATATGCGCGGAAAGATCGTGATTGGGTGGATGTAAGAAGACAAATTCTGATCGGGGGCAATGTCTGCTTTTTTGAGCATTTTCTCGCTTGGACTTTGTCTTCTCGAAGACAAAGGTTGCACTATCCGACTCAACCATCTTGGTGTTCTATGCTGACAAAGGTGAGTCCGCCGATTTCTGAGCGAGGTGAAAGGAGGTCGCCACAGTGGGAGTGACAGAATCCGATGATGACAAGATCGATGATGGGGCTGCAGCAGCCGGGAGGGACTGCGACGTGCTTGTCAGTGCGAGACCGTCCCTTTAAATGATGGTCAGTTGAAGCTCATCGGGGCGGATTCAATGTCGATGAGCTTCTTGTCGCACCGCACAATCCTTTGAAGCGAACTTATTCATGCCCTCTAGCTAATTGGCAGACTGGAACTCCTTGACCAGACTCTCATTCTCTTAACATTTCTTCGTCTACATTCATTACCTCAGCCCTATCCGTCGCCGGCCTCGAGGATCATTCCAAACTTCCCGCAATCATTCGAGCTAGGAGTTTGAGCTATGGACGGAGCCGACCGGAAACGAAGATGGGATGAGCCCGCTGGCGATGAGACCCCCGACCCGCGAGCCAACGACGCCGCAGCAGCAGCCGCAGCCATCGCCGCCAAGATCGCTGCGTCCCTCCGACCTGGAGCTGCGGGGAGTGAGCTGGTCAAACGGGAAGGACACGACGAGGGATTCGTGAAGGACATCGAGATCAACGATTTGCGGAATCGTTACGTCCTCACCAAGGGGTCCACACAGAAACAAGTGGGTTCTATGGCCTCATTGACCTCTGACGTGGTAGATTGCAGAGGAGACAGGTGCATCGATCACAACCAAAGGCGTCTGGATACCCGACCGAACGAAACTCCAACCGGGCGAAACACCACTGTACATCCACATCGTCGCGACCTCCCAGGTCATCCTTGATACGGCAGCAGGGAAGATCAACGACCTCATCAATCAGGAGCTGGGACCGCTTATCGATGATCGGACGCTCGTCGCGCGGAATAGGGCGTTGGGATTGCCCCCTCCTGCAGGGGTCGCGCCGGGTGGGAGACCGAAGTGGCCGGAGGAGAAGCTCTATATCGGGTTGGATAGCTTGAGGAACTTCAATGTGCGGGCAAAGACGGTTGGGCCGGGGGTGAGTCTGCATGTCCTGTCCCTTTTCGAAGCTGCCAAGGACTGCTGTCTTGTGTGAGCGCTGCTAATAATGATGCAGGGAATGTTTGTGAAGTACATCCAAGCGGAGACGGGCGCGCGAGTACAGATCAAAGGTTTAGGATCTGGATTTATGGAGCAGGATACGGGTCGAGAATCAGAGGAGCCGATGCATATCAACGTGGCGTGAGATGAATCTCTTCTCGCTTTTGACATCATGCTGATGTGGGTCCCATAGCGCACCGAACGAGGACCAAGTGCAACGTGCTAGGATCCTGGCCGAAGACCTCCTCGCGGTTCTGCGGATCGAATACCAAAAAGCCCGAGATGGTGGCTCTTCAATGGGGGCAGGAGGGGTGTACCAGCAGGGATACGGGACTTATGCGCCCGCGGACCAGGGGCCTTATGCGGGATACTACGTAAGCGCTTCGTCCGTCTATGGGGGACTTGATCATGATGCGGGGTAGGCTGGAGGAGGGACACCGGCAGATGGAGGTCAACCTGGAGCGACGCCTGGGATGGGAGGCGCGACACCAGCGGCAGGGGATGCGCAAGCGCAGTACGCGGCGTACTGGGCGGCGTACGGGTATGACGTCAATGATCCGCAGTGTGAGTCTGCTTGATGAGAGTATGGAATCAAGCTGATGGGGGATAGTCCAAGCTTGGCAGGCTTCGCAGTATGGGCAGCAGGGAGCGCAGACCCCGGCGTCATGAGGAATGATTTGGTGAAGATGGGGTGTTCAGTGAGGGCCACGTCGCTGTACTGCATAGAGGAGTCTCCAGTCCTGTATACGATGCATCCGATACCACGATAGTAAAATCGATGACCTGCGAGATGTGCAGTCCTCGCCATCACCAATCGAGCAAAAGTTAGCTTGAATGAGTGATAAGAGCAAGCTCATAGGGCTAGGAGCACGACCTAGGTCCTCATTGTCGCATCCGCTTCATTCACTGAACCCGGAGGAACTGAGGAGCAGCGTACACACGAGATGCGGAGGGGGAGAGACGGGTGATGGCAGCTCCGAGAAGCGAGGCAGGCGCAGCAGTTTCGGATGATAAGCGGGCAAATGCGATGTTGCATAAGATGTCGAGAGCTCGACCCGTAGGAAACACTCAAGTGAGAAGCTGATCATGGTCATCTAAATCACTTCGGTCCTTCCGGAACAGTGACGTGGCAAGAGGTTTAGCTATCAACGCACAATGGGGTACCCTTTCGATGCCTTCTGCTCACATGCGACACCTTTCATCACTCAAAATCCGGCAGCGACCGTCTGGAACAGACCACATTCGCGATGCTCCTCCTGAGCATTCTGCTCCTCCCTCTCGCGCTCGCCCTTTCTCCTCCCCTTCAGAGCTTTATCAACACCGCTATAGCTCGCACCATTGAGCTCGGAGGGGCGACGACCCAAGTGACGACCCAATACAACATCAAAGCCACCACCGATAGTCCTGGAGACTACTTTCTCGCGCTCGCTGGGGAACGTGATGAGGAGCCAGCTTGGTGGGAGGTGATGATTGGTGGAAAGGCTGTGGAAGGGGTCACAACAGTCTCTTCTAGGTGAGTGACCTGGATGTGTTTGGAGCTGATGTAAAGTCCTGCGACTGTGTCAGTGCCCATGGGACAATTGCAGAAGGGAGACAGCGTGACACTGTCCCTGAACTACCTCTCGTCGCACGCTTCGAGCCCGTTGCCAGCTGCTATCGAACAGAGGGATCCACAGTACCTCCTTTGGAAGACCAATTCGACCTATGTGGATAGCTGGTACCCTTCCGACGTGGAGCGCATCAAGATACGGTGGGTCGGGACCTTCCTCCGTCAGATTCTGCTCATGGAGCGTAGGTCACCGAGCCCTAACATCGTATCATACTCATCAGTACCAACCACCTATACTCGCGATTCCACCGTCACCAAGTCCTCCTCAACCCTCACACTCGGTCCCTTTCACTCTGTTCCCCCGACCCTTGGCGAGCCGGTGCTTGAGCAGCAGCCGTTCTCGGTGCACTACGAGACGAAAGAGCCAGTGATTGGGATGAGGACGTTGAGGAGGAGCGCAGAGGTTAGCCACTGGGGCGCGAACCTCAATATACAGGACGAGATGGCGCTAGCGAACATCGGACCGGCGTGAGCCACAATGTCCTGTCAGAGATCTGTTGCTGATGAAATTCCAGGTTGAAGGGCCACTTCTCCCGACTGTCCCACCAACAATCCAAATTCCACGCCGGCTCCCCAGCTCAGATCCTGACCGACCTGACCCTAAGGATCCCACCCACAGCCCACACACCATATTACTACGACACCATCGGCAACGTTTCCACCTCTCATTTCCGAGGAGGGTCGACTCCAGCTTCCGCGGCGAGGTCGTCCAAGGTCCGCACGAGTCCTCGGACTGTAGACGGGGTGCTCGAGCTCAAACCGAGGTTTCCGTTGCTTGGGGGATGGAACTACAGCTTCGTGATTGGGTATGATATGCCGCTGGAGGATGCGTTGAGGGTGGAAAGCGATGGGAGGATGGTACTGGGAGTACCGTTCTTGACGGGGTTGAGGGATATGGTGGTGGATGATGTGGATTTGCGGATCGTCCTGCCCGAGGGCGCAAGGTGGGTAATCGAGTCCTGCTTGTGACAAGAGCTTATGGAGGTGGGTAGGGATGTGGAGGTGATCACGCCGTTTGCCATGGACACCATTGAGCATTCAGTGCATAAGACATACCTCGACTCGACTGGGCGACATACCATCACACTCCGGAAAGCGCGGTGTACCGAGAATCATGCGCAGCTGGTCTACGTAAGTCTCTCCCTCGAGACTTGCTATCACCGGCAGACTCGATCCTGAATCGCAATCCAAAACCAACTGCAATGAGCTGCCGCTGACACCGGATTCATAGGTCACCTATACCTACCCATTCTCCGCGCATCTGCAAAAACCACTGACCGTCGCGGCGGTCGTTGGCGGTCTATTCATCCTTGCCATGGGATTGCGGAGGATGGACTATGACTTTGAGGCGAAGCGAAAATAGCTACATTGCTAGCATATGCATGCATATTTGGAGAAATCCCATTGTTTCGTCGGTCACTACTGATCGGGCCTGAGGGCGTCTAGCACGCGTCAAGAAATCAAAAGTTCAGAATGCTTAAAGATTTATGTTATCTTCCGGCTTCGCTCGCCTGGGCCATAGTGAGGATGGACGACGACTACTTCTCCCTCCAATCCATCCTTGCCGACAACCATGTACCTTTTCTAACCCCCTCGGAACGCAAGTCGCTGATCAATGTCTTCAGAAACTATCCTGCTCATTCACCCTCGACGTCCCAGGTCTCGGCTACCTCGAAGGCGGCACCGAGCCGAACGTGTGTCCACTCGATGAGGCTCTTCACACTTTTAAGCTGACAATATTCCGTCGAGGCTAGATACATCAACATGCCAAAGTCGAAGTCCCATTCTGGCTAGCCCAAACTCTCTCCCTCAAGTCAGTCCCCTACCCATCCACCATGACCCAACCTCAACCCGCCGCTTGATCCGCGAACTTTTACCTCTATCACCCGTATGACAATCTTAAAACGGAGTTGGACTGATCTAGCCTTCCACTACCTAGCGAATTCACCACCTTCCCCCTCCCCCCACCATATACGAACCGCGTCCGATCCGCGCTCAAAGCTTCGGCCCCGTCGGTCAAACTTTCGAACCTAGTAGGCGGAGCAGGATGGTGGTATCGCTGGGGACGACGGATCGCCGAGGTGTACGTGTCTCCTCCGTCTTCCGTCTCCTCTCTCTTCCTTCCCCTTTGCTTATGAAGTGATGGGAGAAGGTTGGATGACGAGCCGCAAGCGGATATACTCAGCATGTTACTTCGAGTACGTGACTTCGATTACTAGCGAGTCGACTTGGAGGGGATGGGTGCTGATGGCCGAGGGTGGTGATAGGCATTCGTGAATCGATTACCGGCCCTACAGGATCTATCGGCGCATCATGCGAGCTCGGACCACTCGGTGCCAGAGGGAGGGGCGGGGTCGGGTGAGGCCTTCCGGGATGGGATGGAGGGGGATGAGCGGGAATGTGGGTGGTATCCCCAATCACACTCCTACTTCTGGGCGGGACGTCGGGATGTTCCCACCGCCTAAAGGAGCGAGGGCGCACTCGGTGGCTGACTAGGTGCAGTGTTCGCTATTGGACAGGAGAGCGGGAAGATGGTCAAGGGGTGGTATGATTCGAGTGGGAATCGCAAGGGAAGTCGTTGAGGTGACTCTTTAGGTGTCATGCAGCGATATGCATGTCTACTGCCGACATCCACTCTCCTCCAATACCTATATCAATACAGCTCAATTCTTACACCGTGAAAGGAGGTTTCGACAATCAACACAGGCCATCTCTCGCAGCATTGCAGGTCGCCCCTTTCGCTTTGCCTCTAGATACCGATTTGCCCCATTCAGTAGACCTTCTCGCCATTGTCGCCATTCTCAAGGTGCTCCGTCTTGACGGTCGTCTTCTCGCCAGAATGGGCGCCGTCGAGGAGTTGTGCGGGGTCCGTAGCACCGGAACCTCGTTGGAAGCCGACCTTTGCCTGCTCGAAGTGGGATCCATCGGCTTCGGGGCTGCGTGATCAATCACCATTTTCAGCAAGAGCTTCACTACTTCAATCGAGGAGAACTTACCCTAACATGACAAAGACAAGCATCCAGGCGATGACCACGCCTATCCAGACAGGTCAGGGTCGCACATGTTGGCGAAGCAGGAAGAAGGACTCACCGATGAGAATACCCTGAATGGTGGCATAGTCTGCGATCTTGGTGCCTTTGATCTTGAGGGTCTGCCCTGCGTCTGCCTCAATCTGCGCTGCTCCAGAGCTCGCCATATTGCCGAGCTGGTAGGAAAGTCCTGCGAAGGAAGCGCGGAAGGCGGGAGGGGAGATCTCGCCGAGGTAGATCGGGACCACACCCCAAGCTCCCTGCACACCGGATTGGATGAAGAAGCCGCCAGCTGAGAGACCGCCGAAAGATGAGGGGAGGATCCAGAGTGGAATCCAAACAGCGGTGTAGATCAAGCAGATGACGATGCTGCGAGCCGTCAACGGTAGTAACAGGAATGGTACACGTGACTCACGCTAGACGCCGCCCGATGTATTGCGATGCGTATCCCGCAATGGTACCTCCGACAATTGCCCCGCAGTTCGAGATGATGGTGGCCTTTGAAGCCAATTTGCTGCTGAGCTTCTTGGACGTAATGAGGTAGGTGGGAAAGAGGTCCTGAGAGCCATGGGAGAAGAAGTTGAATCCGCTGCGAATCGTCAGGCTACTTCCAAGGGAGATAGCGATGTAGCTGGTATAAGACGATGTCACTCACGTCATCATGCACACCGCCCAAATGCATCGGACCCCTAGGATTGTATGAGCGTGATTATGGGTGGCGAGTATCCGTATGCTCACAATTGGTCTTGAGCATGTTGCCGCATTCCTTAAGGAAGCGCTTGCTAGCTTCAGACGAGGTCAAGCCCGTCGCACGGGCCTCCTCACGTGCCAGGCGGTACTGTCGCGATTCAGGGAGACATGCACGGACGATGGCGGCCGCGAGGGAGAAGCCGGCACCGATGAAGTATAGCGAGCGCCAAGTGTACTTGGAACGCTCGACCACCGTGAGGTTGATGACCGCTGCAAGGAGGTAACCAGCTGCATAGCCCTGCTGCAGGATACCGGAGCAGAGTCCACGGGCGGCCACGGGGACGTTCTCCAGAGCACTGGACTTCTATTAGCTCTGAGACGCATGAGAAAGCGGAAAGACCAACGTCGCAGCCGCTTGACCCCAGATACCTCCCATCGCGATACCAAACAGCGACCTGACGGCGAGGAACTGACTATAGGTATTGACGAAACCACTGCCCAGCTCGAAGACGCAGATCAAACACAGGTTGGCCACGAGTGTCCATTTACGCCCAAACCGATCGGCGAGAAGGCCAAAGATGAGAGCGCCGAGAGATCGGAACAGCAAGGTGAGGGTGATGGCCGTAGTGATATGCGCGGTGTTGACCTTGAACTGCGCGGATAGGCGGGTCACGGTGAGCGAGACAGCAAAGTAGTCGTAGCCGTCACATGTCCATGCGAACCAACCTCTGGCGGAGAGATCAGGTCAGCTGGCCTCAGTGAGGGCGAGGGTGGTGACTTACGAGAAGAACATGGCCCAAGCGAAAGGTGAGACCATTGCGAGAAGCTTAAACGGGTTTTTGGTCGTCTTCTCGCCAGTCTCGGCGTGCATCGTAGGTATCATGGCTCGAGCGATCGATTTGTTTCCGCGATCGGCGTGCCATGTCGCGAGTTGAGACTTGATGGACGCGAACTTGACCCGCTGCTCGGTGTCATATTGAGTCTCGACGTTTGACATGGTGGGTTGATGACACCAGTAACACCTGAGGAGAAAGGAAGAGGGTTGAGCGGAACAGGAAAACTGACTGAGATCCTGTTTTTATTGAGGACAGGTTTCGGTACCCCGTGACCAAGTCTAACGTAATTTTCAACCGAGACGTCCAAGTCGCCGCACGGCTGTAGCCGGGATGCCTTCGCCTGATTTCATAAAAGGCGTGGGAACCAACCGCCTATCTAGATAGCTAGCAGGCCTACTTGGTAGCTTCCCCATCGTCGGATTCAACTAGCTACTATGCATCATACTTCTACAACGTCTCAACTACACCTAATTAAAGGTGGTTGAAAGTCAACATATTAATGGTACAGAGACTACCAGCAGATAAGATGTTCATACGGGCTGCAGGGACGTAGTAGACGTCCCTTGACGGAGATGGATTGACCTATGGATCGGCCGATGGATAGCGTGCCTTCTCCGTTGACTCGATATTTGTGTCGGTGTTGGCGAGGCCGAATGTTGAAAGGCGTGTAAACTACACCGCCTATCTAGCTAGCTAGCAGGCCTAGTTGGTAGCTTCCTTATCTTCTCGGACATCCAACTAGCTACTATGCATCATACTTCTACAACGTCTCAACTACACCTACCTAAAGGTGGTTGAAACATAATTTCTCCGACATCGAGCTTTAAGGAAATCCTAGTCCCGCCCGCCGACGAAAGCCTAAATCGTTCCTCTTTCCCCGGAAGGCCCTGCAGATTGTAGAGATCGTGAAGAGTCGGGACCTCTTGCTCTAGTATCAGGACTCTTTGCGATAGGAACAAAGCGGGATCGGAAATGAAATGCAAAGTGGGAAGCTGGGCGCAGATCAGGTACGAGATGACATCGAATCCTTCATCCTTGATTCAGACTAGCGAGGAAGCTGCTCCAGTATACGTCCATCCCATCCACAAGGCCCATCTTCTTCGGCGTCCATCCCGTCAAGGCGGTCACGAGTGAGGGCTTGAGGTTGGTCGTCGAAGTCCATGCGATCTCAAACGCTATAAATTTGGGAGTGATCGTCGTCAGCCAAAGATATCGGAAAGGAACAAAGGAGGAAATCTAGGAACGGGTGGAGTCGGAAAAGATACACACCGTTCTTTTGATCCGGCGCACGGATTTTGTGGCCCTTGGCTCCCGATACCCTGACTACCGCGTCTAGGACATCCCCGAACCTCTCAGAGAGAGGATTCGCACCAACAAAGGCCTGGCCCTTGCAGATCGGGGCCTTGCTTGTCATCAGCGTGACCCAGGACCGATCGGTAACGCGACTCACGCGCTCAGCGACACGGACGAACAGGTCGGCGAGGTCGTCTTGATGGATCGTGAGAAATCGGGTATCTGGGTTGGCGAAGGTCTCAAAGCTCTCCCCTTTCTTGGCGGCTTCAAGGGCAGGCTGGAAAACCAGACCTTTCAAGAGCGAGCCGCTTCGTCCATACAGCACTGGCGGACGGACGACGATACCATTGACTTCGTCGCCTGACTCATCAGCTCTAGAATTGGGGTCTTGGCTGGACGTACTTGATAAAACCTCCTTCTCCACTTCCCATCGCCAAGCAGTAAGCTTATTCTGTCCCGAATGAGGTTGTCTCTCGTCTGTCCAGGTCTCCAATCCCCCTGTCCCGCGAGAATGTACCCATGATCCGCCGGTGTAGATGTAAGTGAGTCGAGCGCCCGGGTCTCGAGCCTTCACAAGGGAGAGGACATGATGGTAGGTGCCGAGGGGTACTTCAGGACCGGTTGCTGGTACGCTATCGATTACTGTCGAGCGTCAGTATCGGATTATGGCCCGTGAAGAACTTGAGCTCACCGACATCGCAAGAAGCCGCTATGGGACTCCATAAATCTCGTCCTTCTCGAGTCGAGAAGTCGCAGACGACCGGGATGATCTCCTCGGGCGCAAGAAGCTTGTCGGCGGTATTCTGGGATCGGGTGACGCCGTAGACAATATGACCTGCACGAGAAAAAGC
>JAABUV010008472.1_pt1 | contig 10398 bp, 12 predicted proteins | sample 5559971 | NCBI WGS metagenome assembly JAABUV01 (sample SAMN10711881, study PRJNA513362) | rock metagenome | isolation source: Antarctica rocks | place: Antarctica: Victoria Land, Knobhead nord | collected 2015-12-19
GAACATGCGGAAGTCCGTGTCCATGGAGATGACGCGGCTCTCGAACAGGTCCTGCGCGCGGCGGCGGGCTCGGGCGACCAAATCAGGCTCCGCCGGCCTGAGACAGGCTGCGCGCCGGCGCCGCCCATGGTCGCTGGCACTGATTAACAGGCACTTCCAACGTCTCCAACGAGTGTGTTTCACACCCATGTACATGATTGTACATGACCCAGCTGCGAGATGCTCACTGCCGCCCATGCATGTCAACAGCAAGGCGCCGCGCCTGTTGAGCCACAAGACACCTGAAGTCAGCACAGCTGCGGCCCTTGAACCCGCGTATAGCTGCAGGGGCCGCGCACGCCGCCCCAGGGGGCGCGCCTGCGCCAGGCAGGAGCCCTGCGGGTGCCGCGCGGCGCGCGCGTAGCTCCGCAGCGTCCATGCGCCTGCCGCCCGGCAGCAGGTCAGGGCAGCGCGCTGCCTAGCACCCTGCCTCCCACTCCTCAGATGCAGTCATGGCGCCCGTGCTAGCGTGAGGAGGGAGCGTTTAAGTACCGTGTGTGGCTGCAGGGCTGCGCGCTGCGCCGCCGGGCGAGCCGGCTCACGGCGCGCGCCCAGTTGCGCGCGCAAGAGGCAGAGCATGATGGCGCGGCAGCCTGCACAGCATGGCGCATTGCACCCACATGTGGCCTTGGTCGCCCGCGCTGCTCTGGACCCCCAAAGCTGACATCACCCGGCGGCGTTCGTTGCGCGCACGCGCGCTGAGCGAGGGGGGCCGGAGGGCGGGGCCCGGCGCGCGCCCGTGTGCTGAAACAGCACGTCCGGCCCGGCGGGGCCCGTGCTCTCCAGGTTTATGAACGCGCCCAGCTCCGCCGCCCACTTGCTCCCCGCCATGAAGCCTGCGCGCGACGCGCCCGCTGCTGAGCCTGACGGCCTCACCGTGTCAGGGTCAAGCATGAAAAGCGTAAAAAGGAAGCACTCCAAAGGGGGTGACCCGCCAGGCACCACGGCGCCCAGGCGCCGCCTGGGCGCTGCGGGTCAGGAATGAATGCGTCGATGGATGCGCTCCAAGCGCCGACCTGCCAAGCAACCTGGCGCCCAGGTGCCTCCTGTGTGCCGCGACGACACGCGAGCGTGCACCCAGCGGCCTGAGGCGCGCCGGCGGCGCGCTCCAGGCCCAAGGGCGCCATGCGGCGCACCGTGCGTCGCCTGCATAGGGTGGGGCCCTAACCCTATAGGCAGCGCACCATGCGACGCCTGCAGCACGGTCTCCTCGCCGCCGTTGAACAGGAACACGAGCGGCCCCGGCAGCGCCGCGGCCGCATCCGCGACCACCGCGCGCGCCGCCTCCATGGCTACGCCGACGCATGCGGCGCAGTCCGACGCGCCTGCGGGGCGCTCGCGCGTCTGCGTGCCGTATCGCGCCGCACGGCGGCGTGAGCGCGGGCTCTGCAGCATCAGGAACATGGCTCGGATGGACACGGCACATGTGCGCGTGACGGCGCAGCATTCAGTCCAGCCCCGCCCGAACCGTCGGGCTGCTACGCCGTATACACAGCCAAGTCCAACGCCTCGACCAGAAGGTGGCCGGTAGCGTAGAGCGTGCGGCCCGGATCGGAGAACGCAGGTGTAAGTGTACAGGCGCAGCCTGCCCGGCGCGGCCGGCCGCCGCACCGCGCGTGCCAAACACGCTGTCGAAGTGCGCATTGACGAGCACCGACGGGCCGCCGCCGCCGGCGCGGGCCGCGACGCGCAGCACCACGTTGGTCAGGTTGCGGTACGCGTTGGTCAGCGGCGCGCCCGCGAACACCAGGTTCACCGCGCCGCTGACCTGCTCGCGGTCCACCTGCGGCGGGGCGCACCATCCTGAGAGCCCCACCCAGTCGGCGACTGGGGTGGCACGCCCGGCAGCGCGGAGTGGCCGCGACCCCGCTCAGCCAGCCTCTCATGCACAGCACGGGGTGACGCGCCCATGCAAGGGCGCGGGCATCATGCGCGTGCAAGCGAAGGACCGGGCCCGCATGCACGACGGGGGCGCAGCGGGCGCCGCCGGGCGCGGGCGGGCCGGTGCGCGCCTGGACATGCAGGTCGGGCCGCGTGGCGGCCGCCAGCGCGGCCACGGCGCGCGCCTCCTCCAGCACCACCGCCGCGGCCGCCTCCACGCCCGCCGTGGTCACCTGCCGCGCGACGCCGCACCCTCCTCAGCACTTTTCATCACCTTTTGGTAGGTTTCATACCCGCAGCGCGCGGCGCCAGCAGAGGCGCCCCGCGCAGGCTGTTCACCTGGCCAGCAGCTGCTGGCTCCCACTCTCACGCAGCCCTGCAACGCGCAGTCGACTGTTCCGGCCTGCGACCGCGAGCAAGCGCACGGTGAGCGTCTTCGGCGCTGGCCGGGGCCGACCCCGTCTGTCAGATTGACAAGTTGCTTGGCGCCTAAGCAGGCGCGCCACCCGAAGGAGGACGGCCTCGTCTTTGAAAGCAAAGAGAGGCGAAACGGGGCTTGGCGCCTGAGCAGGCGCGCACCCGCCGCAGGCCGACCTCGTCCGTCAGCCGGCGCGTGACGCGCAGCGCGCGCGCCTCGGAGAAGCGCTCGGCCGGCGCGTCCAGGCCCAGCGCGTCCGGCGTCCACCGGATGGCGCGCAGGGACAGGGCGACCTGTCGGCGGCGGGGCTGGGGCCTGTCACCCACAGCGCTCTGTATGCAGGGACCTCAGTGTGGAAGTGTGGCTATGCCGTACACGCTGCGCCCCACCTCGTCAGAAGTAGTCACCACTGGCTCCGTGCCAGGCCGCTTCCTGGCGTGAGGTGGTGGCTGTCGACTGGCACTTGACGCGCAAGTGTCGATCAACAGCGACCTCCGCACACAAGCTCAAAAGCGCCCACACTCCCACAGAACTGCCACTGTACAGCCCTTGTGCAGCTACAAGCGCTCTGTGTGCCCCGCACGTGTTGCCAAGCCTTCAAGCGGCCTGTTGTTTGGCAACATGTACTATGAGATAGGAGGCTGCGTAGTGTTGTGCAGGACACACTTGTTCCGCGGCTGTGCAAGTCGGTCACAGGCAACTCTGATGAAGGCCCAATGCTTACCAATGCAGCAAATGTGCCAAGGATGAGCAGCAGCTGCAGGAGCGACGTCGCTCTGCCAGGTGCACTCGCGTGTACGAGTGCCCCATCAGCCTCGTGAAACTTTTCTCCATCCAATGTGCCCTCTCCTGGCGCTGGTGGGCGCCTGCGCCTGAGCAACATCGCGTCATAGCCTGCCAGACCTCGCCAGGTAGCACTGTGCCATTGCAGCACTGCGCCTCTGTCACAGTACAGGCACACATCGACGCCTCTGCGGACAGGCAAGTGGCAGTCAGTGGCACGTGCCCTACCCTCAGGGAGTTACGGCACAACTGGCGAGCCCGCTCAAGCACCTCTGCCACATTGCGTGGAGGCTGCAAATGTCCGTGATCACAGCAAACCCTTTGCAGTGCGGCGACGAGGTGCCCACAGGTATATGGGGTGCAGAGGAGCTGGCCAGCTGGAAAGCGGGTCCCTGTGAAGGCGAGGAGCCACAGCAAAACTCCGGTGCCTGCCAGCCAGTCTGCCTGCCGCCTGCCAGTGCGTTTTACTATGAAGGCCTGGTACCCACTTACAGCTTCAAAGTGATGTGTGGGGCCGGCCTTCACAGGTGGCGCAGATGCGCCACCCTGCACTTACCCCTGGTACAGCAAGGACGAAACGTATGTGCAGCAGGTCCAGGCCGATGGCGGCAGGCTGTCAGGTGTGCAGTCGTGCACACTCTTACAACCGTATCTTACCCACGCCCTGCGCTGCACGCAGCAGGCAGCAGCCTATGCTGCTGTGCCTCCTCCTGGTAGGTCCTCCTGCTGTCTGGGTGAGGGCAGTGCTGGTTGTGGTGTGCCGGCAGTGCCCTGTTCACCAGACCCGCTTGTTCACACACGTCTGGCGTGCGACATTATGCCTTATGCCGCCCCGCTCTGTTGCGCGCGAGCAGAGTGGGAGCCCCAGTACGCGCCGACCGCAGAGCAGGCCGCGCTGGACAGGCTGGCGGCGTACGAGGCAGGCATACCTCATGGTGCGCGCCGCCGCCCCAGGAGTAAGGTCTGCGTGTGCTAGTCTGCACCTGCGTGCGCTCAAAGCCCTGCCCCGCCGCCTGAGGGTCAGCGCAGCATGCAAAGCAGAGCAGCGGGCATCCCAGATGTGTCGCCTGTAGCAAAGCCCAGCGTCTGCGTGCAGGACATCTTCACCTAGCTAATGTGCTGCTGTCAGGTCAGCTGTCGGGTGCACCGCGGCTCCTTCCTAGGGCCTCCCCACAGGCGGCCCAGCACGCCGGCGCTGCCGCCCTTACAGTGACATGGCAGCAGCTCAAGCAAGCAAGCACTTTGCGAAATACAAGCGGCAGCCGCCCCTGTGCATCAGCTCGCCACCGACCCTGCCCCCCGCGCAGGGTACCAGCCGCCGCGCGACCAATACGCGGGCTTGCCGGTCGTAAGCATGCGCGTGGTCAGCGAGCTTGTGCGCCCATCAAGCACGAGGGCCGGCCAGGGTAGCGCATGTGCGGAGCAGCAGCAGGCTGCCTAACAGGAGCTTGCAGCCTGTTTGCATGCACTGCATCACCTGCCAAAACCGTCCAGCAGAGCTGCTGAGGGTGTCATGTGAGCCGCGCGTCGCCCTGTGTAAATTATTGAAATGAATGGACCCAGCATGGAAAGAAGCAGTCTGAGCAGGGTGCCTCATGCTTGGCCTGCCGGCGCGCAGCACAGCGACGCCGAGTACGGCGCATGCATTGACGCAGAGGGCCGGCACCACGGCGGGCCATTTCGCGTGGACGTCGCGCCGAAGATGCGCGTGCAGGACGTGCGGCGCGTCATCATGGTGCGTTGTTGCCAGTGCGCGGCAGGTTTCGACCGCGTTGCGCCAGCGTCCCACCACACCTTTGCCCAGCCAGCCGGGGTTTGCAAGCGAGAGCGCTAGCACGCGCCTCCGGGCACCCCAGCGGCAGAGGAGCCGCGACCCTGACGGCATCGGCTGGGTGCTGCCGATGTTGATGTGCTTGCCTCACGTCCTGCTTGAGCTGGCGCGGGCGTCGCGGGGGCGCAGGCGAAGAGCGGCATCCCGGTCGGCCTGCAGCGGCTGTCGTACGCGGGCAAGCACATGGAGGACTCGCAGCGCACGCTCGAGCAGTGCGCGCTCGCCTGTCTTCCCTTGTCCGCGCGCGCCAGTCTGCATGCATGCGCGTGTGCACGCTCGCCTGCTCTAGCTCATAACTTTGCTTCTTCTGTGCATGAGCAGTGTGCATTATGTTATTTTTTATGGCCAACACACCTGCTGTGGTATGGGCCGCAGCTATGGTGTGGCATACTGGCATGCGCGCTTCCCAGACTGGCCGCTGAAGATCCGCTGTTGTAAGGGCCCTGTCTCTCGCCATATGCTGCTCTCTAACAACTTTGTTGACACCTGGTGGCGATGCGCTGCTGCAGGCCTGCTGTACATGCGATTTGTTGCTTGACTACCAATGCAACAGCACCTGTCTTTGATTGACGTCGAGTGCGCATGCAGACTGAAGCGGCACACCGAGGCGCATGGCAGAATATGCTGGCAGCGCCACAGTCGCGGACACAGCTGCGGCTCATTTGGCAGAGATAACGCGGGGTCCTGGTTGCTGCCAGCTAGTAGCACCTCCTGTAAACTGTACGCCGCAGAGCAGCCTGCTCAAAGTTGTATACGCAAACACGCAGCTACATGCACTGGCAATATGAGGCGTAAAAGAGGCAGTGACTCAGGCAGCAGTGCTCCTAGTCGTAGGACGCGTTCAGCACGGCCAGAAGCGACTTGCGGTTGCGCTCCGCCTCGCGGTCCGCCTTTGTCTTCTCCACCTTCAGCTTTATCTGCGCCGCACTCTTTTGCAGTCAGCGCGCACCAGCAACGACGCCTACCAAGCCTGTAGCATACTGCCGCGACGGCGAAGGAGGCCGCACCTTCTTCCCGGAGACAGCGCTGTACTTTGCGCCGCTGCCCTCGCCGCGCTGCAGAAACTGCGCGCCACAGCCATCCTCAGCATCGCAAAGTGTGCAAGCGAGACTAGCTTGTTCAACCACAAGGCCGCAAAGAATTGCCTCTCGTAAGGCAGAGGTGAGGGGGACTAACCTGAGACAGCTGCACAGGCCCCTTGTCTTTCCGGGACTTGCGCTCCTTCTCGTCCTACTTGTGCTTGCGCTTGCGCTTTTTCTCCTTGCTGCTGCTGCTCTTTTTCACCTTCAGGCCTTTGTCCTTCCTCTCGCGCCGCCGCCGCCGCCGCCGCGCATCGCTGTCCTCACCCTCGTCGCTGCACCGGCCCCGCCACTTGGGGGACCCCAGTCAGCGCTTGCCTCTCGCAGCAGCCCCGCCGCAGTGGCGCTCACGTGAGCAGCTGCAGACTGGCAAGAGCATGTTGGCACAAGCACCTGCTCTGCCTGCGCGAAGGCTGCAGATCTGCGCGTGGGGCCGCTGCAGTGCCGGGCTCTGCTCCACTCGCTGGTAGTGCCTCGGTACGCAAGTCCTCAGCGGGATGGACAGGCCCTGAACGACAAGCGCGAACGCTAGGGAAACCTCAGCGGCCTGCAGAAATAGCGACTGAATAGCGTGGCACCTCTGAAACAACAACAACTAAGCTCAGAACTCACGCTCGCGCAGGTCATCGCTGTCGCTGCCGGAGGTGCTCTCCGAGCCGGAGCTGCGCGCCATTCTCGCACCCAGGCACGAGTTGCGCAAGTCAACAATGAGATTTGGAACATGGGCTGCGGGCGGTGCTGCTCGGGCTGGGGAAAACACGCTCTGCTCAACCCTCAGGACAAGGGGTCCAGACAAACATGGACGCGGGGCGTTGCTGGCTGTCGATGCGGCCTGCCGCGCCCTCCGGCGTGCATCAGGCGCTCCCTCGCGACAGCTGGCGTGATGAACGACTTCGAGGTCTGCTGGCAGCTGCGCTATGATGCATGCAGAAAGGCAACGCGTGATCTGAACACAACCTGCGCCTCGTTTGCAGGCACAGGTCAAAGTCCTGGTTCTGGGCAACGGTGGCGTCGGCAAGACCAGCCTCATCAGGCGCTTCTGCAGGTGCACGGGCAGAGCATGAAACCTTGCACTGTATACAGTCTACGTAGGCACAGCTAGCCTGCATAGGCACATCAATAGGCACCGCACTGCATAGGCACCGCACTGTTGCTAAGATCAGCAAGCGTGGCGGGCAGCGCAGCAACCAGTTCTCAGACGCGTACCAGAAGACCGTCGGCGTGGACTTCCTGGAGAAGGCGCTGCGCGTGGACGCGCTCGGGCGCACCGTGCGGCTGCAGCTGTGGGACACGGCGGGCCAGGAGGAGTTTGACTCGCTCACGCGCTCCTACTACCGCGGTGCGCAGTGCAACTGCTAGGACCGGCCTTTGATAAAAACTGTGCACTCTTTCGCTGGGGCGCGGCTCACAGCCCGTCCAGTGTCGCCGTGCGCCGCCAGGCGCGCGCGCAGCGGTCCTCGTGTTCTCGACGAGCGACGCCGCGTCGCTGGAGGCGCTGCCGCGCTGGAAGGCCAAGGCGCGCCCCCGCGCGCGCAGGGCCCTACCCTACCCTATCCTGACAGCCCGCGCAGGCTCTCAGGTGCCTGGCATGCGGCGCCGTAGCTGCCTGTGCGACGCGCAGCAAGCAACGCGTCGCCAATACTGCAGGTGACAGCGGAATGCGGCGACATCGCGATGGCCATGGTCCAGAACAAGTGCGACCTGCTGGGCCCTGATGGCGTGGCGGCGGAGGCGGCTGAGGCGGTGGCAAGGCGCCTGCGCCTGCGCTTCTACCGCACCTGCGTCCGCGAGGGGCACAACTGCGACGCGGGTGCGCGGCCGGGGCGCGCGGGGTTGCTTACGCGGCACGAACGCGCGGCCCGCACAGCCTGTGGGCCTGGCGTGGCATGCCGCCACCTGCGCGTCCTATTTGCACCCAGCGTCCGCGAGCGCCCTCGCTTCACTGCGGGGTTGCACCAGACTGCGCAACCCTGAGCATGCCGACTATGCAAGCGCCCAAAGCGCCCCGAGCCTGTCCGCTAGTATTATATGAATCCCTGCCTGCCTGAGCTGCGCCCAGCAGGATCAGAGGCACGGGCGCAGGACCCTGTCGGCGGGGCGCTGCGGCACCCCGAGCGCTGCGACGCACCCACGATATACCGACACACAGGGTCCGGCCACGGCCGGCATGGCAGCGGCGCGCTTGCTGTACAGCGCAAGGCGCAATCCCTGGACGTGCTCTGTGGGCGCACCAACCACGGTAGCTGTGCGGTGCGGTGTTGCGAAAGCCTGCAGCGCGCCGCAGTATTCTCCTACCTTGTGGAGCTCGCGGACAAGCGCGCCGGGGCGGGCGACGCGGCGAGTCCCGCAGCCGCCACGTCCGCAGCAGCGCCCGCCACAGGCGGCGCGGTGGCGTGGGCGCCCACAGCTCCAACGGCCGCTACGGCGGCCCTGACGGGCGCCGGGACGGGCGGCGGCAGCGGGGCCGCCGGCACGGGCGGCACCGTCGGCGGCGCCGCCGCTGCGCGCGGGCAGGCGCCCCCACAGGCCCTGGACCTGCGCGCGCGCGCCCAGCCGGCGCGGCGGCGCTTCCTGCACTGCGCAATTGCATGAGGAGCGCGCGCCATGTGCCAGGCCTGGCGCAGTTGGGGAGTCTTGGAGCTGACAGCTACCCCAGCAGCGCTCCTTGCACGCCGTGAAAGCGGTGTCTAATGACGCTGTGAGTCTGCGGGGTGCTGCAGCAGCAGCCTTGCTTTCACTGATCATAAGGAAACAATTTGCATGTCCTTTGCAGCATAGCATGCTGCGCAGCCTCCAGCTGGCCGTGGTCATGTGCTGACCGTTGGCGACTCGCTGTCTAATGCCTCGCACAGACCAAGCTGCGCCAGCAGGTGATCAGCAAAAAGTGCACACACAGAACACACAGAATAGTACTCGCACAGGACACGCCAAGGAGGTGCGCTCGTGTGGTTAAGGACGACAGGACAGGTGCCCAGACGGACAGACATGTGCCACACTGCTTCTGAAGTGCTAGCAGACGGACTCTTCAGCGGACGCGTGGCGCATCCGCGTCATGGCCTCAAAAAGCTCGCGCGGCCGGACGCGCCACCCGATGCGCGCGCTGGCATTCTCGCGCGCGCTCCGCGCCCCTGCCCCGCGCGCGCGCGCCCAGGCCCGGCGCCCCTGCCCCCGCCCCAGCGCTCACCGCCACCGGGCAACCCGGACCACCTCGGCCACCTCGCCGCGGCTGCCGCGCAGCGGCGCGAAGCGGCAGCCGGCGCCCTCGACCGCGCGGCCCAGGCAGCCGCCTGCCAGCGCGCCGTACACAGCGCGGGTGAACTCCTGGGACGCCGTGTGGCGGCGCCCGGTCACCTCCTGGCGCGCCGCAGGCGGCGGCTTAGCTAGCGGGCTAACTCCAACCCTAAACCTACCCTGACCCTGGAGGCCGGGCCTCTCCGTGCCGCTGGTGTGGCTCCGCACCTCTTGCAGCCAGCAGCCAGGCAGCCTGAGGGACAGGCCCGCCGGCCGCCTCACCCGCTCCACTGGGCGGCGCAGCAGCGGGGAGCTGCAGGGCCGCGCGCTGCTGGCGGCCCCGCGGCGCTGCGCGCTACCTGTGCGCAAGTCTGCCGGGCGCGGCGACCAGCTGACCGCCAGGACGGATGTGGGCGCGCATTTTTTGACCGCGGGCAGGCAGATGTCGCCGCGGGGCAGCACCCTCTTCCGCCGTCTCAGCTCTGTGAAAGCACGTCGTTCACAGCCAGAGTGATGCACCACCGCTCGCTGTGACAGCCTCGCAGTCAGAAGGCCGCGCGTCGGTCGAGCGCGCCTGCATCACCAGGCGCAGCGCGCGCACGGCCACCGCGCGCGGCGCGGCCGCAAACGCCCCGACGTGCAGCACGCAGCCGCCGTCGGGGTCTGCCTGGAGCCGCGCCCCGTCGCTCAGGCCGGCCCCGCCGCCCAGCTCGCCCGCGCCCGCATGGGACGCCGTCGCGCCGCGCCGCCCGACCGCCGAGCCGAAGAATGCAGCAGTCGCGTGCCCCCTGCGGCGCGCCCACAGTCCTCACGCGCTGGTATTGAACATAGTGAATGCTCTGGGATGCAGCACAGCGCCCTTTGCACAAGAGGCGCCCGCCCGCCACCGGCTTGCTGGCGCGCCCGCACAGCGCCGCACCGCTGCGGCGGCGCGGCCGCAGGGCCGGGCGCGGCGGCGGCCGGCGCAGGCCGCGGCAGCGCCCACAGGCCGCCCAGGCGCGGCTGCACGGCCGCGGCCAGCAGCGCGGCCGCCTCCGCGCCGAACGCCTCCCGCGCGGCGCCGCACGCCGCCGCGAGCCTGATCAGGTCCGCCTCCAGCCTGAGCGCCGCCGGCAGGGACGCGCGCGTCAGGTCGT
>JAABUV010008478.1_pt1 | contig 10388 bp, 8 predicted proteins | sample 5559971 | NCBI WGS metagenome assembly JAABUV01 (sample SAMN10711881, study PRJNA513362) | rock metagenome | isolation source: Antarctica rocks | place: Antarctica: Victoria Land, Knobhead nord | collected 2015-12-19
ATAGGCCAGCGCCAGGGCAGCCGCCGCCAGGCGCCGCGCCACCACCGCCAGTCGCGCAACCGCAGGCTGGGGACGGGTCGCTGCTGAAGTCGCTCTGGCGGCCTCTCAGCGCGCTGCCCTCAAAGGTGGCTGCCTGGCGCCGCCTCGCTCCTTGCGCGTGCAAGCCTGCCTGGTCTGATGCCTGACGAGCTGCGTGGTGGCCGCGCAGATCCCTCTGATTGGCGGCTACTTCTCTGTTGCTGGCCGCACCCCGCCGCGCGGAGCAGGCACGCGCGGCACTGCTGCACCGGTTCCAGCACGCGGGCTTGCTGGGTGTCCTGCGTATGCGCACCATGCGGGGGAGCGAGGTCGAGCCTGCGGGTGAGGGCAAAGACAGGAGCTCACGCACGGTGTGCGTGCTGCGCAGGGTCAGGCGGTCGGGGTGATGATGACACACAGGCACCGGCACCGGCTGGGGAAGCAGAGGTGCGTCCTTTCTGCCCATGCTGCAAAAGCCAGCACACTAGCCGACCTGTGTGCCAAGCGAGCACAGCACACATGTCCACTTTGCGCAGGAGGGTGCGGAGCAGGAGCCGGGCCGCGGCACGGCCGGAAACGCTGCCAGCCGCAAGCGCGCGCAGCCTGACGCCAACGGCGCCGCCGCGGGCAGCCCTGATATGCGCGCGCCGGGCATTGGCGGCCCGCCGTCTGCGCCTGGCAGGCGCGCCGGCGGCACGCGCACGCCGGGCAGTGCCGCTTCTGGCCGCAGCGCGCCGGCGGGCGCCAGCAGCGAGGACGACGCGGCGGGCGCGCGCGTGCACCCGGCGCCCGACGACGGCGACGCAGGCGGCGCCGGCGACGACAGCCCGGGCTCCGTCGGCCGCGACCCACGCCTGCAGCGCCTGCGCAGCCTGCTGGACCAGAGCCCGCTGGCGGCCGGGCTGCCGCGCCTGGGGCCAGGCTCGCGCCCCAGCTCCGGCGCCGCCTCGCCGCTGCTGGGCCTGGCCGCGGCGCCCTTTGCGCGGCCGTCCTCCGCGCTGGGCGGCCCCGCGCGCGCCACGGGCGCCGATGCGGGGCTGGGGCTGGGCGCGGGCGGCGGCGCGCTGGGGCCGGGCCAGTGGGGGGCCCCGATGCTGGCCGGGGGGCCGCTCGGAGGGCGCGCTGGCACGCCCATGCCAGCTCGCGGCGCCGGCGCGGGCTCGCGCCTGAGCAGGCTGGCGGCCGGCAATGGTCCGTATGCGCTGGGCCGCACGCCCCTGAGCCAGCGCGGCCCGCCAGGCCAGCGCGGGTGCGTGCCCGGATGCCCACAACCACACTGCCACCGTGCTTGCACGAATGTTGCCATGACCCGCTGCAATAGCTCACCGCCGGAGGCAACAGTTGAGAGTGCCCAGCCTGCGTTTTACTGGCGGCCGTCAGTTGACGGCTGCAAACAATGGAAGGATGCACATGCGTGAACTGGTGTCACGTCTATGCGGCTGATGCAGGCAGGAATTATGTGTGTGCGCAGCCTCTATTGTTTGCTATCTGAATGGTATACTGCAGGCGAGATATCATTGCCAAGGCACGACCTTTTCATGTGACTGTACTGGAGTGAAGCCCAGCGTGTGTGGTGCAGGGCGCTTCCGCGCACGCCCCTGCCCATGCAGGCGCTCGGCGCGGCGGGCGGCGGCGGCGCCAGCGCGACACCGCCGTCGCCGCTGCCGCCGCAGGCGCTCGCTTGGACGCCCATGCGCACTTACTCCAGCCTCAACCCGAGCGGCCGGGGCCCAGTGGCCGGCGGCAGCGTGGGCGCGAAGCGCGTGCGCATGAGCGAGCCGGACGCCGACGCGCTCGGCGTAGGTGCGCGCCGGGGGTGTATGTGCAGTGTTCTGCGGGAGGTGTGCATGTGCATGACAGGCATGCGCTTGGAGAGGAGCGCTGCTGGAAGGCATGCATGCGGCAGCACTGCAAGTGAGGAGCGGGCCAGCTGCTCTGGCCCGCTTTGTCAACTCGACACTGGGGTCCTCTGCGAGAGCTCTTGCGGCTCTAGAGCCCAACAGGCTTTGAGATGGACGGGCGTGCCTTCGGGTGTTGCAGCGGCCTGGCCGGGCACGCCGTTCTGGGTGTAGCCTTGAGCATGCATTAGTTGGGTGTTGTGTCGGGCATGCCGGCTCCTACCAGCCGGTCAGCATACCTTTACCGTTGCCGTGAGGCGAGCTCCGGCCTGAGGTGAGCTGCGGGGGGCTAGGCGGCGGCGCCGGTACGCCGCTGCTGGGCGCGGGCCTGCCAGCGGCCGGCGGCGAGCGGTCCGTGCGGCGGCGCGTGGCCGGCAACAGCGCCGAGCGGCGCGTCTGGCAGGCCGGCCGCACGCCCTTCCACCCGCGCCTGGGCGGGCCGCTGGGCGGCGGCGGGGAGGCGAGCCCGCTGGCGCTGCCGGCGCCCGGGGACGCCCGGGGCAGCTCGGGGGCTGGGGCCGCGGGCGGCTCGCCCATGACGGAAACCGCGCGGCGCATCATGATGGCGCTCGATGCCATGACGGAGGTGAGCTGTGCCTAACATCCTTGGGCAGGCCACATGCATCGTGCTGTTGTAGTGGATACATAGAGAATCAGTAGTGCCCCATGCAGCTGTGTTTCGCCATGGCTGCAGGTCTGCTTTGACTGCCTGAGCGGAGCAAGCCTGCCCGCCTTGCCCATGCTCACGAGATCTAAAGACCCTCTGTAGGCGGCTGCACGTGCGCTTGCTCTGCATCAGGCGCGCATGCTGACGAACGTTGCTGCACGTCACAGAGCGAGGACGGAGCGGGCGCGGAGGCAACGCCGCGGCCGCCGCTGCCGCCTCCGCCGGTCGACACGCTGACGTTGCCGCCGCCGGCCGCGAGCGCGGCTGGGCCGCCGGCCTGGCCGCGTGTATGGCCCGCGCCATCCGTGCCCGCCATCGCGTGGGGCGCGCCCGCGGCCCCGGCCGGCGGCGACGGGCCCGCCGCTGTGGCGGGCGCGGGCAGCTCGCGCGAGCCGCCGGCGCCAAGCGCGCCGGCGCCGCCCGCCGACACGCCGCCCGCGGCGACGGCGGGCGGCGCGGAGGGCGAGGATGCGGCAGCGCCGTCCGAGCTGCCTGGGGCAGGGTCTGGGAAGGAGCCGGCCACGAGCCCGCGGACAGCGGGCGGCCGGTCTGTGGGCTTTAGTCCGGATGCAGCGGCCAAGGCAGCTGACGAGGCGGAGCCGGCGCGCGCGGCGGCGCAGCCGGAGGCCGACAAGGGCAAAGGCGCGCGCCCGCTCGACATGTCACCTGTGGGCCCCTGCACCTGAGCCGCCTGCGGCAGCGCTGCCTGTGGGCAGTCGGGGCGACGCACCGCCTTTTCGCACCGCCTGGGCGCCACATGTCGAGACTGCGGAGACGCCTGACGCACGGACGCGCGGAGCGGCAATGAGGGCGGATGCGCGCTGCCCGCATGGCGGGCGCAGCCAGCCTCGCGGCAGCGCGCTGACAGGGGCCTGCGCCTCGCGCGCAGGCCCGGCGGCGAGCGCGCCGGCGCCGGCGGCAGACGGCTGGGGCGCAGCCTTCCTGGCGCAGAACTCCGCCGCGGCGGGCCAGGCGCAGGCGGCCGTGCAGGCCGAGGTCGACAAGCGGAAGGGTGCGCAGCCCGCGGCCCAAGATGGATCCAGGTAGAATCGGGACGGCTCAGGGGCGCCCGCTGATGTCGCCGTGCGCTGTCCCGCAGGCGCGGCGCCCGCGGCCAGCAAACCGTCGGCCGCAGCCTTCTCCTTCGGCGTTCCGGCGGCGAGCGGAGGCGCGGGCGCGGCGTCCAGCGCCGTGCCTAGCGCCCCGCCCAGCAGCAGCGCTGCCGGCGGGCCGCCCCGCTCGCCAGGCAGCGCCGCCGCGCCCGGCCCGTCTGCCGCGCCCCTCGGCGCGGCCGGCGCATGCGGCGCCGCATCAGCGAAGCCAGCGGCGGCGCCCCCGGCGGCGCAGCGGCCCGCCATGGACAAGCAGGCGCCCGAGTTTGCATTTGGCGGCGCGCGGGAGCGGGACCCTGTGAGCCTGGCGGTGGCGGCAGTCACAAAGGCCGCAGCAGCTGCCGGCGGCGGCGGCGCCCGCCCCGCGCCGACGTTTGCGTTCGGCGCGCCGCGCAGCGCCTTTGCGCCCGCGCCGCCCGCGGCGGCGCCGCACGCCGCCGCCGAGCCGCGCCCCGCTGAGGGCGTGGACAGGCAAGCGCTTGAGGCAGCCAACGTCGCGGCAGCCGCCGCCGCCGCGCAGCCGCTGCCGGCGCTGTCCGACGATGAGGGCGACGCCGAGGGCTCGCCGGGCCCGGCCCCGCAGCCTGAGCGGGCGGCGGGCGCGCGCGGGCCCGCGCCAAGCGGGAGCGCGCCGGCCTCCGCGGGCGCAGGCGGCGGCGGCGGCGGCTGGGGGTCCGCATTCCTGCAGCAGAACCAGGCCGCTGGTGCGGCGGCCGCGCAGGCGGCGCAGGACGAGGTGGCAAAGGCGGGGGCGGGCGCGGCCGCCACGTCCACCCCGGCGCCCCCGGGCAGCGCCGCGTCCGCGGACACGGGCCTGCTGTCGCTGCTGGGCGCGCGCCCGGCCGGCAAACAGCCGCCGCCCGCGAGCGGCGCGGCTGCGGGGGCGGGCGCCGCGCCCGCGCCCGCGCCCGCGTGGGACCTCGGCTTCCTGCAGGCGAACAAGGCGGGCGCGAGCGCGGCCACGGCAGCGGTGCAGGCCGAGGTGGACCGGGCGGCCGGGCAGGCGGCCCCCGCGGCCGCGCCGCGCGCGGCGCCGGCCTTCAGCTTCGGCCTGCCGGCCGCGCGCGCGCCGGAGCCCGCGCCGGCGGCGGCCGCCAGCCTGTCCCTCCCCGCGCCCGCGCCAGCGCCCGCGGCGGCGCCGGCGTTTGGCGCCGCGCCGGCCGCCTTTGGCGTCGGCTTGTTCGGCAGCGGCTTTGCCGCGCCGGCGTCGGCGCCTGCATCCAGCGCGCCCGCGCCCGCCGCCGCGTGGAGCTTCGGGGCGCCCGCCGCGGCCGCGCCCCTGTCGGGGCCGGCGCCTTTGGCCGCTCCCGCGCCAGTGCCTGCGTTCCTGGGGCCGGCCGGCGGCTTCACGTTTGGCACCATGGCTGCCGTGCCTGCCGGGGGCGAGCAGGGCAAGCCAGCGTCGGGGCCAGGGGCAGGAGAGCCAGGCGCCTCCGCGCCGGCCGCTATCTTTTCGTTCGGCGGGAAGGACGCTAGCGGCGGCCTGGGCGCGGCCGCCCCGGCGCCGGCGGCCACCGGAAATGCCTTCAGCTTTGGCGGCAGCGGCTTTGCGAGCGCGCCGGCGTTTGGTGCTCCGGGGTCGGCCGCCGCCAGCGGGGATGGCCCGCCGGCGTTTGGCGCCGCGAGCCAGCCTGCGCCCGGCGGCGGGGCCGGGCTGAGTGCGGGCACGGCGAGCGCCGCCACGCCCGGCGCCTCGTCTTTTCCGCCCTTTGGCAGCCCTGTCGTTGCGCCCGCCTTCGGCGCGCCTGCCAGCGCGCCCGCATTTGGCGCCGCCAGCGCGCCCGCGCTCGGCGGCCCCTCGAGCGCGCCAGCGTTCGGCGCGGCCAGTACGGCAGCGTTCGGCGCGGCCAGTGCGCCACCATTCAGCGCGACCAGCGCGCCAGCCTTCGGCGCGGCCAGCGCGCCAGCATTTGGCGCGGCCAGCGCGCCAGCGTTTGGCGCCGGTTTTGGAGCGCCGTTCGGCGCGACGTCCGCGCAGGCCTTTGCGCCGGCCGGCGGCGCGTCGCAGTTTGCGTTCGGCGCCGCCGCCAGCGCGCCGACCGCGTTTGGTGCTGCCAGTGTGCCAGCGTTCCTTGCCGCCAGTGCACCCGCGTTTGGCGCTTTGCAGCAGCAGCCCGCGTTTGGGTCCACGAGCGCCCCGGCGCCCGCGCCCGCAGACGGCCCGAAGGACTTCGGGGCGCTGGGCGCGCCTGCGTTTGGCGCCGCGGCCGCGACCACGGCCGCCGCGGCGCCTGCGCCCGCGTTTTCGTTCGGGACACCTGGAGGGTTCGGCGGCGGCTTTGGCGCACCGGCCGCCCCCGCGCCGTCGCCGCCGCCGGCCTTTGGCGACGGCTTTGGCAGCAGCGCCAACCCTGACTCTATGCGCATTGGTGCGCCGCCCAATACAAGGCATATTCCAGTCGTCTGAAGGCTTTTGACCCTATTTACAACAGCACAGCGCAAGTGCGGGCTGCGCAGTAGCAGCTGTGCCGGTGCACATGCGGTGCTTGTGAATCATATAGTCTGCACTGCCTGCTCCATTCTACCTGGCCCTGCCCAGGCGATGCCTGTGCTGTGCCGCATGCAAAATGCAATCTGCTGAGGTGGCATGCAGGCAAGCTTGCAGCAGGGCGAGAGCGCGCCTCAACGGACTGCCCGCGTCGCAGGCGGCTTCGGCGGGGCGCACGGCGCCTTTGGCGCGCCCGCGCAGGCGCAGCCGGCGCCCGGCCCGTTTGGCGCGACGCATGCGAGCCCTGCTTTCCAGGGCTTTGGGGCCGCGCCTGGGCATCCGCCGGCCTTTGGCGCGCCGGCGGGCGCCGCGCCTTTCTCGTTCGGGGGCGCGGCTGCGGGCGGCGTCGCGGAGGCGCCCTTGGGCAGCGCCAGCAGCTTCGGCCTTGGGGAGGCGGCGGGCGACCCGCAGATGGCGCAGCGCAAAAAGCTGCGCGTCAAGCGCGCGGGGCGCAAGTAGGATAGCACTCCCTGCCAGAGCCCACTTGGAGGGGCAGGATGAATTTGGAGTCATCCTGCATAGGACGCTGCAGGCGCGGCCAGGCGCGGCAGATATCCTTGCCGGCTGCCGAGTAGTTGCGGCAACTGTTGATATGCTGTGGTAGTGCCGTGGTAGTGTGGGAGAGGAGCGAGCCGAAGCAGTGGGCGGACCAAGCATTTGCGGGTGGGCATGTTTCTTATGTGGCTGGCAGACACAACTTGTCCTTGCACGGATGGCTCTTGTGGCGCAGCAGCATGACACTATGCAGCAACTTTGATGCTGCTGAGCTGTGAAGCACCACAGGACACCGAACTGCTTACAGGACAGACAAATGCCAAAAAATGTGCAGGCTACGTTGAGACATGCTACGACCGCCTCGAAACGTCACACACTGCGGCCAGTAACGGTGGCGACCTCGCAGGATCTGAAGCCAGACTGCAGCACGCCGCTCGCTCAGCATGCCAGAGCGGGCATGGCACACCCTATAAGTGCTCAGAATATGATGAGCTTGCCCTGCAACTTCACCCCCAGCTTGCCGGTACCTTTGACCACATTCTCAAAATCTGTTATGACTACATCGGTATCCAACGTCTACAACAAACCTGGCAGCTGACACGAGTCCACCAGGCGGTGACGACACACCCAGAGCCAAGTCCTTCAACCCAGCGCAGACCCTCCTGCAGACACTCTTTGGGCAGCGCAGCACTGGCCCCTGATACTGCCTGTGGGCCCGCCCAGCACAGCTCTGTGCCCGCTTCCTACTCACTGCCTCGGGCGACGCGCTACAGCGCGGGCTCGGGGTCGCCCCACGGGCAAGCTTCGCGCCAATAGTTGACCCGCCTTCGCCCGCCCTGTCAGGCGACGCGGCGCAGCATTCCCCCAGCATCGCCAGGCGGCACGCCCACAGCGACCACGGGCGCCTGCCCCGCCACGCGCACGCGCAGGTTGGGCCCCTTCTTGCACTGGTCCATGCACTTGCAGCCGGCCACGTCGACGCCCGCGTCGCCGGCCAGCGCGCCCGCGAGCTCCTCGAGCAGCGCCGCGGCGCCGCGCCGCGCGCACGCCTTGCCCGTGCACACCTCCACCCGGACCGCGGCGGGCGCTACGGGCGCGCCGGCCGCGCCCGCGCCGCCGTCCAGCACCAGGTCGCCGCGCAGTGTGCGCAGGACCAGCGCGCCGCGGCCGGGCGCCGCCGCCGCGCCCGCCGCGCCGGCCCCGAGGCCCGCCTCGAGCGGCGGCGGCGCGGGGCCGGGCCCCGGCGCGCCGGCCGCGGTGACCAGCAGCGGCGGGCCCGCCTCGCGGAACAGCGGCTCGGGCTGCACCGCGGCCGCGGGGCCGAGCAGGAGCGCCTCCTCCGCGCGCCGCGCGAGCTTGGCCGCGCGCTTGGCCTCCTTCTCCGCCGCCTTGGCCTCTTTTTTTGCCGCCTTTTCAAGCGCCTTGGCCGCCTTGGCGGCGGCCTTGGCCTCGGCGCGCGCCGCGGCCTCGGCGCCCGTGCACTCGTCCTCACTGCTGCTGGAGGAGGAAGATGACTCCTCGCGGCAGGGCTGGCCCGCCGCGCGCAGGTCGGCCGCCACGCGCTCCAGGCGGCCGCGCACCTGCGCCCGCGGTCGCCCCCGCTTGCCAGCGCCTGTGGTCTACACCCGATATGAAACAACCGCGCACAGGCCACCTTGCAGAAGGCGTGCGCCTCTGGTGACAGGTGAGGTGCGCCGGCGCAGCACTCCCTGCAAAGCACTCCCTGCAGCGTGCTCCCTGCAACTGCTGCGCCCATGGCCCTGCCGCACCCTTGGCAAGCGAGCAGCACCGGCCGTGCCCGCACAGCAGCGTCACGCACACACACCCACTGGCACACTCGCCAGCTCATTCAGGGAGGGAGATGGCAGACCTCCTGCAGGCCGGCAAACACGTCGGCGCCCGCCAGGCCCTCGCCGCCAGCCTCCAGCTGCGCCACCAGGCGCGCCAGGCCCTCCTGGCCGGCGCGCAGCTCGCCCACGGACCGCTGCGCTGCCTCCCGCGTCAGCGTCTGCGCGCCCGCGCGCATGCGTGAGAAGGCCACCCGAGGGAGGCGGGGCGCTGGCCCTTGTTCGCCAGGTGCGCGCGACACGCAGGCCACACCTGGTGCGCCGCGGTTGCAGGCCTCGCCTCCGTGGCCGGTGGACACGCGTGTGCGCTCGCACGCATGCGCCGCCGCTCCAGCCTGGCCACGCCGCGCGCGGCATGCTGCGCGCGGCGGCCGCTGCCTGCTGCGGCGCCGCTGCGCAAACCCTGGATGCCACTCGCCTGCATCACGCCTGCTGCGGCACCCACACTGACCGTGTGACAGGTGCTTGGAGTTTCGCCTTGTGTTAGATTCACCTGTGCGGAGTTCACTAGCTCAACCCTCTCACGATCCAAAGTGCATGCAAGTTAGGCTGGGAGGGCTGTCCCGAACAGCTCACTTATTTATTACTGATATGGGGGGTCAATGGGGGGTCCTCAACATGCGCCAAGCACAAGCGTGCAAGCTTCAAGCGAACGCTTGGCCGGCAGATGAGGACTAGGCTCATAGGTGCCGGTTAGCAAGCCTTTCCCTGTGCTGCAGTGCGTGTGCGCGCCCGCAGGCAATTGGCGGCAAGCGCAGACAGCGCAGACCGGGCTTGGGGTCGGGGCGCCGGCGGCCGTCTGCAGCCATGGCGGACGTATTCTCTGTGGTCGCTATGTTCATTATGTTCCGCGAGGTGATGCAACTGAGGCGCTCCCGTGCTAGCTGGCCAACCGTCCCTGTTTTTTCCTACATCGGATGTGGTGGCTGTCCAGGCCTGTCCAGCGGAGTCCAAGGTGACACATATGTGCATGGGCGGCGCAGGCGCTGGAGGCGGCGGTGGTCATAGCTATCATGCTGCAGATGTGTCAGCGGCTAGGTCTGCTCAAGTGCAAGCGGCAAGGTGGGCGCACCTCTGACTGTAGGCCTGTGTGTGGCGTGCTTTTGCAAAAGGACAAGGCGTTGGTTCCTTGTGTCGACCTGGTGTGACCGCTCTGCGAAGGAGCCTCTGTCGCAAGCCCACTCTTAGGGGCGCTGTGAGCAAGGCTGGAGCCGTCCCAGCGCCGCCTGCGCTCCTGTTGCTCTCACTATCTAATCTTGAACTGTGCGAGTGCAGTATGGATTGGCGCCCTGACCGGCATCGTCGTCAGCATCCTGCTGGGCATAGCCTTCATCGTGGCCTTCTACGCGGCCAAGACGACGCTGTTCAAGGGCGACGGCAAGGCCATTTTCTTCGGCTACGTCAGCCTGCTGGCCGCGCTGCTGATCACGCTGCTGGCGTTTGCCATGCTGCGCTTTATGAACTACGAGAAGAAGTGGGAGCGCAAGCTCACGGCCGCCGCGCAGAAGGCCGCGGTGCGCCGGCCCGCGCGCGCGGGGGCCTGCGTGCGCGGCGGCGGGGCGCGGGCGCGGGCGGGCGGGAGATGTTGATAGGCGTTGGCCTGGGAAGTACATGGACACCTGTGGCAGGCCGGCCGCTGGGCAGACGCGGCGGGGTGCCCCGGTGCAGAGACGCACCACGCAAACGCGCCTGTGCTGTTCAGCGCGTGGTTTTGTGTCATTCGTGGCTGCTGCAAAGCAGGTCGACAGTCTTGGCGCGCCGGGCGTGAGTCGCTTCCGTGAGGACACAGAGCATGGAGCTCCTGCCCTGCAACGGCCACTGCGCTGCTGGCAGCGCGCGCGCCAGCGCACGCGCGCCCGCCGC
>JAABUV010008480.1_pt1 | contig 10388 bp, 10 predicted proteins | sample 5559971 | NCBI WGS metagenome assembly JAABUV01 (sample SAMN10711881, study PRJNA513362) | rock metagenome | isolation source: Antarctica rocks | place: Antarctica: Victoria Land, Knobhead nord | collected 2015-12-19
GCGGGGCGCACCAAGCAGGGCGCGGCGTTCGGCTACACCCGGGTCCGCGGCTACCACCCGCAGCTTGCGACCTGCGCCCAGACCGGGCAGGTGCTGATGTGCCGGCTTCGCGGCGGCAGCGCACGCCTATGGGCCGAGGGGCCGGTTCTCGCCCCTGCCATCGCGCTTGGCGAAGTGGCCACCACGCTAATGCTTGAGAGCAGGAAGGAAACGGTCATTGCCATCCAGGGGGTCTGCTTCGACCTATACTCGACACTTGTCCATGAGAAGCAAGAGAACCCGTTCTACCGAGATGTCGCTGCTGAGCTTAACCTCAACCTGAACCGCTGGATGCCCGCCTATCGGGAATGCCACCGCGAGGCGATGCTGGGCAGGATCTCCGGCATGTTTGAGCGCGTGCGGAGGTCCGTGGAGGGCGTCGGTTACCAGCGCCCGCCGGAGCAGGTGGCAGCAGCGGTCCATCAGTCCTGGCCGAAGTTCTTGGCCAGCATCGATGTCGATCCCCAGACCGAAGCGCTGTTGGATCGCCTGCGCGGGAGGGGACTACCGCTGGCGTTGGTGAGCAACGCGTCCGATCACTCCGAAGAGATCTTTCAGCGCCTCGGCCTGCCCAAGTACTTCGACGTGACGGTCTTCTCGTTCCGAGTGCAGTGCCTCAAGCCCAACCCGGAGATTTACCAGATCGCACTCGACGGGCTGGCCCTGGCGCCCGGGCAGTGCGCCTTCGTTGGCGACGGCGGAGACCGGGAATTGTTCGGCGCGCGACGCATCGGCCTCACCACGATCCTGGTGGACCGGCAGCTCAAGCATACCGATTCTGCTCGCGCAGACGCTGACATTGTCGCGAACGATCTGGTGGAAGTCGGCGCCGCCATTGAAGAACGCAGCGCTCAAGCGTAGCTCAACGACAGCACACACGAGAGGAACAGATATGCCCGCCAACGGACGTCGGCTTATAGAGGGCTGCTACGTCACAGCGTCCTCCGGCTGCCACCGCTACGACTATTGGAACGAACAGTCGATCTTCGACGGCCGACCCGACAGCGGCTGGTGCCCGCCGACGCGACTGGAGCCCCAGGTCGAGTACCTCGACGTCGACCTCGGCGGCATGCGGACCCCTACGAGGATTCGCCTGCAGCGGCGCACTGCCGGAAACGCGGGAACAGGCTTTCCGCCGTCACTGCGCGTGATCGCCTACCAGGGCCAGAGCGAGGAGGGGACGACCGTCCTCGACGAGAAGGGGATCGCCGCCGCCCCGGGGCAGTGGTGGGAGCACGACCTGACGCCTATGGCTACCCGTCGCGTTCGGCTGGAAGCCTTCAATGAGGAGCTTCGGCCCACCCAGGCCTATGTCCTCCAGTTCATGCAACTCGAGTTCCTCGAGGAAGACCCCACAGGCCTAGCGAGGGACAAGTAAATGAACTTTCAAGTCGTTGACGTACCGTCGGCCCCGAGTTCAGACGCTCAATCGCGGAAGCTTGGGCTGTGGTTCGGACCGCGCTTGAAGGCGGCCGCGTGGAACCTACGCCCGGGTCAGCAGATCGTGCCGCACATGCATCCCGACGCCGACGGCATGGTCGTCGTGTTGTCCGGATCTGGTGACTTCCTCGTCTATGAGGAGGACGCACCCAACCCAGACATGTGTTATGTGCCCTCGCCGATCAACGTGGTCGCCGTGCCTTCATCGGGCGCCGTGGGCGAGCCGGGCCGTCGTCCCGTCGGCCCGGGCTCCATCGGATTCGCGCCAGCCGGCGTGTTCTACGGCCTCGCCAACACAGGTGCAGAGCCACTCGTGGCTGTCACGGTCACATCCTCTGACACGGACTCGACCGTATGGGCCGCGCGTGCCTACTGACGGACTGGCCGTGGACATCGATAGCGCGAAGTCGCCAGACGACCTCCTGCCCGGGGGCAGCGGCATCAGCGCAGAAGCCGATGACGACGCTTGGGTGATCGAGACGCTCCAGCGCTACGAGCCAGCCGCGCTGCAGACGCAGGTCCCCGTGGTGTGGCAACGGGCGAGTGGCGCCCGCGTGTTCGACGCACAAGGCAGGTCCTGGCTGGACTGGACAAGCGGGACCCTCACGGCGAACGCAGGCCACGCCCCCGTCGAGGTGGTGCACGCGATCATTAGGCAGGTCGAGCAGGGCCTGCTGCACACGTATGCCTTTCCCACTCGGGTGCGCGCTCGGCTGGTGCGTGCCCTCGCCGAGCTCACCGGATTCCCGCAGTGCGTGTTATTCACAACGGGGGCTGAGGCTATCGAAGGCGCACTGAAGATCTGTAGGAGTTTCGCCCTCGAGCGTGGCCGACACCGCGCTCTCGTCATCAGCTTCCAGGGCGCCTTCCACGGGCGCACTCTGGGCGCTCAGCTGGCCGGTGGCCAACCGGCTCAGCGACAGTGGGCGGCTGGCTGCGGAGAGCCGTTCGTCCAAGTGCCCTATCCGGTCAGCGGCCAGGACTGGACCCCGAGCGCCATAGATGCGGCTCTCCGCGAGGTTCGAGCCGAACCCTCGGACGTGGCCTGCGTGCTGACAGAGATTTACCAGGGCTCGTCGCTGCGGGTCCTCGACGCCGCGGCTGCGTGTGCCTTGCGGGAGTGGTGCACCCTCCACCAGATCCCACTCGTTTACGACGAGATCCAGTCCGGGTTCGGCCGGACCGGCGCGCTCTTCGCTTACGAGAGAACCGGCACGAGGCCGGACCTGTTGGTTTGTAGCAAAGGCCTGTCCGGGTCTCTTCCTGTGTCAGCAGTGCTGGTCGGCGATCCGCGGTACACCGAGGGAATGGCGCCTGGCGCCCTGTCCAGCACGCATGCGGGCAGCCCGCTGGCCCTGGCTGCGGCCGAGGCCACCATCGCCCTCTTCAAGGACGGCCAGTTGGTGGCCGGCGCCGCCCGCCGCGGCGGCGAGCTCGCCGACGCGCTGGCGGAGTGGGCTGCGCAGCGACCAGAGCGCCGACGAGTCGTGGGGGCAGTCGGCATGGTTGCGGGTGTCTCTCTCACGGGACCCGACCGGGCCGCAGAACAGCGGCTAGCGAAGCGGCTCGTGACCGAATGCGCACGCAACGGCCTGCTCCTCTGTGCTCCGGTTGCCCTGGAGGGAACGCTCATCAAGATCATGCCGCCACTCATCGTGACTGCGGCTGACCTCGCGGAGGGCGTGCGCCGATTCATGGCGGCTACCGATGCCATCGAACACGAGCTGACGGAGACGATCTAAGTTGATCAGGAGCGAGCAGGTCACAGGCGCGGCCGCGAGGCCGGCATTCATTCTCTTCGCCGATCCACACAAGGTCGGCCCGTACTTGACAGACCTGCAAGTCCGGGATTTGACAGTTCTGTTGGTGGTCGGACCGAGCGGCCCGACGCTGGCGCAGGTGGCGATCGCGCAGATGAACACGGCGAGCAGTCCCTACCCAGCCGTAGCGGAGGTCGAAGTCCGCGAAGGTCGCGACATCTCTGGGATCGTGGACCAGGCGATGCGTTGGTCCCGGGAGTACGACATCGTCGGCGTGCTGGTGACGGCGGAGATCTTCGTCGAGCCGGGAGCGGTCGTCTGCGACCTGTTGGGGCTGCCACAAGTCGGACTCCGGGCTGCGCGCGTCTGCAGGAACAAGCTCCTGCAGCGTCAGTACCTGCACCAGTGGAGCCCACAGTCCGTCCTCGTTACTGCGCCGACTGACGGTGGCTCGGACCGCGTGTTCGGAGAGCGCACGGCGGGACGGATCGCTGAGCAGTTCAACGGCGCCTTCCCCCTGGTAGTGAAGCCCCTGACCCTCGACGCGAGTATCGGGGTGCGTCTGATAGGCAGCCAGACCGCCCTTGCTGACGCACTCACGGACCTGCAGCCTGCGGCCGAGCTGCTTGTCGAACAACGCGTCATCGGGCGCGAGTACAACGTGGACACGATCGTCGTTGCAGGAGAGCCGCTCTCCACGATGATCACGCAGAAAGGTACGAACGAGACCGATAGCGAATACTTCGTGGAACTGACTCACACGACGCCGCCCACGAACCTCCGCGAGGGCGAAGCGCGGCTCATCATCGACGTGCAAGCCGCCGTGATCGACCGGCTCGACTTCGAGACGGGCATGGCGCACGCGGAGTACCGGGTGACCGAGGACAGCGAGGTCTTCCTTATGGAGATCGCCGCAAGGGCCCCAGGTGACGCTTGCTTGCCCCTTTATGAGTTGGCCACTGGGCAGGCTGTCGAACCGGTCCTTATCGATGCAGCCCTTGGCCGGTCCACGAACTACGTTTTCGACGCACAGCGTCGCGCCCGCCAGATCTACTTTGAGCATGCGCCCGGAGTATTGCGCGACGTGGGCATCGACTGGCCCGAGTTCGCGAATCCGCGCTGGCTCGCTGAGACCGGCGGCTTCTGGCCGCTGGTGCGGGCCGCGGACAAGCAGGCCCCCGCCGAGTTGCGGGAGCTGCTCGTCCTGAAGAGCCGAGGCGACCGGTTGTTGCCGCTGACGGAGTCCTCGACGCGGGCGGTCAGCGCGATCTTCGACGCGCCGCTCGACTTCGACATCGCCCTGCTCGATGCCCGGGTCCGTAACGCGGTCACTATCGCGACGGACGACGCCGCCGGTGACGGTCTGCGCAGCACCTCGCCAGTCGCCGTATGAGCCGTCAGAGCAGCCCGCCTGATACGTCGCGAAGGCCTGAGGGGCAGCAGGCCAACGTGACTGTGGGGATACTGGGAGGTATGGGCCCGCTGGCCACCGTGGACTTCTACCGGAAAGTCGTGCGTGATACCCCTGCAAGCACCGATCAGGAGCATTTCCCTGTCGTGATCTGGGCGGACCCATCGGTCCCCGACCGGACGCAGGGTCTCATCGGTGGGGGACCAGACCCGACACCCTGGCTGATCTACGGTGCTCAGCGGCTCGAGGCGATGGGCGCCGATCTCATCGCGACCCCTTGTAACACCGCGCACGCCTTTCTGCCACGAGTTCGCGAGAGCGTCAGCATCCCCATACTTGACATGATCGTGGCGACGGTCAACCACATCTGCCACTTAAGTCCTGCGGTTGCAGCTGTCGGGGTTCTGGCGTCGGAGGGCACCGTTCAGGCCCGCTTGTACCACCGCCAGTTGGAGGAAGCAGGGCTACGGGTCCTGGTCCCGGATCAAGCCAGTCAGAAGGCGCAGGTTAACGCTTCGATCAGAATGGTAAAGGCTGGCAACATCGGGCCCGAGACGCGAGGCCTGATCGCCGCGAGCGCCCGTTCGCTCGCCCATCGCGGCGCTGAGCTTGTCATCGCTGCCTGCACCGAGTTCCCGCTAATCCTAGATGAAGCGGGGGCGACTGTTCCTGTGATGGACCCAACTTCAGTGCTCGCGCGCGCGGTCATCAACCGTGCGCACACGATGCGTGGTCTAGCCGCACCATGAGGAGCGGTCACCTGCAGGAGGTCACGCGGACGTTCCAGCGGATACTCCTCTCGACAGTCTCCTCCGACTCTCACACGTGGAACTTGGTCTTCATGCAGCTGCTCCTTGAAGAGTCAGGTCGTGAGGTGCTCAACCTCGGGCCGTGCGTGCCCGACGAGTTGCTTCTGAAGACGGCCCGGCACGAGCAGCCCGACGCCGTCGTCGTGAGCACCGTCAACGGCCATGGTCTCACTGACGGGGCACGGGTTGCTCGACTACTTCGGCGTTGTCCCGCGACCTCTCACATCCCGCTAATGATCGGCGGGAAGCTCGGGACTTCGGGAGGGTCCGAGGAGGCGACCGCCGAAGACCTTCTCACGGCTGGTTTTGACTTCGTCTTCACCGATGACTCAGATCCGTCCGCACTTGTCGACCGGCTGGTTCTGCTGAAGGCGGTATCGGGATGACACTGGTGGTGCCACCCGTGCAGCTCGGGACATTCGTGCGGCGGTGCCGAGACCGCGGCGAGCTCGTGGTTCAGCCCAGGATGGGCATGGCCGATCCGGCCCTCATGGCGTCCGGCCTCCGAGCGGTGCGGGAACTGCCGGCGTGCACGGTGGGAACGATAACGCTGGACAGCTACACGAGAGTTGGTGATTACGCGGGCGCTCGGCAGGCGCTGGATTCGGGTGGCCCGCTTAACGGCTACCCCATGCTGTCTCACGATCTGCAGACGACGAGGTCCTTCGTCGGTGAGGTCGAGCGCACTATGCCTGTGCAGGTCAGACACGGGTCAGCCAAGCCGAACAAGATCTTCCGGGTCATGGTTGACGCCGGGTTGTCCGCCTCTGAAGGCGGTCCGGTCTCGTACTGCCTCCCATATGGGCGGACCCCACTCGCCGAGTCGGTCCGGCATTGGTGCGACGCAGTTGACGAACTGGCGCAGGACGGTCGCTCACGAGGCTTTCGGCCACACCTGGAGTCTTTCGGCGGCTGCCTTCTTGGGCAGCTGTGCCCGCCTTCGCTTCTGCTTGCCGTGAGCCTGCTTGAGTGCATGTTCTTCGTCCAACATGGCATTGACTCGGTTTCGCTCAGCTACGCGCAGCAGACCGACATGGTGCAGGACATCGAGGCTCTGGGCGCACTGCGGGCACTGGCTCAGAAGCACTTGCCTGAGCACGTCGATTGGCACATCGTTCTGTATACATACATGGGCGTTTACCCGAAAAGCCCGTCCGGGGCCACGCGCCTGCTGGAGCTGAGCGCCGCACTCGCTGTGCTCGGCGCAGCAGAACGACTGAATCCCGACCGTCATGGAGAACATCGATGCACTCGCGCGTGCGTCACGGACGGCCGCGCTAACCGCCGCTTCGAACGACCTGCCTTGGGCGCGCGAGACCGATCACGCGGATGTAGCCGCCGAGGCGGAGGCCCTCGTCGACTCCGTCCTCAGCCTGTCCGACGACATCGGTACGGCCATGCTTCGGGCTTTCTCGCTCGGCCTGCTGGACGTGCCGTTCTGTCTTCACCAGGACAATCGCGGGCTGGCCAAGGGCATGATTGACACCGATGGCCGTCTCAAGTGGGCGAATGTCGGCAACATGCCGCTGCCGAAGCGCGCCCTGCCAACAGCTGCCGCTCGGCCTGTGCTGGCGCAGGACCTGTTGGCCATGCTGCAGTTCACCGCTCGCCGCAACGACATTGCTGTTTCCTCGGCGTCAGGGTCAGATCACGGCACGCCTCTTGGCACAACCGCGGGGTCTCCGCAGCCTCCGACGGCTGTCCCCTTCTCGTGAGGAAGTAGTGCGGCGACTAGCCTGGGGTGTTTCCACGCCGGACCCAACTCCCTGTCGGCACAGGCTCCGGCGAGCTCTGGCTGGATGCTCACCGGGATCTCGCAGCAACGGCTCCCACGACGCCGGCGGCGACACCGAGCCGCGCACGACGCGGTGGAGCCACCCGCTCGCCGGCGGCGGTCAGCGGCGCCTCAGCGTCGGGGGGCAGTGGGAGGTGCCTGCTCCGGAGCGGCTACCTCCGGCACCGACGCGGCCCCGAACGAGTTCAGGGCTGCCGCCCGGCTCAACCTCGATCATCCTCCTGCTGTGACGCGTCTGAGCAGGCGTCGGCATAGGCTCGCTCGAGCCGGCGCTGCCGCGTGCTGGTCGAGAGTCGCAGGGCTCCCGGCCTGCCGCCGCATGTCCGTGCTTCTGCCTCGGCAGCCGTCGGTGACCACCCCAGGCAAGGCAGCGCTCTCCTCCTTACTGCGCCATGAGGCGCGAAGCCTTGCGCAATGCTGAAACGCAGGAGGGCCACGGTCCCGGGTTCACGCCCCGTTCGGCTGCTCGCAGCGGGCATGCTGGTCAGCGCGATCGGCAACGGCCTATGGCTAGCAGGCGGAGTGATCTTCCTCGTGCGGTCTGCCGGGCTCGAGCCTCTACAAGTGGGACTGGGCCTGTCTCTCGCTGGTCTCGTCGGGGTCCTCGCCGGGATTCCGGCAGGCATGTGCGCCGACCGCGTCGGCGCGCGCCGAGTGTCCATAGCGATGTTGCTTCTCGAAGCCCTGGCGACGACGTTTTTCCTGACCGTTTCCAGTGTCCCTGTCTTCTTGCTCGTCGCTTCGCTGGCCGCGGCTGGTATGGCCGGCAGCAACGCCGCCCGAGGGGCGATGCTCGCCGCGGTGGTCGGTGTGCGTGGAGCGACCCGCGCTCGCGCCGTCCTTCGGTCCGTGAGCAACCTCGGAATATCGCTCGGGACCTTGGCGGCCGGGCTCGTCTTGACCTTGGACACACGTGCCGCCTACGTAGGCCTCGTCCTGACGGACGCCGTGACTTTCTTAGCGGCGGCCGGCATCTACCTCTGGTTGCCGCGCGTTGCCCCGACGGATGCAGGGACCACGCTCGCCCGTTTCGCAGCGGTGCGGGACGTGCGCTTCGTCGCCGTTGCCGGCATTAATGCCATAATGACGATCAACTATGGCATTCTCACCGTGGCCCTGCCGCTGTGGGTCATCACCTCGACCGCCGCACCTCAATGGGTCGTCTCGCCGCTCTTCCTAATCAACACCGTCCTATGTGTCGCACTGCAGGTGAGGGCTAGCCGTGGATTGGAGAGCCCGAAGCGCGCGGCGGCGGCTACCCGTGGTGCCGGCCTGCTCTTCGCACTCGGGTGCCTCTTGTTCGCGCTCAGCGCGGGCCGGAGCGCGACCGTGGCCGTCTCGCTGCTCTCCTGCGCGATCCTGATTCACACCGTAGGCGAGTTGCGCCAGGCGGCGGGCTCCTTTGGCCTCTCATTCACCCTCGCCTCTCGTGACATCCACGGCCAATACCAGGGGGTTTGGGGTGTGGGCACTGGCGTAGGGCAGAGCGTCGCCCCCGCGCTCCTGACCACGGTTGTTATAGGCGGCGGGATCTGGGGGTGGCTAGCCGTAGGCGCTCTCCTCGCGATCAGCGGAGCGCTGATGCCTCTGGTTGTGGGGTGGACCCTCGCCAATCGGCCGCCCGGCTCCGCAACCTACTGACACTGGCCCTACAATGGACATGCTGTAGCGCCGCGAACGGGTAATGATCGCATCTACGGGCTTCGACCCCCAGATCACCACGACCGTCATGGGCATAGCGACCTGTACGGCGTGTGGGAGCGGCCGGTCGGCTCCGGCTCTTCCACGTCGTGTCCAGTCGGGCGCGCGGTGCGCCGGGGGTGGTGGTCAGGGTCGGGTAGTGGGTGGTCCGGTAGCGGCGGTGAACAGCTGCTCGTAGGCGTCCTGTAAGGCCAGCGCTCGGGCAGGTGCAGCACGAGCCGTCGGGCGGAGCGGGCGAATCCGGGCCGGGACCAGGATCAGCTGGGTCCGTAGGGTCGCGGTCGTGGCGCGGGCGTGCAGCCGGGACGCGAGACTGAAGCGCCCCGGGTCGTGCGCCGGGTCGGTTACGCCGGGAGCACGTGCTCGGCGGCGTCGTGCACGTGACGGTAGTGCGCGGCCTCGACCGCGGCTGGGGTGCAATAGTCGAGGCTGGAGTGGATGCGGGTGTTGTTGACCAGTCGATCCAGGTCAGGGTCGCGAACTCGAGGTCTTCCAGTCCTCGCCACGGCCCTTCCCAGCTCACGAGCTCTGCCTTGAACAAGCCCATGACGCTTTCCGCCGACGCGTTATCGTAGTAGGAATCACCGACACTGCCGATGGAAGGCAGAGCGCTAGCCCCGGCGTTTCAGCCTGGATCCACCGCGCCGGCTTCTGAACGGATCTGATTGGTCTGGGTGATCTTGCTTGGGTGGTGGTCGTGCGGGACCGGCCGGTCTGCCCGGCTCTTCCACTGACTGACGTTGCGCGTTGGGCCTTGCGGCGGCGGTCGGGTTCAGGCGGTTGTTGGGGGTCCGAGCGTGGCGTCGCACAGTTGGGTCCAGGCCGGTTCCCAGGGCCAGTGCTGGGGCATGTGCAGCCGGAGCTTGCGGGCGGAGCGGGCCAGCCGGGCCGGCACATTGATCAGATGGGCGCGCAAGGTGGCGGTGGTCGCGCGGGCGTGGAACGCCGAAGCGAGGCAGCCGGCGGCGCGGGTGAGGTTGAACGCGATCGCGGCCAGCACAAGCCAGGCGCTGTTGGCCATGAACGACCCGGAGGGCAGGTGCGCCATCGGGCCGCTCTTGAGGTCGGCGATGACCTGTTCGACGATCGCGTGCGCGCGGTGGGTCTTCTCGGCTTGCACCAGCGTCAGTGGGCTGTCGCTGAACACCGCGTGGTAGCGGTAGGCCGCGAACAACTCCTGTTGCTCGGCGACGGCGACGGCGACGGCGCCGGCTGTCTGGGCGCTGCTTGTCTTGCTGGTGTTGACGGGGTTGAGGCGCTTGACGCGGCGCACGATCAGCCGGCCGGTGATGTGCTCTGTCGTGCGTCGGCTGGTGAACGCGACGAAGGGCACTTCGGCGATCTCGGCGTCGGAGATCAGCCGCTGCTCGTCGTCGTCCCAGACCGCGTTCGGATAGCTGATCGGGGTCCAGGCGAGCTCGTCGATGCTGGTG
>JAABUV010008481.1_pt1 | contig 10388 bp, 15 predicted proteins | sample 5559971 | NCBI WGS metagenome assembly JAABUV01 (sample SAMN10711881, study PRJNA513362) | rock metagenome | isolation source: Antarctica rocks | place: Antarctica: Victoria Land, Knobhead nord | collected 2015-12-19
GCTCAGCAACTTCTGCGCGCCGCAGCTTCTGCCTCAGCTCCCCTTCCAGTGCCTCCGTCCTCTCCAGACGTCTGCCAAGCTCCAAAACTGCTTTGTCCTTCTCCCCATTCAAGCCCCGCAGCTTCTTGATCGTTTGGATGTGTCGCAACTCAATCTTGCTAAGCTTCTCGCCCTCCTCCATCAGGAGCGCTATCCGCTCGTCTTTCTCTGCGAGACCATTCTCGCCGCGGTTTGCAGTGGATTCGGCATTGGCAGCTTTGGCAGCGGCTACTGTCTCGTTTGCCAGATACTTAAGCTTGGCCTGCAGAGCGTCGATCTTCTCGAGGTATGTATGCATCTCTTCCTGGCGTTGCTTCTCCGCTATGGCACGGTCCTCTCGCATTTGCGCCATCTCCGCTTCCAGATGGATCGCATCCGTGTTCTTGTGAGAGTGGCCATTAGTGAGCTCGGAGGAGTGCCGATTGGACGGTGGATAGTCAATCGGGTTCTCTACTGATGACCTGTGGTTCTCCTCTGATACCTTCGTGCGGTCGATGGGTGCTTCAGATTCAGGCTGCGGGCTAGCATACCCACTCGTGTCCGCGCCATTGACATTGTCGCTGCCCTCACTGACCTCGCTGACCTCACCACGACCCTCCACCAGCGCTTCAGGCATTGTCCCTTTCACACCCTCTACATCCAGCGCCGACCGAGCGATGTCCGCCAAACTCGTCGACTCTGCACTCGTCCCGCGACCACTCACATCGTTCGCTGGGCTGGCCGTGCGAGACGGCACCCCCGGCACCGTCTCTCCTCCCACCTTCCTCGCCGCCGTAGCCTTTGCCAATTTCTCGCCCAAACGATCGTTGACCCTCGTCCGCGAAGCATCCCGTGATCCCGGTGTGGCACCCCTGATAGGCGGCGCAAGATTCCCCGAACCGGTTCGTGGTCGTGTCTTACCATCTGGTTGTCCTGCTCGCTGTCGTGCTGACGCTTCGTTATCTTCTGCGAGGATGGTGTCGAGGCGAGACTCGAGGTTCGCTACGGCGCCCGAGAGTAACGAGCCCCATCCGCTGCCGGCACCACCTTTCTTCTGCGGCTGCTTGGCTTGCGAGCTCATCGTGCTGTATTGGGGTTAGAGGTTGGCGATTGAAGCCTTCTTCCGCCGGCGCATTGCAAGTGTTTGGGCTACCGGAGCGGGCAGTGCCGGTCCATTGTTGTGTGGCGCAGATGCGAATCAGCAGTAATACTTCAGATGGTCAGGTCAAAGCTGAGTGCAGTGTTTGAAAAGTAGTGACGTTTCACAGATGGCATGGAACTTAGAGCGTGCATGGGCCCAATTTGATGGTCACAACATATATTGATGAGCCTTTTGGCTGGAAGCGGGCCAAGTTCAATCAATATCTCCGCGATGTAAGGGCATTCCCATCAAATAGCTCCAGCATTGGAATACTTAACAGATCCGCCGACCTCAGCTTTACGGCCCCGGTCAGATCATACGAGGGTACAAGTAGGCATGCCGCCTATACGTACCCACCCCAAGCATGTCGTACACACCCGATCCGCACCACAATCGGATCTACTCGCCGCAACCACATCCGCCCGCGCCCCCACCGAAGCATTCCGGTAGCTCGACACCAGCACGCGGTCCCCCTCTCCCACCACCGCCGCCCGGCGCACAACACCATAATGGACCATCGGAACTCGATGGAAACCAGACGGCGTTGAACAGTCAATACCGGCCAGCCCAGATGCCACCCATACCAGCCATCGAGCAGAAATGGTTGCCCCACACGCTCCAAGACAGGACGACAGCCGACCTGCATGCCATTCTCAACGATCAGACGCTCCAAATGGCCCTTCTGGATAGTCCAGATACGACTCATCCCGCAATCCCAGCTTCGCAGCAAGCTTTGTACCCGCTCATCGACACCAACATCCACCTAGCCTCTTCCTTGCAGGACCTTGAAGCGCATCTCACGACTCTACGCAACCAAACGCAATCCCGGCTACTCTCCCTCAAAGCTCTGGAGCAGCAGCACCGCTCCAAAGTAGCCGAGACCGAGAACGCGCTTGTGGACTTCAGTCCAATGGCATTGTATCAGCGATTGAGCACCGGCGTGAGGGAACAGGATGAGTTGCTGTGGGGCGTTGAGGAGAGCTGGCTCGAGGAGGAGGGTATTGCGTCGGAGAGGGAAGTGGTAGAATTTGTGCGGCGGGTTAAGGAGGGAAAGAGGGTGGCGTTTCTGAGGCGGGAGAGGAAAGGGAGGTGGGATGAGGGGAGAGTCGGAGGGTGGCGCTGAGGCGTACGACCTGGCGGCGTCATCATGCTTGATACCCGATGAAGAGCCACGTTTCCTTGAGGCATCAGCTCCTCGCAACAGAGCATGGTTGAGCCACTACACTGCCCAGCGTATCCAACACATGCTGTCACAGTCTACATGCTTTGCTTGGGTGGCTGGCAGTAGCTGGCTTCGACACGCTCTATTTTATCACACCACTCAGCTGAGCGCCGGTCCGAATCGCAAGGATGTAGGTAACCGCTGCGGCTCGCTACATCTCCTGCCCAAAGGGGCGACACAATTCAAGCTCTGACCTTTCCCGGAGAGCGTCTAGGAACTCGAAGTGGTTTGCCAAGGTGCGTGGTCAAATGTCCAGGAAGTCAGTGCTCATAAGTACGAGTCCGATGGGGCAGGATAGGCGCGCGGAGACCGGGCAAGAGGCAGACGTCGAAACAGAGATTGCCGACCTCTAAGCAACACGATATAACTTTGCTAGCCATGGAGATTGTCGAGATACGCAACCAGCCGCTTCTTGATGATCACACCCACTAGCCTCCCCGTTCCCTCCTCCGTCAGCATCAGGTGCCGGAGACCGAGCTTGCCGAAGAGTTCGAGCACGTACTCCATTGGTGCTTTCGAGCACACGGTAATGGGCGTGCGATCGACGAAATGGCTCATATCGAATTCACCCTCTTCGGCATCGCCCAGCAATCGCACCTCTGCGTCTGCGCCATACAGTTGGCCCAGCTCCAAGAGGCCGAATTCAAGTTCGCCTTCGGCGAGATAGCCCTGGAGCATGCTCCCGTTCTGCACGAGCACCAGACCGGCATCCATCAGTCCACGCTCCTTCAGCTGTTCAAGCTTGTGCTCCAGGAGACTTCTGGGCACTTTGTTGCTGCTTGGGACTTGCACCGTAATCTCGTCCATCGTCTGCTTCGGCGGGATCAGCTCCTCGGCCAATGCGGGTTCCTTCTGCACTAAACCCATTGCATGCTCCGCATCCAGGAATGGGTGTCCCAGGACAGCCTGCGCGAGATCGTAGACGCTTTCTTTGCCCAGAGCGTCGGCCACCCATTTCGCAACCATGATAGCTATCATATGCGGGACGATGTATTCCAGCTCGCCCGTGAGTTCGAACATGATGACGCAGAGACTGATCGTCATGCGTGAGACGCCCGCTAGAAATGCCGCAGCACCGACCATGGCGAAAATGCCCGGAGAGATGCCGCCCACCCACTGGCCTACCAGACGACCGAAAAGACTTCCTGCGTCGAGGGCGGGGATGATGACTCCAGACGGGACTTTGATGCCAAATGTGATTATGGTGAGGACTAGTTTGGTGAGGGTGCCGTAGATGAGGAAACCCACGTAGGCGCCGCGGTCGGTGGAGTCGGGGCGCTCGTGCTGGCAGACCCAGGAGGTGGCGGATGTCGGGCTGCGGCAGTCGACTAGGAGGTTCTTGATGATTATGTCGCCGGGTTCGCGGGTCAGAGGGTTGGGGTACTGGAGCAGAGCGGTCGCGGCGACGACGAGGAAGACTTCGAAGACTGCGTGGAGGTCAGCGTCACTGGGGGTCGGTCTGGCTGCCTGAAAGCGGACGCAGATAACACTGAAGACAGACATACCCGGGTAGTTCTTAATGATGCTGAAGCTACGAAACCACTTCGACCAGATGAAGTTGAGCCTGCAAAACAGCCCGCCAAAGATACCTCCTGCCACACCCAGAAGTGCGAAAATCAAGTAGTGCACCGGCCTGTAAGAAGTCCCGTAATGCGTCTCGAACAACACAAGCTTGCCCGTTCCATTCGGGTTCAGCGCTTTCAGCACTATAGCCGCGAACAGCGAGCAGAGGAACGCGCGCCACAACACCTTTCGTGGGAAGTAGGTGCTAATCTCCTCGTAGCTGAAGAGGACGCCACCGATGGGCGCTCCGAAGGCTACGCTCAGCCCGGCTGCGCAGGCGGCGGAGAGCATCTCGCGCATCTTGCGGCCGTTATTGCGGTATTTGGGGAACTGTCGGGCTACAAGGTAGCCTACGCAGGTGGAGATGTGGACGAAGGGGCCTTCTTTGCCTAAACACATGCCGGTTGCTACCGCGAAGATGGCGCCGAAGCCTTTGACGAAGAGGACCTAAAGTATGGCCATGTCAGCTCGGGACCAAGCGTGTATGACTCTCGTTTGATGTCCACGGGTCGTGAATTTTACCTTGAAGTCCAAGAAATTGGGTACGACGAACCCAGACAGGATGGTCTTGATCTCCGGTATGCCGGACCCGGCTGCCATGTACATGCTCTTGCCACTCGCTACCGGCTGAGGCGGGCCACCGAACTGATTCTTGTCTCCAGTTCCAGGTGAGGCTGCCGGCAGTGAGCGCTTGGTCATCATGGTCGCGCTGGAGCTAATAATGCCGAAGGCCATCGCAAAGGCGACATAGATGGCGAAGCGAGGCGCGTAGCTGTCGGACCATTCGTGGAAGGCTTTGCAATCGGCTCCAAGCTCTGATGTGACGCCCAGTAATGGTGTCTTGCCTTCGCAGCAAGCTTCGCGATTGAGCAGTGGGTTCTTGGTGCAATAGCCTAGCTTGTAGTCCGAGATGGTGGCTTGGATGGCTGTTAGCTGTGACACTACGTTATGCATACTAGATGCTCGTCAGTACCTTCAGCTACGTCCACCAGGAAGGCTACGCATGCCGTCAAAGTCCCGATTATCGCTGCTGCTATCCAGCCAGAGGCGTCGTCGAAGAGGTTGGCGATCTTGTACCGCAGTCCCTTGCGGCTATGGATGAAGCGAAGTCGGTACGAGTCTTTGACCTGAACGGATCATGTCAGCTTCCGGTGCTTGTAAAGTACTGACATCTCGTTCTACCAGATCATGTAGCCAGTCAATCGTGGTGTAGTCGTTGTATGGCAATCTCTCGCCCACGGAGGTTCCTGACATCTTCTGTTCCTCCCTCGTGACATGGCTCTTGATGATGCTGCTGGCTTCCTCATCTTGTTGCAGCTTGCTCAGTCTGTGATCGGTATACTGGACGTGCCCATCATGCGGGTGGAGGAGGGGGCTCCGCTCGCTGGATGCCATCTCGCCTCTCGTCTCCAGCGTTGTCGGATGGTGTTGGGTAACGCTGAAGAGCGAATGGCAAGACGAATGAACATGGTTTGGACGGAAGTGAAGAGCATCAGAAGCACATCCTGCCGTTGCTCAGTGACGTGCATCTCCGACCTGTGAAAAGCGTGCGGTGCAGATATCGGCACCCACAGTCTTATCTCGTGGTGGAGATAAGGGTGAGGTCGAGGCAGGTGGTCCGTGCCCACCATCCTTGTGAATTTATTACTTGCTCTTCTCAGCCCCGTCGTGGTCTGGCGTCGTATATCAGTCCACATGGGAAAGACCTGGGAATCTAATTGACGGGCAGCAACGATCGTGGTCAGCTCCAAATGTGCAGGTGGTAGGTCGGCCTTGAATGCTGTAAATACTCACTGAAGTGGGAGGAGAGGCAGCAGTCCAGCGCCCACGCGGTGATCATCGACCGACCACGTACACGTACTCACCCGAGAGAATGCGTTGCTCGTCCAGCGGCTAGGTATAGCGAACACTCATCCGTGCCGTTCTTGTCGTCAGTCCGTATCGCTTTCTCGATACATGGCGGTCTTCTTCAAGTCCTGCACCTCCCCCAGCAGTAAGCCCGTCCTGTCCCTCTTCTCCACCTCCCGTCGGGTCTGTTGCCCTGCAGCCAGCACGTCACGTCACCTTCCGGACGCGGAGACAGCTCCAGGCCAACCTAGCACCGCGCGGACTGCACGCCAATGCCGAGTCTTCGAGTTCTTCCGGCCTTCACACACACCATCTCCATCTGGTGTGGCCTCGTTCTTAACAGCTCAGCGGTCTGTCGTAGGATACTCCGCTGTCATGGTCTCCATGTCCTTTTATTACCACGGAACCCGACTCCTGCTCGATTGCGAGCTTCGCAGAACATAGTGCGAGGCTAATATGCTTCACCTCGACGCCCAGGCATACACGGTAAATTTGTACAATGATCACCTCTACCGCCCGCCCTGCGGTTGATAGCCCTCTGAGCTTGCGTCACATACCCTACCGTTTCCGCAACGAGGACGCAGATAAATCGGCACGTGAGCTGGTCGAAGCATTGGATGGGGATTGGCAGACCGCCGCAGGACCGGTGGAGCTCGTACGCTTCACTGATGGGATCACCAACACTCTCATCAAGGCCACGAAGAAGCGGCCCGGACGAACCGAATCCGAGGTTGACGAAGAAGCTGTGTTGATACGGGCATACGGCGAGGGGACCGCTGTCTTGATAGACCGGGAGAGAGAGCTACGAGCGCACAGTCTGTTGGCCAGCGTTGGGTTAGCACCGCCACTGCTGGCGAAGTTTGACAACGGTATTATGTACCGCTTCATTCGAGGAAGCGTCTGTACCCCGGAGGTATGTGATATACCTGAGTGGTTAGAGCCTGTGTGTGCAACAGCCGTCTCGCTCTGCATCGCATGGCTCGCCGGCACCTTCGTCCTTTGGCGTTGACTATGATTTGCTAAGAGCGCATATTCTTACATTACACTTGAGTAGGACCTTCGGAGACCAGAAGTATACCGTGCCGTCGCAAATCGGCTTGGCCAATGGCATGGCTGCCTGCCCATCTCAGCCATTACTACCACGCCATGCTTGAACGACACATCAGGAAGCAGACATTGTGCATCGAAGGACGGCAAGCAGACTAGACCATCGCCGAACACTTGGACGGTGATGCAGCAATGGATCGATGCGCTCCCAAACGACACGGAGGTTGAACGCACACGAAACGAGGTACGCCGCTCTTCTGCCTTTGCTTTGAATTTTACAGCACCATGGCCACTCTGAGTCACTGGCTGCCGTCCTTCCGCCGTGAAGCTGATGTATGCGAACGACACGTAGGCTGATAAGGGCGTGACAGATGCTGGACGCAGAGCTGGATTGGATGTCAACGAAGCTCGGCGACACTCCCGGCCTCGACGGGAAAGACTATATCTTCGGACACTGCGACCTCCTGTCTGGAAATGTTATCGTGCAAAGCGTGTCTGATTCGAAGTCTTCGAACGGCCATATTGGTACGTAATATCGTGCACGCTCATGTCGTGCCGGCCACGCGAACGCAACGCCTACAACATCCGCTACTTTTGCGAGCCGCCTTACAGCGACTGACTGGCTGCAGGGGACGTAGTCAGCTTCATTGACTATGAATACGCCACACCGTCGCCAGCAGCATTCGACATCGCCAACCATTTCGCAGAGTGGGCGGGTTTTGAATGCGACCATGGCGGCGTTCCTACCAAGTCGCAACGGGTGGACTTCCTGAAAGCGAGTCCGCTGCATTCTATATGCGTCGAAGGTGTTCTAACGGTGCATTTCTGCAGCACTATGTCGGATCGTTTCGCTACCACTCAATAACGGAGAGTGACACGCAAGCGATAGACATCGATTTGCGCGAAGACGTTGAGCAGCTTCACGAGCAGGTAGACTTGTTCAGGGGTCAGTGATGCTTCCAATATTTGTGCATCTCAACGCTGCGAGCTCGAGCCGAGCCCGAGCATGCCTACCAACCCTGCACCATGACGCTGACATGGTCTCGACAGGAGTTCCCGGATTCTATTGGGGCATCTGGGCGCTCATCCAAGCTACCATCAGCCAGATCGACTTTGACTATGCCTCTTACGCAGACCTACGACTGGGTGAATATTGGGCTTGGAAAGCCGAGTTGGATGGTTCGCGAAAAGGCGAAGGTCGAGAGGCTCCACTGAGGGAGCGGAGATGGGCTGAAGAGCAGTAAGACTTGCGATACTTTGCGATGCCATGCAGTAGGTAAGGTAAGATAGTCGGCACTGTATCAACAGATTGCCTGCTGTATCTTCGGATGGAATAGAAGTCTGTAGCGGACACTTAGCTTGTCTTGCTGTGTCTCGAGATCACGTCTCGCTGCTTCTTCCGTATTCTATCTCATGGTCGTGCAAGGTGACTACAGTGAGGTAGACTTCGTGTTGGGGAATCTGGGTCGAATCTACGTCACGTGCGGTCAAGCGGCAGCATCCGCTCCGACGCGTAGCTCCGCGTCCTCCCACTCCAAGTCTGTCTCTTGCGCCAATATGGAGTCGCACCAGTACTACAGATTGCAAGGCAGACCGCGGAGAGCGGCCAGACCGGCTCGATGCGACAACGATGACCTTGCTTCTTGCACGACACCGGCTTCCACGACTCGCATCACGACTTCAAATCCCAGCCACCAATCCCCTCCCGTTCACGCCGCGCATTTCTCGACCTATAGTCTGGTCCGGAAAGCGCGCCTCGACCAGCATGGCGGACACTGTGGATCACCAGTTCCTTGACCCTTCTGTCTTGGTAGAAGAAGAGATGATACGCGGTTACAAAGCGGAGCACTACTATCCCGTGAGGATTGGCGAGGTTTTCCAAGATCGATACCGTGTCATTGGCAAGCTCGGATACGGAACAGCTTCGACGGTCTGGCTCTGCAAAGATTTGAGCGGACAGAATGAGTACATCGCGCTCAAGGTGTACATCAATCGTTCCAAAGTGCACCGTGAACTCCCGATTTACAGACACATCAACAGCCTGAACTCGCAGCACGATGGGCGCGCCCACGTACGAAAGTTGATAGACTCCTTCGAACTCAGTGGTCCGGATGGGGAGCACACCTGTCTTGTTCACGAGGCGTTGGGAATGAACATGGAAGAGCTACGCGACCTGGTCCCACGTGGAGCCATGAATGGCTATCTCGTCCGCCAGTTTCTTCGCCCCATATTAGGTGGGATACAGTTTCTCCACGAGGACGCTCGTGTCATTCACACAGGTCAGCCTCACCTTCGGACTTGATGTTGCGCTTTTTTGACCGTTGAGAGAGCAGACATTCAGCCCAAGAACATCTTACTGGGAGTCCTTGATACTTCGGCGTTCACCAGATATGAAGAAGACGAACGTGAATATCCGATGCCACGAAAAGAGTTACCTTCTCGCACTGTGTACACTTCAAAACCAATGCTCTTTACCAAAGGTGCTCCATCACTTGCCGACCTGAGCGAGGCGCGATTTGAAAGCCCCGAAAACGTCGATCTTGTGATGCCTGATCTCTACCGGGCACCCGAGGTCGTTCTGGGGATGCCGTGGAGCTACCCAATAGATGTCTGGGGCTTCGCTATGACGGTATGTTCAGTTCCCCGAGTCCGACGCCCTGTCTTGAGCACGGCGCCGAACGAATTGACTAAACCGGCCCACAGTTATGGGATCTTTTCGAGCCGAAACGGCTTTTCCGACCACATGGTGAAGATGGACGCTACTCAGAAAGTATCCACCTGGCGCAAATGATATCGATTATGGGTCCTCCTCCTCTGGACTTTCTGCAGCGATCGGAGAAGAGCAAGCTTTTCTGGGACGACGAAGGTGAGCGTACGTATACGTTTCGAACTTCATTCGCTCATACATTGTCTAGGCGAGTGGAAAGGAGATGTCCCTATCCCAGAGACCACGCTCGCGCTTGCAGAAGCACGATTACAGGGTGAGGAAAAGGAACACTTTCTGACTTTCATGAGAAAGATGCTACAGTGGAACCCAGAAGACCGGAAAGATCTCGAAGATGTGTTCATGGATGAATGGCTGCTGGCCGATTTGATCGAAGCCGGGGTTGTCACATGCGATCGACAATAGCACGGATTCCCTTTGCACAGGTGCATACAGTTGAGCAGGTGTGAACGCCGCCAAGACGCAAATTCCGGGGCTCTCGTTTCACTAAGCGCCCGAACCAAATTGGTCCCCGGCCCGCCCTGTGCAGAGCTACATAAATACTGCCAATCGTCGGGCTGCGAAGTCTGTCGCTGGCAAAGGCGCTTTCGTTCCAAGTGGCAGCACCCGTCCTCTGAACCCCAACGTGTTCCACGGTATGAAGACCACTGCGTCACGTGCTTTCGGTTCCAGCCGCAAGGCCGTCTTGCAATGGACGGGCGCCACGAAGAGCGAAATTGTTGCTCAGAACCCTGGACGCGAAGGAAGGCAGGCAGCGGCAGCAGTCGAGAACATTGAAACAGCAGCAGAGGCAAAGGCAAGTCCCTACATCGAGTGTCACGCCA
>JAABUV010008482.1_pt1 | contig 10387 bp, 10 predicted proteins | sample 5559971 | NCBI WGS metagenome assembly JAABUV01 (sample SAMN10711881, study PRJNA513362) | rock metagenome | isolation source: Antarctica rocks | place: Antarctica: Victoria Land, Knobhead nord | collected 2015-12-19
GATTTTTAAGATGAGATAAAATTTTAGTGATATTTCTGTTTTTATTATCATTTATTTTTGATTTGAGCTGTCTGATGTATCTCATTATCATCTTCTCATTCTTTAGTACTGAGTTCATGAGTCTCATAATAGATTCTCAGCATGTAGAAACATTAAGAATAAGCAAACATTTATGATTATAAATTTATGTAAAAGAGATGATTAGTATGTGATTTAATTCAATAGAAAGATGATGAAAACAAGATTGAGAAACATTAAATATCTTAAGATTAAAAATTCAAATTTACATTAACTTTTATCTGAAACTTTCACAGAATTGTCAACTTTTTAAGAACAGTGAGAAAAGATTTAATAATTCACTGAGCATCTTCAAGAATCTTTGCAAATCAGAAAAATTTAAACTGATTATTAAGTTGAGTTTTGAGTTGACATTTTGAACTTAAATTGAGATTGAGTCAAATTGCTCACATTTTCAACTCAATTCAAGTCAAGTTGCTCATATTTTCAATTCAACGCAATTCAACTCAACTGAGAATTGAGTCAACTTGACTCGACTCATCAAGAACTCAAGCTTGACATCAAGAGAGTTAAATATAGAAAATTTTCCGGTTTTTAACTTTTGCATTATCTTTTTGCATTATCTTTTAATAAAGAGTCATGAAGAGAAACATGAAGAAAAACATGATGAGAAACATGATGAGAAACATGAAGAAAAACATGAAGATTATTTGTGTTAGAAGTCAGCATAGAGCGAGTCATATAAGTGTCATTTAACTAATAAATAAATGCTAAGAAAGAAAAGTATCTACAGAAAAGAACTCAATTCTTATATGTATGTTTCTCAGCTCTGTGCTAGACTTAAAAGAATTGACATCTTACACATATGATGCAGAATCTCAATGACATCACTTTTAGCTTAAATGCTCACTAGATTTGATTAGAATGAAATCAAGACAAAGAATAAACGAAGACTAGAATCATAACATTACTCTTTTTTCTTGACTATTCATGTTCGCATGAATGTTATTTCTTAGTGCGCTTTTGTTGAATATTTGATATGAAAGTCGTCAATCATCTCTTAAGCGTTCATAAATTCATTGTCGTCAGCGTTATATCAGTTGAGATCGTTGTCATAACTCTTTCATTTAACTCGATATTGAAGTCATCTTCAATATTGTTAAAAGTTCAATATATCGTTGATCTTTCATTTATTCTCATCATTCATCACTATTGACTTCAAGAGTTCATTCTTCTAATCAGACAGAGAGTCATTAATGACGAGACGAAGAAGTTCTGAATGAAATACATCATGTATACACATAGTCTTGAGTAGTTTCAATTTATAGAATGAGTCAACGAGATTGATGATCTGAAAAGAGTTGAGCATCTTGTCATTCAATTTTTTGAAGAGTCTCGCTGTAATGATGTTTCATTCATTCAGAAACATTCTTGATTCAATCTTGTAATTGATCTTCTTTCTATGCTTGTTAGCTTGATTCATTATTTGTTCTCGTGTTTTGATCAGAGCTTCATGAGCGAAGATCAATGTCTTGTTCATTTGTTCAGATATATTCTGAGCTCAATCAATCTGCAAGCGTTCGCAAGTGCTTTCATACTTGATGATGTCAGAGTTGAAGCTCATACAAGAATAAAAGTTCTTGTTCATGAAGAAGAGAATCAAGAAGATGACTGAGAACAAAATGTTATTGTCAACAAACTTGATCATGAGTAGTCACTTAGATCAGTCATTCTGCATATATGAACAGAAGAATTAAAGATATCGCTTGATGTTTTGATTGACTCGTTCGCTTTGATCATTGATCTGAGAATGATAAACGATAAACAATCGAAGAGAAATGCTCAGTCGTTTGCAAAGAAACTTTCATAGTATAAAGATGAATTGCGAATCTCGATCAAATACTATGAAGCTTGATAAATCATGAGTTCAATATACTCATTGAATCAGCATTTCAGCTGTCTTTTCAACAGTGATATTTTCATCATCAATGATGCAAGAAATATAATGTCTTTCTTTTAATAATCTGCAGATAATTGTCAGAATAACGTTGTACTCGCTTGAATCAAATAAATTAATAATGAAGTTCATTGCTATGTCTTGTCATCGCTGTTCAGATATTGACAAAGATTGAAGCAAATCATTTGATTTATTTCTAAATGTCTTTGAACGTTAACAGATATAGCAGTTTTGAATATATCAATCTATTATTTTTCGCATGAATAATCAATAGTAGTTTCGCTTTATGACTTTCACAGTTTTAAAAATATTAGAATGATCAACTGATAATTGATCGTGCATCTCACGAATCAGATTCATTTGTAGAAGCTCGTTGAACGAGATTCATAACTGACTATTATGATACAAGATTTCATTCTGAGTTCAACAATTCTTCAATTTGATATCTTTATATTGTGTCTCGTCTCTTGCTATTGCTTCGTGAAGTAACGTACAATTCTCGTTGATCTCATTAATCTCAAGAATCTGTTTATAGATTGATTCACTGATGTTCTTCTTTAAATCAGCAATTTTCATTCAATTTGAAGTCAGAATAGTGATTCATTGATAGCGAACGCGCTCATCTTCTGAATCTCTGAGCACAACGTCAGCTTGACGAGTTAATGCATCGATCTTGATGTTCTGTTTGTCAGATCAATACATTATTCTGAAGTTGAAATCAGCAAGCTTCTGAACTCAATGCATCTGATGTTTGCTCAACTCTTTATCTTTTATCAACGAAGTGAGCGCTTGATAATCAATGAACATCTCAATAGAAATGTCAGTTAGCTTCAGTTCAAGTCATCAGTGTTCAAATGCTCAAATAATGATCAGAAGTTCTTTATCATATATCTCATAGTTGCATTCAGCAGAAGACATGTTCTTACTATAAAAGACAATTGAATGTAGTACTTCTTCATCATCATATTGAGAGAGAACTTCATCATTGATGTAGTCAAATGAGTTAATTTCAAGAATAGTTTCATGAGTTTGATCAAAGTGACGTAGTATAAAAGTCTCAATCATACATCTCTTCATATAATTGAAGACGATCTGACAAACTTCATTTCATTCAAATATAATCTTCTTTTAAGTAAGTCAAATCATTGAATGAACAATTTTTGAAAAGTTCTTAATGAAGTATCGATAGAAATTGCAAAAGTCAATGAAGAACTGCATCTGAGTGAGATTATTGAATGTAAATTATTCAATAACTGCTTGTATCTTTTGAGAGTTCATCTTCAGTTCTTTGATTGATATTAAGAGTTCTAGAAAGATAGTTTTTTGAACATGAAACTCGCACTTGTTGATGTTTATCTGTAGATCAGCTTCTCGTAGTCTATTTAAAATCAATCATACATGTCACTTGTGTTTCTTCAAGATCTTGCTGTAAATGATAATGTCATCTAGATAAATCTGACAAAACTGATGTAGATACTTGAACAACATGTTGTTTATATAATGTTGATAGAACGCAGATTCATTGATTAATTTAAAGAGCATTACATGATATTTGTATAAGTCGAAAAAGATAATAAAGATAGTCAAATTCTTGCTATCTGAATGCATGCGTAGTTTGTTAAACATGACAATAATGTTTAATCAAATCAGATACTTGCTTTCTTGTATATGAGTGAAAGTCTCGTCTATCAATGACAAAGAATAATGATTTCGTTTGATTAAAGCATTGAGCTTTCTGTAATCAATGCAGAAACGCAGACTATCATCTTTCTTTTCGATGAACAAGATGAGTGAGACGTATGATGCAAAGCTGAAGAAAATGAATTCTTTGTTTAAATGATTGATCAGATACTTCTTTATCTTTTGAAGCTTGTGATTGAACATCTGATATAATCTGCTTCGAGAAAGCATTTCTTCATCGATCAACTCAATTTTGTGATCATAGAAACGATGCAATAATAGCTGATTGATCATTTCTCGATCGAAGATGTCTAGATAGTCGTGATATTTAGAGAGAAGCTTAACTTTGACTTGCTTGAGAACTTCAGCGTGAGAAAGCTCATGCAGATTCACTTCTTCAGACTTGTTTTCAACTGTAGTTATAAGTCAATCGATTTTCAAGATGATAACAGCAAAGATCTTGATGTCTGATTGTTTGATTAACATTTCATATGTCACTGTCTTTATCATTGCTATGTTCATTGAATCTGACGTTGATTTAAAGATTTTGACGTTAGTTAAAGTCGCGTCACGCTGTTTTAACTGTTCAATGAACTTCTTGTTTTGACTGAATTGAGATGTAACGAAAGTGAAAGATTTCTTCAGTATATAAGTAGAAGTCAAGCTTTTTCGTTTCGTGATTGATTTATTGCTTGAGAATAAAGCAATCGATTTCTGACTAGTAGAGTTGAAATTCGAAAATCGAAGAAAATCGATTCGCATATCAATAACTAGATCAATTTTGTTCATTCATGTTTTTTCAAGAATTATTTGATGTTGAACTAATCGAGTGATCAACATAAAAGCTGTGTCAATCGTATGATCTTGAACAGTCAGATTCAAATAAATGACATAAGTAATGAGTTTCTTAGCATAATGATCATCGAATTCTCGAATTGACTTCGCTTTGATCAAAGTTAGAGACTTGATTTGCAACTGATCACAAATAATCTGCGCGATCACTTCATCAATGAACGAATAGTCAGCAGCTTTGATGTCAATCAATGACTTTAATGAGTAACTAATTTCATTGTTAGAAAGTACACATTCAGTAGTCAAAGATTCAGAAGCAAAAGAATTATCTGACATGCTCATTGTTGAAGAAATTAACACATCTTTCATCACGTCTTTGATAAAAGTCTCTAGTTTTTTGTCTCGCTATTCTTGAAAGACATTTTCTCATTCTCTTTATTCTTTGAAATGATGATTTTATGTAGACGAAGAGTGAAAGCTCAAGAAGTCGAGATGTTGATTTTGTTCTGAGAACAATTCTTGAACAAGTGACTTGAAATCTTGTAGATGTAGCAGATGATAGATGATCTCACTGACTTAAAGATAGAAAAGATGATTGATTTAACATAATTGATTATCAAAGTTGTTTTTGCTGACAAGAGAGTAGTAGCACATTTGTCAGATATGACAGTGACTTTGATGATGACAGTGCAACGTTCGCTGCGAAGCTGATAATTGACTTGTTGTTTACTATTCACATCTTGAAGAAAGATCTTTAGTCGATGAAGCGAAGTGAAATCTTCAAAGCAAACTGATAGAATGTTTTGCAAGCGATTATTGATTTTATTCTGAGAATCATTCATTAGAATGCAATCATCATATTTGAAATAACTGAATAGCTTTATTAAGTTGAAGTAAAAGACATTGAAGAACTTATCTGCTTGTCTCAGAGCGTTGTATTCGCGACGACACTTTCGATTCTTATCTACTTCATCATATATTTCTTTCAGATATTCAAATAGCTCATAAATCAAGTAGTATGAACGAGAAGAGTCATGATGACATCAAGCGTAAATGTGCTTAGCAGCATCATCTTCTAGTCTAGACAACATATAAACAATGCAGATAGTCTCATTATCAAACTGATTAACATTAACAATCAGCTTGTCGTTCATCTTGTTTCTTCAGTCTTTTCAAGTCGATTCATCTTCATCAATGAATACAGATGAATTTGAAAATTTGTAGAATTGATGATGTTTATTTTCAAATGAGATGAACTTAGTAAACATCTTTCGTCAAGTATGATTCTTGATAAAAGCATGCAACTTGATATCTTGTTAAGATAAATGATTCGTAGTAGATCGAGACTCAATAGACTGTCGAGATCAAAACTGATCAGCTGAATGCTGTTTCTCTTTGAGTTTCAACATTATCTTTTGTAGTTGAGTGTCAATCTTTTCTAGAGTGTTTATTGTCATGCAATTGATCTCTAGCTGTTTCAGTCTCTGAGTATGTTTGACTTGTAAAACAATTCAGTGCTTGTTGCATTTCAAAGTCATGTCTCGTTGATCTCTTAACTCATTTAACATCTTGATGATCTCGTTTAACTGATTAAAAGCTCACTGATGTAGTTGTTCTTCAATCTTAATGTTTCATGAGATTTCGACGTTCTTAGCTTCAGTTGAAGCATTGAAAGATAGTAAAGAAATTCGTTTATTTGCAATGCTTCTAAGTAAGTGAGCTGTTCATAACTCGATTGACTTGTTGTCACGTATCATGATGAGAAGATAAAGATAAATAGATTGTGATAATAAGAAATTTGATAATTTTGATAAATTTGAATAAATTTGATGAAAGTAATTCAAAGAATTTCTTGCGAATTTTCTGAATAAACGAAGTAGATTATTTCGTATCATCTACACGTTGATAGCAGAGTAGTTGATTAGCATTTATCTACTGTTAGAGATCAGCATAGAGCGAGTCATATGAGTGTCATTTAACTAATAGATAAATGCTAAGAAAGAAAAGTATTTACAGAAAAGAACTTGATTCTTATATGTATGTTTCTCAGTTCTGTGCTAGACTTGAAAGAATTAACGTCTTACACATATGATGCAGAGTCTCAATGACATCACTTCTAGCTTAAATGCTCACTAGACTCAATTAGAATGAAATCAAGATGAAGAATAAACGAAGACTAGAATCATAACAATTTGTGTCATGATGAATTAACTCATAGAAGTTAAATCAGAGACTAAAGTCAGAAACTGAGTTGAAGATCAGATCTGAGTTAACTTTGAAACTTTATGACTTTGTCAAGACATCATCTAAACTACGTCATATCTTTAACTTAATATATCATGAGTTATGTCGTGCTCAACTTGACAATGCTTGACAAACTCTTTATAGTCAATTGATTTTCTCAAATTATTGAGAACTTCTTAATAATTAACTCTATCATAATATATATTCATTCTGTATCTGCTTAGAATATTACATTGTCATATCACTCTTATAGATCTCGTCTATTCATTTAGTAAATTCAATTATTACAGTTTTAATTATTTCAAACTTTTCTTAGAAATGACAATTTGATATTCAAGCATGATAACAGCAATGTGATTGCAACAAAGTTGAAACAATGATGTTTCAATCTTGCAAGACATCATATCAGAAAATAAATGTCACATAACTGAATTAAAAAGTGAAGAAGCAAAGAATAAATTCTCTCTTGATATTAATGAACAGCTGACATGAGTAATGCTTCAATGTGATGAACTGCAAAAGAAACAGAAGTTAATAACTATTCAATCAAAGATTGAGATTCTGCAAGTCATTGAAACGATGAAGAGAAGTCATTAAGCTTTCACTTGAACTTTCATGAAGAACTTAAATGATCTACACATCATCTTCATAGTGTCAATGATAACAAAACAAAGTCATCATAAAATTGTTTTGCAAAAGCGAAGATCTTCAATGTCTTTGAAGAAGTATCATGATAAAATCATAAGAAAACATAAAGAGTGAATTCGTAACATCAAAATCTTATTTCAAAATATTTCTTGACATTTTGAAAGTAATGAGAAAAAGATTTTATACTGCATGATTTATCTGAAGAGTGAATCAAAGAAACTTTGATTTAATCACAAAGAGACTATGTCTGCAGTTTAGCAGATGTGATTCAATTTTATTGACTTTCTTCTGAATTTAATTGAAAACTCGATGAATCGAGACATAAATGTGACTCAGCAGTACGTGAATGCATTGCAACATTCAGATCAAATGATATAAATGTTTGCAACTCATCTGAGCACTCTGAAACATCAACTTTCGTTGTATAATGATGAGCATAAGCAAACTCATTTATTCATCAAGTTGAGATCTGAGCTGCATGTGATCATTATTAATGTGCAGTCGATTTCTATCACATGAGATGCGTTAATTGATCTTGTCGCTTGATTGAAAATAAATCTGTGAAAAGAACACATCTTGTCATTGAATTGATCTTGAGATGAGAACTTGCATGATCGAGATAAAATCAACAAAAAGACTCATTCAAAGTGAAAGAAATCTCATTGATTAACTAAACTTGATTCTTCATCAAAGACAAGCTCACACACTTCATCACATTATAGCAAGAATTTGTTCAACATAACATGTTACACATGCAATCAAAAGAATCATTACTTTACTGATTGTAAAGATGAAAAAATCAAGAATAGATCAAAAGAATTTGATGTAAATTGAGTATTCATTGATTTAATATCACATATGAATCATCTTAAGATTTCAAGAAAAGATAAACTTTTAATGAATGCTTCAAATTGTCAAGAAAAAAACAAGAAGTTCTCTTTGTAAAGATTTTTATATATAGAGAGCATGTAATTCAAGAAGATCAGAAGACAGAAACGAAGATTCATATAAATATTGATGTCAAGATGAATGTAATTAGTCAACGTTTCATCATTGAACAAAGTATGCTCTTGTTCAATCTTGATCTTTCAAGATTTATCTGAATGAATGATCAGAGTGTTTATTGTTATGACGTTTATAAGATGTGTTATCAACTGAGAGATAGCTGAGACATAGAGAAAAAAGATATAAGTATCTTCTATGCTATCAACAAGAAGAAATCTTCTCTGATTCTAAGTATGTTGAATATGCAATTCAAGCGTATTTGAATAAACATGATCACAAGAACATGACGTTTTGACATGAATGAGCATGCATTCAAGTTATTCATTGCAGAAGATTTTATGAAAGCTCTATAAGATGAGTTTACTGTATATGCTTTTATCATGATCAACATCATCAAAGAGTTAATCATTGAACATCAAGTGAAAGCAATGAATAACGTGACAAATTGTATCACAAACGCGCTTAAAATGCAGACTTTACTCATTAAATTGAAAGAATATGAAGATGTATTTTTAACAGAAAGTGTCAACAAATTGCTTTTGCATGAAAATCATGATCATGCAATTGAAATCACTGCAAAGTTATCATATGAATCATTGTATAATTTGTTGAATACAAAGTTAGTGATTCTGAGACAGTATTTAGATGATGTCTTAGCAAAAGAATAAATTAAGCACTTCATCAACTTAATTGATTAAACTGATCATTGAATCAAGTTTTCATATCTACATTCTGACTCAACTTAAGTACTTAAGTTGAATCTTCTGACTTGACTTGAATACTTGAATCAAATCTCATAACTCAACTCGATATTAATCTCGAGTCAAGTCAGAACTCGCTGACTCAATTCAACTCATTAAGCAATTGAATATGATGTTAAGAGAGCTAAATATAGAAATTTTTCCGGTTTTTCGCCTTTGTATTATCTTTTTGCATTATCTTTTTGATAGAAAGTCATAAAGAAAAACATAAAGAGAAACATAAAGAGAAACATAAAGAGAAACATAAAGATCATTTGATAGAAAGCTTTGATAGAGAGCTATGATAGAAAGCTATGATAGAAAGTCATGACGAGAAACTATGAAGACTGTTTGATAGAAAGTCATGAAGAAAAGTCATGAAGAAAAGCTATTATAGAGAAACATGATAGAAAGCTATGAAGAAAAGTCATGACGAAAAACTATGAAGACTATTTGATAAAAAGTCATGATAAAGAGTCATAATAGAAAGTCATAATAAAATATCTATCTATCTATCTTCATGTCTTGACGAGTCGAATTGAGAATTTTAAGTTGATACTTGATTTCAATTCTCTGACTCAACTTAAATATTCAGATTAAACATCTTGACTCAACTTGAATACTTGAATCAAGAATTCTGACTCAAATCAAGTCTTGATGAATTGAAAACTCAACTCAATCTCAATGACTTAACTTGACGTAATCAGTCTATGACTAATGCATTTATTTTATTCATTTTCAAAAAGAACAATAATCTTTATTTATGCATGAACTATCAAGATCTGAATAAGATCACTGTCAAAAATCATCATTCACTGTCTTTAATTAGTGAAACTCTAGACAGACTCAATAAAGTCAAGCAGTTTACTAAGTTAAATTTGAAGAATGTTTATCATTGTTTCAGAATTCAACATGAAGACGAGTCAAAAATTATGTTTCATACTCATTATGATTACTTTAAGTATATAATCATGTCGTTTGATTTAATCAATGCATCTGTCATCTTTCAGACTTATATTAATAAGATTTTAACAAAGCTTTTAAATAAGTTTTATGTTATTTATCTGAATGATATTCTAATCTTCTTCATAAAGAAGACTGATCACATAAATTACATGAAGTAGATTCTTGAAAGATTAAGAAAGTTCAAGCTATATGCTAGCTTGAAGAAGTGTAAATTCTTCATCATTAAAGTGAACTTTCTAGAATTTGTCATATTCATCAAGAGCATTTCGATGAACTCAAGTAGAATAGACATCATCAAAACGTGACTCAGATCAAAGATGTATCAAGAAATATAAGT
>JAABUV010008483.1_pt1 | contig 10385 bp, 14 predicted proteins | sample 5559971 | NCBI WGS metagenome assembly JAABUV01 (sample SAMN10711881, study PRJNA513362) | rock metagenome | isolation source: Antarctica rocks | place: Antarctica: Victoria Land, Knobhead nord | collected 2015-12-19
AGGACTGCAGCGCGAACTCGTCCGCCAGGCCCTGCTCGGCCAGGCGCGCCTGGCAGCGCGCGCAGCCCTGCCAGCGGTCCTTGGGGCACTGCGCGCGCGGCGCGCGCCCGCTCAAGGCGCGCCGCGCCTGCGCCCGCGCCGCCCCGGGGGCCGGAGCGCAGTTTTGATCACCCTCCCTGCGCTGCGGGTGCTGCAGCGGGTGGAGCGGCGCCCGGGCGCCTCCGCGCACGAGGGCAGGGCGGGTCTGGGAGCCGCAGGGGCCTGAGCTTGAGCAGGGGCCGGTGGAGGCAGGGTCATGGTCGCGCGGACGGGAGGGCGCCGCGCCTCGTCGCCGCCGATGTGGATGTACGGGCTCGGGAACAGCGCCAGCACCTCCAGCAGCACGGTCTCCAGGAAGTGGAAGACCTCCTCCTTGCCCTGGCCAGGGCACGGGGGCAGACAGCTCGGCAGTCCTGTCAGGACGCCGCGGGTGACCAGAGGGTGCGCGCCGGCGTCCGCCCCTGGAGACAGACGAGCAGCAACCCTTGGAAGCGCACCTGCAAGGACTCGAGTCAGCATGCCGCGCAGAGCACACTAAGCGGCGCTGCTCTCACACTGCGCCTTGTTCGCAGCGCCGCGCCGTCACACATAGCGGCAAGGCGCGGCGGGCGGCGTCCCCTGCGCACACAGGACTGCACAGCACAGCGCAATATGGCATTTTTTACCCGGCGCACCGCGCAGTACACGTCCCCGTGGACGCCCCACCGCGTTGGCACGGTCCCCATCTGCGCATCGTCCAAACCTGCGGTGCCACCCGCAGTCAGGCACACGCGCGGCGCCGCCGACACAGCGGCCCTAGCCCAGCCTCATGGATCTTCTGCAGCATGCCACACGCTGCGCTTTGTGCATGTCATGTTTGCTGGCTGGTACAGAGCCGTGCGGTCGCCCCCTGGGTCTGCACACGGTGACAGCGGCAGAACGCCCAACACGCTGCGCATCAGTTGGCCCGACCCAGCGCAGCCACGGCAGCATGCGTTGGGTGCGCCGGCGGTGCGCGCTGCGCGGGCCGCGCAGCCCGGGGCGCACAGGACAGGTGCGGGTAGCAGGCGAGCGCCGCGCGGCAGTGCCCGGGCAGCTCGATCTCGGGCACGACCGTGATGAAGCGCGCCGCAGCGTACTCGACCACCTCGCGCACCTGCGCGCGCGCTAAATGTGGATGCTAACTCTAAATCTAACCCTAGCCCAAGGGACGGCCGCCCTGACGTCCGCCGTAGCGGCCACCATGCATGTGTCACATGCGCGCGATCACTGCTTCGCACGCGTCCAGAACACCTGCGCCCGGGCCGCACACAGGTGCGGGCCTGGTGGCCATGGCATGGGTTAGAATTGAGGTATGAACTGCCATGGGTAGGCGCACGAGAGGCTCGGTGCTCACAGCTGCACGCCGGACGGCGCCTGACGGCCCGTTGTGAGACTCCGCGCCCGGCTCAGCCAGCGGCGGCCGGCACGGACGCATTCAAGCCAGCAGCATGCGCGGAGGCGCAGTGTGGCAGGAAGGGCGCCAGGAAAACGCAGGCAACATGCAAACGGAGGCCCCCACACGGGCGGGCACTCTGCGTGAGCGCGACGGGCGCGGAAGGCCGCCCAGCGCCGGCCCGCGCCTGGTCCTGGGTGTAGAAGCCGCCATGCGCGCCGGAGCCGTCCGCGCCGCCGCCGCGCCAGGCGCCCTTCTCTGTCAGCTTCGGGTACGCCTTGATCTCCAGGCGCCAGCCCTGCCGCAGCATGCACTTGCTCTAGGGGATCGCGCGGCATTGGGCAGCGGGGCGAGCCCTACAGTGCAGCGCGGCGGCGGCATCCAGGTTTGCTGCATTTGGTGGGCGCCCTTGCAAGCCCTTCCGGGCAGGCCACAAAAACCCATTCCGTCCCTTTTCAAAGGCAAATAAAAGGCGGAGGCAGAGCAGGGCATGCGATCTGCTGTGCATGCGCAGCGCCGGGGCGCGCGCGCGGCCGGCGGCGCGGGCGGCGGCGCGCCTGGTCCTCCGTGAGGTGCCAGTGGAAGCGCGAGATCTTGTAGAACGCGCACACGTCCAGCAGCTTCAGGATGAAGGGCAGCGGGAAGAAGTGGCGGCCCACGTCCAGCAGCACGCCGCGCCAGGCAAAGCGCGGCGCGTCTATCACCTGCTCCGCCGCCCGGCGCACGCGTCGTCAGCGACCGCAGTGCCGCCGTGGCAGGGCCCAGACGGTCACCCATCTGCGGTCACGTCCGCTTGCACACCCCGCTTTCGACACGGCCGCCGCCCTGCTGTGCCTGCGAAGCGGGCCATGACCATGCACCATGCATGCCACCCTCCCTGCCCATGCGCCTGCCGCAGGGCATGCAGCAGACGCGCTTCAGGAGCGATTCCTCGTCGGGCACGCACTTGACCGCGCGGCCATGCAAGCAGGGGGAGCTGCATGCAAGTTTGAATAAGCTCACGCGTCAACCACGCGCCGGGCACGTCACGGGCCGCACGCGTGGAGCTGCATGCGCATGCTCAGCAGCAGCTCTTGCGTGCTCATAGCCCAGCTCGGGAGCCCGCTGTGAGCTGCCTAGGTCGCACGCCGGCGCGGCTGGCCGTGCCCCGAGCCCTGGCCGCCCGCGGCCCCGTGCCCCGCGCACGGCCTCACACAGGCGGCGCGGGGCGGCGCACGTGCACGCAGTCGAGCGCGACGTCGGCGTCCAGCGGCGCGCGCGCCGGCAGCAGCTGCAGCAGGCTCACCACGCCGTTGAACAGGCCGTGCGGCGCCAGCGCGCGCACCGCCACGCCGGCCTCGCCCGCGCGCAGCTCGTACGCCTCGCCGGCGTGCGGCAGGGCCGCGAGCTCGGCCACGCTGCCCGGCGCGTGCGCGAGCACAAGGCGCGCGCCCGCCGGCGGCGCACCCGGTGGGGCCCCCGCTGCCGCGGCGGCGCCGCCGTCGCCGGCTGCGGCCTGCACATCCACGCGTAGGTCCAGCTCCTCCAAAAAGGCGGCCAGGTGGCGCGCGATGCCCGGCGCGGCCCCGCCGTGGCAGGCGATGGTGATGCAGGGCGGCAGCACGCAGCGCCCGGGCAGGCGCTGCGCATGCAAGGGCCGCGGGATGATAGGCGGCGCGTCCATCCGTGCAGGGCGGCCTGCGCAGACGGTGCAGGCGCGGGCCGCCTCGCAATGCCAATGGCCCCCAGGAGTCACGTGCAGCTGCGCGCCAGGTCAAGAAGCCTTGCAGATTGGACCAGAGGTCAGTTAGACCGAGAGAACACAAGGGGTCCAGGCCAGGGAGGCGAACCAAACTCCAGCGGCCAAACAAGCCGCTCGATGATGACTCCTGCAGAGGGTTTAAAGCCCCATGGAGGCGATGTCTGCTTGATGCGTCTCACTGCTGGTCCTTCGCACTCGTGAGAGTTAGCGCAGCACAGACGCCTGAAAGCAGAGTCAAGGCACTGCACTCAGGGGCTCACGCGCGCAGGAAACAGCACTACTGCACGATCATCTTTGCAGCATCGATAGCCTCTCTGCGCTCTGTGCGTCCGCGTCAGCGTCGGCGTCTATGCACTGCCGCCAGGCACCGGGCCGGGAGCGCAGGTAGCTACGGCGGGCGGCCGATGAGGGAGCCGCCCGCCGCACACCCATGTTCATCCTCACGACGCTCAAGGACAATGTGCGCGTCGAGCCAGAAGACCTGGGCCGCCCCACCGCGGAGGCGGTGTCGGCCTGCCTGGAGAGCACGTTTATCAACAAGGTGTGCCTGGGCCCGTGTGGTGTGCTATAGCGTCACAGTCCCCTCCAGCCCGTTGCGCTCGTGGAAGAACCGAGGCAGCGCTCCTGTCAAACGGCCGGGCATTCCGTGGACTGTTTCGTGACAGCCCCCAGCGGAGGCCGACCAGGCGTCTGGCCCCATCGACAAGCCCGCCAGGCGGCGGCAGGCCTGGGCGCAGCTGTCATAGCTCTGCGCGCTCACCCAACGGCTCTGCGCTGTGCCGGGGAGTGAGCTCACCAAAGTCGGCAGCGCAGAGGCGGGCGGGGCCGCGCGCAGGTCATCGCCGACGTGGGCCTGGTCGTAAAGCTGTATGACCTGCTCGAGGTCACCGGCGGGCACATCTACCCGAGCGACGGGGCGGCGCACTATGAGGCGCGCGCCGCAGCCCGGGCCCCGCCTCCTGCGCCGGCGCGGCGCGCGCGCGGCGCCGCGGAGCGCCCCGCCTGCGAGCGCGGGCGCGGCGCGGGACTGGCGGCGCGCACCCCGGCGCCTGACTGCCGCCTGCGGCGCAGGCGACTTTCCGCGTGCTGGTTTTCCGCCCGTTCCAAGGCGAGGTGCTGGTCGGGCGGATCACGCACGCGCACCCGTGCGCCCCCGCCCGCCCTGCGCGCTTTCACGCTGTGGTGCCGCGGGAGCGTGGGTGTGTGCGCGTGCTGGCGCGCCGGTCGGGATGGCTGGATGCAGCATTCACGGGCGCCTGTTCCGGCGCTGCGTGAGGCCGTGCGGCTGCCGCGCGCGCGCAGGCAGGGCCTGCAGGTCAGCCTGGGCTTCTTCGACGACGTGCACGTCGCGCCCGACTTCTTGCCCGAGCCGTCCATGTTTGAGCCGGGCGACAAGGGCGCGGGCGAGTGGTTTTGGCAGTACGACGACAATCGCATGTACCTGGAGCGCAACGAGCCCGTGCGCGTCCGCGTGCGCGAGGCGCGCCGTTCCGTCTCACCCTTCCCCAACCCGCTCCGCCCAAGTCTGCCTCCGCCCCCTGCTGCATGCGCGCGTTTGGGCGCGGCCCCGGCCGCCGCGCTCCGCCCCGCGGGGCATTCTGACCACGGCCACCTCCACCCCCGCTGCATGCGCGTGCTCCATGTCTGGGCCGGACGCCGCGCTCCACACGGCAGTCTGGCCGCCGCCGCACACCCTTGTCCAGGTTGGCCAGGTCAGATTGCCCGCCGCGGCGCTGCGGCAGGGTCCGCGGCCGCGCAGGACGCCTGTGTGCAGTCGGGGCAGCCTTGCCTTCAGGGCCAAGAGGTCCCCGCAGCGTCAGCTGCGGGCGCTGCTGCTTGACAACATGGCGGTTGGCATGGCCATGCGCTGGAGGTGCAGACGGTCATTTCGTGTCTGCCCAGGCGGCAGCACTTCGGCAGCCGCGCGCTTCATCTGTGCCATCCCATAGTGTGTAACCGCACCAGGGCGCGCCCGCTCGCAGGTGACTTTCGAGCCGGTGCCGACGGGCGAGCAGCTGCGCGCGCCAAATGCGGACGGCGCGCCGCGTGGCTCTGCCGCCAACCCGTTTGCGCCCATGACGGTGCGCGGTGCGCTGGACCTGCACGGCACCGCCCGACCGATCCGCCTGGCTGCCCTAAAGCTGCTCAGAGCGCGGACTGCATGCCTCAAGGGAACGTTTTGTTGTGGAGGAGCCTGGCTGGATGGCGGCCTGCTGACACGTGCAGTGTTGGGGTATGTGCAGCAACCCAACCCGGTCGTACCTTGAAATATGTTACAGGATCAGGGCACCTGCTGACTGTGCTGGCGCAGGTGAGCGCGAGCATTGCGGAGGAGGGCCTGGGCCTGGCAATGTGGTGGGAGCAGCCAGCGGACGGCGCGGACGACATGGAAGATGCGTGAGGGGCTGTGGAGCAGGTCTGGCCAGCGGCCGGCAATGCAGCAATGCCTGCTCAACAAGAGGAGCACAGAGCGCTCTAGTAATAAATAAGTTACAGTGGGTGGGCAGTCCTCACCACCAGGGCTTGCCAGGCAGCACTAGGGGCCTCTATCGTATGTGACCGCAGGGTGCCATGTTTACCAAGAGTTGGAAAAAAGAAGTCGAGGCGCACATGCACACCTACCGGGCACAGTCCATAAGGCTTAAAATTAAGACATGCAACCTGGGACCGCGCGACATGGCCTGTATCAGAGCTGCAGCGACGCATGTGCACGCGCTCACAGGCTGCCCAGCAGCTTGCGGCCAGCCGCCGGGGCGCCCGCAGGCGCCTTGGCGGTGGGCAAGGCCAGGTGCCCGAAGTCCGCCTGCGCCACCTCGCACCTGCGCCGGAAGCCACATCTTCAGTTGAGGCACAGGGCACAGCTACGACACGACGGCTGCCGGCAAGCAAGGACAGGCCAGCAGGCAAGCCGAGCAAGCAGGTGGATGCAACGTGTATGCATGCAAAACAAATTGGATTGACCTCCTTCTGTGCTAGGCCATCAGCATGCATGCAAGCAACCAATGTGCATGCGGTGCCCAGCAACATAAACGGGACAGGATGGCTAACAGGGCAGGGACGCACCAGACGACGATGTATGTAAAGTTGGACAGGCAGAGGCCCGGCGCGATGGTGACGCGCTCGACGGTGTTCACGCGGGGCGTCACGATCTGGGTCGGGTCCAGCTCCACGCCGCCCCTGCTCCAGTGAAAATAGGCTTTAACATGGCCCCAGTGAGAGCTTGGCAATACCTTCAGATTGCCAAAGACTTCCAGCAAGTCCTCATGCATGCCAGCCCATGCAAAGCTGACAATGATAGGAAGTTAGCTGTCATCTGGCAGCAGCCTGCTGTTATCAGGTGAGGCCAGCCAGAGAGCAATGTACCCTATGAGTAAATGGCCATCAAGGACAGGCGAGCGGCGGCAAAGACACCGCTGGGCGCGCTAAGGATTCAGCTAAGGAGCGCTAGGCGGCTAGGAGGATAGAGGCTAGCCTATGCTAGGAACTCGAGCCCAGGGGCGGCCGCCCCGTCCTCACAGGAAGGTCACCCTTGGTTCGGCAGGCGCGCACCGCAACGCGCTCCGCGTCAGGCCCTTTGTCGCCCACCAGTGCACTGCCGGCGCCTGCACGACCGCATAAGACACCGAGTCAAAGGTTTGCACCCTGTAGGCCAGGGCACAAGGATGGCAACTGCACAAGACTCGACCACCGTGCGCGATCTGACCACTCGCACACGTGCACCCCAGGAGAGATACGCAGTTGTGTCGCGCCTGGCCGTCATAGTTGAAGTTGGTGACTGTGAAGCTGGTGTCGTTGTTTACCTTCAGCATGCCAGATATCTGCAGCGCACACAAGAGGGCCTCAGGCACCAGCTGCCGCAGTACACGGTCCAGCCTTGCGAGGATAAGCATAGCAGGTGTACCTGTGTCTCTTTTGCCAGTGAGTGCGCTCAGCAGCACACCTCGAGATGGGCATGCAAATGGGCATGCACGGCGCTGTTAGGGGTCAACGGCCTGCACGGCAGCAGTAGATCGGGGCTTGCCGCATGATCGATAGTAGTCAAGGGGGCGCTGAAGCCGGCGGCCGCGTAGTTGCTGGGACACGCAGCGAGGGTGGAGGTCGTGAGTGCGAGCATGGCGAGCAGAAGGAGGGCAAGGTCGGCCATGGTGCTCCTCCCGGTCTCGAGCAGGCGCTTGAGTGCTTTTGTGGCTTGGATCCTCCTTAAAAACACTGCTGCGCGCAGCCTTATCCCATGCGGCTGCTATGCCTCGGCTACCTCGGTTGCCCCCGCACAGAAGTTGATATCGCGTAATAATTTTTCGGCTCCTGTGCGGGCTTCAACCCCCTCGTCGACTTAAGCCACACTGCTGCCAAGCAGCTCCGCTCAGCAGGACTCCTGCTGAGGTCCGCACACTGTGAACACAACGGCACAGACAAGACCGAGCGATGACCCTGCTCCTCGACCAAAAAGACAGCAGCCTCGCCCCCGGCTCGAGCGACGCCTCGCACACAGGCAGCAAGAGCTGAGAGCGTCTGAGAGGTGTCGACCGCAGCACACCAAGGGCAGGCCAGGTGCGTCTTGCACATGCTTCCTGCACTTGTATGGCTTATCCGCTGCAGAATCGCTTGCCAGGCTGTGCGCGCAGGCTGCCAGGGCACCTTACAGCCACTACTCCCTCCGTGCGCAGGATGGGGCGTAAATCGCGAGCCAGTGCGCCGCTGGCTAGAGCTGCGCTTGGTCTGGCTTGCGCACTGGCGCTCCTCTGCCCAGGAGCTGCCGCGGCCTGCGGAAAGACGCACCCGTACGTGGGCTTCTCTCAAGATCTCACAGTGATGGATCATAACGCAAGAGCCCGCACGCAGCGCCACGCTCGCGCGCCTGGGCTTGCTTGCTTGTTGCGTGCTGTGGTGTCTCACAGGCGCGCTTGTCACATAACAAGATGTGCTGGAGCGGCCTCACAGCCTGCCCCTCGCTTGGGGCTGCAGGTGGCGGGCCACGTAGAGGTCCTGGACGACTGCACCTTCTCTGTGACGGGCTTCTATTACGACGGGTGAGCGCCTGATTGAAGTTCTCTCGCTTCAAGTCTCTCCCTGGCAGTCATGCTGGGGGGACTTCCTCGCCAGGCAGCGCTCATTCTGCGGGGCGCAGCTGGCTTGGCGCCCGCCGCACACGCCCCCCTGACGCGGCACGCTGCATGTGAGCAGGCAGGCGCCGGCAGCGCACTGGTGGGGTGGCAACGGCACACAGCAGGACGTGCTGAGGTGCGCGGTCCCCCTCACATGTCAAGCGGGCTGCAGCAGGTTCTGCATCTGCTGGGCTCGCACATCTGCGCAGGTCCTCATGCATGGCGCAGCGAGCGGGGACACCTCTGCTGGAGTGCTCGCATGAAGCAGAGGCAGCCCCTGCGACATCATGTCTGGCCCACTGCCATGCACTGACGCTCGTGGGTGGGAGGCAGGAAGGGCGTGGAGCTGTCGCCCATGCGCCTGGCCTCTGCATTCACCAACGCCGCTATGGTGCCGGCCCCGCTCTCGCCCCATGCATGCGCGGGGCCGCCCGCGGCCGCCACCAAAAGCGAGCTGCAAGATCGTGTCTGTTGTAGTGGGTGGCGTTGAGTGGGCGCGCCGCGCGCGCGCAGAACATCACGCTGCCGGCGAACGTCACCTGGAACGATATTTCCGTCCTGGCCGTGTGGTGCGAGCAGGCGCGGGCGGCGCCCTGCAGGTTATAGGATCTGGCAGGACCTGCAGGGTCCAGGCTCGCAGCGCATGCAGCTTTGCAGAGCATGTGGCATCATGGCGTGGGGCTGGGCGCATGCCGCTGACGCGCGCGCGCCGTCCGCAGTTCCTGGCGGACTTCGGCCACGTCGTCCTGGCCAGAGGTGGGCGCGCCGCCTGCTGCCTCTCGTGTCCGCGCGGCGGCGCGTGTTCATTCAGTCTCGCGCCCGCCCCGCCTGGATGGCCAGCCCAGTCCCCGACCTGCCTCTCACCTGCCTGCCGGGAGCGCGCGGCAATGCGCCAGCAGCAGTGCGGCCTGCCCTAGGCAGTGCGCCGTGCCATGCAGCGCACCATGGCTCGCCATCCCTAGACCCTGACCGACCCGGGTGCGCGCGCAGCGGGCTCCGCGGCGCCGGGGACCGCGCCGGCCATGGCCGACGAGCTGGCCGGCTACACGAGCTGCCGCGACCTGTCGCCCGGCCTCATGCAGATGCACTGGAAGGCGCGGCTCCCTGGGCCAACAAAGCTATGAATAGAGATGCATACTGGCCCTGCCGCAGAATCAATGGCAGCCCCTGCTTATTACGCTGCGGGTGAGCGCATCTCCCACGCCGCAGCCTTAGCTGCATCTTCAAGCTGCCCCTGCGACAGCTGCATGTCTCTCTGCTGATGCGTGGTGTCGCGTAGCTGCAGCGCAAAGCCGGCGATCTACAGCAGGCGCCGCGAGAGTTGCAAGCCAAGGGAGCTGGCTGCTTGCGGCCGCCCGCCGCCCGCACGCGCAGCCGCGCGGCGCTCGCGCCGCCTGCAGGAGCGCGCCGCGCGGCGCTGACGCGGCGCCGCCCGCGCAGCTGGACAGCGCGGACCCCGCGGCCGCCCGGAACGTGACCGTGCTGCTGCGCGCGGTGCTGCCGGGCGACATGTGGATGGGCGTCGGCCTGAGCATGGACGGCGTGAGCACGGTATGGGGGCCTCGGCCCGCGGGTCCCTCGCACCCCGCTGCAGGCGTCACGGGGACAGGCCCGGGCAGGGCTGGCCGGGAATGGTGGCAGCGCCTGCACAGTGCACAGTGCTGCCTTGGGGTGGGGTGGTCCAAGGTTGCCCACAGGAAGGCGGGGCGGTCATGCAACGCCACTGCAGGCCTGACCTTGAGCGTGCACATGCGGGGCAGGCGACGATGATCGGCAGCGACGCGGTTGTCGCGGGCATGATCGGGTACAAGTGCTACGCCTACTCATACTTCCTCACCGCGAAGAGCCAGTGCAACTACCAGAGCGGCCAGGTACGGGCATCGCCCCATAGCACAGCCGTGAGGCAAGATACGCATGGACTTTAGAACCGTCTTCTCATGCGGCTCTGTGCACAGGCAGTAGGGTAGGGCCCTACCCTACCCTAACTGTCCCTGACAGTGTCAGCAGCACAGACCTGAACCGCTATGGGCGTACTGCACCGTATGCTTGCCTTCACAAACGTATGCCTTCCTTGCGCAGAACTCCG
>JAABUV010008485.1_pt1 | contig 10384 bp, 16 predicted proteins | sample 5559971 | NCBI WGS metagenome assembly JAABUV01 (sample SAMN10711881, study PRJNA513362) | rock metagenome | isolation source: Antarctica rocks | place: Antarctica: Victoria Land, Knobhead nord | collected 2015-12-19
TTTGGGAACTTTGTTTCGTATTGTACGGTGAATATGGGATGCAATTGGGATTGGCTTCGATATGAATGAATCGGTCTTTCAAAGAAGGCTGGTCATCAACGTCCACAAGCATCTTGTCTTTGTTCTTGGTCTTCTCTAATTTGAAACGTCCATTGTGAAAGCCAAATTACTTGCGGTCTTTGTGTGTCTTTCAAGTGTATCATTTACTCTACATATGTGGCCTCTCTTTGTCTCAAGTCGAGATAGTGCCAGAAGATCTGATCACGTGAGTAAGCAAAGATGGTTGTGCGCCAGGGTTCGATCTGTAGCTGGAGAATTGGACATCCTCGGCGACTTTGGCTATCTGACAGTTGGGTGGTAAGGAACTAGGAAACAGGAACTAGGAAATAGGAAATAGGAAATAGGAAAAGCAACATCCAAGCATCCTCGGAAATGACAGTCACGTGATGGGATGCTCTAGCCCTAAGGTGCCTTGGAACGCACAGATATCTATGTGGCCCATTTTTCATTGATTTGGTGGGGGGTGTCCTGGGAGAGGGGGTGGGGGTGTGTGGACGGAATACGGAAGTACACGTGGATCGATCTGGCTTGGGACTTCCAAGATGCATAAGCGAGATTCCCCATGTCGGCATTGCTGCGTGACGAGGGTTACATTGAACGCATCTACTGTATCTGATACGTGTGCGAGGGTCCTGACACCTGTCTCAATATGCCTTTATCCGCCTTCAACGGAAACGTCTCCTTGGAGCTTGTGCGACTGATGAGCTGTTCATATTCATATTGAGCATCGTACGAGACAGATGTATGCACACCGGTAATGGAGACGCGGGGCTTCTTGTCGAAAATGAGAGCTGTGAGTTGATGACGGGCAGATTGGCTCCACCTGCACAGGGCTATCATAATCACCTTGCCTTACCTTACACAGTACTCTAGCACCAAGATTAGAAGTGAGACATGGGACATGGGGAAATGACGCCGATGCTGGTGGCTTACAAATACAATACCGTGGAAATGGCAATGGAAATGGAAATGGAAATGGAAAAGGAAAAGGAAAAGGTGCCGTCTTATCTCGTCGGGCCTAAGAAGCGGTGGCGTACAGGGTGTTTGCACTGCGGGTCGAACATTGCATTAGTTTTACACCAACGGTAACCGGAAACAGTAGGTACGCAAGGATATCAATTTGCTTAGCGTACAAGGATATCATATAAAACTAGGCCTAATCAGGCGAATTCGAAGCAATACAGAAAGCAGCCTGAGATATAGTGTGTATATGGCTTCGAACGTAGCTTGATGCGTTCATTCTGCAGCCGGCCCAGCCACCGCCCTACTCACCACCCTACCTACTCGCCTATCTACATGTTCAGATATCAACTCGTCACTCTATCTACTTCTTTAGCTATCAACTCAGTATCAGAACCGAATCATTGCTTGAATTCAATTCTAGATTTGATATCTAGTACGTCACTTGACTCGTTGATTATAGAGAGTATTAGAAGTGTTCTAAGCATAGCTTAGTGCAATTGCTATCTTTTGCCGTGCAGTTGATCGAGCGGTTCAACTGAAAGTTTCAATGTGACTACGTCATGCGCTCGTGTCATGATGTCAGATCACCAACTCGATTTAGAACATAGATCATCGATATCTTAAATAATCTCGATTCATTGAACTAGTTCAATGAATCAAGTCATCAATTTAGTCATCGTCATCTTAATCTAGTCTAGACTGACCGTCGGGTCGGGTTTCGGGTTGACATTTTGGACCCAAACCGAGATCGGGTCGGGTTGCTCACATTTTCAACCCGACGCGACCCGACCCGACTGGGAATTGGGTCAACCCGACCCGACCCGCCAAGGACCCGAGCTTGGCGCTAAGAGGGCTAAATATAGAAAATTTTCCGGTTTTTGGCTTTTGCATTACCTTTTTGCATTACCTTTTAATAGGGAGCCATGAAGGGGAACATGAAGGCCGTTTGGTAGGGAATCATGACGGGGAACATGGAGGGGAACATGGAGGGGAACATGAAGGGGAACATGGAGAGAGTCATGGCGGGGAACATGGAGGGAAACATGAAGGGGAACATGAAGTGAAAACATGAAGGGGAACATGAAGGGGAACATGGAGGGGAACATGAAGTGAAAACATGAAGGGGAACATGAAGGGAGTCATGGCGGGGAACATGAAGGGGAACATGGAGGGGAACATGAAGGGAGTCATGGCGGGGAACATGAAGGGGAACATGAAGGGGAACATGAAGTGAAAACATGAAGGGGAACATGAAGTGAAAACATGAAGGGGAACATGAAGGGGAACATAAAGGGGAACATGAAGTGAAAACATAAAGGCCGTTTGACTTTGGTAGGGAGTCATGACGGGGAAACATGGTAGAAAGCCATGAAGGGAACCATGAAGGCTGTTCGACCAAGCTATTTACATCTATCTAATATCTTGTCGGGTCGGGTCGGGTTTTTGAGTCGGGTTATCGGGTCAAGCTTCTCAACTCGACCCGAGTGCTCGGGTTCAACTTCTCAACCCGACTCGACACTTTTTCAAAAAAATTTCAACCCGACCCAACTCGAACTCGAGTACCCGACTCGACGCGATCAGTCTAATCTAGTCTCAGCAATTCTGTTTCAATCATCTCAGTCATGTGCGTGAACTTCTGCAATCTTAAGTCAATAAAACTACTGTCTAGCCTTGATTCTGCTCAATTCATGTATATAAAAGTTGAATTCTTATTCTTTTCTTTCGCTCTTTGTCTTTCATCTTATACATTATCTGATGTATTGTCTTGTATTTAAATTCTATCAAAGTAATAATAATAATATCAGTCTTTTATATTGATAGTATCTTTAGTTCAACTCAGTCTTTGACATTATGAAAGATCTACACTTTCTGCAACATTTTCATATATTGAAATCTCATCTAGTTACTCTTTTGCTTAAATGAAGTCATTTCACAATCTTTTGATTGACGATGAGCGTGCTGTCAAACAGTTCACTCAAAGTATGATTGAAAATTCAGTTGAGATCTTTCGTGCAATGCAAGAGTTTCAAAATCAAGTTTGACAACATGATATTATCATTTCATCTTTGTTCATCATTTTCAGTTCTTCAATCTATATAGAGTTGAATTCTCAGTTTCTTGTGATAATAGCTTAAATCGTTGCACAAATCTTGAATAATTAATTTTCTTTTGTTGTTCATCTTTTTGCAAATTCTGTCGTTGTCTTCATTAATTTTAGATTCAAGAAACTTCTTGACATATCTGAATATGAGAAGAACAAAGATTGATTGAATGCATGAAAGCAGAGTCTGATACAACGCATGAATGTGAACGATGATCATTATTTCTTTCATCGAGTCAAGATCATTTATGTCGAGTCATGATTCATCATAGATAAGAAGATTCACAATTTAATGAGTCAATATCGAGTCAATGATCTTTGTATCATTTTCATCTTTGCAGATTGACAATACAAGTTGCATCATTGCTGTGACAACTTTTTCAAGACAAAAGATGTTCATTTATATTTTCGTGAAATTCTGAAGCAAGACATGAATAACTTTGTTGACTATTACAATTTCTTCTATCAAAAGAAAGAATATTCTTTGATGAAAAATTTCTCGTTGATTGACTGTTTGAAGCGTAATGTCAATTATTTCACTCAAGTTATCATCTTCTTCTGATGAAATCTTGATGAAACTCGATCATTCATCTTTCATCAATGAATTCAAGCATTCTTTGACATCAATGAAGAGCTTCAGCAGCTTCAGCATCATTAATCTTGCTTCATCTTTATCATCATTTCATTCATCAAAGTCAAGAGCATCTTTGCATTGACTAGTAATTCTTTGAATTCAAAGATCATCATCTTTGTGACTGTTGTTTCAACAATATCTTTGTTTCTTTCTTTTTCATTTCTTGATGAGTTAATGAATTTAAACTTCATCATTGTTATCATTCAAAATAAGACTCTGATCATTTCTGAGATCAAAAAAATCTGCAACAAGTGAAAGCTGTGCTACTACTGCAAGTTGCAACATTCAAGCAAAATCATTAAAGAAGTTCTTTACTCTGCATATCATGAACATTTACAACAATAATGTCATCAATATAAATGAAGAAGTCTTGCTGTTTGCAAGAAAAGTTTAGTTTTTAAGCTAAGTTACGCTCAGAAATCTGTATACATATCATTTTGTCTACTAGTTTCAATCTTTTCATTCTCACTTCAATCATATAAAAAGTTTTCTGCTAAATCTGTCTTGAAACTCTTTGAATTTGATTCGACATTTAAAGATAATCACATGATAGTATTCTGTATTCTACATCAAGCTCAATTTAAAGTTCTCACTCTCACTTTAATTAATAGTGAAATCTTTATTTATGTCTTTATGAATAAATTCTTTGTGCAACAACATCATTTTTTCTTGCATCAATTAACTTATTCTTGCAAACTTCAAGAATTTGATGATCAAGTCACTTTAATTGATGACATTACTCATGTTGTTGAAATCATAATGATTCTCGATGAACACATTGAAAGACTATTCTTCTATGTCATTGAATTAAGTCAATATTTCATCATCATAAGTTTGTCATAACTTTGTCATCACGTCATTGATGTCAATTTTGAGCATAATATTCTCATTTTATCTTTCTTCTTCTATCTTAATCATTATTGTTCATTTCTCATCAAGATCTATGATCTTAATCAACAAGAAGAAAATTTCTTGTTCAAAGTTAACAAAGTAGCTTTCTTTCAGTCTTGTTCTCAATTCACTCACAAGAAGTAACTCAGTTCATGAATCATTCACAAGAAGTAATTCAGTCTACAGATCATTCACAAGAAACAATTCAATCTACAGAAGTACAGATTGCTCACAAGAAGTAATTCAACACTCAGTTTGCTTGCAAGAAGTAATTTAGTTTCTCATTCATTTAAAAGAAGTAACTCAGTTTTCAGTTCACTTGTAAGAAGCAATTTAATCTTTCATTCACTTAAAAGAAGTAACTTAGTTTTCAATTCACTTTCAAGAAGCAATTCAGTTCTCAATTCGCTTGTAAAAAGTAACTCAGTTTCTCATCTGCTCACAAGAAGCAATATAATCTTTCATTCACTCACAAGAAGTCAATTAATACTCAGCTTGTTCACAAGAAACAAACTTCATTCAATCTTGTCTTTCATTTGAAACAAAAAGCTTCTAGTTGTATTCTTCAAGTCGTTCAAAAAGAATACTCATCAAAAATCAAGTGTCAAAATTCTTTTTTCTTTAGAACTTTTGTTGTCTTTTAAGCAGATTAATTTAATCAATCTTTTATACAACTTGACATAGTTAAGTTGAAAGCTTGAAGCTTTAATCATGTTGTTCATGTCAAAAACATTGAAGTGTTTAACATCATTTTAAAGAAAATCAATATTTTCTTGAATCTTGAGTTAATCTTGTCTTCTAGTTTAGACTTTGATGAGTCAAAATTGCGTTGCACAACTTTGACTGTTTATTCAAAGAACAGCTCAACTTTTGCTCAGTTTTCATCTCGTTCTCAAGACAGTACATATGATAAAAATCTTCATTTGAATCTTCATCAAATGAAAAAGAAATTTCATTTAACTGCATTCACGACACAAGAAGATCTTGAAGTCTATTAATAAAGTAAGAATGTCAATTCAGTCACAATTCTATCATTTAAATATTTTGAGTTTCTAAACATCTTTTTCAAGAAGAATGTCAATATCTTGTTTTTGCATTAAGTTCATGATCATGTCATACATTTTAAAAAAGATGCTCAATCTTCAGTCTTTGCTTTGTACAACATGAGTCGTGATGAAATTCTAGAACTTCATCGTTATCTGAATGAAAATCTGAGCAAAGATTTCATTCAAGTCAGTCACTTTCAGATGATTGCTTCTGTTCTCTTCATCAAGAAACTTAAAGAAGAACTTTGCTTTTGCATAAACTATTGAGATCTGAACGCTATCACAATCAAGAATTGATATTCTCTGTCTCTGATCTCAGAAACGCTGAATCATTTAAGCTGAGTTAAAATTTTTATCAAGCTGAATATCATCTTTGCATTCAATCAACTTTGAATCAAAGAAGAAGATGAAACTTTCATCGTTTTTTGCACTTGATTTGAATTATTCAAGTATTTAATCATGCTTTTCAATCTATGTAATGAGTTTGTCTCATTTCAAAAGTACATCAACAATATTCTTTGCAAACATTTAAATAAGTTCTGTACAGCTTATTTGAATGACATCTTGATTTATTTCAACAATGAACTTGAGCACAAAATTTATGTCAAGCTCATTCTGTGAAAGCTGCAAGAAGCAAATCTTCAGATGAATATAATCAAATGTAAGTTTCACGTCATTTAAGTTTCATATCTAGAATTGATAATCATCATTAAAGAGATCAAGATGAATTTTTTCAAGATAAACATCATTGTCAATTAATTCATCTTGATCAACGTTAAAAACATTCAAAGTTTTCTAGATTTCACGAACTTTTATAAAAGATTCATTTATGACTATAGTAAAATAGCTATTTCGCTCACTCGTCTCATCAGAAAAGATGTACTCTTTGTTTAATTTCAGAAATGTCAGATTGCATTCAACATTCTTAAGAAAATCTTCACTTTCAAGATTATTCTTCATCATTATAATTCAGATCACAAGATTGTGATAGAAATCAATGCTTCAAACTATGTGTTCAAAAACATTCTCTTTCAGTATGATGAGAATGAGATTCTTCATTCAGTCACTTACTTTTTGAAGAAGCATAACTCAATTGAGTGTAACTATGAGATCTATGATAAAGAATTTATGATCATTGTTTGCGCTTTTGAGAAATGATGATCAGAGCTTGAAGACTTTATTTACTTTATCAAGATGATCATGAATCATAAAAATCTTGAGTATTTCATGTCAATTAAGCAGTTAAGTTATCATCAAGCTTGTTGAAGTGAGTTTCTGTCTAAATTCAACTATCACATCGCTTATCATTTCAACAAGATTGATGATAAGTTGAATGCTTTGACACGTCGTTCAGAAAATCTTTTTAAGAAGAAAAATACATTCGATTCTTGACATCAATATCAACATCAGACAATTCTGAAAACTCATGTTTTAGATTTCAATATTGTTGAGAATCTCATTCTTGATGTTTTCAACATTAAAGTCATGAAGCTTCAGTCACAAATCATCGCTCTAGATTCAGTTCAGTTACATTTGTTTTCAATTATTTCAACATCTTTGCAAATTTTAACTTTCATGAATTTAGAAATCAAAGAATTTGATGTTGAAGATGTTAAGTCTTAACTAAATCAAAACATTCTGAATCTTGATAAAGATTCTGCTGACATTCTCACTCAAACATTGTAAAAGCAAATTGAAATCAATGACAAATTTGCAGCTCAAATAATTGAAGTGCTTTGCAATGAAGCACGACATCACAACAAGATTTCTTTAATTAAGTGTGAAGAACATGAGAATCATCTGTACTTTCAAGAAAGAAAGTATATGCTCAACTCAGATAAATTACATCTTCATATCATTCAGCTCACTCATGATAATATCATTGATGATCACTCAGAAAGAGCAAAAAGTTATGAACTGATCAGTCGAGTTTACTGATGATTAAACATCTATAAGTATGTTCAACGCTTCGTATGAAACTGTCACATGTGCACATATTTCAAACTCTTTAAACAATGAACTCAAGAATGATTGAGTTCTCTTTCAATCTTCAAATGTTGTTGATATGATGTTTTCATGAACTATGTAAATTCTTTATTGCTCAATATTTTCATGAATATCACATATAAATATGTTTTAGTCTTTATTGATCATCTTACAAAAATGAGACATTTAGTTCTCATCACTTTTATGAAAGTTGAAGAAGTTATCAACTGCTTTTATGCTCATGTTTGAAAACATCATGATTTACTCAAGTTCTTCATATCTGATTGAGACACACAATTCATCTTCAATGTCTGAAAGCATATGTGTAAAATGCTGAAGATAAACGTCAAGTTATCAACAATGTATCATTCTGAAATCAATGATCAAATTGAGAGAATCAATGCTATCATAAAGCATTATCTTCAAGTTTTCGTCAACTACATGCAGAATGACTGAGTTAAGTGACTTTCTGAAGTTGAATTCATCATTAATAATGCATCATCATTAATCACTTTAACATCATTCTTCTTGATCAATTTAAGTCAAAACTTATGTTTAAACTTCAAGTCTTTTAAGTCTCTGCTTGAGAATCTTACATTTCAAGCTTAAGACAAGTTAATCAATGTTGAAGAGTTCATCAAGAAGATGAAGAAACTAACTGAGCATTTACATGATGAGATGCTTATAGCTCAGATCATCTATGAATTCAATGTCAATCTCTCTCATTGTTTTTGTTTTAAATACTTCGTTGAAGATGAAGTTTAACTGAATGTTTGCAATCTCAGCATTGTTCATTTCGCTGTTATCAGAAACTGAGCTAGACTAAAGATACTATTAATATAAAAGATTGATATTATTATTATTACTTTGATAGAATCTAAATACAAGACAATACATCAGATAATGTATAAAATGAAAGATAAAGAGCAAAAGAAAAGAATGAAAGCTCAACTTTTATATACATGAACTGAGCAGAATCAAGACTAGACAGTAGTTTTATTGATTTAAGATTGCAAAAGTTCATGCACATGATTGAAATAATTGAAACAGAATTGCTAAAACTAAATTAAAATGACAATGATTAAATTGATGACTTGATTCATTGAATTGCAAAACAGATTCAATGAATCAAAATTATTTAAAATATCAACAATTTATGTTCTAAATTGAGTTGATGATCTGACATCATGACAGTAACTTCTCTCTTCAAGACTGAGCTTCTGCAAGATGATGAGAAGAAACAAGATGAAATAAGAAAGAATTAAAGATGAAGATTGAAATGAAATGAAAATTGATGTGAATGCATTTTAATGTGATGAAGCACAGATGAAACTAAAATAAATCTGAGTCACATCTGAGTCAGATTTGAGCAAGATATCTGAAGAGTGAGATGAGATGAAATGCATTTTAACGTGATGATGCACAGAAATTGAAACACATCTGAATCACATTTAAATCAGATTTAAACAAGATGTTGTCAAAATCATGTTTAAATGATACAATCAATAAAGATCAGAATTGATAGTGCTTAATCTTTAGAAATAGCTATAACTGAATATTAAGAATACAGAAGAAGATTGATACAAAAGCTTTTATTTATGTAATGTTCAGAGACTGCGCTAGACTTGAAAGAAATGTGTTTGTGACATAAGAAGAATGTGATGTAGATGAACAAGATGTTGATGAAAGAAAAGAGTGTTGAGAAAGAAAAAAAGTGTTGAGTCATATTTGAGTCATATCTGAGTCATATCTGAGTCAAACCTGACTAGCTCGCTGATTAGCTCTAATCATTACGCAGAGAACTCACTAGCGTTCACTGTGAATTAATTAAAGCTTCAGTCTTGTTCAATCTTGATACGCTTGTAACATTACTTTCTTCTTTGAAAATTCATGTTCACATGAATGTAGTTCATTTGCTCACTTTTGTTGATAGTTATTTTGATATTTAGCGCGATTTGTTTGAATATAGCTTATGAAATTCGTTCAAAACTTTCTCTGAGTCATCGAATTTCTCTTTATCAACATAGTATCATTTGTCGTTTCTATCTAGATTTGTTCATTTGACTTTGTACTGTATTCAACCTTGATAGCGTCTGAAGTTTAATATATTGTCTATCTTTCAATGTTCATCATCTTTGATAGTGATTGATCTGAGTGATTCTGAATGCTGTTCTGATAGAAAGTCTTCTGAATATGATCGCAGTAGCTTCAAGCTGAACATTGAATGCAGATGCTTCATGCTGATTGATAGACGAAGATGATAGAAGATATTCACTTTGACAGTGATTTGATAAAGATCTAGCTGTTTGTCTTTCAAATCTTTGCAAAGTCTCGTTGTCTTGACGTTTCTGAAAGATAGTCAAACTCAGTCATCTACTTCATAGATGACATTTCATCTATGTTTATTGATCTGAACTTCAATGATCAGCTTCGTCTTTTTCAATTGTTGATAATCAAAGTTCAGTAGTTCTTTCATTTGAATGACAATATTGTTTGCTTTTCTAGCTTCAAGTCGTTCATGAGTTGTTTCATAGTCAATCGTATTTGAATCAAAACTCATTCAAGAATGAAATTTCTTATTGAAGTAGAAGAGAATCATTGAAGTGATCGAGAAGATATTGAAATTGTCACTGAACTTCATCATAGATATTCATTTGACTCAGTCGTTCTGCATGTAATTGCAGTAGATTCTAAGTTCGCGTT
>JAABUV010008487.1_pt1 | contig 10383 bp, 9 predicted proteins | sample 5559971 | NCBI WGS metagenome assembly JAABUV01 (sample SAMN10711881, study PRJNA513362) | rock metagenome | isolation source: Antarctica rocks | place: Antarctica: Victoria Land, Knobhead nord | collected 2015-12-19
AGGGCTTTGACCCTGTCTGTTAAAATGCAATTCTTTCAATGCATCGTCATGTCAGTTCTGCTGTACTCTGGAGAAACATGGGCTGTTGTGAAACAACACATTAGCCCTTTGGCTGTTTTTCAGATGAACTGCTTGCGACGCATCTGTGGCATATCCTTGCAGCTGAGACTCCACAGATAGGGTGTTGCACCTATTCAGTATGACAACATTTGGCACATGATCGCGCCAGGCAAAAGACTCAGGTGGCTAGGTCATGTTTTCAGGATGCCTAACGATAGATTGCCTAAGAAGCTTTTGTTTGGTGAAGTCAAGGGGCTTCACCCACCTGGCCGCCCTAGGTCTAGTTTGAATGATGTTGCACTACGTGATTGTCAAAATTGTCGTATGAGTAGGCCTTATAGGGATGCACAAGACAGGCCGCTCTGGAAAGACAAGAGTTGTCCTGCACGTATTTACCTCATCATGAGCTGGGAAGCTTTTTAATTATTATTATTATTATTACATAATCAGACATATTGTCGTCATCTGGAGAACTGCCGGTGCCTGATCGTTCTTCAGTTACCTCCTCAGGGCAGCTATGGCAACACCATACAACTAAGGGGAAAGCCACCAGAGGGCAGTGGTACTGATAAATGACCTGTCATCAGACTCAATTGGGCAAAAGAGTGAAGGAGCCACCAAACCAGTGAAACTTGTATATTTATTCAGACTGTGGGTGTTTTTTTCCATGTGAAGATGCTAACCAAAACCAAGCCACTTTATGCATCAAGCACAGATGAGGTCATTTCATGGTGCAGCTGCCAACACCGTGCTGTTATATATTAAGACCTGTGCTCAAACTACCACCTTATTGCAGCTTGCAGATTGTCAAAGGCCTGACAACACGTTCTCAGATAGGTGAAGTCAGTGCTCAACATCAAAGATTGCCCCCTGCACAATGCTGACTGGTATATTACAAGACTGCCTTGGTTAAACCTAAACAGTTAGTCTGTCTAGACATACATGCCAAAAAGAAACACAATACATGCCTACCAAGACTTTATTTTGGACTTGCACCTGGTTGTACTCTCAGCCACAAATCGAGTAAACATAATTTTTCATTGCAGCGGAGTCTCAGGCTGAGCCAGGCGCCCTAGTGAATCCACGTTGAGATAGCTGTACTCTATGTAGTTCCATGGCGCACCGTTGATGTTGTACTCCGTGCTGAACGTCCTGAAACCACTTTCCTCCATGAACAGCAATGTATGCACCAAATCCGTCATTGGTGGACTGCCTGCCGAATGATGGTACTCAATTTGGGCTTGGGTGACGGGTACACTTTCGTTGAGCGCGGCATAATGAGCCACCATTGCGGGCAAAATCTCGTACTCGGCACCCTCAACGTCCATCTTCAGTACATCTATCCATGTATGTCCCAGGTCCGACATGATAGTCGACAAGTTCTTCAGCTGATATTGATCAACAATTGACTCTTCAGGTGCTGTCACGAAGGAATTTTCTGCCCCAATGCCGTACTCGTGTAGAGTCGCTCCTGAGACTGATTGCACAATCTCTGCCTTTTCAGGGCTAAGGGAGTAGTCAAAAATGTGCACCTCACAGCTCTTTGTCATGTTAATCAGCGCCTCTTCAAATGTGACCTCGCCGTTCGATCCAAACGAGTAAACGACGCAACTTTTATCCTGAAAGAAAAACGTGCTTTTCATCACTTCAGGCTCTTATCGCTCATAACTCCCCTCAAGCAGACAACAATACCTGCAGCAGTGTTTGCACACCACAAAGCCATTTGCCGCCGTCAAATGCGACAGATGGGGTTCCAACTCGCTGCTTGGAAGGGCAGTTGTAATACGGCCTTCAGGCATCATCACAGCATAGCTTGATAACCCAAGCTGATAAAGCACACTAGCCTCGTATTGTCAGGCATCAACAAGCAAAAAGCATTGCATATACCCAAAAACGTCCCAGATGAGCCTAGTTCCTGCCGGTGGCATCGATGCAAATTTAATGGCAGTTGATTCTTGCCAGTTTTGAGGAGCAAGAGCATTGTGCAGTGCTCGGAACTCCTCATCCTGTAGCTTCCGATATATACGGAAGGCCTCTTCTTGATCTTTTGGGCTGGCAAAAAGACTTTTAGCTGTCTCACGTGTCTTGACAGTGGCCGTGATATGGTGGTGTTCACGTGGCCACAGAAGCTTGCTGCATTCAACTTGCCAACATATGAGTGTGAACACCACAGTGATTGGCGCCTGACAAGCTTTACATCGAGGTAGCATCAAAGCTGACACGGCCTGAAATGAATCTGTCCTTTTCAATGCTCTGGCGCCATGTCGCTACGCATGAACAAATTCACTTGCAAAGCCGGCGTCAATCCGCACATTCAAACCTCGTCGCATCTCGGGGGCACGACAACCCCCCCAAGGCCGCCCTCAAGAACGCAGACTGGCTGCAAATACCCCAGCCATTGGCCGGTGAGGGGGCGCCCTTGACAAATGCCCTTGTAGCAAATATGAAGGGCTTCGCATAAGGTTCTGCTCTAGCAGCATGATGCAAAATATGCAAACAACCAGGATTTCACGGCACAAACACTGCTGATGCTCTCCCCCTTGCTTGGTAATGTCAACCAAGCCCTGTGCCTTCCTGCAGACAACTGCTGCTTTAGTGACGTGCTATTTTTGCGCATGATTTATTCTGCATCTTGAGTCGAGAATCCCGATCCAGAAACTCGAGTCAAACAAGCTCTCTTTAACTTTTCAGGACCAACCTGTCAGCACCAACCTGTTTTTGATGGTCGATCCGCAATGGAACAAAGTCACGCGTGATTCTGCGGGACCCACTTTTGTGGTGGTGCCAGCGACGATGTTATGTCTGGTGACGGTTCAAGCCATGAAGCGTCAATTACCTGGAATTGCCAGGTTGAAATTGCAACCTGCCAGCATGGTCCTGGAGGCTCTTCAAGCATATAACAAACCTGCGTGTAATAAGCCCAACCGCAGCAATTACCATGTCCAAAACCCATCGATGTTACACAAGTGGTGCCATCCAAAGTCCAAAGCCATACAAAGGGCCATTCCAAAGCGTGTGGACCGGGCCCCAGATTTAACAGGCCCTGTTCAATCGGACGGTGCTATCAGATATGACCACGGTTCAGGGCCTCCACAGGCCTGAGTAGACAGTTCCCTATCTTTGCAGCGCCCCAATGTCCCCACGCGATCTCATAAAAACAAAGTTTCTGACATTGCTATAGCGTTAGCTGCGAAATCGAACCCAGATGAAACAGACAACGCTGGCGGCCCTAGGCAATTTGGGCACGAGTCTATCTCTGATCATACCGTATTGCCACGAAATTATCGCGCAAAAATCAATTCGATAGGGCCCTGCGGGCCAAAACTTGACCGTGATACACCGTGATTTTGCATGTAACATGCATCAAATAAGTGGACTTTACGTCGTTTTACGGCAAGGTACGGCGTATTGCGGGGTAGCAAAAATCAGTTCGAGTTTTTCAGGGTCCGGGACGGTTTCGATCCAATACGGTAGCCTGTTTGTCTTTGGCCACGGACATTCCATGGTTGAAAGTGCTTGTGCAGGGTAGGCAGGACACGAGCAGGCCACATGGCTTCGAGTTCCACTTTTTCCGCCAATCCAGACACACGGCATGCAAGTCTCTGTGCCATCTGCTTAATGATTTGCATTGGAGCGTCAATCGTTTTGGTCTTGGCACTGACATTCAGCATTCGATGTAACATCCCAAATCAGCAGGTATTCCGTCGACATGTTCATGTGCTGATCATGAGTACCAGTAATGATAAGAGTGGTACGGCAGTAGTAGTGCTTATACAGGATTTGTAATAACACAGATGAGGTTGACATGTTCACAATAGTGGCGTGGTTTTTGCAGATACTGGTTACGGATTCCACAATCCCCTCAGTTGTCGCACCTGCGACCAATGTCAGCCTGGCGACAACGCCGCTTGCCCCGCCGCTGGAGGACAAGGTCCTATCTTGGATGTACGCCGGCAGCAACGATGACTATGGTGGTCAGCCAATGACGCGCCTCGGTGCAAGCTTGAAAGCTTTACTTTGGGGCCTTTTCGAATACGAATTAGCAGAGATTTCAGAGATAATCATAGTAGAGTGGACCTCGGTGTCAGTGACACAACACATCTGCGACTCTTCTGAGATGGATGTTATATGCCGTTCAGATGATAAAGAATGTGGGGACTTGTCCACCTCTGAAGCGTCTTTCAGCGTGAGTCAAGTGTTGTTGAGGGTGTTGGCAGTGAATCAGGAACAGACGATGCATCATGTACATCCACCTTTGACGCGAATGTCCGAAGTCCACGCGCTGAACGCAGCTGCTCAACGTGCTCGCGGCGCTTTTCTCTTGCGTCTCGATCAGGATACTCTTGTGGGGCCGAGCTTCATGCGCTTTTTACGCGCCGAAATGTTTGCATCTTGGCCGCATATTCATCAGCCATGGTTTGGCGGGAGAAGGGATTGTGATGAGCAAACCTCGCCATTGATTACCGAAGATCCAGTCGCGTTTCTTCTGACAGAGGACGATACGGTGTCCTCTTGGGCGGGCTCAGACTCTGAACACAAGATGGGAGGTCCAGTTGGGGTGCTGGGCCTGCCTGCCTGGCTATGGCGTGCTATTAGAGGATATGATGAAAGCTACATTGCATGGGGTCATATGGAGCTAGAGATGTATAATAGATTGACCTATGTGGCGGAGGTGCTGCCTCTGAGCAGGCATACTGATATGTCAATACCATTTTACCATTTGGCTCACAACAAGTCATCTTTGACTGAGCCGACACGTCATGAAAACAGTTTTCACGAATCAATTGACAGACTGGGCGTAAGTAAAGTAAACTCAAAGACTTGGGGTTTGGCTTCTATGAATATACCAGAAACGTTACTTAATGTGTGCAGATTCAGACCTGCTGGTGACATACCCAACAATACAGCATAAAGACCCATGATCCCGTGCCCATGAAGCAGTCACTCGTGTGCATTGGGAAGACTCTACAAGTATGATGCGTAGCAATAGGTGTGACGTCCCTAAGCTTGATGTGAGCTGTGCTGCCAGATATGTCTGCGCTTGCTTCATCATTGACAGTTGGTTTGCAAGTGCCTGTGCATCAGCAGGCTGTGGAAGCTTGCTGCGTTGACCAACTCTTTGCTTCGGTTGAAGACTTAGTAATCTGCGAGCTTCAAAATGTGCATCTAGGCTGTTGAACTGATCTTTGATTAAGAGAATGATTTGATTGGCCACTGCACGCTTTTGTGAGCCAGAAGAATGTGGACAAACAGCTCGCACATGGTGCAACAGGTCAAGATGGCGGCTGCATTGAATTTTAGGTCTTCCAGCATCTGCCCGGAAAAGCACATGTGATACAGCATTGAACGTCTCAAACCCACAAATGAACAGTACAGCTTGTCACTTGTGCCCTTCTGTTTTTGCATGTCTATGAGTGACGTAAGAATGCAAGAGTTATCAGTTATGCAGTAGTTCTCCCAAAGCCTGCTTCAGCTCTAGCTTTTATGTTGAGCTCCTCCGACCATGGGGCATGCCTGCATTGTAATCGCTACATACAGCTTAGCCAATACTGGTCCCGCTGTAATGCTCCTGTAGATGCTCATGCCAGACTGCTCTACAGATTCAAAAGACTGCTGTAATCATAAGATATTGAGGGAATGACTGGCAAGCATGCAACTGAACAGCTGTAGTAAGATCAGGTCACTTCCATTGACGACCACGTCTGCAGAATCACCATCAACTTCTTTGTCCGTACATGCAACTTTTCTGCATTGATGCTGGCAAACATACACTCATCATCAGAGCTTCTGGGTGCAGATACACTTGATGCTGCAGGTCCCTATGGAGGCCCAGCAGGCCGAAGACTAAAGAGAGTCTGTAAAGCTCTTCTCTGCTCAGGGAGGCTGACAGGGAAGCTGTCTCATTTTTTGATCTTGTGCACCTTCAGAGATGTCTTGAGTGTCAATTCCTTGTTTCTACAGGCTAGTGACTACTGATGTACAACGTGTGTGCATGAGTATGAAGCCCATACACATTCAATTCATGTAATTCTGTAATTCAATGTACAGCTGTTGACCCTTCTAAATTGAAGATAGCACAGCCCCAAACCGCCCATACTGTTCATATGTTAGACCATCAACATGAGTACAACAAGCTCAACAGTCACTGCAAAACAGTAGTTGCTCCTCTTTCAAGCAGGCAAGTGGTCTTGTCCAACAACACCTTGATGCTGAGATAAAGGCTGTTTGCAGTATGATGCGCTCAAGGTCAAGTTCCAACCTTGCAGCGTCACAATAAGAATCACTGCCTCCCAGCGTATGATATATATCTATACATAAAGAACTTTCTATGGATGCAATGCTTCAGCGTCATCCCAAACAGACCTCAGGTTGCTGATCAGGACCCCTTGTAGGTCAAATTTCGAGGAGGGCTTGGGCAGGAGGATGGAAACCAATGCATCCACAAGACGGCACATGTGCCCTGCATTTGTGGCAATTTTCTAGGTGCTTGAGACAGAGGTCGCACCGCAAGCATCAGTAGGCTAGGCGGTATGTCCAACAAGCATTTCAGCCCACTCACAGCACATGTTCCCTTCATAACTTCCGCTGACCAAGGTCAATGTGTTGCATATCCAGTAGCCGGAAGGTTTATACATCAACACAAGCTCCTGCTGTTCAATCCTATTTTAGCTTGGCATCCTGTACGCGCAAACTCAACCCCTATGTTTGCTACTAGAGCATGCACCGCGCTGTCATGACAACATAGTAAACCGAACTTTATGCAAATACCTATGTATATTATTTTCTATCAAATGAACACTGCAAAAATTAAATGTATCTTGCAGCAAATTGAGTCCTTGCTCAACAATGCTGTGACCACTCTTTGCTTGTGCAATGTCTGGCAGCATAGGACTACATCCTTTCACTCATCTTGGTGGCCTATGTGTGCCTGAGCCTGCCCCTAGCACCACGAGACAGAGATACAATCCATCTGCCGTCAATGATCAGTATCATTAAGCTATAGTATCAGATCCTCATCGTGGGTAGCAGATACAGACGGAATGCTCACACTGCTTGGACTGCTGCAGTGCCTTGCAGCTCAAAACTGATCTGGTCTTCCAGCACTATTGCTTGAAATTGTGCAGGAACCAGTGCAACGCGCCACTTTTACCAATGCTGCGAACAGAGGCGATAGCACTGCAGCAAAACAGGTGAGAAAAATGCCACTCAACTTGGTCAGTTGTAGTTGATTGTCATGCGCTCAACAGCTCCATCACGACCTGACTTGTGGCTGTGGTGTCACAGCCAAGTTTGCTGAGCTCACTCAAGCTCAGTCCTCAGCAGACACCATTGCAGCTGAGAAGCTCAAAGCAGAGGTTACATGACGTAGCCAATGTCAACCCTGCAGCTCAGCTGATGCAAACAGGCTGTGCTGCAACTGTGAAAAGCGATTCAAGAATGTGATGGTGGCTTGGTTGTGGAGTCGACAGCTGATTGTGATTTGTCACATGGAGCCACCGGTTGTACATCAGTAATGCTGGTCCTGTCTTCCTCAGTTCCCCGCAGAGACCATGTCCATTTTTTTTCCAGCAGTATGTCTTGATGGCAAGGCATATCATCAGCCACCGCTGGAGCAAATGCAATGTCAGTTGCAGCTATCGTCGTGGGTGTAGAACCATTGCTAGCATGTGCAGAAAACTGACCTTCAGACTAATTAGTTTTCGTAACATGTAAACTCAGAGTTTATAAGACGTTTTGATGCATGAGTTCAATGAGCAAGTGAACAGGATTGTCTGACGAATATGCATGTATCAGCCACAAGGTATCAGAATATGATGCATATTGTGTAATGCACTCGATTGTCTCGACTTTCCATGACAAGCAGGTTTTGTGCGATAGGAAGCCTTCCAATTGATGCCTGAACGCAGCGTTGAGCAGGCCCACAACAAGTCTGAGCAATCTAGTGCTTTTTAGTAACTTTATCAGAGGAAAAACAAGCAAATGCCATTAGTGCAATTGTCAGTTTGACTGCATTGACAGTCTTACCTTGCTGATCACGCAGCAGTTGAAGCAGACTTGAGTCAAGCTGTGACACAGGATATGCAGCAAAGAATAGGCTGACAGGCTGAAGCCAACAAGATGCAGATAAGAAACTTCACATAGATAGGTTTTTGAGTGTGGCAAATGAGGTGCTTGATGTCATTGCAGGGCCATCAGGGGATGCCCTCCAAGCAGCATATGCCACCTAAATGCCATCACAGCGTCCGCATGCCTACACCTGCATGTTTTGGCTGCAGCAAGGCCAGTGACCAAAACTAATCCTGCTGAGGCCAATCCTGCTAAAGACAATCCTGCCAAAGCCAAATCTGCACCTTGAATTGCTAGTACATTATTTTTCTATGGTCACGCACTAGCTGCACATGGCAACGGCTGTCCAATGTCCTGACAGTATACAACTTCTGTTAGGGACAAGCATTCTGCATGCTGCTCCATTGACATAATTGGTGATGAGAACAGCATTTCATGTCAGCTACTGCAGCCAAGTATCAGTGCAGCACCTCCATACCAGGTCTTGCTATGCGGTGTTGAACAGATTCAAGTTGACTACACATGCAAGCCATACACCAACCAGGCAACAATGCAGCGTGCAGCAGCAGCGATTCCTGGTGCAGACAGCAGGTGCCATTTACAGTTCTATTTGCAAGGCCTTTCACAAAGCCCAAGCACATAATGAAGCAAATCTTTTTGCTCCAACGCAGCTGACACTCACATTTCAGCAGTGAGCCGTCAGAGGAACTTTGCTGTGAAATGTGTCACATTTACTTGTGCTATTCACAACTTTTTGTGACAAGGTGCAGAATTTATAGCAGCTGTGTCTGATGGCTAGCGGTGTTGTCAATGTTGCCTGCTATGGCCTGTCGTCCGAGCAACAATGCCAGTCCGCCAGTCGGTGCACTGTCTGCTCGGCCTCAGGCTATGTCACAAGCGGCGTATGACCACGGAAGAGGCAGACACACGTGCACGTGCTGACACCTGAGTCTCTCTTGCTTTCGTCCGAGGCGCAAGTCAGGCCAGCCGCCGTACACTGCAGAAATGAGCTGACCGATTTGGAGGCGTTACGGCTGAGTGCGCTCTCATCGCGACAGCTAGACAGACAGATAAGAAATGATTGGAACCCTACTCTTCTTCGAAGAGAATTCGTCCTCGGCAACACCATCTGAGCTCTCCACGGTACAGCAACAACTCCGGTCCTACAGTTGGTACCTGCAAGCGCCGCAAATACGCCGTGCAGAAAGACTCAAATATGGGCCGATGCGGCGGTCTATATCGGATAGCGAACCTGCTTTCAAGGGCGTCAGAAAGTAGCTTAGTTCAGCGTGCAAGCGCCAGCGACGCAACTTTCGCCAGACGAGGTCTTTCCAGCGGCGCGACAGGCAGTCTGCACGCATGCCAGGCCCCCATCGCCGCAGGTACGTTACGAAAGTTTGCTAGTAAGGCCGTACAACAGATCAGCAGAGCAGCTACAGCTACTCGCTGGCGTCACGTGTCTGCAGGCTCGCCCATTAGAGAGCTCCTCAAGAACGTCTCAGCCAGCAATGCTGTCTGGGGTCGCCACATTGCAACTCAGGCCCTTCAGCCCAGTGACACGTACGTTTGCTGTTTGATGGCCACACGTTTACGAAGAGCTTAACTCAGCGACAGCTGCAATCGTGCTCTTGGTGCTGCGTTTGTCATACTCTAGCTGTCGTGTAAAGACACACGCAAGGGCTCAAGATGTCCCAATGGCTGCAGCCACAGGCATACAAATATACCCTAGCTCATTATGCAGATTTGCATTTCGGCACAACAGCGCGTCGGAGGAGGATGTGGCAGAGATGGTAAAGGTGACTGGCTTTGGTTCAATGGAGGAGCTGATTGATGCCACTGTGCCCAAGTCCATCAAGCGAAAGGAACTAATGGACATGGGCAAATACACCGAGGGCTTTACCGAGAGTGGCTTTTTGTCCATGTTTAAGTGAGGGCTTGAAGTGTAGAGCTTGATGTGATGTCACAAGCATGTCTGAATGATGACATGATGGCATAAGCATGTCCAACTGTCCAGACAACCTGATGAGTATCTGAATGTATGACTATATTCATCTTGTACTTTTTTACGTTACTCACACACTGGGTGCACCAGCAAGCTGATGTAACAGATGTTGCTGACACACTGTGAGTGTGCAGGCAAATGGCATCTAAGAACAAGGTCAACAAATCATACATTGGCATGGGCTATTACAACACCATGATGCCACCAGTCATTGCCCGCAATCTGCTGGAGAACCCTGGATGGTACACCCAATA
>JAABUV010008488.1_pt1 | contig 10380 bp, 8 predicted proteins | sample 5559971 | NCBI WGS metagenome assembly JAABUV01 (sample SAMN10711881, study PRJNA513362) | rock metagenome | isolation source: Antarctica rocks | place: Antarctica: Victoria Land, Knobhead nord | collected 2015-12-19
CGGCGCAGCCGCCGCCGCTGCCGCCGCTGCCGCCGGATGACGCCGCGGTCGAGCGCGCTGATGCGACGGCAGTCGTGCCTGCCGCGGCGCCGGCTGCGGCATCCGCCGGCCGGCGGGAGTATGTGGCGGCGCCAGTGCGGGTCGCCGCGTCCGCGCACGCGCTCTCAAACGGAGGCTCAGGAGACCTGCATGCGGCGCTCCCGCCGCTGGCGGCGACGGCGGCGGCGGCGGCGGGGGCGGCGGCGGCCCCCGCCGCCGAGGACGACGAGCGCAAGCGCAAGCGTGCGAGCGGCAGCGGCGGGCCGAAGAAGAAGAAGGCGCTCGTGGGCAAGGCGGGCAAGGCCGCATCCAGCCTCATCGGCAAGTGGGCGGCTGCCCGCAAGGACCTGGTGCGCCGCGCGCGCCGCGCTGCAGCCCCTGCGAGCGGGACGCGGCGCGGCGTGCCAGGAGCGCGCTGTGCAGCTTGTGGGGAGGCTCCTGCAAGGACCGCGGAGGCGGCCGGGACGCCTGTGCCTTGCTGCTGGCTTCATACACGCATGCCATGTCCCTGGCACGTACTGCAGTGTACAGATGCTGTGCAGTGTAGGCAAGTATGTGGATATGTGTGTGTGTGCATGTGCTTGAGTCTGGTCACAGCAACGCGCTGCGCGGCATCCACGCGCGCGGGCGCCCACCCTACCCTATCTACAGGCGCGGGCACGCGGCGCCGCAGGAGGAGCTGGAGGAGGAGCGGGCGCCGCCGGACGCGGAGGCGCTGGAGCGGCGGCGGCTGCGCGACGCGGAGGAGTGGCGGCTCAAGCAGCTGCGCGCCGGCGTGTCCGCGGCCGACAACTCCAACTTCCAGGCGCGCGCACGCAGATCCGTGCACCGTTGTGGGCGGTGTCGGAAAGGTGCGGCCCTCTGCCACGTCTCAGGTTTCTGAGGACGGCCCAGTGGGGACCCGCACTGCGCCGGCCGCTCCGCAGCGCGCCCGCCCGTCGGCCGCTGGTGGCGGGGCGCGCGCGCCGGGCGTGCGCGGGACGTGCGGAGGCGGAAGAGGGTTGCTGTGGTGACGCGCGCTGCGTGACCAGCGGCGCAGGGCGCGCGCCAGCCCTGTGACACCCCTTGTCTTGTGAGTGACTTCAGATGCAGGCTCTGCGGAGTCCCCATGGTAAAGAGGTGAGCGAGAGAGGCGAGCCGTGTCCTCAAGCACTGGGCCATGTGCACTGATGCCTTGGCACTGCGGCAGCCGCTGGCGGGCGACTGGCGGCAGCGCGTGAAGGCAGCGCAGCGGCGCGACCAGCCGGCCGAGCCCGCGCCAGTCAGAGCAGCGCGCGCCGCCACGTCGCCCGCCGTCGCAGCCCCCGCGGCCGCACCGGCCGCGGGCGGCGCGCCTGATCTGGCCGCGCTCAGCGTCGGGCTGCCGCCTGGTTGGAAGCCCATGGTGGACAAAGGCAGCGGCGACGTGTATTATGGCAACCCTGCCACCAAGGTGGGGCAGTCTGGCCCTGCGACCTCGCGCCTCCAAGGCGGCCTCCGGCGCGCGCCTGTTTCGGATGTTGCAAGCCCACCAGGGACGCCACGCTGCCGGGAAGTGCAACGGAGAGCACGACCCCTGATGAGACAAAGCTCTGCTGCCTGACGTGTCTGCAGTGTCCCTGGTGCCAATGCGTGCACGGCGTGTCCGCCGCTCTTCGCGGCGGCCGCGCTGCCCCGCCGCGATGGCATGGCCGGAGCTCCGAGCGGCCTGCGGCGGCCTGCCCGCCGTTGCTGGAGAGGCCGCAGGGCGGCGGATGCGCGCCGCGCGCGCGCCGCGGCGGCAGCGCTGCCAGAGGCAGCCGCTGCCTTGCGCGACGCCCACGTGTGACCATGTGTGCCAGCGCAGCGCGCGGCCCTGCCGCGTCCGACAGGCTGTGCAGGCAGGGCGGTGCGGAGCTCTGGCGGCGAATGCGCGCCCGGCCCTTGCGTGCCCGATCCAGGGCAGCAAGGACGCCCACAACCTCCCCCTCCCCAATGGCGCCACAATAGCGCCTGCTCTCAGGTTTGATGATGTTGTGCATGCCCCTGCTGCTACGCTGGCGATCCGCGCAGGCCAGCGTCGAGCCAGAGCGCATGCCTGACAGGGGCGCACCCTGCACGCCGCGCAGGAGACGTCCTGGGAGCGCCCGTAAGGCGCGCCAGCGGACGCTGCTGCCCGTGCGGGCTCAGCGGCCGCACGATGCGCGCTGCGGCTGCATGCCTGCACTTGCATTGTGCTTAGGCAGACTTTAGCTGTTTCTTATATGGGCGCTGTGGGTGGGCATCACGGGGGAGGTCGGACCGCATGGTAGACGCAGTCTGCGGTGTTACAGCACTAGACTAGATTTGCATGTCACACAGCTTTGCGTCGAGGTCAATGTCTGGCTTGCATGCCGGCTGCAGTTCCCAGCTCTACACTCCACTAGACAGTACTGGTAGCATCTTACAGCTGGGCTGCGCTCTGTAACAGCATAGAAGCGTGTCGAACAGTAATCAACGTAATGGAGCGTTCCACACATGTTGTGTCAAAACTTGGGTTGCACATGCATTCAAATATGTTTGCATATAGCGCTCAACTGCCGTGCAAGCGCCCGATGCCAGGTTCGGCAAAGGGCCCACGCTGGCAGGGCGCCGCAGCTAGACCAGCCACCTGACCATGCGGTAGAGCTTCGCCCAGACGTACACGCCTATGAGCACCGCAAACGCAAACACCACCAGGTAGACCATGTGGTTGCTGCGCCCCTGCCGCAGCGCGCGGTTCACGCGCCGCAGGCCGCGCGACAGCGCCGCCCGCGCCTTCTCCAGCGCCTCCTCCAGCCCCTCCGCCGCCGCCTTGGACAGCTTGTTCTCCTCGCCGATGGCCTGCGACAGCTGCGCGCCGCGCTGGCGCCGCCCGTCAAGCCGCCGCTTGTAAAGAGGGCCGCGGGAGCGCTATGGCGGCAGCGGTATGACACATCGCATGCGCTCCCCCGGAGGACTGCCCGCCTCTTGACGGAGCGACGTACACTGCGCAAGGACGACTGGCGTTCCAGCTCGGGGCAGCAGTAACTACAAGGGGAGCCACTGAAAGCCGTGCCAAGAGCGCAAGCCAGCCACAGGTGCAAGTACATTGGCACCCGTGGTCTGTGCATTGCTGGCTACGGAAGCACGCCCAACCCCTTCAGCGGAGCACGCAACCCGGGCCCTGCCAACACACGCGAGCACAAACCTGCCACACAGCACCGCCAGACCTTACCTCTGAACCAGCACCGTCATCAGGCCCTCCAGCCGGGCCGTGCCTGCTTCAACCTGCTCACTTGCGAACTGAGGCCGCTGATTTCTGTGTCAAAGTCCTGGCCTGGCCGCTCCACGTTGATGCTGACGATCGCTGGCTCGGACTGGCCAAACGCGCGAGCGCTGAGTCCCCCCCTGTTGCACGCAGCGCCGGTCAGCACACTGACAGCGCATGGCATGCAGTCCAGAGAGGCAAGGCTGAGCGTTAAGCCCTTGCAAGCAGTACGCTTGCGATTGAACTACCTGGAAAAGCTCCCCCCTGTCCCATACGCTGCCATGGCGCTCAAGTCCTGGTGTCTGCTGCTGCGTGCGCTTACGCCATCGCTGACTCTGTGACAAACGCTGCTTCACTGCTGGAGCGCGAGGCACGCAGGTCTCAACCAGAGCCGAAGCGCACGCCCTCGCACAAGGCTTGGTGGAGAGTGTACAACAGCAGGTAATACAACACTTTGCGCGCAGAGCTTCAGGCCGTTTGCTTCTCCTGCTAGCTGTGTGCCAGGAGCCCAGCACCCTGTAGGTCTGCTGGTACCAAGACACAGCTGTTGGGGTGCACCAGGTCAGCAACATCTGTAGGTGGAGCCTCGCATTTCAGCGTGAAGCCTAAGAATACAGGAGTGCGCACGCCTGGTGTGAACACATGGCAGCAGAGGCGCGACTCCCCCGTACGGTTTTCACGCAATCCTGCCCTCGGCTTGGCCCAGCGTGCAGCTCCTGCGTTGTATGACTATGAAGTGCTCTACCTTGGTACGATGCACAGGCCATCAGCTGTGCTGACAATGTGATTGCTACGCAGGAGGATGTGCGCAGCACCCCTCCGGACAAGGCCTCGCAGCCGGCGAGCTCGGCGGTCTGGCAGTCTCCGTTCCGGGTCTGACCCTCGCCTCGCTATGATCCATGCCTTGCAGCTTTGCACCACCTTTCTTGCCGACCATACTAGCGCTCCCGGCCCGGCCGCAGCTGGAGGCCAGCGCGTCCGCCCGTGCAGGACGCAAGCTGCCAGACGTGGGAGGACGAGCCGGCCGCTGCCTCGCCGCGCAGCCGCGCGGCGGACAGCGGCAGGTCCGGCTCGCAGGCGCGCGGCGCGTGCTCCGAGCCGGCGGAGCCGCCTGAGGCGTCTGCGGGCGCTGAGCCGCCGGCCGGGGCCTCGCCGCTCGGCGCCAGCCTGGCGCGGCGCGTCAGCTCGGCCGCGGGTGCCGCGCGCGAGCACTTTGGTGCGGCCGCGCTGCAGACGCTGGTGTCGTCCGGCAACGACGTGCTCGACCAGGCGCGTGCTGGGGTTAGATTGTGGAGCCTAGGTCATTCACCTCGCGCTGCCCACGCTGGTCGGTCCAGCAGTGACTTGCTCAGATGTGCGCGTGCGCTTGGTTGCCGAGGCACTCGGCCCCGTGCGAACAGCGCGGCGCACTCTGTCAGAGCTCGGCCGCCAGCGCCGCGCGCAAGCCCTCTGGCGCGCCTGCGCACACGCTCGCGGGCGGCTGAAGCGTTCAGGCCATCTGCCAAGCGACGTGAGCTGCCAGCGGTTTATTAATATGTGTGAAGTCAGTCGCACCCCGACCTGTGCGCGCAGATGCAGAGCTCGCCGCGGCCCAGCGCCGCAGCCGCGCCGCCCGGCGCCGGCGCTCACCCTGCAGGCCCGGCGCACCCTGCGGCCGGCGGCGGCAGCGTCTGGGGCTGGCTGGAGGGCGCGGGCCCGCTGCCGAACGTGCTGCTGCGCGGCGCGGGCGCGGCGCTCGGCCGCGGGCGCGACCCGGGCCCAGACCTGGAGGCGCTGCGGCTGGGCGCCTGGAGCGGCCGGCCGGGGCCCAGGCGCGCGCGCCAGCAGCCATGCATGCGTTCCTGCAGGGGCTGGCGTGCTGCCTTCGTCTGGCCTGCACGCTGCTCGCACTTCTGAGGTGCAAGGTAGTGGATGGGCTGGTGCGCGTCTAGCTCTGGGATGCGTTGCATGGCTACGATGTATGGCACGGTATGTATGGTGGGCGTGGGGGGCAGGAGCAAGCAGGAGTTGTGAGGATGGTGCGAGGAGTCACCTGACAGTGACGCAACCAGTGTGCACGCGCGATGGCTGCCCTGACTGCGCGCTCCCTGGCGAGCAGGGAGTGGCTGCACCGCGCGCTGAGCTTTGCTGAGATCCCGGACGGCCGCGTCTCGCGGCTGCACTGCATCGTGTGCGCGCGGCTGCCGGACGCCGGCGCGCTGGCGCATGGCAGCCGCTCCTGCTCCAACCCTGCCAGCGCGCTGCATGCGCTGCTGAGCTCGGGCCGTTCAGAAGAGGCGCTCGGCGGCGCCGGCGCTGACGACAAAGCGGGCAGGGCCGGCAGCGCGTCCGAGGGCGCCGCGCAGGACGCGGGCGGCGCGTGCGCGGGCGCCGGCGTGGCCGGCCCCGCAGCGGCCTACGTGGAGGACCTGTCGACCAATGGCACGTTCCTCAACGGCGAGCGCGTGCCGCGCGGGGCGGCCGCGCCGCTGTGCGACGGCGACCGCCTGTCGCTGGTGCTCTCGGTCGCGCCGCTGATCGAACAGTTCTTCGTGTTCCATGCGGGCGCGCGCACGCCCACTTTTCATAAAGGGTTTGCTTAGGGTTAACCTGCTCTCGAGGCCCTACCCCTAGCCCCATCCACATGAACACTGAAAGCCGGCGCCTGCAGGTGTGTTGGCATCCACACGCCGTGCATGCCGCGCGGCGTGGCGAGGGCCTCCCGGTGACCGGTGCCAGCCGCGTCATGACCGCGTGCACTGCGGCGGCACCTGTGTGTGCATGTGCTCGCAGCTCCGGTGCCGGCAAGTGGTGCCCCGCGCGCGCGCGCAGGCGACCCGCGCGGGGAGGCGGCCAGCCTGCCGCAGCCGCCGTCGCCCGTGGCGGGCGGCAACTCAGCGCTGCGCTGGCAGCCGAGCGGCAAGGGCCTGCAGCGCACAACGACCAGCCGCTACACGACCAAGTGCACGGCGACCGCGGACGACCTGCGCTGCCAGATCTGCCTGGGCATGCTGCGGTCGTGCGTCGCGCTGGAGCCGTGCGGGCACAACTACTGCGCTGTGTGCCTGTCCAACCACTTCGCCGCGCTGCTGGAGGCGCGCCGCCCCAGGGGCGCCCGCGCGCATGTGGGAGGGGCGTGCTTGCAATCATGTTGAGCTTCATATGAGTTTCCAGTGATGGGTAGCGGGGTGGTCCCTTTGACTTGTTTGCGGGTGGAGATAGCATGAGCACTCTCCAGCTCTGCGTAAGCCAGAACGAGCCCAAAATCATCACCAAGCGAGCTACCGGGCGCGCGCCGCGCAGGGCGGCCAGCCGGTGACGTGCCCGCTGCGCTGCACGCCGCCCGAGCGCGTGGTCGCCAACGCGCCCGTGCGCGCGCTGGTGGCGTCGGGCGCGCGCGACGCGGACGGCTCCGGCGAGGACGACGAGGACGGGGAGGACGAGGACGAGGACGAGGAGGAGGACGCGCTGCAGATGGCGCCCATGTGCAACCTGGGCGACGACATGCTGCCGCTGGATGCCGCCAGCATCAAGCAGCGGCAGGTGGCCGCCCGCCCGTTGCCCGCCACGTGGGAGAGAGGCAGTAAGCTATTGCTTTTGCGCGCGCGCCCCTGGGGCAGGCTGTTTTGTGCTCTTGTCGCTTCCGCGCAGGCGGCCGTGGTTGCCTCCAACCCTGCCCCAAACCCCTGAGCTGAGACCACGCGCGCCGCATAGGTGGAGGGCGCGCTGGCGGCGCTCTGCGCGGACCCGGCCGAGAGCCCGCTGGAGGCGCTGATCAAAAGCCGCGCGCGCCGCGTAGGTGGAGGGCGCGCTGGCGGCGCTGCGCGCGGACCTGGCTGAGGGCCCGCTGGAGGCGCTGGAGTCGCTGTCATTATCCCTACCCTTGACCCTAAGCGGAGATCGCGCGCGCCGCGCAGGTCGATGGCGCGCTGGCGGCGCTGCGCGCAGACCCGGCCGAGGGCCCGCTGGAGGCGCTGGAGGCGCTGGAGGCGGTCGCGCGCCTGTCCTGGTCTGACGACGAGGCGCGCGCCCGCGCATGGGGCGCAACGCTGCCTGGTTCATGCTGGAGGCGGGTGCAGCTGCGCGTATGTCTGCACTGGGCGCGCGCTGGGCGCTGCTGGCTGCGCTGCGGGCGGGTTTGCGGCTGGAGGCAGGTGACTGTGAGCAGGCGTTGACGAGCTCTCTCGTGCAGGCATCCCGTCCTCGTGGTCTGCAGCAAACCGTGCGGGGCGAGCGAGGCTGTAAAACTGCCGCTCCCCCTTCATTGCTGGAAATCTATATGTATGAGCAATGAAGGAAGAGAGGTGGACACGGGGAAGCGGGGACCGAGCGGCCAGGGAAGCGGGCAGTGAATGGCAGGGGCAGCGCGCGCGCGCCAGGTGCGCATGCCGGTGACAGAGTTAGGGGTGGTGTATGCAGGACAGGGTGAAGGTCGCGAGAGGCGGGGCCGCGCGCGCGCGCGCCAGGTGCGCGTGCTGGTCATGGAGGCCGACGGCGTGGAGGGCGTGGTGGCGGCCATGCGCGCGCACGGCGGCCAGGAGCACGTGCAGTGCGCGGGGTGCCTGGCGCTGATGGCGCTGGTGCGCGGCGAGGGCGACGTCGCGCGCGCGTGCCAGTGGCGCGTGGTGCGCGGCCGGGCCATGCCGATGCGCGCGCCGGGACTGGTGCCTGCTGCTGTCTCGGGATAGGGGCGGGACAGGGCTGCAGCGCGGCAGCCCGTGCGCTGGGCGAGCCCTATTGGCAACTGGGCTCTGCATCAGGCAGTGTGCCGCCTCAGGCCTGCCCACCCAACACACCGTGTCTGTCTCCGTGCAACCGCCAGCTGCACCTCTTAAAGCTCTCTGGGTGTCTGATGCTGTGTGGGCTGCGTGCTCTCGCACAGGTCCTCCCCTGAGTTTGCAGCTTTGCAGGAGGTTGCGTACTCTGCTTCTCCTTCACTTTGGGGGGAAAGCCGACGACGAGGCAGCGCAGCCACGCCAGGAGAGCTGGCAGGCGGCCCGAGCGCGACAGAGCCCGGCGCGACAGAGCGCGCGCGCGGCGCGCGTGCGCAGGTACGCGCGCGCGGCGTGGAGGCCATGGTGGCGGCCATGGCGCGCCTGCGCGGGCACGCGATGGTGCAGCTGTCGGCGCTGCTGGCCTTCATCCCGCTCGCGCTGGAGAACGCGGCGCTGCAGGCGCACGTGGCCGCGCTCGCGCTGCGCGAGGTGCTGGCCGCCATGGCCGCGCACCGGCGCGTGGCCAACGTGCAGGCCAAGGGCCTCATCGTGCTCGGCGTGCTCGGCCAGGCGCGCCGGCGGGCGCTTGACACGCTGGGCCCCCATTGCCCCCGGACTTTGTGCGGGTAGACGTTTGTGTGCTAAAAAACCCCAGGGCCAGAGGCCCCATTGTGCCCGGCAAGCTGGGCCAGGCGCGCGTCTGCTGTCCTGTGCCCTTTCAGAACTCTTCTGGCCGCAGTAATCCGCCAGGGCGCATGGGTGCAGGCCCATGCGCCTCACTGTGCGCAGCGTGCCGGGCGAGGCGAGCGGGCCGCTCCCGCCTGCTTGCCATGCACCAGAAACCCCATGGTGTTGCGGCCTGCTGCAGTTTTGCGGCAGCGCTTTGCCGCAGAGGCGCTGCACGGCGTCCGGCGGGCGCCCGCGCGCACCTAACCCTACCCCGCGCGCGCAGGGCGAAGACGCGGTGCACGACGCGATCCGCGCGCGGCAGGTGGCGCTGGGCGCGCCGGCCGCGGTCGCGGCCGCGCTCGCTGCGCACTGCCGCGGCGCGTACGAATTTGAGCCGGGCGGCGGCTCCCCGGACCGGGGCCTAGATGCGGGCGGCGCCGGCGAGGAGGTGCGGCCCCCTGTGTCTCAGGCGAGGGCGGCGAGCAAGGGCTCCGGTGTGAGCGCGGTCCCGACGCGGGCGGCGTCCGCGAGGAGGCCCGCACGCAAGTTCATATGTTGCAGCGGCGGCTGTGTGCGCCGGGGTGTGCGCGCCGCATCCGCAGCATACGGCGCTCTGCTGGCTGCTGCTGCATGTGTATGCGCACATGCGCTGCGTTGCAAGGCGCGGTAAGAATGAGAAATGAGTCAGGCGGACCAAGGGCGAGGTCAGGGGAGCAAACGAGGCAAGGAAGCTTAGGTGTAGACGCTATCAGTCTCGCAGGCGGCCTGCAACGCTCGTGCGCGCCGTGCGCCAGGTGCTCTGGGGCGGCCTATTTGCGCTGGCGAGCCTGCTGCGCGAGAATGCGGGCGCGCGCGCGCCGGCCGCGCGCGCCGCCGCGCTCGCAGGCCTGCCGGTGCTCCTCCGGCGGTGCCTCAGCGCGTACCAGGCGCGCTCGGCATGCGGGGCCGCTGCGCCTGGTGACACTGCATGGCAGCATGGCAGCATTGCATGCCGTAGATCCTCGTTTTGACTATAGTAATCTGGGAGTTTCACACAGGCAGCTGCAGCCCGACAAGCATGGACGTTGCTAGGCCGCCCTGTCAGTACAAAACCCCAATGCATAGCTCCGGCCCTGACACGAGACGGAGCACAGCGGTGCTCAGACGCTTGGTGGCATGCTGGGCGCAGGCAGCGGCGGCCAGGCACGGCGGCGAAGTGGATGACATGATCGTCCAGGTGCGGGGGCGAGGCACCTCGTGCCCAGCTCGCGCCGGCGCGCTCTGCCGCCCGGGCACCCGGCAGCGCTGAGCGCCTGGCGCGCGCGGAAGTTCCCGCCTCCATGGTGGCTGCGCTCGTGCGTTTTGTCTTGCATCCGCGAACAGAGCGCCAGATGTGCGACTCGGAAGTGCCGTGCAGCCTCCATGGGCTTGTGCGGGTATCTGGCAGGTGTGGGTGTGGGCGGGGTTGCTCCCGGCTGGGCCCGGTGCTGCTGCACAGCAGCACGGTCTGTGCCACGCGCCTCTGCAAGCAGGCCGTGCACGGCGGCCTAATCATGACATCGCGCGCGCGCCAGGCGGGCCTGTACCTGAGCGCAACGCTGGGCGCAGCGGACCGCGCGCTATCGCTTCAGCGCCTGTCCGCCGCTGCGCTGGCCGCCGCGCTCGCGCTGCTGCTCTGGCGCCTCGCGCGCTCCTCGCGCCTGCAGCGCTGGCTGGGGTGACGGCTCGGGGCTGCCTCGCGCGCGCGCGCTCGTCTGGTGGCCAGGAGCGTGC
>JAABUV010008490.1_pt1 | contig 10379 bp, 19 predicted proteins | sample 5559971 | NCBI WGS metagenome assembly JAABUV01 (sample SAMN10711881, study PRJNA513362) | rock metagenome | isolation source: Antarctica rocks | place: Antarctica: Victoria Land, Knobhead nord | collected 2015-12-19
CGCGACTCCAGTATGTCACCTTGACCCACGGTAAACACGCCCCTAATCCTCCGCGCAGTGGTCCTTTCCTCGGACGGCGATTTCGAAGCCTTCTCGGTCTCTTATGAGCATCATTCCTCCTACGTGGCGACCACATCTACAGACTATCCTCCATACTCCTACCTCGAAGCGTATCTTCTATTTCTTGCTCCTGAACCTAGCCTATATGGGCGTGCAAATGGGATATGGGGTCTTGACCAATTCCTTGGGTCTCATCTCAGACGGTAAGATGTCTCTTTTCATGCATTGTATGCCCGCTGATCCATTCAGCCATCCATATGCTCTTCGATTGCCTTGGATTGGCGGTAGGCCTCTGGGCATCTGTGGCAGCTACTTGGAAGCCGGACGGGCGATACACGCTTGGCTATTCACGCGTAGAGACGCTCAGCGGCTTCGCAAATGGTGAGTGCGCCGCCTTTCTCATCCCTCTAAAGCTGAATACCGGTCAGGCTGCTTTCTCATCCTCATCTCTATATTCATCATATTCGAAGCCATCCAAAGAGTGTATGCCGCAGAAGCAGTCTGAGGAGGCCTCGCTGACTAGAGAACAGTGTGGACCCTCCCGAGATGGAGACAAACCAGCTGCTTCTCGTTTCCTCCATCGGACTAGCTATAAATCTTTGGGGCATGTACGCGACCGGCGGTCACCAACATCATCGACACAGCCATGGTCCTTCTCATACTGTGGAGGTGAATGAGAAGAAGGTGAGCTGCGCAGTTTGTCGAAGATTGCATCTAAGCGTCACTTCAGGTTGACCATCGGCACACCAACGGGGACAGTAAACATCGTAAGGACTCATATGGAGTGAGGATTTGCGCAAATCGTGAGGTTTCGCTCATTCTCCGCTTAGACATCCAAGGACTTCTCCACGCCACCGAGGATCGGACAGACTCGGCGAAGAAGCTCCGGTCATAATCATATTATGATCTCTCGATCGCACTCCCATGACCAACCTGATTCCAATCACGATTACCCCGATCACTCAACTCATGCCCACTCCGATCACGACGAACACTCATGTACTCATTCAGCTCACGAACACGAGGTAAGTCGGCGGACTTCTCATTTGCCTTGGCGGCTGATCTTTGCTCCAGCAGGACCACACCGAGCAACGCCACCACAATGATGTACACGACCACGATACCCACGACCACCACGATACACATGACCATGCTCACGACCATGCACACAGTCACAATATGCGCGGCGTCTTCCTGCACGTCCTCGCTGTATGGAAGACCCGATCCATTGATGGCCCAGCTGATGTTCATTGCTTAGGACACTCTCGGCAGTGTCGGCGTGATCGTATCGACCATCCTCATCCGCTTCACCGGCTGGACAGGATTCGATCCTCTGGCGTCCCTCTTCATCGCTGCCCTGATCTTGGCGAGTGTCATCCCGCTTGTCATCGATGCCGGCCGCATGTTATGCCTCGACGTTGGCGCCGGGACTGAGGCGGACATAAGAGCTGCCCTTGCAGATGTGAGCCCCCTTTTGGTGTAATGATCTGGGCTGATCGCAAGACTAGCTGTCGAACGTGGATGGATTGAGCAATTACGGTTCTCCTCGGTTCTGGCCACGGTGCGAGGGAGAGCTGGTCGGGTCGATCCACATACAACTAGCGCCTTCTCCATCCTCCTTCGACCCTTCGAGATCGCGGACCCCGGCGCCGCGAGGCTATGGCCACGGTCAGACGATTTACGCAAACGCAGACAGGGTGGTGGCGAGAGTGGAAAAGTTGCTTCGAGCAAGGATACGGGGGTTGACGGAACTGGTGGTACAGATCGAAGGGAGCGAGGAGAAGGGGTATTGTTCGTGTATGACTAGTGGATAGTTTGCATCGCATGACATTTACATATCTCAGTCCTTCGGCATCCCGATGGCTCTGGACTGCATAATGTACTTCTAGCGTGCTACAAGATCATATGAACTCAGCATGTTTCTCATTGAAGGATTGTTTTCCGAGAACGATATGTGCTCTTGTGCAACATCAGCCAAGTGACAGAGGTCTTCTCACCGCGACCTTTTGACGCCTTGGGCCCCGTTATGGTACCTCTTCTCGAGGCCAAAGGTCACCCTCCCCAGTCGTTGGTATGGCCCGCGGCCTCTGGCTGCATTGAAATTGGCTCGCGGCCTCTTGAAGTTTTGACTTCGCCCCGCAACTCGGGTTTCGGGGTTTCGCGGGTGCTTCACAGCTCACGGACGTCAAGTCGGCAACTCAAGCGCTTCGCATCGATCAAAGACACTTGGCTCCGCATTTCAGATTCGGGGTTCCACGGAGTCGGTCTCGAGCCCGCGGTCGGTCCGACTCGGAACCCGTCTTCTTTCGAGGACTGAAAGGGTAGTTGTCCTACTCTGTTTGCGGGACGATAGACACTACCGGATTTGCGAGTATACGTGGATTGATTCGGGTATCTGGACTTCTAAGTATGGGATTGATAGGGAGATGGCGCGAGTGAAAAATTGCGTAGATAGCCACATATGTAACACGAAATGGCATTGAGAAGCCAGAGGGGTCAGTCTTGCCATGGCGGACATGCATAGTAAATGATAGGTACTCCGCTCCCAATATCCTTTTCCATCGACGTTTTCTCTTTCATCCTTGCGTTTGCCGATGGGGAAGCTCTGACATACGGTCCAGGCGGTGCTTCACTTCTTCACCGAGTTCGACTTGGGACTAGCAATTGATCGCTTCGGGAGAATCCTCGCAGTAGGCGGTCGGCTCAGCGATCCTGAAATCGCGTGAGCCCAGTAATGATAATCCCACAGTCAGATTAGCATAAGACGACCATCATTAAGTCCTGATGTCCGCGCTGGACTCCATCAGGCTACGTCTGCGGTGAAGAGGACACTTCTTAGTCCAACACTCCACGGGCATCTAGGATGCATGATCATACTTTTGCTGCAATGCAATGCGATCAGAACGCGCCGATCCTTGCGCCGTTGAAAAGCTTCTCCCTCGACTTGCCGGAGAAGACGGTCTTCCAGAGCTCGGTCCTCGCCTCCGGCAGCGTGAGCAGTGTGCGAGTCTCTGCGAACCGTACGAGTCAGTATGAGCTAACTCCCTAGGTGAGAAAGACTTGCTGCTATCTCGATGTCCAACGTCCAGGAGTAGTACCGTATCCGAGGTGACCTTGATGGCGCCTAATCCCGATACACTCGGTCAGCTACAACCTGTACGGCTTTGGAGGATAGTCAACGTACCAGCCTCAAGCAGCTTGCCCACCCTGGCCGGCGTGCCGACAGCGACCGAAACCCTCGTCTTCTTCAGATAGGCCACCTGCTCGACGAGCTTGAAGTGTTTCGCGAAAAGCTAGGCGAGATGATCAGCTTCCTTCAAGCCCGGTATCTCCGTCACATGTACTCGGCTGGAAACTGACCTTGGCTACTTCGCCCTGACCTTTGACGTCCCGGACGCCGCGGACGATATCGGCACATCGCAGGCCAGAGAGGGCGAGAATGATGATCCGCGGTGTTGAGGGTCGGAGCTTCTTGGATTGTAAGGGATTCAACACTGCTTTGGTATCAGCTGGTTTCTGGACAGTCGATCCATGAGAAGGACTGACGAGATTCGATCCTTGAGACTAGGGGGGCGAAAGGGTCGGTGTTGCTGGGAGTTGGAGGGTAATCGGCGGGTGAGAGCAGTCTATCCTCTACTCAAAGGAGGACTTGTCAGCCCTCAATGTCCAACAACCAGCCCGAAGGGTTGCGCAGGTTGGTGAGAGGCTGACCTGGTATGATCAGATCATCAATTTCCAATGGACTCGCTGCGGGGAAGGTCTCGCCTATCGAGGCCAGCAGGAGCTCGGATATCTCGGATGGGGTGCAGTGTGTGGGCGGAGTGAGGGACAAGGAGGCCGCTATACCGTCTTGCTTCTGCTGCCATGTCAGACACCGTCCCATGTAAGCTCGAACAGTTGAGCGACAACAGCAGAAGCTGACCTTTGCTTTCCGTAGCTTCTCCTTCTCCTTCTTCCGTCTCTTCTTCTCCGCCTTCCGATTTGCTTCATCTTCTGACGCTTCGGTACTCGCTCTGCGCTTTCGGCTCCCCGTTCCAGGCTCTTCAGCAGAGCTGGACGCCTCGTCAACCTTCGCAGGAGGACTCCGAACGAGACCGTCCTCCTCGAATGCTCCTCTGTTGTCCACGTCTTCCAGCTTGTCGTCCTCGGCACCAGAAGAGATCAACAGGTCGTCGTCGAGGTCGTCACCGCCCGTCTTCGGTGCTGCAGCAGAGACGGCTCGAGCCATGGTTTCATCGGTCAGATTATGGCTCCGTTGGATTAGATTGGATAACTTATCAACCGAAATTCGGAAATTCATTTGCATCAAAGCTCGTTTGGTCAAAACTTCATATCGCCTCGTACAGGTCGCAAGCAAATCCATGCTGAGGTGTCTCGTTCTCGACCGACAGCTCTTTGCATCACTTCGCCATCAATCACGTCAGCTGAACCCGGCAGGAGTGCCTCGCCTGCGCTTCATGTCGTCCCCCGCCTCTTCTTCCTTCAGCTCATCCATTCCGCCCTCAAGATCCCTAGTAGACATCGCCAAAGTTCCCTCTCATCCCAACATGCACACACTCGATCGATCAGCATTCAACGTCAAAATTCCCATCCTATCCGCCCGAGTCAATGTTGGCAAGATCTCCGAAATGAGACGACATCCATTGTTACGAGGGTGCGTTTCGCCCCGTTTTGGAAGGAGCATGACTGACGTGAGAGTCTTTGCGGTTTGGCTTAGCCAGCTCATGGACTTGTCCAGGGCGCCTGGAATTGTGGAAGATCCGGTCGACAAAGGTATGAAATGGCTGCGATTACGGGTTGACTCGGAAGGTGAGCTGGCTGGCCCTGCCTGTTGGATGTTAGCTCATTCCAAAATCCTGTAGGTCAGCTACCACTCGAGACCCGCGAGTTTTTGAGAACAGAGGCGAGAGGGTTGATGTCCGATGTGGTGGAACTTGACTATGACCAGTGGAGCGCTTGTGAGCGTTGCACGGCCTGCTAGGTTCACCTTGACTATGAGTCTCTTGCTGACCTTTGCCCGCTAGCCGAGATCCTAAACTCCATTCTCCCGCCTAGCGGAGATGATGGTTTAGCTCCCAGCTCATTCACCCAGACAGGGCACATTGGTACGTCGCTTATCTCGCAGCTCTTACCTATCATCTCCTCGGCTGATCAGGTTGACCCTTGTCAGGGCATGTGAACCTCCGCGAGGAATGGCTGCCATACAAGCACTTCATCGGCCAGGTCTTCTTGGACGTTCGTCTTCCCATGTGCTCTTCGTATTGAGCTGATCTCTTGACTGCTAGAAGAACCCTAAACTCCGGACAATCGTGAACAAGCTAGACAAGATACACGCACAATACCGGTACTTTGACATGGAGATCCTAGCGGGCGACAACGACTTTATCACCACTGCCGTACGTTCCCCTCTCATTCCCTCCCCCAACCCGTCAAGCTGATGCTATCCAGAACGAGGCGAATTGCTCCTTTACCTTCGACTTCTCGCGAGTTTACTGGAACTCCCGCCTCCATCATGAACACGAGCGACTAGTAGCCCTTCTACCTCCAGGAACAGTGGTTGCGGACGTCATGGCTGGTGTAGGACCTTTTGTGGTCCCGGCTGCCAAGCAGGGGTGCTTCGTATTAGGGAATGATCTGAATCCGGAAGGCGTCAAGTGGATGAGAGAGAATCGAATACGGAACAAGGTATGTGAACTTCGCTTGAGAGACTACGACAGACTGAGATGATCGGGTAGGTGGAAGGGACCTTGCGGGTCTCCGAGATGGATGGGAGGGAGTTCATAAGGCGGTCTCCGGAGATGGCTTGGAAGGAAACATTTCAGCCCCACACCTCAGCCGCCGAGACGAGAAGACGGGAGAAAGAGGCGCGACGGCAGCGGAAGCAGGGCCCGTTGAAATCTTCACCACTACCCTCGACCTCCACATCCAGGCCCCAACTGGTCGAGCACTACATCATGAACCTCCCCGATTCCGCTCTTGAGTTCCTCGACGCCTTCACCGGACTCTACGATCCCATGCTTTCCGACCCAGGATTCGTCAAAGCGGTAGAAGAAAGGGAAATGCCGATGGTGCATGCGTACTGCTTTACGAGGGAGATCGAGGCGGACAGAGCTCGAGTCGATATCTGCGAGGTGAGCCCTCCTCTCAACATAGCACGAACGTCCCTGATGGTCAATTTCCGCAGCGAGCAACGGGACACCTGGGACATCCCGTCACTCCCGCTATGACGGACTTCCATCTGCATCTCGTTCGATCTGTGGCGCCAAACAAGGATATGTACTGCCTGTCCTTCAGACTACCTGAGGAAGTCGCTCTTCAAGCGAGGCGGAGTCATGATGGGATGCCATAATATCAGACCACGACGAACCTGCTGACCCAGGATTCTATGATTGTGAGGCCGCTACACGTTCCTGGCTCGTTTCCACACAATTCTCATGCCCAGGAAGGGCATGCGTATCCGACGTACCAGAGCACAGTTGACGCTGGACTAATCTGTCCGGAAGATCCGGAAGCGCGTTCCACACGGGGCTGGGTTTGTTGAAAGGCGAGTAAACTACACCGTCTATCGAGCTAGCTATCAGGCCTAGTTGGCAGCTTCCCACATCATCTCGGACATTCATACAAACGTCCAAAGCATTATACTACTACAACGTCTTCAAACACCTACCCAAAGGTTGGCTGAAATCCAACACCGTTTGCATCCGGCTGCGGAAGTTCAGGTACAAGGAACGAAGTAAAACGAGACTGTTCGGAGGCGTCGAGTGCTGTGCTTCATTCGCGGGGCACATTCTACTCTCCATAATTATCGGTTGTATTTCTTGCACAGTTCGTAGTCCCGTCTCAACCACTCTCTCTCATCAGAACGAGGTGCATCACCGTCGGAGCTGGGTGGTCCTAGTAGCAGCACCCTTGTCTGATGATTCGACAATAACGAGAATTCCCGCCTCTCCCTCCACCATGCTTCACCTTCCGCTTCCCCTTTTCTTCAGCCTCATCCTTCCTGCCCTCACGTTCGCTCAATTGACGCCTTCGCCGGCATATTCCCCTCCATCCGCGACAGCCGGGACGACGCCCTCTACTGCCTCACCCAACACCCAATGGTCCAACATCCTCGGCAACTCCCTCTGGTTCTACGATGCCCAGCGGAGCGGAACGCTCGATGCGGGGGCTTACGGGAATCGGGTGAATTGGAGGAATGATAGTGCGCTTAATGATGGGAGTGATCGGGGGATCGATTTGACGGGGGGATGGTACGATGCCGGTGACGCACGTTTCCCTTATGTCTTCGGCATTGCCCAGCTGACCCGCGGTCATAGTATATCAAAGCTACCTTCCCTCTGGTACGTTTGTTTCAGATAGTTGCGGACGACAGCTGATGTGGACGTGCAGGGCTTCACGCTGTTTGGCTTGTCGTGGGGAGCACTTACCCATGGCCATGGGTACGATTTGGCAAGCCAGACGCCATATCTCGATGGGACATTGCGGTGGGGATTTGACTGGCTCATGAAGGTAAGCAGCTGCCCTGCCTTGATCCAATGGGGTCCAACCTGGGACCTTATGAATACGGGGAAGTCCGAGCTGAACCTGGTTTCTAGGCACATCCTGAAGACGACGTCCTCTATGTTCAGGTCGGCTCGTCTGACGTGGACAACGCCTACTGGTCAGCCATGCCTCACTTCGCCCGTATTCACGCCTTAATCTCGCTGACTCGACTCTAGGGGTGGCGACCAGAACATACCGGGTCCTCGACCGGCCTACCCCGTCAACTCCTCAGCCCCAGGAACCGATGTCCTCGCGTCCACCTCTTCCGCCTTCGCTATGGCCTCCCTCCTCTACACCCCGTCCATCTCGTACAACACCACGTCCACCTCCTCTCCACCTACATCGCCCTCTCTGTCCAACGCCACATATGCTTCGATCCTTCTCAGCCATGCTACCAGCCTGTACAAAGCGGCCAACAGTCATCAACCGTATACTCTGTTTTCGATTTCGATACCCGCTGTAGCGAGCGCTTACTCATCCTCAACGTTCGGCGACGACTTGTGTCTAGCGGCTTTAGCATTGGCGTTGGCGTCGAACCAGAGCAGATACTACGCCGATGCGTACGCTTTCTACCAGAGCTTCAGTCTTTCAGGCACCCACTCCGTGTGGAACTGGGATTCGAAAACTCCCGCGATCTATGTCCTCTTCGTGGAAGCGGCGACGGCACGACCGGGACTGGCGGAGGGTGCGGGATTGAGCGTGAACCTTACGGGATGGCAGAAGGAGACTGAAAATTACTTTGATGGGCTTGTTGCCGGGAATTTTAAGAACGCCTACCTCACCAAGGGTGGGCTTTTGATTACCCCGGAGATGATCGTTGCTGATGATGGTGGTGCGGATAGGTGGCCTGCTATTCTGGAATGGAGACTCGAATCAAGCGTCGCTCAACCCAGCGATGGCAGCGGCTATGCTTATGATCAAGTACGCGCCGATGGCTTCGAGCTCCGCAAAGGCGGAGTCGTATAATGTCAGTACTCATCGAGTTCGTCAGGACGGTGCTCATCATGCTGCCTCGCAGTCATTCGCGCAGAGCCAGCTCGACTATCTGATGGGCAACAACCCGATGAACGGTTCGTCCAGTCATTATTAGTCAATTATCCACTCGACTGACTATTTGATAGCCGTGTACCTTGTCGGCGCACACCCAAACTCGCCTCAGAATCCTCACTCCGCTCCAGCATCCGGCGGGACCGAAATCCTCCACATCCGCACTTCTCCGCAAAGCGAAGCTCACGTGCTTTACGGCGCGCTCGTCGGTGGTCCGCTCTCTGACGACAAGTTCTGGGATTGGAGGGACGATTATATCGAAACTGAGGTGGCGCTGGATTACAATGCCATGATCCCGACTCTCGCGGCCATGCAGGTGGGTCTTCCTCTCTCTTGTCTCAAAAGCCTGCTGATGTGCATGATAGTTATTGAATGGCACGAGCGACCCGTTCTACGTGACTCTACAAGCGGGTACCTACTCGATACCAAAAGGCCAGCCGTGCGACGACGCTCTACCATGTGGCAGAGGCGGTCTGTCAAAGGGAGCGATTGCAGGCATCGTCATCGGCGTCGTTCTGGGGGTGGCACTCATCGTTGGCGCGCTGGTGTGGTGGAAGAGGGAGAGGATCGCGACGTGGTGGAGGAGAGGTTATAGGCAGCCGCGGAAATAACGATATTTATGCAACGATCTAGGCAAGCATGACAGTTCTGATGACAGTATAGCTCAGCGCCAGTGGCGAGAATTTGGTTGGAGGTCTTTCCGTTGTCTGACGCTCCTTTGTGCGAAATCCTCACGGAGTCGTCAAGGAGAACTAGCTCCATTCATGCTCTTCAAGAATACACCGTTTCCCAAGTGTCAAATCCGCGAGTGAGCAGAAGCCAGGGAACCATATCCTCCGTCAGATCGTGCATCAGAGCTACCGTTACACCATGTCAATCTCGAAGCACATCAGCGTGTAAGTCCGCCTTCTCCTTCTCCGCCTCGACTCGCTCGCATGATGCACGCTGATACAGCTCAGGACTTCCCCTCCGCCCGCCTACGTCGGCGCCGAACCCCCGGCGGCCCAGCCCATGTCGGTCGAACCCGGACCGAGCAACATGATGGCCTCGACGAACACCTCGACCACCGCGATGGACCAAGCCACCCAGAGCAGGTGGGACCCTTCCCCTCCCTCGCTCCTCCCTTTCAGTTTCAAAGACAGGGGGCCCGCTTATGAGGCGTAGTGATGAAGTGGACCCGAAGCATCCCGAGCTGAGCAAGTATGAGACTTGGTACGCGGGCGACGCGAGCCACAATGGTAGGCCGGCATGGTGGAACCGCTGGTTCTGCTGTGGGTATGGGCTGGGGTGTCTCTTGTGTCCGTGTGGAAGCTGTAGTTGCCGCGTCTGAGGATCGCGATGAGGTGTAAATACCAGTCATTGATGTTGTAGCTGTACTTATATGGTTGACTTCGTGTTGTGACATGTCATGGTTGATCAGGTTGATCTTGCGTAAGTTGAGATGATCCCCAGCCGTGTAGAAGCGCATCGCCGCGCCAGAGCTTGTGACCTCGTGCGTCCCTGTCTTGGTCCCCCTCACGGTCGTGGAAAGCGACCTTGCTCCTTGAAGCCAATCTCACTCGTCGACGCCGCCTCTCAGGTCCATCGAGAGGGTCAGGTGAGGCAGTCATGGGTGGGCATGGTATGGTGAGGACGGCGGAACAAGCCAGACAGGTGTAATGCGTCACATTGAAATGGTTTCGATCCGCTGTCTCGCTGTCAGCTTGCCGCCGGAGGAGTAGAGGAGGATC
>JAABUV010008491.1_pt1 | contig 10376 bp, 12 predicted proteins | sample 5559971 | NCBI WGS metagenome assembly JAABUV01 (sample SAMN10711881, study PRJNA513362) | rock metagenome | isolation source: Antarctica rocks | place: Antarctica: Victoria Land, Knobhead nord | collected 2015-12-19
CCGCGCTGGCGGGCGCCGTGTCAGCGTACGCGGTTGTGGCCGACGCTGAGACGCTCTCGCGCTTCTTCCGCGGCGTGCTCGCCAAGCTGCTCAAGGTGCGCGGCAGCCAGCATGCTCAGCTCCCCACTGCGTGTGATCACTGCCATGTCTGAACTGCGCGGCGCCGTCGCGGACGCTGCCTGCTCATGCGCGGCTGTGGGCGGGGTACGCTACGGGCCCCCTGCCGGCAGACAGCACGCCTTGCCCATGGTCAGGTGCACCGGCAAGGTGATCATGACAGTGCGCCCAGAGTCTCCTGCACTGGCAGCCACGATGCCCAGGTCACAGCTTTTGCACACGTTGTCATGCCGTTGCGCGCCCAGCCGAAGAGCGCGAGCCCGTGCGACGCGCGGCCGCGCGCAGGCGTCCGCGGACGCCGCGGCGGGCCTGCCGGCCGGCGGCGCGGGCGGCGAGGGCGGCACGCCCAGCGAGCAGCGCTGCACGTTCCTGGAGCTCGCGCTCGCGCTGGGCCCGGGCCTGGACGCGCGCGGCGTGGGCACGCTGTTCCGCGCCGCGCTGCCGGGCCTGCAGGCGCGGCGCGCCGCCGCGGCAGCTGTGATGCCGCCTGGGGCAGCTGTGATGCTTGGGGTGACTTCAGGCGTGCGTGCACAGGCGGCTGCCATGCAGTGCTCTTGGGCACGCCCGCGCGGCCTGTTGCTGCAGGATCAGTGAAGCTTGACTAGCTTGTACACCCGCAAGCTTTCTACCCTACCCTGATCCTACCCTAACCCTTGTATTCATAGTGCTGCGTATCACCGCTTTGATGCCGCTCTGCGCGCCGCGGCAGGAGCGCGACCAGGCGGTGCAGAAGCGCGCATACCGGCTGCTGGCGTACGTCTGCGGCGAGCGGCCCGACTTTGCGGCCGCGCACCTGGCCGAGGTGCTGGAGGCGCTGCTGGCCGGCGTGGCGACCTCGCTGTCGGCCGCCAAGCGCTACCGGCTGCGCTGCCTGCAGGCGGGCGCCCCGGGCCGGCCGGCCGGGCCGCCTGCCAGGGTGCTGTGTGGAGGCGGGGCGGACCGGAGGCCCTGCCGGCAGGCGTGGCCTTCAGATGACTCTGCCCGAGAGCGCACTGCGCGCACTCGGAGGTGGTTGCTGCTCTGGGCATGCGAATACTCAGCATAGAGGTGGCGAGCTCTGGTGCTTGCACTGAGTGAGTGCACGCCATGACTGAAGTACGGAAACAAGATCCAGCACTAGCTTGCGAGGCTGCGAGGGGCGAGGCAAGGCTGCGGGCCGGCAGGCGGCGGTGCTGCTGCTGCTGGCGCCCGGCGCGCCGGCGGTGGCGCTGACCGCGGGCGCGGGCGCCGAGCGCGCCGACGCCGCGGCGCCGATGAGCGAGGACGAGCAGCGCAAGCAGGCGCGCGCCCACACGCTGCCGCCGCCGCCCGCGCCTGTTCACACTCGGTTGGGCGCTGCTGCTGCAGGAGCTGATGCAGAGGACCGCCTCAGTCGCCCGGGCACAGAGATGCGTGTTCACTGTGCAGTGCTAGCACCGTACCAGCAGCGTGCTCTGTGGTTTAGGCCCATGTCATGCAGGCATGCAGGCCATGGTGCACATTGGCAACGCCCGGGTGTTGGCAACGCCCGGGTGTCCTGGTCGTGGAGGCTATCCGCTCTGCGCCTCACCCCTGGGGCGCGCTGGGCGCGCAGGTCGTGGCGACGCTAGTGAGCGAGATTGTGCTGTGCGTCAAGGAGGTCAACATCAAGACGCGCGCGGCGGCGTACGCGCTGCTGGTCGGCCTCGCGCGTGCGATGCATGCCGTCGACCCGCCGCCCGCGCCCGCGCTGCCCGCGCTCGACGCCGGTGGCGACGTTGCCATGGGTGCGCTTCCCGCCTGTGTGGCCACCATGGTGCGGGCGCTGCGCAGCCCCGAGGGTTTCTTATGAGTATCAGTGTGCAAGGCCGCGGAGACGACGCGGCGCCTGCGTTTGCTGCAGTCGCTGCGCGCCCGGCCCAGGGCACGCTTGTGCTGTGCATTGCGGGCACAGGCACTGACCCTACCCTGCGCCTTGCAGGCGAGGCCGCGGGCGGGGCCGCGGGCGGGGCCGCGGCCGCGGGCGGCGAGGCGGGCGGCGGCGGCGGCCTGCACACGCTGTTCACCATGGTGCTGGGTGGCTTGGTGGGCGCGTCGCCGCACATGGTGAGCGCGTCGGTCATGGCGCTCGCGCGGCTGCTGCACGAGTTTGCGGCGCAGCTGGGCGGCGCCGCGCCCGCGCTGCTGCCGGCCGTGCTGATGCTGCTGCGCAGCCGCGCGCGAGAGGTCGTCAAGGCCGTGCTGGGCTTTGTCAAGGCGCGCGCGCGGCCGCCGCGTCCTCCCAGGCGCCTGACATTCCCCCCCGTCATGGGGGGCAGCGGGGCGGTGCGCAAGGCCATGAAGGTTGTATGTCAAGCATGTTCTTGGCGCCAGGAAGTGGGCTTTTCTAAGGATGTATAAATGGGGCACCAGTGCAGTGCCTCGTGGCGAGGCGTGTGCTCTTGTCAACGTACCTGCTGCTGTGCAGCCACTGTGTCTGGCCAGCGATGGTGTGTGTCCGCTGCAGCAGGGCTGGCGCCTGCGCATGGCGAAGTGCCACCGCAGCGCAGAGCAGCTGATGTGCAAGAGCTGCTGTAGGTTTAGGAGACCAACGACCCCTCAGGGCACTTTCTTAAAGCTGCCGCCCGACACCCGGGGCGCCTGTTTCGCTTTAGTGCCACAGCAACGCCGTCCCATCAGCACCCGGCCGCCCCGCCCGTGGCGCGCTGCGGTCTAGAAGGATACCGACAGTCGCACGCAGCAGTGAGCGTCGCGCGGGCTGAGGGCATCAGCATCGTCCTGGTGCAGCCGCAGCCCTGCCGCGCATCGCGCAGCCAGTGCAGCCCTGCGCGCCAGCAGAAGCACGCGTTTGCAGAGCCGGCGGCGGGGCTCAACCAATGCGCGACGGCCGGGGCGCGGCGGCGCAGGTGTGCGCCGTGCGGCTGCCGGCGGACGTGCTGCAGGGCCACCTGGCGGCCATGCTGGAGGGCCTGCTGCTATGGAGCGAGGACTCCAAGAACAAGTTCCGCCTGAAGGCGCGCGGACCCTAACCCTACCTGCTCTGTGAAGGCCGCACCTACAGTCTAGCTACAAAGCGCCACTCCCTGCGCCTGCCGCCGGTTGTGGGCAGGCAGCTCCGGCGTCGGCTGCCGCCATGCGGCAGCACCTCTTGACCCGGTGTGTGCTGCAGCCTTCTTGCAGCCTCCTGGGCCGTATGCGTGGCAACCGCATGGCCGGCGCCGTCGTGTGCAGACAGCAGCGCCAGGAAACATGCATGACTATATCATGCGTTTTCTTCCCCGCTCAGTGTTGCACACTCTTGATTTGCGAAGCACAGGGCCCCAGCCGCGTCCCTGGTGTTGTCTCATCAGCTGCGAGGACCGGCAGAGCGAGCGCGCTACTGCCCCGACGCTGTGGGCCTGGCACCGGCGGCGCATGCGCGCCCGTGCCAGTGTGGCCTGACCCTAAACCCAAGCGGCCCGGGCAGAACAGGTGCGCACGATTGTGGAGCGGCTGGCGCGGCGGTGCGGGTACGACGCGGTGGCGGCCGCGATGCCCGCCGGCGACAAGCGCCTGCTGCAGCACATCCGGCGCGAGACGCTGCGCAAGCAGCGCCTACGCGCCGGCGGCGGCAGCCAGGTGCGTGGAAGTTGTGACAGGGGTTGGCAGGGGCCTCGCAGTCCTGTCACAAATTCTGAGAGCGTAAAGGAACTAAGGAAGAACGTGTATGGCGCGGCAGGCGAGCTGCTGGCTGTCATAAATGGTTACTGTTTCCTGTCAGACCCTGGTCAATCACGCTGACAGGCGCGTGTGGCCAGGCTGAGGAGCAGGACGGCGGCGACGCGCGCACGCGGGCGGGCCGCACCGCGCGCGCCAGCGAGTGGGCGCACTCCCGGGTGTTCTCCGACGACGAGACGGCGGGCGGCGCGGCCGCGGGCCCCGGCCGCAGTGCGCGCTCCGCGGCGGCGGCCAGCACGCGCGGCGGGCCGCGCGGGTCCGGCCGCACCGCTGGATACTCTGGGCGTGCGGTGAGCCCCTGTGCTGCTGGGCAATTGCCTTGCACTGGTACTACTTGTGGCCGCCGTGTCAGCAACGTTGGCGCAGCCTTCTTGTTAAGAAGAGCTGCGTTATGCGCGCTTCCAGCCCTGAGCAGCACCAGCACTTTGCGCAAATCGGCCATGTATTTTTTTTGGGCAGTCTGTGCTGGCATCCTGCGTTTCGACCCAAGCCCACACCCGCAGTGTTATACATCCCTAGCCCAACGACTTCTTCGGGTTTGCAGGCGGGCGCGGCGCTGCCGAGCGGCGGCGCCGGCGGCGACCCGCTGGACTTGCTCGCGGCCGACGCGCCGCGCGCGCTCATCCGCGCCGGCGCAACGCCCGGCGGCCGGCGCGATGAGCCGGGCTTTGCGCGCGGCGAGGGCGGGCGGTGGGTGATCAACGAGGAGGGTGAGGGCGAGGAGGCGCCGGCGCGCGGCACGGGCGCCAAGCGCAAGCGGCGCGCCGGCGGCGGCTTCGACGAGCGCGCCAGCGACGACAGCGACTTTGACGACCTGCGCGGCCGCGCGGGGCGCGCCGGCGGCGCCGCGGGCGCCAGCGCCAAGTCGGTGCGTTTCACCCGCAGCATACCCGCTGCCCTGCGGTGACCGGCCGGCTGGGTGCATGCATTCTTCTTCCGACACAGTGCCAGCGCAAACGCTTGAGCATGATGAAGGCCCTCAGTCCACACCGGACGAGCAAGGGCGCCATGTTGCACACAGTGTTGCGGGTCGGGTCGCACAGAGCCTGCATTAGTGTGCAACACGCAATGCCATTGCATGCGCGCTGCAGGCCGCGCGGCGCATGGGCCCCCGTCCTCGACCCTGGCTGCGCCTCACATGACGTGTGCTGCGCAGGTGCACTTCGCGGCTCGGTTCACTGCCGGGCGGTCGACAACAGCGCGCTCGCGGGGCGCGTCGACGGCTGCGGCGCGCAGCGCGGGCGGCCGCAGCCGCGCCAGCCAGAGCAGCCGGGGCGCCGCCAGCCAGCACTCGGGGGCGCGGTGAAGCCCCCACTCTTGAGCCTGGTGCCCAAATGTGATGGACATGCACACATTGTGCTCCTGTATCACGTTGTCGGCATGTGCTTGGGCGTGTGCCGCAGTGCACTAGTGCAGTCACCTGTAGCGCGATGGGCTCCCTAGGCAGTGCACACTCTGTATGCGAGGCATGGGCCATGCCTCTGGAGGCCGCGGGTGTCGTGGCGGGCGTCAAAGGACAGGCAGTGACACATGCGCCCGGCACCCCTCCTCTGCCTGGCATGGGGCCATGCTTCTGGAGACCAAAAGTGCCGCGGCAGGCGTCACAGGATAGGCGGTGACGCATGCGCTGAGCGCCCCCGCTCCGCGCAGGTTCAAGGCGCGCAAGGGCGGCGCGGGCGGCGACGTCAAGGGCAGCAGCCGCGTGGAGCCGTACGCGTACTGGCCCCTGGACCGCAAGCTGCTCAACCGGCGCCCGGGCAAGAAGGCCGCGGCGGAGCAGGGCCTGCAGCGCGTGGTGGGCGCCGCGCGCGCGGGCGCCGCCCGGGGCGCCAAGAAGGGCAAGCGGCGGCGGGCGTCGCAGGGGCAGGGCATTGAGTAGGGTGTTCACTAGGCAGGCGTGCAGCCCGTCATTCTGACGGGCCAATATTTAATTGGAGGTTCGATCGATCGATCGATGGATCGATTGACCGACCGATCGACCGATCGACCAACCGATCGACGACGACGTGGCAGGGCCTTGCTAGGGCAGACACACAGCATAGGGATCGCTTCTGAGCGATCACAGACCCTATGGCTAGCGCTTTAAAAGTAGTAATGTGTATATATACAACAGGACCCGCCAACCCAAACAGGGGCTTGAGCGGGAGGCTAAAGTACTTGTTTGCATATGGTGGTCGTATGAGCCTGCCATGCGTGGCAGTGGAAGCTGTACCGTCTACATGCAGTTGCCTAGCTTCTCTGCATGCGAGGAGTGCATGCTGAGGACTCCTCTCCACGGACTCACCCTGCAGCCTGCCCCCAGACAGACCCCGCAGCCATTTGCAACAAGCGCTCTTCAGCTTCTCCGGCCAGGGCGGTGTCCGTCTTGCTTCGAGTATTGAAAGTGCGTAGCGCTCTGGGCCGCCCTGTCTGCCTGCCTACAAGGTGTACCTGCGCAGCGCGCCGAAGCTGACAGGTCCCAGACCTGCTGGGCTTCGAGGAGAGGGCCGCATTGGTGTGCGGAGGCGTGCATCAAGCGCAATGGAGCGCAGCAAGCGCCAAGTGAAGCCACCCAAGAAGTTTGTGGAAGAGGATGGCGGTGGGCCACGTGCACGCGCCTGAACTTAGAGGGCCTGGCCTGCATAACACATAAGAGGCAGCGCGGAAGTTCTCGTCGGTCGCACAGGGCTAGGTCACTGTAGCTGTAGCATCCAGAGTGCGCGCAACTGCCCATTCCGCTGGCGGGATGTCGCCTGTGCACTCCTGTGGAGCGTCAAAAACAAGAGCGCAGCCGTGGGCGCTCAGACACGGTCTTGAGCGGGGCCAAACGCTTCATAGCAGTCATCAGCTTGCATGCTCTCCGCAGCATGCGAAGTGCATATGCGACGTTTCTGCTGGCCCGGTCACAGACATGCAAGTATGTGCGCGCGTTGGCGGCCTGCCCGTCAGGGCTGCACGAAAAGCTGGCCACTGTCGCAAACACCCTTGCGCGTCCCGGCTGGCAGCTTACTGTCCAATCCAGGCCATCTTCTCCTTCTGAGAACAGGACCAGGAGTGCAGAGCGCCTTGTCTGGGGGCCTGGTGGTGTCCGGGGCTGCGCACGCCTCACAGCTCCTCCTCAGCGCCCTGCGCGGCGCGCGCGCAGATGGCGGGGCGGCGCAGCAGCGGCGGCGCAGCGACAGCCGGGAGGCGTCGGCGCCGCAGGATGCGGAGGAGGCGGAGGAGGAGCCGCAGGCGCAGTGGGTGTTCCGCCTGCTGCGGCGCCCGGAGGTCTCGCCCGACATCAGGCACAAGGAGGCGCGCCCCTGCGCTGTGCAGCTCCGCCGAGCAAGCACGGCTGTCTACTTGGTTGTCACGCCCCACGTCTGGCACACGCACGTGTGCTGCTGCGCTGCGTAGCTCCGTCGAGCAAGCGCACGGCATGTATGATTGCTTCTTATGATTGTTACTCCTGCTGCCTAGCTGCCTGTTGATGCGAGGAGGAACACGGCGCTTGCCACAAACGCGCACTCTGTACCTCGCAGGTGCACATCCTCTGGCCCGACAACGGCATCTGGTACTCGGCCATCGTGTCAAAGGTGCGCTTCGCACGCCTGTTGGGGGTGACCCTCCTGCAAGCAGAACGCAGCGCTTCTGTGCCGCCGCTGCCAGCAAGCTGCGTGGCGCGTGCCCCGAACTGCCACACTGCCTGCCGCCAGCAAGTCCCGGGTTCATGGGCTCTGCACTGACACCCCCCGTGCGTCCAAGGCTAGGCGCGCCGCCCATGGCTTTGGGCCTGGCCCCAGTCCAAGAACCGTACGGTTAGCGGCCCGTGCCGTGTCACCCCCAGTGTCCAAGGCTAGGCGGGCCGCTCGTGGCTTTGGGCCTGGCTCCACTCCAAGAAATGTGCAGTGGTGACGGCGCGCGCCGAGTCCGCGCGCCGACCGCCGCGCCGCGGGGGCGGCAGCTGGACGCGCGGCGCTGCAAGGGCGAGGTGGACTACACGGAGACCGACGAGAAGGAGAAGGTGGACTTTGGCGAGCTGATCGACGAGCGGCAGATTGCCTTCCGTGCGCGCCCCCCACCGCGCCCCTTCCCTCGTATCCAAGCATGACCGGGGAGAGAACTCAGACCATGCATGCCTGTTCCCGGGGGAAGTAGACAGGCTTCTACAGTGTGCATGGGCGCCTGGAGCGCCCGGCCGAGGCGCGCCTTCTGCAGTGTGCATGCACGGGGCTGCCCACGCAGTGGGTGCTGCGGGCGCAGTCGCGCATGAGCGTCCATGCCTGCAGCTCCAGAGGCAACCTCATGCAGGGCGGCACGCGCGAGCGACACCACACGACCCTCCCTTCCTGCGGCATAAGGAGTGCTAGAGAGCCAAGCCGCTGAGCGGGTCTCTTGAGTGCTATCCCGGAACTCACGGGTAGCCAGGGTGGCGCCGGCACAGAGCACGACCGCTACGGGGGACAGCTGCCACGGCCGCAGCTATAAATGAGCGTTCAAACAGGAACGATGCGGCGCATGAGGTGCGGCGGCAGGCGAGCAGCGCGATGCCGCGCACGAGCTGCGCCCGGACGAGTTCCCGGCGCCGGCGCCCGCGGACAGCGGCGGCAGCGGCGGCCTGGCCGGCGTCGGCCTGGGCAGCGACAGCGACGAGGAGATGGGCGGCGCCGGGGAGGAGGACGGAGGAGAAGAGGAGGAAGAAGAAGAGGACGAGGACGGGGATGCGGGCGAGGGCGACGGCGTCGGCGCGGGCGACGAGACGGAGGAGAGCAGCGAGGGCGAGGGCGAGGTGGGGGCCCTGCCCTGCATCCAGACGCTGTGTCCCAGGGGCTGGTGGCAGAGATGGAGTGACTGTGCCAGCCCTGCCTAAGACAAGAGAGCACAAGAGACAGGAGCAGGGTGATGCGGGGCACTGGTTGCAGGCTGTGACAGCCGGCATGTGCACTTGAGGCGCATGGAGAAGACACACGCGCTCCGTGCATGCAGCACACTTCACAGGCGTAATGTGGTCCAGAGCTTGCCTGCCGGTAGCAGGACATGCACAGCGGCTGCGGCCAGCGCGCGGCACTCGTCCGCGCCAGGGGCGGATGTACTCCATGGGGCGGGTTTGGCGGCGCGTGGGCTGTGCGGGGACGCGCGGGTTGGCTCATGTTTGAAGCCGTCTGAAGGCTGCGGCTGTGCGCGGCGGCAGGCCGACGAGGGCCGGCCGCGGGCGGGCGGGCGGGGCAAGCGCGCGGCGGAGAAGGGCGCCGCGCGGCACGCCAAGCGCGCGCGCCTGGAGGCCGCCCAGGGGAAGCCGCGCCGGCAGGTCCGGCGCCGCGCCCGGGCGCACCCTGCGGGCCGGCGTGTGTGGCCGCCCGCGGCGCTGCGCGGGGCCGGCTTGGCGCGGCGTGCATGCGCACTCTGACACGTGTGCAATGTCCAGGCGCTCGGTGTCAAAGCAGACGGCGGTGTGTGAGGCGTGTTGGCGCATTGATGGCAGGGCTGAGCGGAAGCTGCGTTAAGCGATGCGTGGTCATCAGCACGCCCTGCTGCCACGAGCTCGGGACGTGGGAGAGACGAGCGTTCGTGTGCGCGCAGGTGTACATGTCCCCGCGCGCGCAGGACTCGCTGCGCGCGGCGCGCGCGTCGGGCCGCGGCGGCGGCTCCGATGACGACGCCGACGGCGCCGACGGCGGCGGCTACCGCGACAAGGACCGCGAGGCCGAGAAGCTGCTCGCGCAGATCCTGAACAAGCCCGTCGGCGTGCCCAAGGCGCAGTTCTACAGTGCGGCCTGCTCTAACCCTAACCCTAACCTAACCCAAAGGCTCACCGCCGAAAGCTTCCCGGCCCGTCGCAGCTCCAGGGCGTGCTTGCGACGGCCGCGTGACCTCCTCCTCGAACAACAGGGTGCAGCTTGTCTCAGGCCGGTGTGACCTCACCGCCTCGTGGCCGCTAAAGGCGCCGCGCGTGCAAGTCGTCCCAGCGCGCCGCGTCGCCATTGCTTCAGCTCTGGCCGGCCGGCGCCTGCACGCGCCCGCGCCGCGCGCAGGCGGCGAGGCGGGGCGGCCGGCGGAGGCAGCGCCGCGCGCGCGGCCATCGCTGCAGGGCAAGCCGAGCGCGGCGGACGCGGAGGTGCGCGAGAAGGTGCGCGAGGGCCTCGGCGCCGCGCTGGAGCGCGTGCGCGAGGAGCGCGCCGCGGCCGGCCGGCCCGAGGGCGACGCCGCGGCGCCCGCCGCCGTAGCCGACGCCGTCGAGGCCGCCATGTTCGCCCTGTATGGCGAGCCCCCCCAGAGCCGCCTTTTCCGCCCTTGCTGCTCCAGACAGCAGCCAGGGACGTCCGGCGCCAGCAACGGATGCCCGGAGCAGCTCAGCAAGCGTGCGCCGCTGGCCGCCCGTCGGGCAAGACCCTGGCATGCGCTGCCATCGCTGGCGGTATTAAACGCGGCCTCGTTGTTCGCCGTGCACACAGCACTCGCTAGCGGCACAATGAGCGGCCCCTTTGTTCGCCCTGCAATGGCGTGCGCAGCATTGCTCCGCCCTCGGTTATCAGGTGGGTGAAAAGGCAGGCGTGAACAGCAGCACCCTGCCTAGCAGAGCGCGCCGCCCGCAGGCAACGCGGGCAAGGACTACAAGGCCAAGT
>JAABUV010008494.1_pt1 | contig 10373 bp, 8 predicted proteins | sample 5559971 | NCBI WGS metagenome assembly JAABUV01 (sample SAMN10711881, study PRJNA513362) | rock metagenome | isolation source: Antarctica rocks | place: Antarctica: Victoria Land, Knobhead nord | collected 2015-12-19
AGGATTATTTTGAGGTCGTGGAAGCCGGTTGGTTTTTCGAAGACACTATAATGCCCTTGATGTCACACTAACCAATATAGTCGAGGGCACGGATCAAACCAAATGGCGTCAGTACTCGGACAACAATATTATTAATGGCAAGATGAGTTTCAATTGTTCCAGTGTTAATGACGGACGGCCCTGCACGAACAATGCCCCCCTCGCAAAGTTCACGTTCCAGAAAGGAAAGGCGCATAGAATAAGGTTGATCAATGCTGGAGCTGCTGGGCAGCAGTCCTTCTCTATCGACCAGCATGAAATGACTGTGATAGCCAATGACTATGTTCCCATCAAGCCGTATACGACTAAGACTGTCTTCCTAGGGGTAAGAAATCTTTTTCTGCCAAGTAAGTTTTGTTTGGCTCAACAGACATAGGTTGGCCAACGTACCGACGTGGTTGTTCAAGCCAACGGAAATGCGAATGGGGCTTATTGGATGCGCTCCAACATCTCTACGATATGCAATCTACCTCTCCAACCTCAAGCATTGGCCGAGATTTACTATCAGAAAGCCGATACTACCACACAGCCGACCACCGAACCATGGCCCTCCATTGACAACGGCAAATGCAACAATGATGATCTATCCCTCACCACTCCGTACTATTCTATCACTCCCAACCCTGATCCGGCCAAGACGTTCGAGGTCATCGTCGATGAAAAGGTAAACGCAACAGGCCATCTCGAATGGCGTCTCAATCAGCAAGCATTCCGAGGAAATTACAACAAACCTCTACTTCTCCTGGCGCAAGAAAAGAATCAAACATACGAGCCAGAGTGGAACGTTGTACATCCGGGAGACAGCAAGACGGTTCGGCTGATAATCAATAATAACTCTACCATTTCGCATGTAAGCATCACCGGTTTACCTTCATGTCCTTCCTATGTAGATGATATCAGCGATGACTCACAACTCAGCCTATGCACCTCCACGGCCACAACATGTACATTTTACACGAGGGTGACGGCTATTGGGATGGCCAATCTATCACGAATCCGGACAATCCGCAACGCCGCGACGTTCAGATGCTGCGGCCAGGGGGACATATCGTAGCTCAGTATGATGCGGACAACCCAGGAGTATGGCCCTTCCACTGCCATATTGCATGGCATCTTTCGCTGGTATGTTCCTACCCCAGGACGTAGACCAATGGGAGTGAGGGCTGATGATCATCTACAGGGCCTTTACATGAATATTCTTGAGCGTCCGGACGATATCACCTCGATGTCCATTCCGGATGTGGTGCAAGAGACATGTAAGGGATGGGATGCGTATAGCAACCAAGTAGTGGTTGACCAGATAGATTCGGGCCTAAAGGAGTGAAAACCCCGAGTGGAAAGGTACTAGCTTCCTACCTATACAAGGTAGTGGAGACTAGAGTAACGGCTCTACCGCTAGAAATTTAAGAAATTTTTGATGACTGCCCTCTTAGACCCTAGGTTGGTCCTCCAGGTTCGTAGATAAAAGCAAAAAATCAGATCGGCAGGTCTCTCTGGCCGGCAGCTGCGTATGCAGCCAAATTGACTTTAGTGCAGACTGCGCTGCCAGTCAGCTGTCAGGAATGTACTGAGGCGCAGAGTGTCGCAGTCAGATACATATCAGCCATGCATCCACCTACTCCGTACAGATTACGGCACATGCAAGATGGGCGGATAGCAGAAAAGCAGATAGGTTAGGAATCTCCCGGCAGCCTTGCCATCCTTCTATGCGGCAAGTCATCATGGATGTACGTTGAACACGCACAGCTTGAACGAGGTGTGGACCACAGAATCCTGCCAAGGTCTAGATGTGCGCCGTGCCACTTTTTCTCTTGGCAATTGGCTGATACTGCAATCAGCTAATGCGCGAAAAAGAAGGGGTTACTGCAGGTGCTGTGCCTCCATGGTTATCGTAAGGTAGGTACGGAGTACTCTTGTCATATCCTCGTAGCTCGTTTGCAGGTAAATGGTTTCAGAAAGCGTGTGTGCCTGGATGACTCACATGGGCGTTCGAGAGCGAGGGGTTGGCGGGATAGAGAGGTTTTGTGTGCAGCATGCTGCATGCAGGACTAGGTACTTTATGCAGGATTGGAGGAGGAAATCCGCGGGCTGCGCTACGGAATACGCCAGCCTGGTAAGGTACCTATGACCAGCGCCGTGGGCTCCTTGAATCAGTAGTAAGGTTCGGATAGGACATGTTGCTCCTTGTCCTTCTAACCGCCATTCGTTGAAACGCTGTGGTACAACTTTACTTTCTGGCCTGGCTAACTCGCTAATGAGATGTGGCTAAGGTGCTAAGATGCCGTACTTCGAACTCTGTACTGGACTAACCGTATTTTGATTGGAGAACATACCTACCGTACTCGTAGGGTTACACGGGGTTTCCGCGGTTTCCGCGCAAAATGGGTTTCCGCGCACGCTAACTATGACGAATTATCTTAGTGCCCTTTTTAGCCCGCTAAACCCGATACTATCTGTAACTAACCTTTCCAGGTTAGAGTGCGCGGAAACCCTGTGCATACGAGCAGGTACTGTAATTTACTTCAGATGATTTTAGGGCGACAGAATAATAATTACAACTGAATAGCTTGGCGTGCTTGGCAATCCAAGATTATTCGGTGTCGTCCTAGAACTCTACATTACCTTGCCTTGTCCACCTTTCAACAGAGCCGCATTTCTCTTTTCGCCTCAGATGGCGTGCCCCTGTCACGTAATCTTTGAAGGACACAGACGCAACGGCCTGCCTTACTCCGTACTACGGAGAGAGGCCGCATATTGCAAGGTCTGTTACAGGACTGCAGCAGACTCGATGAGATGAGGGTTCATGCAACTTGTGCGTCGCGAAATCTTTCAAGTTGTGTGTAATGGTCGAAACTCAGCCGACTGACAAGTTCAACGGCCAATCAGCTACGTCTCTGGGTCTTATCTCTTACGGACTACGCCTCGCAAGTACATTCTCACCCACCTTCTTTCACCTCTTTTGTGTCCTCATTCACCCCTCGTCTGGTGCAGACGGGGTTTGAGCGTGAGTATTGGTTGGCTGGATCCATTCTGTACCGCCCTCATCAGTCAGATGGGTCAGTTTGATGGTGGTGCAGCAAACGGTAAACTCGGCTAAATAGGCCTGGCCTCTGCCAATCAATCGACTCATGAGTATTCGACGCATGCACGGCTGACCTCTCAATACTCCTTCTTGTTCTTTCATCCTTGCAAAGGAACTTCATCGTATTAAACGGTGCTCAGCTGATCCGCCACTTCAACTTTCCATGCGTGAGCCTCATTGCTTCGAAACATGGAAGTCCACTACCGGGGATTTTGGTCGCCCTGCGGCGTAGAGCTAATACTCCGAAGGGGACTGCGAGTCGCGCACTTATAGAATCCCTCATGCTTGTCTGATCTCTAGTGCGGCATCTGTTGCCATTCGATCTACATGCGCCCTTTCAATTATCCACAATGCCTCATCATAAGTTGCTGCCGGCGCCGGGATATACATATGAAGGCATACATGGAGCATCCAATGGCCCACAAATGCTGGTCGCAACTGGCATCACCCTCGGTTTTGCCGTCATAGCAGTAACACTTCGTATGGTCGTCAGATGGTTTATTGTGCCTCCTACGAGCAAGGAAGACTATTTTGCCATTGCGAGCTTGGTCCTTGCGATTGCACGGACGATCCTGCTCATTCTGCGTAAGTATTGAGGAAGACTACATTTGGGCCGCCATTGACCTTGTAGCAGTCACGAAGTATCATCAATTTGGGCAACATATATGGGACATCCTAACACCGAATTTCAATTACGTGTACACGGTAAATCTTGTTCCCTTTTTGGGCATAGGAAGGGTGAATAATATCCGATCCAGTGGGCCAAAGGAGCAACAATAATCTATCTAATAGCCATGGCCTGTGCTAAAGCCTCTATGCTCCTCTTCTACACCCGGTTGTTCGGGATCAGCAGGCCATTTCGATACACATGTTATACTTTGATGGCCCTTGTTACGGGATACTGCACGGCCATGATTCTCGCCAACATCTTTCAGTGCCGCCCCATCCATGCCGGCTGGGATTTCTTCTATCCGGGGCATTGTGCTTCGCTGCAAAATATCACTGTTGCTACCGGCGTGCTTAATATCCTGAGTGACGTTGCTATCGTTATAGTACCGATTCCAGTGGTACTGAAACTACAGCTACGACCTGCGAAAATGTTTGGGTTGCTTGCTATCTTCTCAAGTGGAGTCTTGTAAGGATGACCTCTTTCGCGGCTGGATCTCCGCTTGGCTGATAAAATATAGCGTTGTGGCCGTGGCTATTGTACGTGAGGTTGAGGTAGTGAGGGCTCCGAGCTTATACGATGTCACATGGTCAGATGCGACAAGAACACTGTGGCTGTAAGAAACCGATACGCTCTTGTTATTGACAGCTTCTCTTCTAACGCCATACAGATCTGTCGAATTACATGTTGGGATCATTTGCACATGCCTCCCAGTGCTATCGCCGCTCGGCAAAAGAGTTCCCGGGGCAGACTATTTCAGAGGCCGATATGCTTCAGCGGTGAGCTTGATCCGTGGGAGTCGAACTCGAAGAAAGAGCCGTGGGAGTCGGTCAACGAGCCAAAACGCCCAGCAAGAGTACGAGGACGGAACTTATATTGAATTAGAAGAGCCTGGTCTTGAGAAGTTTCGAGAACTGGATCCAATCTCCCAAGCCACGAGATATGGCCAGTAGTATATAAGTAGCGTGAGCATCGAGGAGGCGGAGTGAATGTTCAAATAGTTGCCTTTTTTGATCCCATAAACATCTGGTTCAGATTCACACCTCGGACATGTACTTTAATGGTGAAACCTATATCTGTTAATTTCGCTCGGTTGCTGCCTGCTGAGGGGACGACAAAGCATCAGACGGCGGAATTCCCTCCGGTTCGTCACATTCTTTTAAATACATACGACTGCCATGTCTCGACCAGGACTTGCATTGTTCATCATCACTCTACCTCCATCACCCTCCCCTTGCCCAGCAACATATAGAACCTTTAACCAAGTCGAATGATATTCTTTACCCTTAAAATATATGCCGCAAATTCTCTTATGAGACATCTAATTCGCACTTGACCTCTTCTTCACATTCACAAAGCGACAATGGCATCAACCTCATATTACGCCCCTTCACCACAAAACGTTGAATCCAGTCCCCACTCCTCCTACATCCCTCGAGGCATAGCCACGGCCTCCCTCAAATTCTACGCACCTCCAGCCAATGGCTCGAAGCCATTCAACTACCCCGGTGAGATCGAGCCTCCCGAAGGCCTGCCCAAGCGGAACTTCGGCGATGCAGACATCCCCGTCACAATCACCGATATCCGGGGTCAAGAATCTCTGTACAACCTTGACGACAACGCATTCACAACCTTAAAGACCAGTCCTTCCATCGAGAAAGACTTCGCCTCGGAGGAGTCGATCAAAGCGAACTACTATCCGGAAGTCGAACGACTTCTCCTGCAACACATCCCGGGCGCGAAACGTGTGTTTATCTTCGACAACACTCTTCGCCGCGTAGGCGGAAACCGACCGCCCGTCCTGCGCGTCCATATCGACCAAACGCCAGCCGCAGCGATCAGCCGCGTGCGGTCCCTTCTCCCTGACGAAGCCTCAACGCTTCTTCAAAGCCGCGTCCGCATCATCAACGTCTGGCGCACTCTGAATGGACCCGTGCAATGCTCGCCTCTCGCGTTCGCCGACTCCAAGACGGTGAGAGATGAGGCTCTGGTTGCGGTCGAACACCGGTATCAGGATCGGACCGGCGAGACGATTTCGGTGGCGCACATGGATGAGCGGTGGTATTACTGGTCGGGCATCGATGATGATGAGAGGATTTTGTTGGAGTGTTTTGACAGTGAGAAGGGAGGGAGGGTGCCGCATACGGCGTTTGTGGACCCGAGGAGTCCGGTCGGCGGGAGGCAGAGGGAGAGTATTGAGGTCAGGGCTTTGGTGTTTGGATGAGAAGTGACTGATGTACTCGTATTTGCCCTTGCGCAAGTGGGTATATCCATCGCATCGAGGGGTGAGCACGAGTAATGGCAACGGATTTACGAAGCGATCGACATGAAGAATATGACTTTCATTGAAATGGTTTTTGAGGATTTGCGGCTTTAGCAGCAGTAGCAGAGCCGAGTCTTTGGTTCTGAGTCGACCATAATGTAAGCATGGTTTGCAGGTGAATGTGTCAGAAAATAGATATCCATTCATAGAAAACGCTCACATGGCTCGTCTGACGCACGTTGGGAAGCAAGAAATTCAAGATCCACTTTGCTTTCTTTATCTCTTCACTCGAAGAGTCAACCTCATACTAAAAGGCAAAAAATTTGACTACTGTAAGAATCCCAGGCCTACGACTCTGCCGTCAGCAACCCCGTCTCTCACATCACGACGGATAGATAATCTCACCCGTCGACATTTCGGGAAGGCGACTCGCATAGGTAATTGATGTTGCTAAAAAAGCTCTCAGCAAACATTGTGGGCTGATTTCTAACTCGAGGCTAGCCTCGAGTCACATTAGAATCTTTGAGCGAACTCATCACTCTACCTACTCGCCTACCTACATGTTCAGCTACCAACTCAGCTATCTACTTGTTCGCCTACTCATCAGCTTACTCGCTTCAAAACATGCTTCAAAACCTGCTTCATGCGACGTGTTCAAACACACGTCATTCGTCTCATGATCTACTTCATGATCTACTTCATAGTATGCTTTGAACATGCTTCATAGCATATGCTAACTAACTCAATAAAAAGCATTCTTCATGACTTGATATTGAACTCTCTATCGAACTCTCTATCAAACGCTTTATCAAATTTCCTATCAAACGCTCTACGAAGTATCGACGAATTCTTTATCAAACTCTCTATCAAAATCTCTACGTGCTTCAAATTACACGTCGATCAAGCGCATAACATGCATCAAACAATGCTTCAAACAATTCTTTCTACATGACTCTCTTCATAGTTTTCTTCATGATTTTCTTCATGACTTTCTTCATGATTTTCTATTGAACACTTTTCATGATTTTCTTCATGACTTTCTTCATGATTTTCTACCAAATATTCTTCATAGCTTTCTTCATGACTTTCTTCATGATTCTCTACTAAGCACTCTACATAGTCAATGATTCATTTAAATAAATGATTAAATAACTAGTTAAATAATTAATTAACTGATTTATTTAAAGATTTATTTAATAATTTAATGATTAACAACAAGATTCATCGATATGTGATGTTGACTATGAATCTTTTGATTCTATTCTGTGTTTGAATAGAAGTTAGAAAAGTCAAGAGATCTCAATTCAACGCAGTTCAAATGATGTTAAAACATTACATGATCAGAAAAGTCATCATGCAGAGTTTTCACTCATGCAACAACATCTTTCTCTAACAGTCATAATCAATCTATGAAGAAGATTAATGACATGTTGATGTCAGTAAGAGATGAAAAGATACTACTAGTGAAAAAGACAACTCAGATGAAGAGTCTGCAAATTATGATTACAAGTGATCAAAGAATTTGCAACTCATCAACTGCGTCAATATCAAAATGTTTTCATCACATTAACAGTATCATTGAGTAATTAATAAAAAGATATCAGATAGAATAATCATTTCAGATGATAAGTTTGAAAGTCGTGATTACAATGCTTAAAGAAGTAATGATTCATTGATCATGCTGATATATTGAAAGAGTTTGAACTCATCTTCTTTACTTGATATCAAATCATACATCTATCTACGTGAAAAATTGAGAGTTCATGAGAATGATCAGAACGCATTCTTTACTATTGATTAAAATCATGCATTGAATGATTGCAATTGCACATTTATACTAACAATTCATTCAACATTTACGTGACATAAGTCAAATTAAAAAAAGAAAAGAATTACTTAATACAATCATATTTTATTTTCTCATTATGTGCATCTTTCTTTCATCACATATTTCTCTGCTCAATGAATGATAATCATTGAGTAAAAGAACACAGCTTTACATACGTTACAATCATGAGCATCATGAATGCAAAAAAAACATCTTTCATCTTTGAATCAAGAATTGAATTGAAACATCATTATAAAGAATATCATCAATGAAGAGCAAAGCAAAGATGATGCATCATAATCAAACAGCATAAATACTTTTATCAAGAGTTTACTCAAGCATCACACGCTGAATAGAAGCTATAAATTTATTACTGATAATATAGTATTAATCTTATTGTTTCAATGATGTGAAATCATCATGTAGCCAATGAGTAATTTTCTTTTTCAGAAAGTTTTGTTCATTCAATATACATAGCATAGTTTTTCTCATAAGTTGAATTTAAATCAATGTCATAAAAGTGTATGAATTACAATTACAAACTGTAAATAAACTAGCTATGATTTTTAGTCACTTGTAAAAACTTTGTCATATTATTGATATAAATTAAAAATTTTTGTTCAAAACAATAAAACTGAGTAAATCATGAAGTTAATAAACATTTTATAACATGATTTAAATTATTTCTTTAACTGAAATGTCATCATCTTTTTAATGACAAAGAATATAATAATTAAACTGATTGCATCAAGTTGAGTCATTGAGATTGAGTCAAGTTCTCAACTCATCAAAACTTAATTCAAGTCAGAATTCTTGACTTAAGTATTTAAGTTAAGTCAGAAAGTTGAAATTGAGTATTGACTTGAAATTCTTGATTTAACTCATCAAGACATGAAGATAAATAAATAAATATTTTATTATGATTCTTTATTATGACTTTCTATCATGACTCTTTATTAAATAATCTTCATAGTTTCTCATCATGACTTTCTATCATAACTTTCTATCATAGCTCTATATCAAAGCTTTCTATCAAATGATTTTCATGTTTTTCTTCATATTTTTCTTCATGTTTCTCTTTGTCAGAAACTGAGTTAAACTATAAATACTATTAATATAAAAGATTAATATTATTATTACTTTGATAAAATTTAAATACAAAACAATACATCAAATAATGTATAAAATAAAAGATAAAAAGTGAAAGAAAAGAATGAAAGCTTGACTTTTATATACATGAATTGAGCAGAATCAAGACTAAACAATAGTTTTATAATTTAAGATTGCAAAAATTTATGCATATGATTGAAATGATCAAAACAGAATTGTTGAAATTAAATTAAAATGATGGTGATTAAATTGATAATTTGATTCATTGAATTGCAAAACAGATTCAATGAATCAAGATTATTTAAAACATTAATGATTTATGTTTTAAATTAAGTTAATGATTTGACATCATGACAGTAACTTTTTTCTTTAAGATTGAACTTCTGCAAAATGATGAAAAGAAAAAAAATGAAAATTGATATGAATGCATTTTAATATGATGAAACACAAATAAAACTGAAATAAATCTGAGTCACATTTGAATCAAATCTGAGCAAAATTTTTGTAAAATGAGATGAAATACATTTTAATATAATGATGCATAGCAAAATTGAAATATATTTAAATCACATTTAAGTCAGATTTAAACAAAATGTTTAAGTCCAATTTAAACAAGATTTGAGTCAAATTTGAGTAAAAGAAAAATGAAACAAAGTTTAATATGATGATGCACAATGAGATTAAAATATATTTAAATCATATTTAAGTCAAATTTAAACAAAATCTGAGTCAGATTTGAGTAAAAAAAAAAAATTTCAGTTTAATGTGATGATATACAAATGAAACTAAAATATATTTAAGTTACATCTAAATCAAATTTAAACTATCTCTTATTCCCGACCGTTATATGAGCATATGACGCTCTCAACCCCCCCCGGCGGCGATTCGCCTTGACGCGACGATTCGTCATATGCTTCCCGATCAATCCGTCATATAGATCGAACTTCTACTAGACGCTCTCGAGCCCGATACTTTCTATGACATGAATCGTAGAGTCGGTCGAGGCGACTTCAACGCTTCAAAAATCCCCGGAAAATATGCAGGTTTGATGCAGCAAATGCGTTCGGGGATATGAGGGGTTTGGTCGGCTCGATCGCCCAGCTGCCCTCACCTTCCCCCGCCCGAATTGATTTCGGCGCGCTGACTACCTCACATACTTTGGGAGGCATAATTGTAGCTCTGATTCAGCTGAATTCAATGCTTCAAATAATAAAAAATAAGAAAAAAATAAAGTCTGAACATTTTAACATAAAAATAATTCTCTTAACTCAACTAAAAATTACGGGTAGGACGAACTGAAAAACCAAGCGGAGAAGTCCTACGGGGGGCAGGGTACGGCGCAAACTTTTAGTATTTTGGAGAGGGAGCCTTGGCGACCTCGACG
>JAABUV010008497.1_pt1 | contig 10371 bp, 11 predicted proteins | sample 5559971 | NCBI WGS metagenome assembly JAABUV01 (sample SAMN10711881, study PRJNA513362) | rock metagenome | isolation source: Antarctica rocks | place: Antarctica: Victoria Land, Knobhead nord | collected 2015-12-19
GACCTGGCCGGCGTAGAGCGCGGCGACGACGGCGATGGGGAACGCGACGAGCAGCGGTGAGGCGAACCCGTTGGGCACGAACACGCTCCGCACCGTCACCAGCGTCACTGCGGCGACCAGGCCGAAGCCCAGTGCGCGCTGTCGGTCACCGGCCGCGGCCACGGTGTAGACGGCGACGACGACCACCAGCGGCTGCGGCCCGCCCGGGTAGCCGGCGCCCTGGTAGAGCAGACCGAGTCCGAGCGTGACGGCGAAGGTGGCCGTCGGCGCCGTGCGCCGGAACATGAGCACCGCACCACCCAGGGCGAACAGCACGTAGCTCACCCAGTCCTGCGGGCGGACCAACGGCGAGTCGCCGGTCCCGGTCTCGAACACGCTGCCCACCGTGACTATCAGCGTGACCAGCACGCCCAGACCGACGTCGGCCCAGCCGGGTCGGGCCGGTCGGACGCGGGGTGCGGGCATGGGCTGAGGCTAGCCGCGCCCGGGTGCCGGGACATCCTCCCTGCGCGCCACGCCCGGAATACCGCACCCGCGGTAGGACCCGACGTGCTGCGACGTCGGTGGTAGTGCGATGACGGTGCGCTGGGGCGACGACACGGCCCCCGGGGCCGGCAGAAGGTGGTTCCACACCGAAACGAAACCTGAAGGGGACCCTGATGATCGAAGCACGAGGACTGACCAAGAAGTACGGCGAGACGACCGCCGTCGACGATCTCACCTTCACCGTGGCGGCCGGGAGCGTCACCGGGTTCCTCGGCCCCAACGGGGCGGGGAAGTCGACCACCATGCGCATGATCCTGGGTCTCGACGCGCCCACCTCGGGGTCGGTGACCGTCAACGGCAAGCCGTACGCGGCGCACCGGCGGCCGTTGCACGAGGTGGGCGCGCTGCTGGAGGCCCGCGCCGTGCACACCGGGCGCTCAGCCCGCAACCACCTCCTCGCCATGGCCGCTACCACCGGCATCGGCCGGGTGCGGGTTGACGAGGTCATCGACCTCGTCGGCCTCGACGGGGTGGCGGGCAGGCGCGCCGGGGCGTTCTCCCTCGGCATGGGCCAGCGGCTCGGGATCGCGGCGGCCCTGCTGGCCGACCCGCAGACCCTCATCCTCGACGAGCCGGTCAACGGTCTCGACCCCGACGGGGTGCGCTGGATCCGGCACCTGCTGACCGGCCTGGCCGCCGAGGGGCGCACGGTGTTCCTGTCCTCGCACCTGATGAGCGAGATGGCGCAGACCGCCGATCACGTCATCGTCGTCGGCGGGGGTCGACTGCTCCGCGACCAGCCCATGTCGGAGTTCATCGCCGACGCCGCCGCCGACGTGGTGCGCGTCCGCTCACCGCAGGCCAATGAGCTCGCCGGGTTGCTGCAGCGCTCCGCCGTGGTCCGCCCCGTTGCCGGCGGGCTGGAGATCGAGGGCTTGAGCAGCGACGAAGTCGGCATCGCGGCCGCCGGGGCCGGGATCACCCTGCTCGAGCTGTCCACCACGGGCGCCTCCCTGGAGGAGGCCTACATGGCGTTGACCGAGGACGCCGTCACCTACCACGCCGGTTCCACCACCCACCCGACTGAGGAGAAGGCAGCATGACCACGACCCTGGAGCCCACCAACACCGCACAGCGACCCGCGGGTGACACCCTCGCCCGCCCGGTCACCCTGCCCCGGGTGATCACCTCCGAGTGGATCAAGTTCCGCACCCTGAACTCGACGCTCGCCGTGCTCGGCGCCGCCGTGCTGGGCATGATCCTCGCGGCCGGACTGGTCGCCTACAACACCCGCAACCTGGCCGGCATCCAGCTCGAGGACGCCGCGCCGTCGGCGACGATGCAGGGTTACTACCTGGGGCAGCTGCTCATCGGTGCCCTCGGGGTGCTGTTCGTGACCGGCGAGTACAGCACCGGCATGATCCGGTCGACCTTCGGGGCGGTCCCGACCCGGCTCCCGGTGCTCGCGGGCAAGCTCGTGGTGTTCACCGCGGTGACCCTGGTGGCCATGGTGGCCAGCAGCCTGGTCGCGTTCCTCGGGGCGCAGGCGTTCATCTCCCAGTACCGGACCGGGCTGTCCCTCGGCGACCCCGGCGTGCTACGGATCGTCATCGGCACCGGGGTTTACCTGACCCTGATCGGGATGATCGGCGCCGCACTCGGGTGGATCATCCGCAGCACCCCCGGCGCCATCGTGACCGTCATCGGGCTGGTCCTGGTGGTCCCGGGGCTGTTCAGCAGCCTGCTCGGGCAGGTCGGCCGCAACATCGGGCAGTACCTGCCGAGCAACGCCGGTGGCAGCTTCATCCGCAGCGTCGCGGACCCCACCAGCCTGTCCCCCTGGGTCGGCCTCGGTGTCCTGGGGCTGTGGGCCCTCGCACTCGGTGCCGTTGCTGCCGTGCGCGTCCGACGCAGCGACGCCTGACGGGCTCGACGTGGTCATCACCAGCGCCTCCCGACCCGTCACCGGGTCGGGAGGCGTCCCGAGCACCCGGAGGGTCACGGTCGCCGCCCCCCGTGTCGCCCCGAGCATCCGTCACTACCTGCCCCGGGTGCTGGCGGCGGGCGCGACCGCCGTGGTGCTGACCTACCTCGCGGTCACCTCCTGGCCCTCGGTTGTGGCGTCACTGGGCGCACTGACCCACCTGCGCGCCGGTTGGGTGGCACCGCTGGTGGCCGCGCAACTCGTCTCCATGGCGGCGCCCGCGCTGGTGCACCACCGGCTCCTGCGGGTGCAGGGTTCCCCCGTCGGCATCCCGGCGCTGCTCGGCATCACCTATGCGTCCAACGCCATCTCGGTCACCCTTCCCCTCGCCGGCCCGGAGGTCGCGACGGCCTACACCTTCCAGCAGCTGGTGCGCCGCGGGGCGGACGGCGCCGTAGCCGGGTGGACGCTGCTGGTGTCCGGGGTGGCCGCCGGCCTCACCGCCGCCCTGATCGTGCTCGTCGGCGCCACCGCGGCGGGCAGCACCACGGTGGCCGCACTCGCGGTCGGGTCGTCCCTGGTCCTCACCGCCGCCGCCGTCATCGGGCTGCGGTTTCTCCGGCGGCCCGTCACGGCGGCACGCGTCGAGGGCGCGGCGCTGCGCCTGGTCCACCGGGCCCGCCGGGTCACCCGCCGGGTGCAGACCGTGGACGTCGAGCCGGTCGGCGGCGTCCTCCGGCGACTCGCCGCACACCGCCTCGGTCATCGGGACGCCGCCACCGTCGGTGCTCTCGCGCTGACGAACTGGGTGGCCGACGTCCTGTGCCTCGCGGCCGCGATCGCCGCCGTCGGCTCGGGGGTGCCCTGGACCGGCCTGCTGCTGGCCTTCGTCGCCGGGACCGGGGTCAGCGGACTGCGGCTGACCCCGGGCGGAATCGGGGTGGTGGAGGCCGCGATGGCCACCGGGCTCGTCGCCGCGGGCATGGACGCCCCGCACGCCATCGCCGCGGTGCTGCTGTACCGCCTGGTGGCCTTCTGGCTGGTGCTCGCCGCCGGGTGGGTGGCGTTCTTCCACGCCCGACGCACCGACCGACCACGCACCGACGTGCCACGGATCGACGTGCCACGGATCGACCGACCACGGACCGACGTGCCACGGATCGACGGACGGCGGCGCGGGGCGGTGGCGCCGGCCGGGCTCGACCTGTCCCCGCGCACCGCTGCGACATCAGGACAGGACAGGACATGACACTCGGGACGATCACCTCGTTGGTGCACAGCTACGGCTACCTCGCGCTGTTCCTGCTCGTCGCCCTGGAGAGCGTCGGCATCCCCCTGCCGGGGGAGACGGCGCTGATCACGGCCGCGCTCTACGCCGGCTCCACCGGGAACCTCAACATCGCTGCCGTCGCGGTGATCGCCACCGCCGCAGCGGTGCTCGGCGACAACGCCGGCTACTGGCTGGGCAAGGTCGGCGGGCAGCGGTTCGTCGCGCGCCACGGTCACCGCGTCGGGCTCGACGCGGCGAAGCTCAAGGTCGGCCGCTACCTGTTCGAGCGGCACGGGACACCGGTGGTGCTGCTCGGTCGGTTCGTCTCGCTCTTGCGCACCTTCGCCGCGTTCTTCGCGGGCGTGAACCGGATGCCGTGGCCGGCGTTCCTGGCCGCGAACGCTGTGGGTGGGGTGCTCTGGGCCGGGACCTACGCCTTCGGTGCCTACGTCCTCGGGGCCACCGCAACCAGCGTCGGCTCGACCGTCACCATCGTCGGGTTGGCGCTGACCGGGGTGCTCACGGTGGCGCTGGGGCTGCTCAGCAGGCGCTGGATGAGCGAACTCCAGCACCGGGCGGAGGCCGCGTACCCGGACGGGATCGGATGGTCGAGGCGGCCATCGTGCGCCTAGCGACCAACGGCTACAAGTCATGTCTTCAGTGACGTGATCCGAGCCTCGGATGCGTCTCGCGGATCGATCTACTACCACTTCCCCTGGGGTAAGGACGAGCTGGTCGCGGCGGCCATGGGACGTCAGCTCGACCGGGTCTTGGACCGGCTCGACAGCGCTGACTTGTCCTCGCCACGGCAGTTGGTCGAGTGGTCCGTCGCCGGCTGGCGCGCGGTGCTTGCCGCCAACGACTTCGCCGCCGACTGTTCATTGCTGGCGGTCAGCGCTTCCCCCGGAAGCATACTGCGTGAACAGGCCGGACCCATCTTCCGACGCCGGCGTGAGCACCTCGCCGCGGTGTTCACCCGGACTGGCGTTGCTGAACGCGACGCGCGGCCCTTCGCAGCGCAGCTGCTTGCCGCTACCGACGGCGCGGTCGTGATCGCCCGCGCCGTGCGGTCCTACGAGCCGCTTGACCTCGTAGAACAGCGGCTGGTCGAGCAGTCCCACCAACTCGGCCGGGCCAGTCCTGAGTGACCTGTCGTGCTTGAGAGTCGGACGTTGAGCGGGGCGGATTGAGGCGCCCCCTGAGCGCTGGTTCGTGGCGAGCAACGCTGATTCAATACAGAGGAGATGGTTGCCCATTACGAGGCGACGTCTGGCTTCAGGTGGTCGACCGAATCACCAACTTTGGTTGGAGCATGAGGTGCGGTGCCTCGCCGGTGGCCGGCCGGTCGATCTGGTCGATGACAAGCCGTACGGCGGTCGCTCCGAGCTGTTTGACGGGTTGCCGTATGGTGCTGAGCGGTGTGACGAGCTGCGCAGCCATGTCGATGTCGTCGTAGCCGACGAGCCGGATGTCCCGCGGGACCTGAATGCCCGAGCTGGTAAGGGCGTGCAGGAGTCCGATCGCCACCAGGTCGTTGGCGGCTAGGACGCCGTCCGGTCGTCTGCCGGTCGGCAGCTGGAGTATGTGGTCCGCGGCAGGCTTTGCCGCGCCGATGGTCAGGTCAGCGGTCTCAACGACGTCGATCGGTGCATCGGGGTGGTTCTTTCGAAGGGTGGCGGCAAAGCCTGTTAGTCGGTCCTGGCTGTGTACCTGGGCGGTGTTGCCGACGAAGGCGAACCGGCGGCTACCTCGCTCGAGGAGGTGCTCAGCGGCCAGTGCGCCCCCCGCACGGTGGTCGACGGCCACCGATGGGAGGCAGGCGGGCGCGGGGTGCGCAGATGGCGGGTCGAGGAGGACGCAGGCCATACCGCGCTCGGTGAGCCGCTGCAGCCGGGCGGAGACGTCGCCCTGGGGTGCCACGATGATGCCGCGAGTCCGGTATGCCTCGAAGTAGTCGAGGTGGCGCGTCTCCCGCTGCTCGTTGCGGGAGCTGTTGGCCACCTGCAGGTACCAGCCGAATGGAATGGCTTCGTCGTCGATGGCCTGCGAGAGGTCGGCGAAGTATGGCGCCCACCCATCCAGCAGCAACAGTCCGAGCATCTGGCTGGTCCCGCGCCGCAGCGCGCTGGCTGCCTCGTCGCGGACATAACCGAGCTCGGTAATGGCCGCACTGATGCGCTGTCTGGCGTTGGTCGAGACCAGGTCAGGGTTGTTGAAGAAGTTCGACACCTGTGAGCGCGATAGCTGGGCCCGCCGGGCGACGTCACTCATGGTCGCACCACCGGCCCAGCTTCCCGCGGCGGACGACGACGAAGGCGGAAGGCCCGAACCCTTGGACAAGTCGATCTGAACGTCACTTGACACGTGCCAAACATAGCCTCTATCTTTAACTTGACACGATCCAAGTAGTCATTTCGGATGACAAGATGTTCAAGGAGAGATGTCGATGATCGGATGCCACGGTCTGGTGTGGACCGGAAGCTTCGATGAGCAGGGTTTCGCAGGGGCCGTGGACCGGACGCTCTCGGCCGGCTTCGACCTGCTCGAGATCCCGCTGCTGGACCCGTACGGTTTCGACCTGGCGGGCGCTCAGCGAACGTTGGCCCGGCAACCGGTGACCGTCGCCGCCTCGCTCGGCCTCAGCGACGACAGCGACATCAGCTCGGCCGAACCGGAGAAGGTTCGGGCCGGCGAACAGCTGCTGGGTAAGGCGTTGGAGGTGCTGAGTGACCTCGGCTCACAGTACCTGGTCGGGGTCCTGTACGGGGTGTTGAAGAAGTACCCGGGCCCGGCGACCGCGTTCGGCCGGGCCAGCAGTCAGGAGGTCCTCGGACGTGTCAGCGAGCGGGCCGCGTCCCTGGGGATCACGCTCGCCTTGGAGGTGGTCAACCGGTATGAGTCGAACCTGTTCAACACCGTCCGGGGGGCGCTCGCCTACCTGGACGAGCTGGGGGATCCCAGGGTCAAGCTGCATGTGGACACCTACCACATGAATATCGAGGAACCCGACTTGTTCTCCCCGGTCCTGGACGCGGGCGACCGCATCGGCTACGTGCACATCGGCGAAAGCCACCGCGGCTACCTCGGCTCGGGGACCGTCGACTTCGATTCCTTCTTCCGCGCCCTCAACAGAATCGGCTACGACGGGCCGATCACCTTCGAGTCCTTCTCCACAACCGTGGTCGACGAGACGCTCAGCCGCAGCCTCGCCATCTGGCGGAACCTGTGGGACGACTCTGACGACCTTGCGGCCCAGGCCTGCACGTTCATCCGCAACACGATGCGCGCCGTCGAAACCATCAGTCTGCACTGACCGATGACACCCATGGCCACAGAAGTACTTACGGAAATAGGGCAGGCGCCGATGTTCATATTCAACCGGCACACGAGCCGAAGAACCAAACTCACCCGCGCCGATCACCGCCGGATCATCGAAGGCGTCCGATCATGACCGGCTCGCTGGCGGGCCGAACCGCGGTCGTCACCGGAAGCAGCCGGGGCCTGGGTCACGCCATAGCTGAAGCGCTCGGTCGAGAAGGCGCCAACCTGGTCCTGGTCGACCTCCTAGAGACCGTGACGGACGCGGCTAACCGGCTCGATTCCCAGCTGCCGGGCTCGGTGATCGCCCAGCGCTGCGATGTTACCGACGCCGACCAGGTCACAGAGACATTCGACCGCGCTGCTGACGGTCTGGGAACAGCAACCATCTTGGTCAACGCGGCCGGCATCGCCTGGAACGAGCCGGCTCTGACCGTGTCCCCGGAACAGTGGCGCAAGGTGCTCGATGTCAACATCACCGGCACGTTCCTGCCCTGCCAGGCCTTCGCCCGCAAGATCGCCGACGCGGGAAAGACGGGATCCATCGTCAACGTCGCCTCCATGTCCGGCCTGGTGGTCAACCTGCCCCAACCACAAGCCGCATACAACGCCTCCAAGGCGGCCGTGTCCATGTTGACGGCCAGCCTGGCCATCGAATGGCTTCCGCTCGGAATCCGCGTCAACGCAATCGCCCCCGGCTACTTCGCCTCCGACATGACCAAGGCGGTCACCGCCCAGCAACCCGAGATGGTGGCCGAGTGGATACGCCGGACCACGGCCGGGCGGATGGGCCGACCCGAGGAGCTCGGGCCGCTGGTGACCTACCTGTGCGGCGAACACTCCAACTTTGTGGTCGGTCAGACGATCGTCATCGACGGCGGCTACACCATTGTCTAGCGTCACCGAGGCCGTACACGGCCGTCGTCCCGACCCTGGCGGCACCCGCCTCACCCACCAAGCAGGCAGGGCCACAGCAACGTGGCAAGCGACACATCCGACGGCGATAAGGACCAGTTGCCTGCCCGCCCAAACTCCTTGGCGGACGACGAATCCCCCCCGTTCGCGGGACCCCTTGAGATGATCACGACCGCCCAGGTGGCACGCCGGTACTACCTCGACCACCGCTCGAAGGTACAGATCGCCGCCGAACTTGGAATCACACGGTTCAAGGTCGCTCGCCTGCTCGAATTAGCCCACACCAGCGGCATGGTGCGCATCACCGTCGTCGACGCCGACGACCAACCGTTGCTCGGCAACCGAGAAGACAACCAGGGTTAACCGGCTCTTGGGACCTGAGGTGGGAGGTCAACCCAGCCGGGGGTCGGTGAAGCCTCCCCCGATTAGCAGCATGCGGAGCGTGTAGTTGTCACGGTTTCTGAATCCACGGGCGACCCTGCGGTGGAGCTCGATCAGGCCGTTTATGGTTATCTGTAGTGGAAGTGGCGAAAGCCGAGGGTGTGCCGTCGGCGACATGTCGTCGACGGGGTCCCGGGTGACCCCGTCAGGGGCGGGCGGTGCGGCCCTGTGCGCGTTGTTCGCCGAGGCCCCGGGCGAGGCGGGTTCGTGCGCCTGGTTCTCGTGGCGTAGCTGCTTGACCTCGTCATGGAGAGCTGCTCGGAGTTCGTCGCGGGATGCCTAGGTCGTCCTCTCGGCGGCGGGCTGACGAGGGCTACCCCCACTCAGCGCTAACGACACGCCCCCCTCTCCTCCGCCACCTTCCACCAGGCACCGCAGCGCAGTTCCACCCACCGCACGCCAGACCCCGCTGCCAATTCCAGACAACGCGATGCGCACCCGAGCGGTTCAAGGGACTGTGGATTTAACGGTGTTTCCGGCCCAACGCGCTGACGAGTGTCAGTGGGGAAGGTGCCGTGATGACAACGACACTGAACGACATGACCGCGAAGAAGAAGCCCGAGCCGTCGGCTGAGGAGATCGCAGCCCGGGAGCCCCTGTCTGTCAGGGTGAGTTGAGGCCAGTGGTTCATAGCAACTCCTTCCTGACAGGGCGAGATCGGATCCGATGATCATGAGCATGGCAACGACGACCCGGGTGGTCGACGATGGGGCGATGAGCGCTTTACGTCCGCGGGCGGGTGGGCCCCGGCCCCGCCGCTCGTTCACCCCGGCCCAGAAGATGCACCACTTGCAGGCCTATGAGCAGGCGTGCGCGGCCGGAGATGGGGGTGGGTATCTGCGGCGGGAGGGGTTGTACTCCTCGCTGATCACCACCTGGCGCACCGCCCGCGATTCGGGGCTGCTTACCGCCACCTCCGAGCACCGGGTGGGACGGCCCTCGGCGGAGCAGGCCGAGATCGCCCGGCTGCGTCGCCGCTTGGAGGTGACCGAGGCCCGACTCGCCACCACCGAGACCGCGCTGGACATCATGGGAAAAGCACGCGAGCTCTTGGAGACGATCTCCAAGAGCTCGGACACCGAGTCGCGGGGCGGGCAGCGCTGATGGGAGCGTTCACTGAGCTGACCGGGGCGGGGATGCCCCGGCGGCGGGCTGCAACGTTGAGCGGGGTGTCGCGGGCCACCGCCGACCGGGCTACCCGAGCGCGGCGACACCACCCGACTCGGCGGCCGCGTCCGGTGGTGGTGCCGGCGAACCGGCTGCGCCCCACCGAGGCGGCTCGGGTGCTCGGGGTGCTGCACTCACCGGAGTTCGTCGACCGCGCCCCCACCGAGATCTACGCGACCCTGCTCGGCCGAGGTGAGTACCTGTGCTCGGTGGCCACCATGTACCGGATCCTGAGCTTGCACAACGAAATCAGGGAACGCCGACGCCTGGCCACCCACCCCGCCCGGGCGGTGCCCGAGCTCGTGGCCAGCGGACCGGGGCAGGTGTACTCCTGGGACATCACCAAACTGCCCGGCCCCACCAAGGGCGCCTACTTCGACGCCTACGTGATGATCGACATCTTCTCCCGCTACATCGTCGGGGTGAAAGTCCACGCCCGGGAAACCGGGCCGCTGGCCGAAACCATGATGCGCGAGGTGTTCGCCGCTCACGGCGTCCCGCATGTGGTGCACGCCGACCGGGGCACCGCCATGACGTCGAAGACCGTGGCTCAGCTCCTGGAAGACCTCGACGTGACGCGTTCGCACTCCCGGCCCCGGGTGTCGAATGACAATCCCTACAGCGAGGCGCTGTTCAAGACGGTGAAGTACGCCCCCGCCTTCCCCGAGCGGTTCGCCAACCTGGCCGCGGCGCGGGCGCACATGGACACCTTCACCACCTGGTACAACCACCACCATCACCACGCCGGCATCGGCCTGCACACCCCCGCCGACGTCCACCACCACCGCACCGAAACCGTTGACGCAACCCGCCGGGCCACCCTCACCGCCGCCCGCGCCCAGCACCCCGA